>OCTA010002083.1_pt1 | contig 18316 bp, 15 predicted proteins | sample 1538991 | NCBI WGS metagenome assembly OCTA01 (sample SAMEA3539302, study PRJEB22396) | soil metagenome | biome: tundra; feature: field; material: soil | place: USA | collected 2010-05 | depth 0.15 m | reverse complement strand
CTGCGGGTCCCACCACCGTCACCGTTCATTTCGTGCGAGTCCTCACCCAGCCGCTTGGCTCCGCTGCGCTCGACGATGTATACGGAGTACTCGGGATGGACGCGCTGGAACAGTTGAAGGCTTACACCTTCGACTATCGGACCATGCGGTTTGGGGTCAGGGCGGAATAGCAGAGTTCAAGACAGCTCTGCGCTGCAAGGTTTCTTGAGGGGATCAATGAAGATCTCCTTATTGTGAGATCGCATTTCCTCGGCGGCTAAAAGCCGTGCCCTTTCAAAGCTGGGACTCTCCTAAAACAACTCGTTCCAGTAGGATTGCAACGGGCCAATGATCCACCGGATTGTTGCGGCGGGGTTGTTGGCCTGGCGGCTCAGGACCGGACTCCCGCGTGCGATCTCGGAACACATAATGTGTTGACATCGGCTAATGACAGTGCTGTAATCCTCGCGGTCGAGACATTCCGCATTTCCCGCCAAGGAGTTCCCCATGTTCTCGCATATTCCCCATGCAGCAACAAGATTCTCGGAAATTGCGGTTTTGACCCGTTGCACGGGTGCTGCGATTCTCGTCATGGCCCTTGCAGGTCCCCCCGATAGCTGCGCGTCAGCAAGCAACGAGTTCATTCGCCTGACAACCTCGGCATCCGGTGGTACTCCGATAGGCCTCGTCTCCGCGGACTTCAACCGTGATGGAAAAGCCGACGTTGTAGCCGTGAACAGCAATGGCGTGCTCAGTATTCTCCTGGGCAACGGGACGGGTGGATTCGCGGCCCCCAGAAAGATCGCTACGCTCCCCATCGCGTTAAACGGAGACGTGCCACAAGTGTTTACCGGGGACTTCAACGGCGACAGCAACCCGGACCTGCTGGTTTTTCCAAGCCCCGGCAGCGCTGTGACGATCTATCCGGGCCGCGGCGATGGAAGCTTCGCGGCGCCCGTCAATATAGGCGACGGGTTATCGTCGGCGGGTACCCTCGTTGTCGGCGATTTCAATGGAGACGGCAGAGCAGATGTGGCCGTCACCAGCAGCACCTCCCTCGCAGTCCTGCTCCAAAAGCCCAGCGGCTTCTTTGCAACGCCGATCGTCACCGTCACCAATCTCAGCGCGCCGGTTTCTTTGGCGGTTGCCCTGGGGGATGTGAATCGGGACGGACATCTCGACGCCGCCGTGACCGATCAAAACGGCAGCTTTCAGATCCTGCTCGGCAACGGGCATGGAACCTTTGCCGTGCAGCCGGTTACGACCTTCAATCTTCCAATCGGACCGATTGTGCTTGCGATCGCCGACTTCAATCTCGATGGTAAGCCTGATTTGGTGGCCGGCGTCGGTGGCCCGCTTCCGCTATTTTTCAACGCCGAGGTCTGCCTGCTTTTCGGCGTCGGCGATGGAACTTTCGATCAGAGCTCCCCACCCTGTTATGGCTCTCCGGATTCATTCACGCAGATGCAGGTCACGAACCTCAATGGCAGGGCCGGACTCGTAATTCCTTCCGATCACGTCAGGGTTCTCCTCAACAGCGCCTCGGCTGTCGTGTCTGAAACGCGATATGCAGCCGGCGGCGGTCCCGTGACCATGGGAGACTTCAATGGTGACGGCCGGCAGGATATCGTCGCCGGCAATAGCAGCGGCATCCAGGTTTTGCTGAACGCCGGCGCCGGAGTTCTGCATGCGCCCATCGATATCGATCCGCCTGGAACTCCATACGAAGTCATGACGTCGATAAACACCAGCGATTTCAACGGGGACGGATTCGCCGACCTGGCGGTCGAATCGACTTTCAATGAGCACGGCAATCTCCTCCCCGAGATCGGCGCTCTCCTTGGCGCGCCCTCGAACCGGCTGAATCCCGGAGGGGTGGTGTATCTTCCTTTCGACGGCATCATTGTGCCCATGTCGAATCCGCCTGCCATCGCCGATTTCAATCATGACGGCCACCTCGATATGGCATTTAGCTCGGTGTACACCGACTCAAACGGACAGCCCGTATCCGTCATGCAGGTGGAATTCGGCGATGGCAACGGTAACTTTAACCAGGGCCCGGCGCTTCCCTTGAGTAGCAACTATCTTGCGGCTGGCAACTTCAATGCCGGGGGCTTCGCGGACCTCGCTTCTCTCAACGGCCCCACCCTTGAGATCCTCCTCGGAAAGGGAGACGGAACGTTTGCTCCGGCCGTTCCCTATGCTGTAGGTACGAATCCCGTCTTTGTCCTGCAGTGCGACCTGAATGAAGACGGAAAACGTGATTTGATCGTGGTCAACATGGATAGCGATGACATCAGCATTCTGCTGGGCATCGGAGACGGAACGTTCAAACCGCAAAAGCGCTTCGCTGCGGGTAATGCGCCCGTGGCCGCCGCGACAGGCGACTTCAATCGCGATGGCAAGGTCGATATTGCCGTTGCAGGCAGTACCGGAGTTTCGATTCTGCTGGGCAATGGCAATGGAACCTTCCAGCCGGGAAAAACCTATACCGCTGCCGGCCCCGTCACCGGGATTGTCCAGGCCTCGGTGCGCCAGGATGGAATCGAATCCCTGCTTGGAATCGACTCAACTTCGCAACGTTTCGCACTGCTTCCGGGAGTGGGCAACGGAACGTTTGGCGCGCCGGTATTCTTTCCCGTCGATCGCATACCCACCGCAATTCTGGCGGCCGACTTGAACCGCGATGGAGCCCCCGACGTTGTCCTCCTCGGCAATGGCCGGCTTGCCGTTTTCTACAACCAGGGCGCAGACCACGTTGCGCTGGCGGGCAGTTCCACGAAGCCGAAGGCCAATCAGCCGGTCATGTTCACCGCTCATGTGACCGCTGGTTTTGCAGAACTGGGCGCGCCAACCGGCAAGGTCACATTCAAGGACGGAGCAAAGTTCCTGGGAAACATCGCCCTGCAGGGCGGCAGCGCCAGCATTACCACCCGGCTGAAAGCGGGAACGCACCAGATAAAGGCTGAGTATGGAGGGGACAGCACCTTCAACCCGAATCACTCGGCCACGCTTTCCATTCCAGTCGCGCCATAGACGGTGGCCAACTCGGGCCAAACTCAGCGCCCGCCAGACGCGCCAAAGCCCTCCGATAGAGACCGGAGGGCGTTGGAATCTGCAGCCAGAGTATTCTGCCTACGCCTTGGCGATGTGCGTTGGCTTGTACCCCGACAAACCGTAATAGGCAACGTAGATAAAGCAGATCATCGGCACGACGAACGCGATTTGAATGCTCCCAACCTTGTCGGCCAGGGCGCCGAACAGCAGAGGAATCACCGCCCCGCCCACGTTGCCCATGTTCAAAATCCCGGAACCCTTGCTGGTCATCGGCCCCAATTCAGCGATGCCCAGCGTAAAGATAGTCGGGTACATGATGGAGCAGGCGAACCCGCACAGCACAAGGCTCCAGACCGCGACGTACCCATGGGTAAACATGGAGATCAACAGCAACACCACGCCAAGAATCCCCATCAGGGCCAACAGCTTTTCCGCCTTGATCCACTTCATCAAAAAGCTGCCCATAAAACGCCCAATCATCAGCAGAACAAAGAAGAACGAAAGAAGGAATCCGGCTGTCTCAACCTTGGTGATCCCCTGCGTCTGGCAATAGTTGATGGTGATGGCGGCCAGCGATATTTCAACGCCTACATAGAAAAAGAGGCCCACCATGCCCAAAACTGTGTGCTTATAGCTCCAGATGCTTCGCGCCAGCAGTGGATCGCCGTCTTCGGCGGGACGAAACGTCCGGGTCGATTCGATCGCGGGCAGGTGCATGAGCATGACCGCAAACCCCAGCAGCAGCAACGCGCCGGCAATTGCTATATACGGCGTCAGCACCGTGCTGGCTATATCTGCCTTGTAGGCGAACCGCTCCTCGACGGTTTTCGTGGCCAGCGTCACGGCGTCCAACACCACCTTGTGCTTGAGGATGATGGCGCCCGCCACCACCGGAGCCAAGGCCGAGCCAAGGGAGTTGAACGCCTGCGCCAGGGTGAGGCGCGCCGGCGCGCTGTGCTCGGGGCCAAGGATCGAGACATAGGGATTGGCTGAGGTCTGCAGTGCGCAGACTCCGGCCGCCAGCACAAAAATCGCGGTCATGAAGAGTTTAAAGCTCACAAGCGTGGCCGCGGGGATAAACAAGGACGCGCCCACCACCATAATGAAGAGCGAAATGATCATGGTGCGCTTGTAGCCGACGGCTTCAATCAGCTTGGCGCTGGGCACCGAGAAGACCAGGTAGGCGAAAAACCACGCCACTGCCGCCAGCATGGCCGGCCCGTAAGATAATTCGAAAATCGATTTCAGATAAGGCACCAGCGTGCTGTTCAAACTGGTGAGAAACCCGAAAACGCCGAACAAAAACGTGACCGTGATAAACGGACCAGTGTAGTTGGGTGTGCTTGCCGCCGGTTGTGTGGATCGTGTGGCCATCAGAGTCTTTCCCCGTTTCCCTAGAAAATCGTTTTGGAGTCTACCGAAACAACTCTACGCCATTGGGGCTGAGGTGCGTCCAGCGGAAACGGAAAGGGTTTCCACAAGTGCTCGAACCACCCCAAAATCCCCCGGCAGTTTACACTGGTCTAGCATGATTCCTACCTTGGCCTGGACCCCGGAAGGCGTCCGTTTCATCGATCAGACCAAGCTCCCCCTCGAGGAGAGCTATGTACTCGCCACTACGTATGAGCAGGTGGCCGAGGTCATTGTCACCATGGTTGTTCGCGGCGCGCCGGCCATCGGCGTCTCCGCCGCCTACGGCGTCGCCCTCGGCGTGCTTCACACCAAAGCAGCCACGGCAAAGGAGTTCGCCCCCGAGTTCGAGCGAATCTGCGCCCATCTGGCGGGAACCCGTCCTACTGCGGTCAACCTCTTCTGGGCCATCGACCGCATGAAGCGCTTGTTTGCGGACCTGTTGGCCTCAGGCGCGTCTATCGGCAAAATCAAGGAGAAAATCCTCGCGGAAGCTCACGCCATGTACGAAGAAGACATCGCCGCCTGCAAGACCATGGGCGCTTTCGGCGGCGCGCTGCTGCCCCGCGAAGGTGGCGTATTGACCCACTGCAACGCCGGAGCCCTGGCTACATGCGGCTATGGAACCGCCCTGGGCGTAATCCGCTCGGCTGTCGAGCAGGGCAAGCACATTCACGTTTACGCCGACGAAACCCGGCCCTTCCTGCAAGGCGCGCGCCTGACGGCCTGGGAACTGATGGCCGACGGCATTCCGACCACAGTGATCTGCGACAACATGGCCGCCAGCCTTATGCGCGCGGGGCGCATTCAGGCCGTGGTGGTCGGCGCGGACCGCATCGCAGCAAATGGTGATGTTGCCAACAAGATCGGCACCTACAACGTCGCAATCCTGGCCAAGGAGCATGGCATTCCGTTCTATGTAGCCGCACCCTGGTCCACCATCGACCTTGCCACCGCAACGGGCGAAGCGATCCCCATCGAAGAGCGTCCCGCAGTCGAAGTCACCCACCACGGCGGCAAGCAGCTAACTCCCCACGGCGTAGGCATCTGCAACCCGGCGTTCGATGTAACTCCGGCGAAATATATAACGGCGATCATTACCGAACGCGGTGTGCTGCGCGGGCCTTATGGCGAGTCGCTCAAGGAGATGGAACTGGCGGCTAAGACCATCCCTTCCTCTGAGACGTGGCTCTACGAAGATGCGGAAGCCCTGGCCAGTGTGAAACTAGGCTTGAAGGAATCGGGAGAAGGCAAGAGTGTTTACCGCGGCTCGTTTGCCAAGCTCACGCGGAAATAGGCGTGGAACGCAAGATCAAAATCAGCGGCGAGAAGCGAATCCTCGTTATCACCATCGTTGCGATCACGCGGCATCCGTAGTGGCGCTGTCGTTTGCAGGCAAATGGAGCGCCTCACGGACATGGGAGAAGACATCGCCTTCGGCCAGGCCGCTTGCGTCCCCTTCGTCGATAGCCGCCCGCAACCGCGCGAGCTTTGCGTCGTAGAGCCGCTCTCTTTTCAAGTTCACATTTCGTGTTGGCATGGAGGCTTAACTGAAGTTGAGTTTACAGTCCTTGCTATACTCTGCTAAGGGTAATTCACGATGAGCCAGAATCAGCATCGGCGCGGATGGCTCCTGCTTGCGGCAATCGCAATCGGGTTCGCAATCGTGTTGCTGATGGTTCCGCACGGCCACGCCACCGGCGATGCGGACTGGCTGGCGATTCTGCCGATCTTCTTTGTCGGACTGATCTCTCCGCTCACCCTGATGTCGCCGATGGCTTATGCGTATATCGGCCGCAGGCCAGATGCTCCGGCCCTCCCCGCGTCCTTCCAGCGCCCCCCACCCGTCAGACTCGCTTAGCTCTCAAAGAAACGGTCCGCCCTTGCAGTGCAGTTCAAGCTGCCTTGCGCCGCGGACCCGGCTTTTATGCACCTTTGCCTGCGAACTGCGAGTTGGAACATGAAAATATCGATCTCCGACATCCTGGGGATGTTGGCTGTTGGTTCGCCTTTTTGGGCGATTGCTGGCCTTCTCATTCATTACTCCCTGCGTCGCGCCGGATGGAGACGGCGAAGACGGCTGGGAATCGTCAGCGTTGGTTACTGTCCTTCTTCCACGTCACTGGGAATGGCATTTCAATTCATGCAGGTGTTTCATCGGCCCAGCATGGCTTACGTTCTTGAGGCAAAGCAGGACGAAGACGCCGACGAGGACGACCAGGGTGATCCGGACGCGCCAACCAAACATTTACACCGCCAGTTGAGGCGTATTCGACGAGGCGAGCAGATCGACACGCTGGTGTTGCGGCTGTAAGTTGATCAGCCCGAATGAATACAGGCCCTTCTACTAACGGGCGCCGTAAAACCCGTTCAACCCCCACCATTTACACTGGTAAACGGAGATAGCCGTGTTTTTCGATAAAATCCTTACAAAGATCTTTGGCACCTCAAATGAACGCGTCATCAAGAAGTTGCTGCCCTTGGTTACCACCATCAACGACCTGGAACCGGGTATAAAACAGCTAAGTGACGAGCAGTTGCGGGCCAAAACGGTCGAATTTCGGGCGCGGATTGCCGCTCGCGTCGAGGGAATCACTGACGCCGACGCCCTGAAAGCCGCCGAGCTCGAGGCGCTGGAGGGGTTGCTGCCCGAGGCTTTTGCCGTGGTGCGCGAGGCCGGCTGGCGCGCCGTCACTATGCGCCATTTCGACGTGCAATTGATCGGCGGCATGGTCCTGCACCAGGGCAAAATCTCGGAAATGAAAACGGGCGAAGGAAAAACGCTCGTCGCCACGCTGGCCTGCTACCTGAATGCCCTCGCCGGCCACGGCGTTCATGTGGTCACGGTGAACGACTACCTGGCCAAGCGCGACGCCGAGTGGATGGGCAAGATCTACGAGTTTCTCGGCCTCACCGTAGGCGTCATTGTCCACGACCTGAGCGACGAAGAGCGCCGCGCCGCTTACGCCGCCGACATCACTTACGGGACAAATAACGAGTTCGGCTTCGACTACCTGCGCGACAACATGAAGTTCGAGATCAAGGACTGTGTCCAGCGCGGCCATTATTACGCCATTGTCGACGAAGTGGACTCGATCTTGATCGACGAGGCGCGGACACCGCTCATCATCTCCGGACCGACGGAACAGACCACCGACAAGTACGCAAGGGTGCGCAAGATCATTCCGGATTTGGAGCTGGGCGAGGAGATTGAAGCCAGCAACATGAAGCGCCAGAACGAGCTGGGACTGCAACTGAGGGAAGGCGAGAAGTACCTCACCGGCGACTTCATCGTGGACGAAAAGCAGCGGACGATCGGTGTGACGGATCGCGGCTGGGAGACGATCGAGAAGCTGCTTGGCATCGGCAACATTGCAGACGCCGAGAACTGGGAATTAAAGCACTACGTGGAGACGGGCATCAAGGCCCACGCGCTTTACAAGCGGGACGTGGAATACGTGGTGAAGGACGGCGAGGTGATCATTGTGGACACCTTCACCGGCCGCTTGATGCCGGGCCGGCGCTGGAGCGACGGGCTGCACCAATCCATCGAGGCCAAGGAAGGCGTGAACATCCGCAAGGAAGACCAGACCCTGGCCACCATTACCTTCCAGAACTACTTCCGCCTGTACAAAAAGCTGAGCGGCATGACCGGCACTGCTGAAACCGAGGCGGCCGAATTCGAGAAGATTTACAAGCTCGAAATTGTCGTCATTCCCACCAACAAGCCGATGCTGCGCCTGGAAAATCCGGACGTAGTCTATCGCACTGAAAAGGAAAAGTACAAGGCCGCGGCCGACGACATCGCGGCTCTGCACGAGCGGAAGCAGCCTGTGCTTGTGGGCACCACGTCCATCGAGAAAAGCGAGCGCCTGTCGGCGATCCTCGCGCGCAAGGGCGTGCGCCACGTAGTTTTGAACGCCAAGTTCCACGAGCGCGAAGCTGAGATTGTGGCCCAGGCCGGGCGGCTGGGAATGGTCACCATCTCCACCAACATGGCCGGCCGCGGAACCGATATTCTGCTCGGCGGCAATCCCGATTTCATGGCCCGCCAGGAGTTGGTGAAAAAAAATCATGCACGCGCCATCAGCGTGGCCGAGGGAGCCATCAATCCCATGGCTCCGGCGGGCTTCTTGCGCTTCTACTACCAGGGCCAGGAGTTCGAAGTCTCCGAGCCGGAATGGGCAGAGGCCTTCAAGGGGCACGCCGCGGCGGCGCAAGTAGATCACGAGCAAGTGATCGCGGCCGGCGGCTTGTTCATTCTCGGCACCGAGCGCCACGAGTCGCGGCGCATCGACAATCAGCTCCGCGGCCGCGCCGGACGCCAGGGCGATCCCGGCGAGTCCCGCTTCTACTTGTCGCTTGAAGACGACCTGATGCGCATCTTCGCCAAACAGTGGGTAAGCACGCTGCTGGAGCGGCTGGGCATGGAAGAGGGCGTGCCCATCGAGTCGCGCATGATCTCCAATCGGATTGAGGCCGCTCAAAAGGCAGTCGAGGCGCAGAACTTCGAGTCGCGCAAACATCTGCTTGAGTACGACGATGTAATGAACAAACAGCGCGAGGCGGTGTATGGCCTGCGGCGGCAACTGCTGGAGGGCGTGGACCAGCGCGAGTTGATTCTGGAAGACTATGTCGGCGGGATTCTGAGCAGCATTTTGGATGAGTTTGCCGGCGAAAAGCTCCATCCCGATCAATGGGACGTGAAAGGCCTCGATGCAAAGCTTGTTGACCACTTCGGCCTAAGCATGTCGGCGGCCGGCATCGATGTGCGCCAGATCAATCGCCATGAGTTGGGCGAGGCGATCTTTGAGAAGTTGAAAGAGAACTACGAGGCCAAGGAGAAGATTCTCTCCGCGGCGACCATGCGCTATCACGAGCGGATGGTGATGCTGAGCGTCATCGACGGCCTGTGGAAAGATCACCTTCTGGCGATGGACCACCTGAAGGAAGGCATCAGTCTCCGTGGCTATGCGCAGCGGGACCCGCTGGTGGAATACAAGCGCGAGTCCTTCGATATGTTCGAGGCCATGATGCTCAAGTTCCAGGAGGACACGGTCCGGTTCCTCTTCCGCATGCAGATCCTGGGGCCGGATGGGCAGCCTGTGGATGCGGCTCCTGAAATTCGGCGCACGGTTCCGGCCGCGCCGCCGGTAGCCAGCGCCGCGCGGCCCTTGACGCTCGATGCGCAGCCCAGGGAGATTGCCATCAATACGCGGCAACCCTCTACCACCATCGATGCCCTGGAGAAAGAGTTCCAGCGCAAGAAGCAGCGGGAGTTGGCGGTAGCCAGCATGGCGGGATCCGGCGACGGCAGCCAGACTTCGCAGAGGCGAACCGGCGAAAAAGTCGGGCGCAACGATCCTTGCCCTTGCGGCTCGGGAAAGAAGTACAAAAAGTGTCACGGAGCCGAATGACCGCATCTGTAATCCGGACGAGCCAAACGACGTAACAGAGGGGCGGGATGAGTTCCCGCCCTTTGTCCTTTTATCCTGGGTGGTCCGCTACTGGCCGAGCGCGAAGTTGATATCCACAGTCTCTGTGGTCGCATCGGGACCGGGCGCGAACTTCCATCTGCGGACTGCATCTTCGGCGGCCACAGCCAGCATTCGGTTGCCGGACACCGTCTTCGCATCGGTCACATTTCCCGCCGCATCCACCGTCGCCGAAACGACGACAACGCCTGTGATCTTCATGCGCCGTGCCAGTTCCGGATAGCTCGGCGCCGAGCGGACTTTTACCGCGCGCTCGCCGGCCGCCGCGGCAGGCATGGCCAGAGCAACGACCAGCATAAGCATCGCTGCGGTAAGCAGACTGGAAAACTTTTTCCGCAACCCACCTGAACTCTTCTGAAAGTGACCTTGCTTCATTGACCCATCCTGTTCGCAGTTAGTGAACTGCTCAAGAGATTTATCGGCAGTGGGCCAGCCGCCGCCAGCAAATTTTCAACGCTTGGTTACCATGGATTCTTCTGCATCGAGTTGATGCACCCGCTCATCGCTTAATTGCTTTGGGCAACGGCAGCGAAGGTCAGGTCTTCGGCCGTCGAGTGACGATGCTCCCGCCATATATCGAAGAGCCGTCCGTAGCTGAGCGTAATGTAATCGGCATGATCGACGCCCAGGCGGGCGGCCGCGCGGTCAATCCACTCCGCCGTGCCCTCCAATTCGGCATAGTTGCCGATAGGCGTTTCGTCCACCACACAGTGGCCCTCGCCATCGCTCCACTCGCTGCGCCACTTCTCATACCGGAATGCTTCCACCAGCCCCAGGGAGAGGAAAATTTCGGCAAGAGCGGCGCCGTCGGAGACGTCCGTTTCAGTCTCGATGCGGTGCTTGTGCCGGTCCTCGCCCGGTCCGAAGTCGGGCAGGCGTTTGTGTGTGATGGTCCAGCGGCCGGCATAGCTCCGGATGCGCAGAATTTCCGTACGCGCCCGCATCTTCCTGTCCGGGGTGTCGTATAAAACATTGCTCTCGAAGCTGCGAGGTGTCTGCAGGCTGAAGCCCGCCGCCTGCAAGCGGCTCGTGAGACCGGACACATCCAGCACCCGGAACTTGATCTCCGTTTCGACTGCCATCTTAGTCTGTGAGTATACGGCAGACAGTTGCGGCGCAATCGAGAAACTGCGCGGCTTAACTCGTCGATGCGGACGAGACCATCGTCCTTTCGCTGCCCCACCAAACGGAAATGCTGTAGATGCTATTCGGATCGGCCACGATCTCGTAGCCGTTCGTTCTGGCCCACAGGCGCCCCGCATCTGCCAACTTGGGGTTCCCGCATTTCAGAAAGTCCAGAGCCATCTCCTTGTTGCCGAACCCGTTGAGCGCCGCGATCAACGCATCCTCTGAACCTTCCTGACCCAATCCGATAAAGAAACGGTACGCCCCGCCAACGACGGGTTCTTCTTTTCCCTTTAAGGCGGCCATGAGGGGCACATCCGCACGGGGGTCCTTGATTTCGTCTAAAGCCCTGGCCGCCCTCAACTGCACATCAGGCTCCGGATCTTTCAAAGCGGCGATCAAAGGCTCAACTGCACGAGGATCTTTGATGGTACCGAGCCACGCGGCCACGCTGCTCCGAACACCGGCATCGGCATCCTTGAGCTCGGGGATGAGAGGTGAAACGGCCCGCGAATCGCCGATTTCACCCAACGCCCTTGCCGCACATGCCCTTACTTGGGGTTCTTCATCTCGTAGCGCCGCAATAAGCGGCTCAACCGCGCGCAGGTCTCTAATCTCACCCAAAGCTTTGGCCGCAGTCCTGCGAACGTCGGCATCGGTGTCTTTCAAGGCGGCCGTCAATGCCACAACCGTACCCCGGTCCTTGAGTTTTCCCAAAGCAAAGGCCGCATCCAGCCGGACCGTCCAATTCGAGTCTCTAAGCTCCCCAACCAATTGACTTACCCTGTCAGATTGGCCGCACACCAACCGCGCGAGCCCGAGCACACAGAAAACCAACGATAAACCGAAAGCGCATTGCCGTCCCATTTGCCGGCAATGACGAACTGTCACCGGATTCATAAGACCTCCACACGAAGAGCGGCGAGGAAGAATCGACGACTCTATTAAATTCCTCTTCATGCGTCGCAGTCTACCCGTTTGGCATCCTTTTTTTTAGTCTGTCCCCGATTCTTCTTTTCCGGCGACCCCGGTCGATCCTTCCAGGCACGGGCCCCCTTTTGCCGTGTTCCCAGAAACAAGCACCCATTCATTGAACGATTTACGATGACAATGTTCCCAGGCCGATGGCGCCGCGTGTCTCGAACGGCGACAATAAACAAGTGAAGACCCTGCGACTGGCCGTAGATCCCTTTCATCTTGAAACAGCCGAGGCCCGGGCAATGATTGGCCATGCGGCCACGATTTTGCGCGCGGGCAGACTGGTCGCAATGCCCACCGAGACCGTGTACGGCCTGGGCGCCAATGCCCTCGATGCGGCGGCGGTCGCACGCATCTTTGCCGCCAAACAACGGCCGGCGTGGGACCCGGTCATCGTCCACATCGCCAGCGAAACCATGCTGGAGGAGCTGACGACCGAGATTCCAGACACTGCACGGAAACTGATCGCTGCGTTTTGGCCCGGACCTCTGACATTGCTGTTGCCGCGCACGGCCAAAGTTCCCGACGCCGTCACCGCCGGACGCCCGCTGGTTGGTGTGCGCATGCCCGCGCATCCGGTGGCTTTCGAGCTTATCAATCAGGCCGGGGTGCCGGTGGCCGCCCCCAGCGCCAATACCTTTGGCCACATAAGCCCCACAACCGCCGCGCATGTGCTGCAAGACCTGGACGGCCGGATTGACGTCGTGCTGGACGCTGGACCCACCGAGCACGGCGTCGAGTCCACCGTCCTCGATCCCTGCAGTAGCCCGATGGTCATCTACCGTCCCGGAGCAATTACAACTGTTCAAATTCGAGACACTGCAGGCCCCGTGGAGGTCTATCGATGCGCCGCGCCGGCCTTGCAGACACTTAGGGAAGGACTGCCATCGCCAGGCGTTGGCCTGCGGCACTACGCACCGATCGCGAAACTGGTGTTGGTTGAGGCCCCACTGGCCGATCTCGGCGGCCACTTGGCCGCGGCGGCATCCGGCTTTTTGGGGGAACGGATCGGGCTCATGTTGCCCGCTGGGATTGCGGCTCCGGTTTCAGGTGCGGCTGTCTTCGCATGGGGCCGCTGGTCAGATCCGGTTGGGTTGGCCAGGGAACTCTATGCGGGCTTGCGCGCGCTCGATACCCAGGGTTGCACCGTGATTCTGTGTCCTCTACCGCCGGCCGAGGGCATCGGTGCGGCCATTCGCGACCGGCTCCGAAAGGCTGCGCGTTCCGGCGCGGAGTAAACTCCTATCGCCCTGCGTCGCCCACTTTGTACATGTATTTAATCGCGGATTTGTAGATCAGGGTCTTCACCCGCCCGCGCACTTTCAGCGAGTTGCGGTCATACCACTCGATGCAACCCTCCACCTGCTCGCCATCTTCAAGCACCACCACCATCGGCGTCTGCGATTGTATCTGCTTCTGCAGATAAAAAAGCTCGGCTTGCCGTTGCGAACTATCTTCCTCCGCGGTATGGGAAGTGAGGTGGAACGGCAGCGGCGCGGGCCACCGCTTGTTCGCCTGCGACCGGACTGAAGGTACGCCATTCGCCCTGCCCATACCCGGCAGAATCGCGTGAATGCTCATGGGGAAGGTTCCTTCCTGAGAAACAAAGCGAAAAAATGGTAGACACATTCCGTAAACAAGAACGATTAAAGCCTGGGCCCAACTTGCAATCGAGTTGTACTACGACTTGTGATAAGTGCAAACAACGCCACCGGCAAATCAAGACCGGTTTCTGCCGGATAACTGGGTGTCACGCCGCTTACGCACTCTTTATGCGAAGGACCTGACGGTTGAGGGATAGCTATACAGCAAAAGATGCTTGGCCTGAGTTGCGGGTTGCTTTTATTGACTTTAGCACCAATCGCATGCTTCCTGAATTGGAACCATTGGATTTGTTGGCTTTATTTTCAAGAACGAGCAGGCCTCCGGAAACTCAACCAGGTGAATGGTACGGGCTTCAGGCCGTACAAAAGTGGCGTTCAATCATATGGGTTTTACAGGCTTCGGAAAAAGGCATTGTTTTGAAAGGGTACGACTTCAGTGGTGCCGATAAAGGCAATAAAATCGATGGGCTTTAGCCCCCGAGGGCCGTCCGCTCCAAACCAACCGCCATCGCATCCAGCGAAAGCGAACGCAGCAGGTTGCGGCGCATCCCTTGCTCCACCTGCACCAGCGCCCGGGCCGCCCCGTCGATCCAGTCCACGGTAAGCCCCTCCGCCATCCGCTCCAACTCCGCAGCCAGGTCAATGTTCCGCACCAGCCCTGGCGTGCCGGCCACCACCAGCAGCAGGTCTTCTACCAGGCTTCCCAGTGCCCGCAGCAGGTTGATGGTCTTCTCCTGCCCGTCCGCGCCGGCGCGATAGCTTTCCGTCGAATGAAACAGCAGGGAATAGTCGGGCTCCCGCAAGGCCGTCCGCAGCAGGATCAGCGCATCCTGGCGGCTGGCCAGGTATATGCCAAGGTCGATGGTGAGCGCCCGCCCCACAGCGCCCTCAGCCAGCCGCGCGGCCAGGTCCCGGTCTTTCGCCTTCAATTCAGGCCGGCGAAGAGCCAGCAGCGACTCCAAATCTGAAGCCGGCAACGCGCCCAGCCGGTGGACCACGGCACGCGAGCGGATCGTCGGCAGCAGCTCCTGGGGATTCTCCGTGAGCAGGATAAGCGACAGGTGCTCCGGCGGCTCCTCCAGAACCTTCAGCAGGCTGTTGGCCGCCTCCTTCATGAAAGCCGACGAGGTGAAGATGGAGAACGAACGTCGCGCTTCCACCGGGGGCCGATACCAGGCGGCGTGGATAACCTGCCTCACCTGGCCCAGCTTGATCAGCAATTGCGGAGGGTCGGGCGGCACAATCAACACATCGGGATGCGTCTGGATCAGGATGCGGGTCTCGCGCTTGTCGGCGTCGCGCATATCTTCGCGTGAGGCTACGGCTTCGGCCACGCGCTCTTCCAAGTTTTCGGCAGCGCCAATCCGCGTGCAGTTCCGGCATGCATCGCAAAAGTCCGGCAGCCCGTCCGATTCGCTGGGATTGAGGCAGTTGACCCCCTTGGCCATCATCAGCGCAAGCGTGTACTTGCCTGAACCGCGCGGCCCGGACAGGATCAGCGATTGCGGAAAGTGACCGCTCCGCACGCTCTCCCGAAGCCGCGTCACCGTTGGCGTGTTGCCGAGAAAATCCTGAAAGCCCACGATTCGAGTTTAGAGCATTGGCCGCCGCCCTCCCGCGCCGGCCGCAACATTGATCTTGATGGTGGCCGCGGGCCGTTCAGCCGTGGGCACCGCGCGCAGACTCTTGAGTTGCTTGTTGATGGAGGATTCCGTTGCCTGTCCATATAGGAGAGGCGCAACGAGAAGGACTGAGAAGGCAAGAAGAGTGGGACGTAAGCCGGGCATGCGGTCTCGCTTGAAGGTAGATTGAAGCCAATTGTGGCTTTTTCGGAATTGTATCCCCGGATCCGCTGACTCGACACTGGCAAACAACACGGCGCGAAAGGCGCCATCCGGTGTAGCATGGGGCCATGACGCCTCCAAGATCGGCGCCCCGGGTGTCCCGCCCGCGAGCCGCTGCCAAACCATCCAAGGCCGCAGAGCAGCCGGGCAAAGAGTTGGTCATTGTGACCGGAATCTCCGGCTCCGGCAAAGCGTCGGCGCTGAAGGATTTTGAGGACCTTGGCTTTCACGCCGTGGACAACCTGCCTCTGGAGTTGTTGCCCGATTTTGCGGGGCTGGTGAGGAAGTCCGCCGAGATTCAAAAGGCAGCCATTGTAGTGGACATCCGCGAGGGGCTGACCCTGGACCGTTTCCCCGAAATCCTGAAACAGGTGAAGAAACTGTTGCCGACCCGCGTCGTCTTTTTGGACGCACAGGACGCGATGCTGGTCCGGCGCTACTCCGAAACACGGCGCCCGCACCCGCTGGGAGGGTCGGAGACGGTTTCCCGATCCATCGTCGAGGAGAGGCAACTGCTGGACACGGTCCGCAACATTGCGGATACGCTGATCGACACATCGAACTTCAACGTGCATGAACTTCGCGCCCACATTCAAGCCCGGTTCGGCCACCAGGACAAGGCTCAGCACCTGCTTGTCTCCTGCCTCAGCTTTGGTTTCAAGAACGGCGTACCACTGGATGCGGATATGGTCTTCGATGTACGATTTTTACCCAATCCCCACTTTGTGCCGGAGTTTCGCAAGCTAACCGGCCTTGACCCCAAAGTGGCCGCATATGTGCGCAAGTTTCCCCAGACCAGGGAGTTTCTTGACCGGGTAACGGACCTGATGCTTTACCTGTTGCCGCACTATGTTGAAGAGGGCAAGAGTTACCTCACCGTGGCCTTCGGCTGCACCGGTGGCCAGCACCGCAGCGTGATGATGGCCGAGGAGATCGCCAAACACCTGAAAAAGGCCGGATACCAGGTGAAGGCGCTGCACCGCGATATGCCGCGCTGATTTGGGCTTGGAATCTCTGCCAATTTGCGCCAACAAGCGCCAATTTCGGCTCAAAACAGGCTGAAATACACCCCCGGCTAAGGCTCTGTAACAGGGCATGACTAAAGCTTTGTAATATGGCACGACTTCAAAGCCTGCCTTCAGCGAAGCCGAAGGGTGCCGATAAAGCCGACAAAATCAAGGGGCTTTAGCCCCCGAGGGAGGCTCTTGATTGGCAGCAGTGGTGGGTCCCGTGTCAGGCGAAGCCTTCTTCACTTGGGCCCGAGCCTGAGGGTGGCCACAGGCGACAGGCACATTCGACATTTGTTTCAAAAACACACTGTGCCCGGGCCAGCCGGGCCGCAAGGTAGACCAATAACTCGACCGGAAAAACAGAGGCTTGCGTCGCGCAATGAGCTGGTTCTCCAGAATCTTGACTCCGCAAACCAGGTTGTTCTTCGGTTGCAGAATCGTCTTCGCGGGATCGTGCTCCTCCAACTGCTTATCCTTCTCCCAATCGAAGTCGCAGCCATAGCGTTCCGCGTCCATATAGGTAAGTTGCATGAGGCCTTCGCTGCGCACCATGCGCTTGGTCACATCGTCCTTTACAGCTACCTCGGGTTCTGAGTGCCGCACATCCTTGGTCGGCTCGAGTCCGGCCTCTGCACCGGCCAGCGCCTGGAAGAAATAGGCCCAGAAACTGCGCTTATCGGCTTCGCCCATTCCATTGAATCGCGGGCAAAAGCTCTTGACAGTTCGCGATACATTCGGCGACAGCAAATCCGGCGGCAGCGCCTCCTCAACAAGAAGGTCCCATGCGGGATCCCAGGTAGGTTGTCCGAGTTCCACCTTCTTCTCCGCAATCGGCGTTTCGGGCGCTGTCTTCATCGCGGGCTCTTGCGGTTGCGCAGGCGCCAGAGTTTGCGCGCCCTCTCGCAACCCCGTCGGCGTAGCCAGCGCCATAACCACGGCTATCGAAGCAATCCTCAGCATTCAACACCGCACTCCACCTGGAGTGTTAGATGCATTATTCCTGTTGAGGAGCCTTCTGCGCCGGAATTTTGGGGAGGTCAAATCCTCAAGAATCAGGTCAAAGATAGGTGCAAAATGCGGCACTTTCGGGTCAAAACTGGCTGAAATCCCGGGGGTTTGTTTACTGGTAAGTTAATAGGTTGATTTTGCAAGCTGTTCATTCTTTATACGTTATGGGCAGAGGCAGGTAAAAAAAAGGGGCATTTCGAGATGGGGGGGTGGGGGTCAAGCGGATTTTTCGCGGTTTTGCGCTTGCGCTGAGGGGTGACGAGGGCCAGTGGCGGGCCGAGACCGAGGTGGATTCAGCCGGGCTGAAATCCGCCGTTAGTGTTTTGGTCATCCCTGGACTCTCCTATGGATAGTGTGCGCCGGGAGGCCCTAATCTTATGCAGAGATATTGGAGAGGATCGGCGGGTCGAGGTTCCTCCAGGTCAGTGGGTGCGGCGCGGGCCGAAAACCGCTGGGTTTTGCGCTGAAAAGCGCAATTTCGATGCAAAACCGGCCAAAAACGGGGCAAATTCGACCGACGCTAAGTGTCATTTAATCAATAGTATATATTTGTAAACTGTTCATTCACGACGGCTTAGAAAGCGCGCGAATTGCGAGGTTTTTGAAGGAAAAGATGTGGTTCAGAGGGGTGCATCCGATTGCTGATCGGCCGGTCATTCCATCGCAACGCCATCGCGTCAATACGCAATGTCCGATCGGCGTACCAATTTAGCATTGAAACGTACTGAAAATTCCTCGGCCGAGAAGATCCCGAAGAGCGTCCCTCAGGGGCTAAAGCCCCACTGATTTTATTGGCTTTATCGGCA
>OCTA010002080.1_pt1 | contig 18341 bp, 13 predicted proteins | sample 1538991 | NCBI WGS metagenome assembly OCTA01 (sample SAMEA3539302, study PRJEB22396) | soil metagenome | biome: tundra; feature: field; material: soil | place: USA | collected 2010-05 | depth 0.15 m | reverse complement strand
CAATGACAGTCTGGCGCAGGTAAATTTCCAGCGGTCGGGCACGCTCTCTTCCGCGGGAGCTAGCGGGAATATCACCCTCAACCTGCCAACCGGCTTTGGCTACCGGCTCAACGACATGAACAGCCAGGTTCTCCAATCTACTATCCAGTTTTCCAACCCGCCGTTGACGCCTGCTTTGATTCCCACGTTCGACCTCACCTACTCTCCAGGTGGGACCATTTATGCCGTCGAGGAAGACAAGCCGGTCTGGCTCGTTTCCGATCACATTACCTGGCATGTCAATACCGGCACCTTTGACATTCCACCCACCGGCGCGGGCGCGATCTGCGTGCGCGCCAGCCGTTTCGCCTTTCTAAACTCTGTGTCCAACCTGTTGGTGGACCCGCCCGCAATGGGCGACAAACGCTCCAATGACAAATATTGGCTGGCGCTGACCGGAGCGAACCCGGGAACGACTGTGCAGCCGGACTTGGCTTCAAACGCGCTGTTGACGGCGAACTTCACCTTCGGGCCGGGGGACTATCGTTCGCATTTTCCTTACAACCTTGAGGTGCAATGGAGCGGCACGGGGGTTATGAACGTGACAAACGACCTGGCTCAGGGTGGAGCGCTCCAGGCCGCCGCGCCGATAAGCGTTTCCTACACGCGCGATTGCCCGGATTGCGGCGGAGGCGGCGCGGGCCTCGCGACGCTCACGCTCATTCCCTCGAACAACGTGTTCAACTTTACCCTCGATGGCGGGCTGATTGCGCTGGGAGGGACGGCTTCCGCCATCAATTTGCAATGGGGATTTATCAGCGCCGTCTCGGATTACGCGTAGCAGGCTTTCAATTTCACCAACGCCGCTTTTCACCTGCCGGGCCTGTTTGTGCGCGGCGACCAGAACCTGCTGCCCTCGGTTCAAGGACCGACCACGATTCTTTACACCGGCTTCGGCGCTTCAGATTTGAGCCTGATCGAGCGGCCGGTTTCGGCGGGGTACATCAACGGCCAGGCGGATTATGCCGGGTTGAATTTCCGTTGTGTGGCGGATGGCAACCATTCGGCGATCAGCACCATTGCCGGGACGACGGGCATTGGTTGGCCGCTCGAAGTATTACATCCGCAACGCGGGTGTGAGCAGCATCCATGAAGCCGTGCTCGGTTCTTTCCCCGCGACGCTCACCTTGTGGGGATACAACTTCGGTTTCTCCAGCTACGGCCTTTCCTACGTGGACAGCCAGAATAAGGACTCGGTGACCGACGGCCAAATCACCTTCCCCAGCACTCCAGCCGGCTTTGTCCAGCGCTTTAACAATCTGAGGTTTTCCTGTCTCGGCGCGCCGGTCTCGGGTGAAGTGCCGCCCAACGACGGATTCAAGGTAATGGCGTATTGGGCGGCGGATTTCGCAACGCACTCGATTCAGTTCAAGAACAACAATAGCTGCTCCCCCACCGCCGGCTACCTGGTGCTGGGCATCGAGGGCTACGCTTCGCACATGGACAAGCCGCTGTACGGCCACGTCGGCTTTTTCTCCAATGGCGATCAAATCCCGCCCTCGTTCGGTCTGAACGGCATCACCTCGCGGCTCAAAACTCCCAATATCCTTCATTTCGACGGGCCAAACCAGACCACTTATATGCTTACGCCGGTCCAGGATGCTTATTACAACACTTTCACCAATTCCCCGGCGGCGACCCCTGGCTGGATTAATCTGATCGGCAAGCTCGACCTCCCGTGGTTCGAAGACATGCAGGGGCATTTGCAGACCAGTTGCCACACCAATGGCGTCGCCGCGACCAATGCCCTCATCTATCTCTCCGGCGGTTGGCCGCGCCCAGGCAGCATCCACACCAACAATGGCTGGCTCGACGTCTCCCTCCGGACTCCCTTCGAGGCCAACCTCTTCGACGCGAACAATCTCGGCTGGCCGGGGAGCAGCGTCGCTTCGGGGAGCAGCGTCGTTTCGATCGGCAATTACCGCGACAACCAAAATGGCGAGCTATACCATCCATGCGCCCAGCGCCTCTGGTTCGGAGTCATCGAGTTCGACTATCCGCTCAATTGGGACACCATCTTGCGCTCCTTTTCCTCGATTCACGAGATTACTAACGATTTCCTGATCGTTACCGTCGAGCACCAGGTCAAATACATGGACGCCGTTCACGCCGAGATTGATTTTGGCGCCCAATACGACGGCCTCCCCCAAATCAGCCTCGCCAACTTTGCTTTTAATGCGATCGATGACGCGACGGGCATGGGCGATGCCATCGTCAAATCCGCCACTCAACCTGTCTTCGACGTGCTGACCACGGGCGTTGGTCAACTCAATCAGTTTGTGCAGACGCAGATCAAACAGCTCATGGATCCGGTTTTCGACCGGGCCGTGGACCCGGTTATCGACCGCTACTATAATTCTCTCTCCAACGCCTGATATAATACTCCCACCAACCAACGGCCGACCAGCTTTGGCGTGGCGGTCAACAGCAACGCCCTGAGTTTCTTCGTGGGGATTGGCCCATCGCCGGCCCAAACCAATCTCACGGAAGTTTTCAAGGGTCTGTGCGATGCGGCCAACGGGAACACGGAACTCGTTGCGCAAATCCGGTCCTATCTGAAGAATGCCATCAACGCCATCGAGTCGGTGGTAGGGGTGATCAGCCAAACCACCAATGGCGTGAACCTCGGCACCAACGTAGCTGGCCTCATTTCCCAGGTTGGCGGCAGCCGGCCGATACTTCATCGCCTCCTGACCAACGTGGTCGCCGATTTCGCCGCCCAATACGTTAACGCCACGATTGGCCCCACCGCCAGCAACGCCATTAAAAAGCTGGACCCGACCCTCATAAAAATCAGCCAAAAGCTGGCGCAAACGGAGAACGTGATTTCCAATGTGGATGCGGTGTTGGCCAAGGACCAAGAGTTCGCGGACGAACTGACCAACATCCTGGGCCAGTTCTCGATCGATTTGACTAACATCTCGGTTTCGGTCTCCTTGGCCACGACGCAGTATTTCGGACAATTCAATTACTCCGTTGACGACCCGTTCAAGCATATCCTCGCGAGTGACATCAAGCAGTTCATCCGGAAAAAGGCGGAGGACGCGTTTTTTGCGAGCACGCCCTGCGCCAAAATCCAGGTCGCCCTGCGCCAGCGCGTGTATGACGCGGATGCGGCGATGAATCAGGAGATCGATTCGGTCTTCCAGCAGGTCAACGGGGCCTTGCGTGATCTCATCGGCGAATACCTTCAGAACCTCGATAACAAGATCAACAACTGTCTGGGGGCCGTCAGCAATGTGATCGGCGCGGGCCAACTCAGCGGCCATGCGTTGCTCGACGGCGATTCGCTCACCGAACTCCGGATTGACGGGCATTTCCAGTTCAAAGTGCCTGACAACATGGAGTTCGATGCTTTTATCGAGGTTAAAGAGTTGAGTTCGGATGGGAGCGACAGCGGCTGCACGCCCGGTCACGGGACTTTCATGGAGGTCACGCTTGGCGCGGAAAAGATCCCGGTCAAATGGGTCAGCCCGGACCTGACGGCGGACGTCGAGAGCAAATTCACCTTCGACGGCACCCACCCCTTTCCAATCAATCTGGGTGGACAACTCGAACTCAACGGCGATCTCAAATTTGAAACGTTCGTCCTGCACGATCTGGCGGCCGCCCTGGCCTCGGCAAACTCGAAAATTACCTCGCTCTCAAAGGAGGCGTCAAATTCAACGACTACGACTTCTCGGGGGCGATCTTCTTCGGGAAGACCTGCAGCTTGGATCCGATCAAGTTGATTGATCCTGATGTGGCCGGTGTCCTGGGCAGCCCTCCTTTCACCGGCGCCTATTGCTATGCCCAGGGGTGGCTCCCCATTTCGGAAATGGTGCTGGGTGTCCCGCCCTCCTGCATGTTTGATATTTCGGCGGGTGTCGGCGCCGGCGCGTTCTATTTTGCGCAAGGGCCGACTTACGGCGGCAAGATGTTTCTTGGGGTCTCGGGTGAACTGCTCTGCATCGCCACCATCGAAGGGGACATTACCATGGTCGGCGTCAAGCATGGCAGCGACCTGAACTTTTCCGGTCACGGCCATTTCGAGGCTCAGGTCGGACATTGTCTGTTCTGCCTTAAACCGCACAAGGACATCACCATTACCTACGTCAACAATCACTTTCACATCCAGTGAGCCACACTATGAGCAAACTTGGTTTCGTGCCGTACGGACGTTCGCACTCCAGAATCTTCTTCACGCTGCTGCTTCTGCTCAGCTTGGTGGTTGGATTTCCTCACCTTTCATCGGCTCAAAGCGGAATTGGGGATATGGTTTACACGGTGGGAACGGTGGCGCGGGATGCGCACGGGCAGGACTGGGCCTACATCCTCTAGCAGGCCACGCAGCCCGGATTGACCAGCAACCGCGTTTTTGCCGTTTACGCCAAGGCCGGCGACCCCTCCAGCGTTTCCACCTATACCCGCCGTTCCATCGTCACCTTGCAGACGGATGCGCGGGTTATCGAGCCGCTCCTCCGTCGCGCCGAAAACCTGGGCGATGACATGAACAAACTGAACCAGGACTTACAGCAACTTTTTGTTACCCTGGTTCCTTCGGCCAGCGTCTCTCGCGCGGAACAACTCTCCGCCGTGATTCGCGGCTCGCTCGGCAATCCTGATTACTATCAAAACCTGCTCCTGCTCGCCCGGAATCATGCGGCAATTGACCTCGCGCTCGGATTTGCCGCGGCGGAACTGATCGCTCCGGGCAAGACAACTTTCGAAGTGCGCGCTTATGACCCCACGAGCGACCAGGATCTCGCCGTGATTGGCCGCGTCACCGTCGAGGCCGGCAATCCCACGGTCCTGCCTGCGCCCGGGCCGCCCGTGCTCGTCCCGCAAACCTCTCCCCGCGGAGATTTGAACCTGCTCTTCCGTTGGGGAACCCCGGACAACTTGCGCCGGCTGGCGCTGCTCCAATTCGGCTACAACCTCTATCGCGTTCCGCTGGACTACGCCACGGCGCAGGGGTGGAACGTCGCCAATCCGCCGCCCATCGTGGTCCTAACGAGTTTTGTCGTTTCCCAACCGGCGCTGGCGCGTCGCATCAACAGAGTCCCCATCACCCCCCCGTCACTGTTCACGCTGACCAATGCGGCGAATATCACGCCGGCGACGGGTGATACGAACGCCTTTTTCATCACGGATGACGATGGTCGAGGCAAGGCCGGTTACGTCAATTACGGGTTTACCAACGGCGCCCAATTCTATTATTGGGTGGCGGCGCGCGACGTTCTGGGGCGGGACGGCGCGCTCTCGCCGGGTTTGCTGGCGACGGTTTGCGATCGGATGCCACCGCTGCCGCCCACCGATGTCCATGTCCTTAACAACTACGTGTACAATCCGTCCACGCAGCTTTCCACCCAGGCGCTTCAACTCGTTTGGCAGCAGAATCTCCAAACCAACGATACCGTGACCAACTACTGGATTTACCGCTGGACGAACCTGGTCGAAATGAACGCCTGGTCCGGCAATCCCAGCAACAATCTTATCGCCGTGGTTCCCCATATTCCCAATGCAGCCAACAACACCTTCCGGGACGATGGCCCCGGCTCGCCCACCGTTTTGGGCGCCTACGGACAAACCTTTTGGTACACCGTCCGGGCCGGGGATGACGGGGCTTGCGGCCAGAATCTCTCCGGGACGGCGGGCCCGGCATTCGGCGTGTTGCGCCAGCGCGTCGGCCCCGGAGCGGGCGCCGGGTGTGTCGAAATTAACTGTTTCCAACCCAACGTGAGCTTCGCCGGCTCGAGTCTTTTCGCCCTTGCCAACGGTCCGGATGCCAACCATTACGACGTGCTGCTGAACTGCTCGCGGGGAGATGCACGGTTCGAGTGGGCGGAGTTTTATGGGACCGCCACCTACACCGGCCCCAATGGCGGCTCGCCGGTCGTGGTCAGCAATTTTCTGGGCCGCTTTTATTACGAAGGGACGGCCCCCGTCTCGGTCGGGTGGACACCGTGGCGGACCAACCAACAATATCGCGTTCAACTTCGGGTCGGCTGCCGCACCGCCCTTGTCACGGGCAAGACATCCGCCTTTACAACTGTGAACGTGAACCCGCCGGACTTTGCGTTTTATGATGATGTGGAGTTCAGGACCGTGGCCTTGGGCGTGCATGTGGTGGCCGGCGACACGAACAATCCGGATTGCCAGCAGCATGATCTCGGCGGCGGGTTCGGGGGCCTGGCCGGCACTAACAACATTATTGTTCACTTTCAGCCCACAGCGGGGAGCAAAGAATTCCGGCTTTACCGGCGCGTGGACAACGGCCCGGTTTCGCTCCTATGCCAGGGAGCGATTACCAATGTTGCTTTGTTGATGACTTGCTTCGAGGATGCCCCGCCGGTCAACGGCGGCACCATTTGCTTTTACCTCCAGCTCCTCGACGAAAACGGCAACGCTAGTCCCATGGCGCAGCTCGGCTGCGTGGATTCCGCTCCTTCGACTGCTCCGCCCATCCCGATCCTCGCCAAAATAACCTCCACCGGCGACCAGAATAGCGCCGGGATGACGCTTTCGTGGTTCTGTCCTCCTTACGGTGTCGAGCGATTCGAGGTCCGGATCGCCGGCCTGCCGACCCAACCCGACACCAACAATCTCGCGCTCTCCGCCAGTCTCGGCAGCCTGGGCGCCTCGGTGCCCATGACCGTGACCAATCTCGGCGTCACGACCATGCTGCCCTTCTTCACCTTTATCACGCCGCGCGTCGGTCCCGGATTCGGCAACAACGGCGCTGAGTTCTCCGTCCCGTGCAGCATCGAACTGGGCAAAACCTATTTCGTCACCGTCCGCGCGCTGGTCAACAAAAGCTACCCGGGCGACTTCAGCGCGACGGAGTCCTTCCTTTGGACCCCCACCAACGCCGTTTCTGCGCAGGTGCCCTGGCCGGCCCGCGGGCTGCCCGGAACAAACTCGAACTTCCCTTTGTTGAACGCCTCCTTCCTCTCGCCCGCCAGCTCGACGCCCGCGCAGAGGACCGGCGCCTACACCGGCAACGGGGTTTTGATCGGGGTGGCGACCTTGGGCACGAACGTCACCGTTGATAGCCATACCGGCCCGGCCTTCATCTCGGCGCTTTTCAACCCCATCCCGGCGCTCGTCACCAACACCACCGGCGATGCGCTCCTCCCCTGCGTGCTTTATCGATTCCAGGTGCCCAATACGAATTACCCGACCACCTCAGGCGACGTTATCCAGGTCTCTCCGCTGATGGAGACGGTGGCGTACGCAACCAATCAGACCACGGCATCAACGACCGCCGCACGCGAGGATCACACCGCCACCCTGCTGCTCAATGGGCAGGTCCTGGTTGCGGGGGGCCGTTCCACCTCAGAGATTCTTTCCAGCGCGGAGCTTTACGATCCGGTCAGCGGAACGCGGAGGCCGACCGGCGCTATGACCGCCCCACGCACCGTTCACACGGCGGCGTTGCTGACCAATGGCCTGGTGCTGGTCGTGGGGGGCGCTGGCACTAACGATATCCTTTCCAGCGCTGAACTGTACGACCCGGCTACGGAAATCTGGAGGGCGACCGGGTCTTTGACCAACCGACGCAGGTTCCACACCGAAACGTCGCTGCCCAACGGCCAGGTATTGGTCGCAGGGGGCTTTGGCGGCGGCACGCTTTCCAGCGCTGAACTATACGATCCGGCCAGTGGGAGATCGACGGCGACTGCCCCAATGACAACCAGGCGCCAGCATCACACCGCGAACCTCGCAGACTTAGGGGCCGCCGTGCCGTCGGTGTTTGTCGCAGGGGGCGATGGCCCCCTTTCCAGCGCAGAACTATACGACCCGGTCAGGGGGACATGGCGGGCCCTCGATGACATGTTCGATCCGCGCACGCAACATACGGCCATCTCGATCTTGAACCGTAAAGAGGTCTTGGTCGCGGGGGGCGATGGCGTCAACGGCGTTCTTTCCAGCGCGGAGATCTTTTTCTTTCCCAGCCTGAGCTGGAACTTTGAGCACCCCGGTCCCCTGATCACCGCCCGCTACGATTCCAGGGCGGTCTTGCTGAGCAATGGGAACGTCCTGATGGCGGGGGGGCATCATCAGCAACCACCGGGATGCCACAGCGCTCGCAGAGGTGTACGATCCCGCCACCGGGTCATGGACGGCAACCGGGTCCTTGACTGTCCCACGCAAGCAACACACGCTCACCTCGCTGCTCAATGGGCAGGTGCTGGCGATCGGCGGCAATGATGGCACCAACATTCTTTCCAGCGCCGAGCTCTATAATCCGGCCACCGGGACATGGACGGCGACCGGCTCGCTGGCCACCAACACTGTCACCGCGGTCAACACGGTTATCTACGATCCGTTTGTTACCGCCACCGTAAGCTCCGATAGCTCCCATACCTACGTGCATCTCTGGCTGCTGGATACCCAGCCGCAGATTTCCCGCGCCAGCTACAAATACGTCCTGATTCGTTTTAAACCCAATCACGAAATTGACCAACTCATCCCCTCCACCCCGGTGGACGTGCCATGAATAACTTAAGCATTTTTACCAAACCGCATCGCACCGAGAGTCCTATAAGGTGCATAATCCCCTGGCGCTTTCCCTGGGGCGCGCGGAGGCCCCCACTGCGTAGAACGTTCGCGCTTATCTTCTTGCTGGCCGTTCCTCGCGGCGGCGCAGCGCCCGCGTTCGTCTATGAAAGCGCTTACGAACTCCAAAGCGATGGCGACTTCGACGGCGATGGCCGGCGGGACCTCATCATTGTGGACAAAGCCACCGGCAATTACCGGATCGGCTACCAGCTCAGCGTAGGCTCGTTCACCTGGGATTCAACCCGGGCCAGCGGCATCGCCAACGCCACCAGCCTCGCCATCGGCAGACTCGATTCGCTCGCCTTTGACTCTTTCGCCTTAACGGGACCGGATGCCAACCGGTTGAACATCCTCGATGCGAACGACCCTGCCTCGGCCGCCCTGCCGCTTAGCGCCTTCATTCCGGCATTAGGGCCAAATGCCGTCGCCGCCATTGACATCGGCGGTGCCGACAATACTCCCCTGGATGACCTCTACGTGGCCAGCATGGACAACGGCGTGAGCGCTTACCGCGAAACCCTGCTCCGCACCAATGCCACCTCCGCTTCCGCTGCCCTGGCCGATAACGCGGTGTCCTTCCTGCGCGAGCGCGTCAATCCCGTTCTCCTTCACACCAATCGCGCTCCCCGCCTGGCACTGTTCGAGCGCAACACCGCTCCGAACAGCAACACCTTCCGGCTTTTTGACACCTCGAGCGGTGCCGTCGTCCCGGTTGCTTCGGTGCTAACCACTCGCCTGCCCACCCCTTCCGAATACGTCACCGGCCAGTTTGATACCGCCAATCCCTACACCCAAGTTCTTACCTACTCGCCTTCCACTTCCAGCTTTAACGAATATCAGGTCACCGAGCCGACACCGGGCACTTACACGCTCGTCCTTTCCGGCGCGTTTACACTGACCAATGTCATTGATCGGCTGTTCGTCCTGCCGGCCACGAACGGTCTCAAACTGCTCGCGCTGGACGTGAATGGTGTTTCTGCCACGGTCTATGCCTTCGACGGCACCTACCCACCCGCTCCCGTGCAAGCCTTCAACGCCGCCCCCGGCGAGCATTTCACTGGCGCGGGCATCCTGGGCAACGGCGGTTTCACGGCTTATTCCGCCCCGGTCGGCCAGAATACTTCCGCAAAGTTCAGGAATTGGACTTGGAACGGCGCGGGTTTCACCAGCGGCCCCTCCGGCGATCTGCCGCGAGCCACGGCCTACAGCGCCGCCGGCAACGTGATGCAATTCGAATTCGAACCGCTGGTTGCCAACAACCCGGTCCTTCTTCGCCTGAACAACGCGGGCGACTGGGCCGCCACACCAGCGTTCTCAGGCGGCCCGGGCAACCTTTCCGTAAGCACCGAAACCTTCGCCAGTTCCAGTCAGGGCCTCGTTAACCCAACCAATACCACCCTCGGGCCCGCTCATCCTCTGGCCGCCTTTGCCCTCGCCAATCAATTCAGCAACATGGTTTCGCTCTTTAACTTTAGCGCTCCCGCGGGTGACAAAATCAGCGATGTCACTATTTCACCAGCGCCTGGCCTCTATCCGAACTCTGTCCAGATTCAATTCACCGCCGCCAACCCTGCGGACGTCATCTCCTTCCGCATCGGCCCGGGCAACTAGACCACCTGGTTCAGCAGCCTGGTCGTTCGTCTTTTCACCAATGCCACCGTTCAGTATTACGGCCAGCCCCCCGGCGGCCTCGCCAAATCGAGCATCAAATCGGCCTTCTACTCCTTCACCCAGGGACCGGCCACCTTGGACTCCAACGGGGATGGCATTCCCGATTATGTCGCCATCGCCCGAGGGCTTGACCCCAACGGCAGCCGTGATAGCGACGGCGATGGCTATTCCGATCTCGAAGAACTGATTCACGGTACCGATCCCAAGGATGCCTCTAGCGTGCCGACCAACTATCCGCACCTGGACGATCAGGCCGTGTTCGACCTGGACGTCACCCCGCTTCCGTAGGACGGGTTCTCAAACGCCGTCAGCCTCTGCGTCACCGGCGCGGTTTTGCACGCTTATGATCTGCAAGGCAGTCTTCTTAGTGATGGGATCGTCAGCAACGTCTATCCGGCTGCTCTGCTGGCGGATATCGCCATCGCTCAGCAAGCGCGCCTATTCGCTTTTGCCACCGACCTTCATTATCCCATTCTCACTACCAATCCGGACAACGTGGTCGGCCGCGAGATGGTTGGGCTGGCGCCCATCCCCGCGGTCCAGCTTCCCCCGGTGCCTTACACCTACGGCGGCGGCGACCTCGCCACCGAAGCCAGCAATTGGATCGCTGCCGCTGCGAGCGTTTACAACCATCTCCCCCGCGCCGCCATCACCAACTCCCTTTCCGTGAACCGGACTCTCGAAGCTCTGCTCTTTGAATTAAAGGCCGCCCAACTCCTGGGCGCCCGCGGCATCAACTGGTGGACCAACCTCACCCTTTTCCCGTTCCGTCCCTCGGACGCCGGACGCGTTAATCCGTCCCAGGACACCTTGCTCGCGCTCGAAACCCAAACGTCCTCGCAGCCCGGCTACAAGCTTCAGGTGATTTGGAACACGATCAGCAACCTCGTGGAAAACTCCGCCGGTCCCGACATCGCCAATCTGCGCGGTGTCGCTCAGGACATCTATCGCATTGACAGCGTCTTCAACAACACCAATCCCGCTGGATTTGTTTCGCCCGTGGACGAGATCCGCTACTTCCTTTGGAACGGGGCGCTCGATTCAAGTTACTCGACGCGCGCCCTCACCTCCGCCCAATTCCTCTCCGCGTCCAACGGCGCCACCGCGATCCTCGCCGCCGTCTCGCCGCGGCCGACCACCAATGTGGTGCTGGTGGTTCGGAACGACACTTTTTCCGGCGCTTGCCGCATTCTCGATCTCTTGAACCCCAGCGCCACATTTACGCTGCTCGACCCTACCGGCGTCCCGTTTGTCTTCCCCAACAATTTCAATCTTCTCCCCGGCAGCCTCGTTCAAATCTCCGGGTACACCGACCCAGCCACTCCAAACCGTGCTTATCCGGGCATTGAAGTGACGGCAGCCGGCTTGAACGGTGTCCCCATTGCCACCGACGATGATACGGATGGAAACCTCCTGATTGATACGTGGGAAAAGCAGTTCTTCGGCGCTCTGGGCCTGGCCAATCCGTTTGCCGACACCGATGGCGACGGCTACAGCAACCTCCAGGAAATGCTCGACGGCTCCGACCCGCGTGATTTCTATGGCCGCCCGTCGGTCCCGCCGGTCGTTTTCGGTCCTCCCGTGCTGGCCATCGTCCAGGCCGGCAGCCAGATCGAGATCCATTTTCAATGGCCCACAGCATACATTTCGCGGTTCCGTTTTGGTGTTCAGCACGCCAATGACTTGAGCAGCCCCTTCACGACGCTGGCAGCCCCCGATCCAGTGAATGTCTCCGGTGACGAATTCAAGATTACCGTAACTCTGCCCCCAACCACCCAGCAGTATTATTTCCTAGCTATCTCTTTGTATTGAAACGCCGGGGCGTTCTGTTGCGGCCGTAACCTACTGCTGACTCTACTCGCTAAACAGGCCATCCCATCAGGCCGCCGCCCACCTCCTGCCTCCCGCTCGCCTTTGGCGCACAACCCAGAACAGCGCCGCCTCGCCCCTTGCGCCTGGCTCTTTCCGCTTTCCGCTTTTCCGCCCGCAACCCTCAACTATCAACCTTCGACATATCTCCCCGCCTGGCAGCGTGCGGCCACAATGAGTGCGAGCGAAAACCAATTCTTCCTCACCCGCCCAACGTCAACTGCGACATGAAGTTGTATTCGACACTGCTTGGCGGGATTGGAATCCTGACCAAGTCCTGCGCGTCGCCGCAGGTATTCTTCGGAAGCAGGCGTGTGGCGGCGTGTCCCGAAAACTTTCGGCGCCACTACCAGAGGTTTGAAGCCTTCTGGACGCCGCGCCCCACCTTCAACCTGGAAAACGCGGTGGAACCAACGCAAAGGCGCAAAGGTGCAGAGACGCAAGGATTTCGGCTGCTTGACACCTTCACCCGTTGGGTGAATAGACTTAAGCCTGTCTTCCCCCTCCCCATCTCCCCATCTCCCCGCCCCTTGCGTCCTTGCCTCCTAGCGTCTTTGCGTTGACTGCCTTTCTTGGGTTCAAATGCGCCGGCGATTTGGTCCACACGCTCTCAAGACCGTCACCGTGCTCCATCAGTTACCCCGAATGGGGTTTCATAACCTAGCCCAGGGTCGAAGCGCCAGGGTTCAGGGGCGGCGCTTCCACCCTGGGTCAACCCGCCCGAACCTTCTCCAACCCTGAAAGTGGTTGCATCGCCAATTCCGCGCGGACCCACGCCAGAGAATCTGCCGGCTTACACGTTTTCGGCGGCTGTGGCTTGGTCAGCACGGACTGGACGTTGGTAGCGTCAATGCTGGTGGCATCTGGCCAAGAAAAGGCACTCCCCTTTGACCCATGAGCCGAGATCAGAAAGTCACCAGGTTCAACCCCATCGCGGTGGCGAGCTTCTTCTGCCGCGCATCGGTGCTGATGAACTCCTCCAGATAGGTCACGGCTCCCCTCCACGCGCCTCCAGGACGAGCTCGCTCAGCGGCTTGCCCGAGGGGTTGCTCGCCCCAAATGGCCTTGGCGCGTGCCAGGAAATCAGGTCGCGGCGCCGGTCTGGCTGGCACCACCTTGGCGATCACCTTGTCCTGCTGCGTCACTTGCACCTCTTCCCCGGCGGCAACCCAGCGCAGAATCTCAGGCCATTGCTGCGGCAACTGCTGAACACTGGCGGTTTTCATGCAGGAAAGTTGCCGCGCAATGCACCGCGGCGCAAGCCGGCATTTGCGCCGCGAAAGGGCGGGAAGAGCTTGGCGCGGTCCTCCCCTATCCAACGCTTCAGCGCTCCTGACTTCATCATTCTGCTTTCCGACTTCCCCCCTGGGTCAACCCGCCCGAACCCTCCCCAACCCTGAAAGTGGTTGCATCGCCGATTGCATCGCCGCTGCGATTCAGACAGTAGGGGAAGGCTCTCTAAAACCGCGTAAAAGCCCTTTTGTTGGGGGCTTGGCTACCCCGTTGGCAGATTTTCACTGCTTTTTGAAGTGTTCGCTTGCTATCTGTGTCTAAGTATATGTAAATAGACACAGATTAAGGCGAAAACCTCCAGGCTTCGCCAGCAGCTCTGGCGTGCCTATCAAGCTTCGGGGCGCACCCTTCGGGCCATGACCCCGGACCACCCCATGACCCCGGGCTCCTTCTACCTCATGCGCCGTAAATGCGGCAAAGCCTCCTGCCGCTGCGCCCGGGGCCAACTCCACCCCACCTGGGTCCTGACCCGCAGCGAGGCCGGTCGCCACAAGCTCTACAGCATTCCCGCCGACCAACGCGCCCAGCTCCGCCAACGAACCGCCGCCTGGCGACGCTACCAGCGCGCCCGTGCCCAGTTCGGCAAGCAAACCGCCGCGCTCCTGGCCCTGGCCGATCAACTGGCCCAGACCCAGACGGTGGATTGGCCCAAGCGCAAAACCAAAAAGCTATCCCCCTGATGGACCTGGCTTTCATCGAATATCATCCCCAGCGCGTTCTGGGCGCCTTTCGCCAAGGCGAGTTCGACGCCTTGGAAATCCTGGGCCAGGCCGACGAACGGGATTTCTTTGAGCGCTGCTTCAAAGAGCGGCTGTTGCTCCAACTGGCCCAGGATCTGCCCACTGCCCGCAAGAAGGAAGATGTGCCCCGCTGGTTCATCCTGGCCGCCAATCTCAGTTTGAAGCTCCACCAGGAAAACTCCTTCCTGGCCTTCGAGCGGGTGGTGCGCTGTGGCGGCTTATTGGCCGCTTTGCCGCCGGACCTGGCGACCAAGCACCTGGACCCCCAAACGCAGCGCTGGGTCCTGGCCTGTCAGGGCTTTAACGACAAGAACAGCTACGACCGCGCCACCCCCTGCGACCAGGACACCCTGCGCAAGGCCCTCAAGGACGTGCCCGCCGCGCAATGGATCGAGTGGTTTAACGCCACCGTTCAAAAGGTCTTCCAGCAATACGGCTTTTTCGACCCGGCCGGCCTCTTCATCGGTGACGCCTCTTATCTCTTTGTCCCGGACAACCCGGCTTACGAAGGCAGCGTGGTGCTGTGGTTCGACGAGCACAATCACCCGGTGGAGTATGAAAAACTCACGCCCGAGCAACGGAAGCGGGCGCACCGGGAGCGGTGCTACAAATGGATCAGTTTGCTGCATTTGCGCGGCGGTTGTTACGTGTATGCGGGGGCGTTGCTGGTGCCCGGCAACGCCCACGAGGTCGGTCCCTTCTATGACCAACTGGTGGCTCGGTTTGTGGCCAGCGTGGGCCAGGGCGTGATCCAGTGGCTGATCCTGGATCGCGGCTTTATCGACGGGGAGCGCCTCAGCCGCTGCAAACGGGACTGGGGCATCGACGTGCTGATCCCCATGAAGAAGAACATGGATATTTGGACCGATGCCTGGGCCCTGGCGCCGCAAGGAGTTTGGCAACGCCGGCCAGAGCCTACGCCCTCAGCCCCACCCATCCCGCCGCAACGACCCGAACGCCTCCAGCGCCGGGAAGCCAAACGACAGGAAACCTTGGCCCAGTTGCGTGCCCAGCAACCGCCGCCCCCGCCAGCAGACGTGCGGACCTATACCGAGTTCTGCCCTCTGCATGACTTCACCAGTTGGACCGCCGCCACCGTGCCCATTCACGTCGTGCTACTCCGCGACCACTATGCCGATGGCCATCACGACGACTGAGCCCTGATGACAACTCGCCCGGCGACCCCACCCCTCCAGTCTATCGACCTCTATGCCAAACGTCCGGCCATCGAAGAACGCCATCGGCAACTCAAGTGCTTCTACGATTTGACCGACTTCCGCTCCCGCAGCGCCAACGCCATCACCGCCCAAGTCGTGATGATCCTCCTGACCTATACCTTGCGGCAATGGCAGTTGTGGAAGTTCGTTGAGGAAACCTTGGCCAACCTGACGCCCGAAGCGTTGGTCCGGCAACTGAACCTGCGCCAGCAGTGGGTCGTGATTTATCTGGGCTACGCCTACACGCAGATGCCGCTGGTTACTTTCACCCGCGAAGTGCTCCAGTTGGCGGCGCCGGCCCGCGATAAGGCGCTCAAGAAAATCCAAGCCTTGGAAGAAAATCTCCTGACTTTACCACCCAACCCCAGACCCAGCTAAAATCTCCCATCCCGTTGCCAACCGCCAAACCCGCCAGACCTTGAATCCAAGGCAAGGCGGTCAGCCCAACTGTCGCCAAAATCTCCCCGCCCGCAGAGGCGCCATATCGGCCCCCCTACTGTCTGACTCGCAGGCATCGCCGCTTGCGACTTGCTCTCCGCAGGCTTGAGCATTAAAACGCTCTACGAAATGAAGACTGCCAATCGTGCCGGGCTTCTACCGCTCGTTCTCTCGGTCCAGTTCCTTTTCAGCGGCGCGGCCAAAGCGTCTGACTACGCTATCGGGGCCGACCTCTCGTTCCTGAAGCAGGCCGAGGCGCAAGGGGCCGTCTTCAAGGACCACGGGCACACCAAGCCGGGACTGGAGCTCTTCCGCGACCACGGTTACAATTGGATTCGGCTGCGGTTGTTTCATACTCCCAGCCGGCTGCCAAACAACCTGGAATACACCGTTGCCCTGGCCCGAGACGCCCGGGAGCGGCACTTTAAGTTTCTCATGGACTACCACTACTCCGATACCTGGGCCGACCCGGCCAAGCAGACCATCCCCAAAGCGTGGCAGGGCAAATCGCATACGGAACTGGTGGAGGCCGTCTTCGAATATACCCGGCAGACGATAGGTGCGTTTCGAGACGCGGGTGCGTTGCCGGACATGGTGCAGGTGGGCAATGAAATCACCCCGGGCATGCTTTGGCCCGACGGCAAACTGCCGGAGCATTGGCAGAACTTCGCGGAGTTGCTCAAGGCAGGCATCAAAGGCGTCGAGGCGGGAGCCGGTACCAATCGACACCCTCGGATCATGATTCACATTGACCGGGGCGGAGACAAGGCGGGCACCAAGTACTTCTTCGACAAGCTCAACACGTATGGGGTGCCGTACGATGTGATCGGCCAATCTTACTATCCCTGGTGGCATGGCGCGTTGCTGGATTTGCGCGAGAACCTGATTTTCATGGCGAACGAATATCACAAGGACATCATCCTGGTGGAGGTGGCCTACTGCTGGCGCCCGACGGAATACAAGCAGAAGCCCGGTCCGTTTGCCGAGACCCCTGAAGGTCAGCGAGAATTCCTGGATGAGGTCAATCGCCTGGTCTTGAGCACCCCCGACCATCGCGGGATCGGTGTTTTCTGGTGGGAGCCGGCGGTGACAGGCGGGCTCCGCAGCCGCGGTTTCTTTGACGATGACGGAAACGCACTGCCCGTGCTCAATGTGTTTGACCGTTTCACCAGACATTAGCTGACCGGGTGTTTGTCACGCCCGGCGCTGGTCCAGCAGACCTTTGCCCTGCAACTTGGTCTTGCCACCCCAACGCCTTTCCTTCTTCACCCCTCCAATTGGGTCTCATCAGTCTCGTGAGCTAGAACTCTACCTGTTCGAGATAGCGCAAGCTCTTTGGGATCTGTTGCTCAGACCAGGGTGATTCGTCCTCGATAAAGTAGTATTTCACACCGGCGGCTTTGGCGGCTTTCAGAATCGCCGGCAGGTCCATCAACCCTTCACCGAGCGCCGCGTCGTTCTTCACGTCCGTGCTGCCCGTGAGGGCACCCCGAAGCGTCCCTTTCTTCATGTCCTTCAGATGGACCAGTTCCCAGCGCGGGCCGTATTTCTGGAAGAGCTTGACCGGGTCCTGGTTGGGGAAGACCACCCAGAAAATATCCATCTCGAAACTGACGACCTTCGCATCGGTCTCTTGCATCAGCAGATCGAACAGAGTTCCCTGGCCGTGCGGTTGGAATTCGTAGCCGTGGCAGTGATAGAAAAACTTCAAACCATGTTTCGCCATGACTTCGCCGGCCTTGTTGAATACGGCTGCGGCCTCACGGCACGTCTTTTCGTCGAAATCGCCCTGGTGAGGTATCCAGGCGCAACCGGCGTACTTGAGACCCAGTTCTTTGGCTTCGCGCGCGACGGCTTCCGGGTCGCTCTTATAACGGCCATAATCGAAATGGGCGCCGATGGGCTCGATACCCCGCGCGGCCAACTGCTTGGTAAATTCTCCGGCCGAGAGGCCATAGGTGCCGGCCAGCTCGGCGTACTTAATCCCCCAACTTTTCACTTCATCGAGCGTGCCTGGGACGTCTTTCGGGAACTGCGCCCGCAGGCTGTAGAGTTGAAGGCCAATCGGCCCTTTGAAACTAGGCCCAATGCCTGCCTCGGCGGCGGAAGCCAAAGGTGAACTGTACATGACGGTGGCCACGGATACCACGCAGGAAAGCAAGAGTATCGATTTCATGAAACCAGGAGTACCATGAAGAGCCCGGGAGTGGAAGGAAGAAAGACGCCACGTGCTTGCCAACTCCCGGCGTGGTTGGCAGTCGTGTGCGCCGGCGTGTGTGCCCCTGCCGCCGTGAACGCTTGAGGTCGTACCGCCTGAAGTTGCGCGAAAGTTAGTCTCATCGTCGCAAGCTAAGGATACTTTTGATACTCTTTCGTTTACGGTTGTGTTTGAAGCTTTGCTTGCGACTTGCGCTCCGCAGGCTTCAGCGTTAAAAGGGTCTCAATATGTATGCACTCGCTGGTGGACTTGGCAAGGTGGTTACGTGTCCGACAGCGTTCACGCCGCCTACCAATTTGTCGCTGCGAGTGG
>OCTA010002079.1_pt1 | contig 18342 bp, 11 predicted proteins | sample 1538991 | NCBI WGS metagenome assembly OCTA01 (sample SAMEA3539302, study PRJEB22396) | soil metagenome | biome: tundra; feature: field; material: soil | place: USA | collected 2010-05 | depth 0.15 m | reverse complement strand
AGTTTCCCGTCGGCGCGCATGGGGCTTTGGGGCGCCCATTACAGGAAAGGAATGCATGAGGACGCTCTGGAGGAAGCCGGGAAGTTTGTTGCCGCTTTGGGCGACCACGAAGGAGAAGATGCCCTGAGGCGCGGCTATGCGGAGGGTGGCTACTCAAGAGCGATGCACCTCGGGGCGGAGATACTGGCAAAGCGTTCCAGGCGCTGCCACGTTCCGGGTGCGCATTGCACGATTGTATGCCCACGCGGGAGAGAACGATCAAGCGATGGAATGGCTGCAAAGGGCCTTCGAACAGCGTGAAACGCCTTTGATGCATCTCAGCATAGCCTGGGATTGGGACGGCCTGCGCGACGACCCACGCTTCCGGGATTTGCTGCGTCGTGTCGGCTTGCCGGAATGACGCGTGGCCGCCAAGTCGGGTTATCGTGCATTGGCCCCGGCGAGACACTAGCGGGGATCGCGACCAAGACTGCGGGCAAGCGGATTAGTCCTGGATTACGGCGCATCCGGAAGTTGGGCGATGGGCAGGGCGGGATCGATTAATCCTGGGAAACGCCGTTCCCTGAAAATGGTCAATACAGGCCGCTCCCGGCACTTTGCCGCGACGTTGGCGTCCAGGTGCCTATCGCTGCACCGTTTGATCGCCCCGCCGCCCCGCAGGCCCGCCGCGCCAGCCGCCGCAGGACGCGATGTGGCCCGAGGAGCTGCGAAGAGCCGCGCGTCGTTGCGCCGCCAGGCCGCGGTGGGTCTCGAGCCAACGTTCCCGGCCCGGCTTGAGTGGAAAGTCGCTCAGCACTATCGTGTGCCATCCTCAAGTGCCGCGGCTTTCATGTTCGCCGACGACGCGGAACTAGCTAGGCCTGCGCGGCCGCATGGCGGGGTGGCGCTGCCTATACATGGCCGGCGCGGTGGTGCGCCATCATCGCGGCGTCAGCCTGGATGCGGGTTCTCCCAAACGCATCTTCCTGATCGAGCGCAACCGCGTGCTGTTGGCTGCCAAGCTGTTCCCTTGGAGCTTGTTGCTCATGAACCCGTATTACTTCTCGCTGCGCCTCGCTAGCGGAGTGCTGGCCGCGGCCGGCGAGAAAGGCGAGATGGCGCGCTTCCCGGGCTTCGCCAATAAACTGCGGCTTGCGTGGACCATCCTGCGCGCGGACCTTGCCGCCCTCCGCCTGCTGCCGCGCATGCTCCGCAAACGCCGTAAAATGCGAAGCATCGCCAAACTGACGCCCGCGCAAATCCGCCGCCTGATTCCGCAAAACCGTATCCCCGTCCGAGCGCTAGTGGAGAAATCGAACTAACTCTTCTGACTTCTGTCTTCTGACTCCCGACTTCTGCCTGGTGGCGTTTATTCAGCCGGCCAACACGTGTCGACCCACATCTCCAAGATTGTGTCGTGCCAGGTCGGCGTCGGCCCGCTCAGGTACGGCCGCATCTCAGTCCGGTAGCGCTCGACAAGGGTTTCCCGATGCAAAAAACCAGCCCGCGCAACGTGCATAACATCCTGCAAATCGCGACCGTTACTGCCGTTTCCGGCCGGCGTGAAAACATAGGCGTCTTATGGAGCATGCGCGTCTACTGAATCGGCAAGTAAACCGGCTGCGCGCTGTAGCCGGTGCCCGTCAGATCCACCATCAATAGGCCCAGCGGCTGCGCGGGCCCTGGCACCGTGGTAGAAGGGATGTGAATGGTCACCGCATATAGCCCCAACGTGTTTGGTTGATAGATCGCCGAGACCACCGCGTCGCCTTGATTATTCACGCCCGCATACAACGTTCCGCCGACGATCTGGCCCGGCTGGCCAGGCACCCCGGTGGATGCGTTGGGCACCGTCTGGCCCAGGCCCGTGGCGAAGAACGTGATGTTTTCGCCCCGTTGTGCCGGATTGGAAGCACTGACTAAGCTGCCATCCGGGCGCACCGCCTCAGCCAACGGGTAGCTTTGGCCATAGGCCGACAATGTTCCGTTGATGAAGATGCCGGGGGCTAACGGATTGATCGTGATATTGCTGAGCGTGGCCGAACCCTGCGGCGTTTCGATCGTGACGTTGTCCGACGATCCCGGCGTCTCTTCAAAAGGCACTTGCACGTTGATCTGCTGGTTCCCGTTCTGGTTCACCAAAGCCAGAATAGGTGCGGGGATACCGTCGAAGGAAACAGTATAGCCGGCCATCTGCAAAGGATCTGTCACCACGCCCTGGATGGTGGGTGTCAAATCCGCTCCGACCAGAGTCGCCAAACCGCCCGGGGAGATGCCTGGCGCAAAGCTGGCGGAGTTCGCAATCACGGGACTCTCCGGGCCCAGTGGCAGCGTGGTCAGCGTAAAAGTGGCGGTGGGGGGTTTCTTAGCCTTACTGAATATCGCGGAAACCGTGAAGGCCCCCCCAATGGGTCCCGCCGACGTAACCATGGTGGATGCCTGACCATTGACGTCGGCTGTCACCGAGGTGGCGCTCAGCGTCTGAAGGCCGCTGGCGCTGAAGAAAACCGGCGAAAAAGAGGCTGGATTCCCCGACTTGTCCTGGACTTGCACTACCAGAGGGGCGCTCAACGGCGTGTTGATCACTGCGCTCTGGTTGTTGCCGGAAACCACCTTAATGGTGGCGGCGGGAACACTAACCAGGATCGTGAAGGTAGCCGACTCCGAGCCTACGGTGACTTGCACCGTTACGGTGCTTCCTCCCGGGCTGGCCACATATCCGGAGGCGGTCGCCTCGCCGCTCGCACTGGTGGTGGTGCTGGCGCCTGTCAGGCTGATGGAGCCCACCACTTTCCACGTCACCGGTGCTCCGGGAACCGGATTGTTGAAAGCATCGGTCACCTTTACGAGAAACGGTACCGGCAAGGTCGTATCCGTGAGCACGACTTGATTGTTGCCGCTGAGGATCTTGATGTTAGCGGGTGTGCCCGGCAGGATAGTCAGGGTATAGCCGCTAAAGATCAAGCCGGAGCCGTTGCCGATGCCGGCCTCGGGAATGCTGATCGTGAGAGGTTGGGTTCCCGGCACGCCATTCAGAACCACATTGCAGGTGGCCAATCCGCTGGCATTGGTCAACGCCAAACCTCCGCCCGACGGACCGGAGCAACTGGTGTTCGGCAAGCGCACATTGGAGCCTGTGCCCACGTTGACCCCGACGTTGGCGATCGCTTGACCACCGACCGAGAAGACTTGAACCAACACCGGATTCGGGAGGGTGCTCCCCGCGACGCCGGTGAAGACGGTCCCGGGAGCAGGCTGCAGCACCTGAGCGGCCAGCGGGCTGAAAAGTGGATTGCAATTCGGTGCGCTGCAGTTCAGCACCTCCATGAACAGGGTCGTGATATAGAAACTCTGGTTGACTGTAACTGGATTGCCGTTTTGGTCCTTGGCGCCGGTGGTGGCACTAGCGGTCACCGTAGCCCCCAGGCCCAGGATGACTGGGATGAATGTAATGGAAGCCTGCCCTGTAGAGTCTGTCGGAACCACTACCACATTCTGACTGGAGCCGTCGGGCGCCGACAACCCTCCGCCTCCGGATGTAAGAGTGAAGGTCACCAGAGCATTTGGCACGGGGTTCCCATTGCTATCGGCAGCCAGCACCGTAAACGGTGCGGCGGTCCCCAACTCCGCAGTCAGAGGGTTCGCCAGTATAACCTGCCCTTGGCCGGATACGATGCTCAGCGCCGAGGGGGTGGCGGGGGCCGTCGCCACATTCATCGTGAAGGTTGACGTCAGCACTCCGGCGACGCTGGCCGTGACCTGGATCGCGCCGATGTCGGCAGGGGTGCTTCCCGCCGTGAAAATGGTTTGTGCATAGCCATCCGCGCCGGTGACTGTATTGGCTGGAGTGACGGTTCCGGTTCCGGTTCCGGTTCCGGTTCCGCTACCGATTGTGAAGCTGACGCCGGTCCCGGCGATAGGGAGCCCGTTCTGGTCGAGTACCCGCACCACCAATGGCAAGGCGGTGCCGCCGGGCATCAGAATCTGGTTGTTGCCGTACATCAAAGCCACGGCCGGAGTGTTGTTGGTGAAGGTGGGGGCGAAGTAGACCACCGCTCCCGGCGTCGTCGAAGCCAGCGGTACTTGTTGGGTCAGCAGGGAGGAGGCTGGGTCGATGCGATAGAGGTTGTCGAGTCCGGTGGTGCTGGCGGGGTCCAGCGTTCCGTTGGACACCGCAAAGAGAAACTGAGGAAAGTTGCGAGCTGGCACTACATTCCCAAGGGCGTCGAGGTAGGCTGGCACACCCAAATCGTTGGACAGAGCGACCGCCGCTACCGCCGCCAAGTTGACGTTGGGAATGACAGGTATTTCAAGAGCAAGACCGCCATTGGTTCCAATCTGCAAATCGAACAGCGATTGCGCGCCGCTGGAGAACGCATAAACCGTGGCTGGGGAAGCCACATACAGGCTGTCGAAAGTTGCGTTGAGGCCGGTGAGGGGAGATGTTTCCAGCGCGGTGAGGCCGGTGAAAGGCACCGTGCCTTCAATCAAGTGGTCGTTGAGATTGAGCAGCAGGATAGCCGGTTGAGTGCCGAACGTCTGGTTGGCCGCCAGGGCGTAATTGCCGTCGGGTGTGAATACCACCTTGCCCGGCGTGGCATTCACCGCTATCACCCCGCTAGGCGTGGTGGCCATGGTCGCCGGATTGATTTCCAGGATTTGGTTGGGGGCGCTCACATAGAGCAGTGCGTTGGGGCCTAGAGCCAGACCCGTGGCGGACCCAGCGATGTTTATGGTACTAGTCACAGCCAGTTTTGGCACGCTGATGGCCGCCAGATAACTGTTCCCATTGTAAGTGGCCAGCGCATAAGCCGTCTCGCTGTCATAGCCGATCGCAATGCCGACGATGGCCGCGCCGTTACCTACGGCTATTCCGTTGGGTGTCAGATCGACGTTGCTGCCGGTATCGAAGATGTGCACCGCGTTCTCGCCCACCACCAGGCGGCTGCCGTCCGGCGACAGGGCGGCGCAGTTCAGCGGATTGGGAAAGTTGCCGATGTCGTGCCGGCTGGCAAGCGTGGATCTGCTCCTGGGGTGCAGTACGGTGATGGCGGCGCCGGTGTTATTTGTGATCAGGTAAAGCTCGCTACCGTCGGCTTGGCTCAGGAACTGGAAGGCGCCTGGCACCGAAAGCGTTGTGCCGGGCTGCAGGGTGGTGGGATCGAAAAACGATACGGTGGGGTCTTGAGACACGGTGGCGGGCCCCTGGAACGTCAGCAGGAATTGCGCCTGCAAGGCCGTCGTCGAAACGGAGGCGCACAACGTGAAACAAAGACTGAGTTTTGATGACAGTGTCATAAGAGCACTCTTCTTGAACCACAACTAAGAATAGGACGATAGCAGGAATAGAAAAGGCAGGAGCGCAAGCTCCTGCCCTCAAGGACTGGCGGCTAGCCAGGCTGTGAGTGTCCCAGATCCGGACTCTCACCAGGCGAATGCGTGGTATTGCCCATCCTGCGCCAGACCGATACCCACGATGGTCCCATCCGCCGCGATGGCCGTGGCCGAATTTAACTCGATGAACGGCGAACCGCTCGGCAGCATGCTGTTGAGATCCACGATGCCGCCGCTTGGCGTCCAGACGAATGCGTGCACGTCGGTGTCTCCAGTGATGTTTGACGAGCCCACCACCACGCCGCTGTCGTTGACGCCGTTGGCTTGCGCGTAGGAGCCCCCCAGGTTCCCAATGTCCCGCAGGCCGCCGCCGCCGCTGGTGGCGACGAAGGCGTCCGTTTGGACGTCGCCTACCAGGGTACTGAAGCCCACCACCGTATTGCTGTCGTTGATGGCGCTAGCCTGTGCGTACGACCCCCCCAGAGTCCTCAGGTCCTTGATCGCGCCGGTCTTCAGAGCCCAGAGCGCCGCATGCGTGGTGCCGTCGGTGGAATCGGAACTTCCCACCGCCACATTCTTGGTATTGAGGCCATACGCGTAGCTATTGTAGCCTTCCGCGCCAAAATCCCCGGCCAGCGTATTCAGGTTGACGATGCCCTTGGCCTGGCTCCAGCTAAACGCGGTGTAGGCCCCATCGCCGGCGACGGTGGATGCGCCCACCACCACTCCACTTTGCGTGGCGTTCCCCACCGCCAGCGTGCCGCCATTGGTCCCCACATCCACCATTCCCGTGCGCAACGACGTGAGGTAGAAGGCGTGCGAAGCGATGTCGCCTCCGGAGTCTATGATCTGATCGGAGGTTCCGGTGACGGCGCCCTTGGCGCTGATGCCATTGGCGACACTGTTTCCGTATACGCCGATGAGGGACTCCAAGTCCACCAGATATCCCGCTGAATTGGTGAGGGCGGCGTGCTGGTAGGTGTCGGTAAAGACGTTGCCGCCGCCCACGACAGTGTCGCCCGCGCCGATCGTGGCGACTCCGTTGGCCGCGCTGGCGCTGCCTCCCAGTGTGCCCAAGTCGACTGGAGCCGCCGCCTTCTGTGCCGACGCGAGCGGAGCCAGCGCCAACAACGCGGAAAAAGCCAAGACTGACCTGCTAGGTTTCATCGATTTTCATTCTCCTTCTCTGGTGACCCTAAGTGGTCACCCGCCTCATCTTAATATGTTTCGGTGAAGCGAGCAATAACAATAATAATAATTTTAGGTTACACGCGCGCCAATCTTACTCTGTTGAATTTCACTGCACGAGTTCTTGCTTCCCGTGTCCCTCAGTACTGAAAACTGAAATTCAATATATACCAACTGTTCATCAAAACGTCATATGCCACAGACTATACTTTTCGGTGGCCGCGTAGAGTCTCGAGACTCGGTGCGCGTGCCGCTCAGACGTCGGCTTGCTGGGTTTCCGGCAGCCAGTCTGCGATCCCGGGGTGGACGGCAGGATTCCGAGCTACACCGTAGCGCCGGATCCCGTCCGGAACAATAGCAATTAACTCTTTGGATGAGAAATAAGGAGATAAAGAATGACACAATCGAAATTTCTGTCCGCGGCTCTGTTCGCCGCCGCGGTGGTAATCGCGGCGCCGGCCGCCAATGCGGCAACCGTTGTCAAAGTGCTCGGCGCGGGTTCTTCCGCCATGTGGCAGACCGCGGCTATCGGCGCGTTCGAGCAACTGGCTGGCTCCGGCGCTGGGCACTTCACCGTTAAAGGAAGTTGTACTTCGGGCAACTGCGCCCAGATCCACGACGGGCGCAGCACGTCGATCCTTCCGGAAGGCGGGAACCTGTGGGTCGTTTGGAATGCCGCTCAGACCGCGGTTTGGGCATATATCTCGGTGGATTCCGTAGTGGGCAATCGCGCGTACTTTGCGACTCCCCGAACCACACTACAGATCGACCCCGAAACAGAGACAGGCTCCGGCTTTGCAACCAACCTGATTTCGTCCAACCTGTGGGGCACCGACGCTGCCAACTTACCCAGCGCCGTGTATACCGCGCTGAATAACGCCACCGTCACGACGGCGTTCACGGACATCCGTCCGGAAGACGCGAAGTTTGCGAACTGCCGTACATTGAACCAGTTGAACACCACAAACTACAGCGGTCTGGGATATGGAACGGGAACCACTTGCTCGACGCTGATTGGCACGCAAATCTTGAGCGAATTCTCGACTACGGTGGCCAACCCGGTGAATTTCAACATCAGGGGCACGGATCCCATTACCGGGCAAGCGATCAAAGCTTACACCACGGTGGATGTCGGAGCTTCGCCCATCGTGTTTATTGTCAACCGGACCAACCCCAATGGGCTCGGTTACGGCGGTGTAGGCACGCCGGTGATCACCAACCTCACTGTGCCCATCGCGCAAAAGCTGTGGAGCGGCGCCGAGTGCGACACCAACGCGTTTGCCGCCGCCGGTCCTCCGACGGACGTACCCGTATATGTGATGCAACGCGAACCCATGTCCGGCACCATGAATACGACTGAGTTCACTACCTTCCGCTGTGGAAAGTCCACCGGGGGCTGCGCGATCACGGGCAATAGCCAAACCAATTCGCAGGAAAAGGGTGTGAACCCCGCTAACGGGGGCAATAACCCGCTCAATCTGGCGTGCACTTCCGGCGGTGGGTTCCGCCAGCGCGCCATCGGCACCGGCGAAATGGTCGGCACCGCCGTCTTGAATACGAAGGACTCCATCGGATACACTTTCTGGGGCTTTGGCAACGTTTCAAAGATCGCCGGCAACACCAACTACGGTTACCTGACGCTGGCCGGCGTCGATCCGATTCAAGCCACATACACCAACGGTGAGTTGCCGCTCTGTGTTAGCAGCACTGGCGTGAGTGGTGTATGCCCGGCCGCGCCCGGTACCAGCTTCCCGAATCTTCGCAATGGAACGTACCATGCCTGGTCGGTCCTCCGGGTCGTAACCGACGCCAGCGGCATCAACCTGACCAACACCAAGGTGTTGGTGAACGCAATTCAGAACAATGTCAACACCACGGTGCCGGACTTCGTTCCGTTCAATGCCGTGGGCGGGGACCCAGGATTGAAATATTATCGCTCGCACTACCTGCAGTCCGGAGTAGCGCCCAATAATGGACTCAGCGGCCAGAGAGAAGCGGGTGGCGACGTGGGCGGCTGCATCGAACCCGTCGGGCCTGCGCCCGGCGTGCTGAGCTGCCACCAGTAAGTTCCCCTTAGCATTCTTGCGGCAGGCCGGCTCTGAAGGCCGGTCTGCCGCTATTTTGATGGGAAGCCCACTTTGCGGCCCAAACTCGTGTTGTCCTTCTATGTCAGCTTCAGTGAAATCGGTCTGCGCAACAGTAGTTCTAGTTTTATATTCGAGCGTATGCGGCATCGCGCAACAGCCCGAAGCGGGAAGCGTGGCGCGCAAGCCATCCGGCAAAGATAGTTCGATGCCACGTGCGCTGGTCGACAGCGATCTGAAGATACAAGAAGCTGTGGTCGGCGAACACGACGACTATCCGGCCTTCACCCGCGATATGATCCAGTTAACCTGGCGCACGGGAGACCCAATCCATTTATTCCTTATTTTGCCCAAGGGCCAAACCAAACCGCCCGTTATTCTCTACCTTTACAGCTACCCCTCCGACAGCGACCGTTTCATGAACGACGATTTCTGCAAGTTCCTGGCGCAGGGCGGCGTTGCCGCAGCCGGGTTCGTGTCGGCGCTGACCGGTCAGCGCTACCACGACCGTCCCATGAAGCAATGGTTTATCAGCGAGCTGCCGGAGGCCGTGGGCAATTCGGTCGAAGACGTTCACATGCTGTTGAATTACCTGTCCGCCAGGGGTGATGTGGATGTGACGCGGGCGGGCATGTTCGGGGAAGGCTCAGGCGCAGCCATTGCAATTTTGGCGGCAGCCGCGGACCCGCGGATCAAGGCGCTCGACTTAGTGGATCCTTGGGGGGATTGGCCGGACTGGCTGGCGAAATCGAGCTTGGTGCCGGACGACGAGCGCGCGGATTATGTGAAACCGGATTTCCTGAAGGAAGCCGCGCCGCTCGACCCGGTCCGGTGGTTTGGCCAAGTGAAGATTCCGGTGCGGCTGCAATACCTGAGCGACCCGGCTGTGACTCCTCAGATCGCCAGGGAGCGGATTACCGCAGCCGCGCCAAAGCAGACAAAAATCATTCCATACAAAGAGGCCTTGGCGCAGTACAAAGCAGAAAAACTAAGGTTTTTCGACTGGATCAAAGGCCAGCTTCGACCGGCGCCCGTTCAGTAGTACCCGGAAAGGTGGGAACGAAGATTTTGAAAAAGGCAACGCGTCTTCCATATGTACTTGTACTGATCGCCGGGCTCTCGGTGGCCGCCTTCGCACAAGCTCCGGCGGCTGCCACCGGGATCGCGGGTACGGTAACGGACAAGAGTGGCGCCGTGTTTCCTGGCGTGACGGTAACGGTTCTCGGCGCGACTGGAGCGACCCAAACGGCGGTGAGCAACGGGCGGGGGGAATACTCGGTCGCCGATCTGCCGCCAGGATCGTACACTGTCTCCATTTCGGCGCAGGGATTCAAGAGCTTTGAGAAGACCGGAGTCAATGTCTCCAGTGGACAGATGGCGCGCGTGGACATAACCATGGAGCCGGCCGAGGCCAACACTTCGGTTGAGGTAGTCGGGCAGCGCGCCGCCGGGGTCGAAACGGATACGGCCCAGGTTTCGGGCACCATTACGCAGAGGGAAGTGATCGAGACAGGGCTCAACGGCCGCAATTTCACCCAATTGATTGCGCTGGCGCCCGGCGTCAGCAACCAGACCGGCCAGGACGAAGCGAAAGTCGGTGTGGTCGGCAGCACGAAGTACAGCGTCAATGGCGGCCGTGTCGAGTACAACACGTTCGATGTGGACGGCTCCGACCTGCTCAACGTGGGCATCAACGGGTCCAACAGCACGCTCATCGTGTATCCCAGCCTGGACGCCATCCAGGAAGTGAAAGTGCTGACCTCCAACTACGGTGCGATGTACGGCAGGACGGCGTCCGGCACTGTTTTGGTGGCGACCAAGACAGGAGCACAGGAGTTTCATGGAGACGGCTATTACTTCGGCCGCAACGAAGCGCTGAATGCCCGGAATTTCTTCGACCAGACTCAGGGCGCGCCGCTCTATCGCCGGTCCGACTTGGGTGTCACCATCGGCGGACCGCTCTTCATCCCCAACCGCTACAACACCAAGAAGGACAAGACCTTTTTCTTCTTCTCCGAGGAGTACCGGCTGGAAAAATCGCCGTATCAGTACAACCAGGCGGTGCCTTCCATGGCCGAGCGCAGCGGCGACTTCAACGACGTATGTCCGGCGCTCGGAAGCAAGGACTACCCCGCCTTTCTGCGAACCAAATATCCCGATTGCCCGTCTAGCGGAGGCGACGCCGCGAGATTCGGGTACCAGTTGGTATACCCGAACAATCAGATCAGCGGTCCTTATTCGCTGCTCGATCGGAACGCAGTGGCGATCTTGAATTCAGGTGTGATTCCAGCGCCCAACGCGTCGTCCGGCTGCAACTCGAGCATCGGATCGTGCTATGACACTACCGTGTCGCCACCGACGCACTGGCGCGAAGAACTGTTCCGCATCGATCACAACTTCACCGAGAGAACCCGGCTGATGTTTCGCTACATTCACGATTCGTGGGACACCGTCGTACCCACGCCGCAGTGGGGATCCATTCAGAACAGCTTTCCGACCATTCAGAACGATTTCGTCGGGCCGGGCGTCAGTATGGTGGCGCGTATCACCCAAACCCTATCGCCCACGCTGTTGCACGAGTTTTCTTTCAGCTATACGAATTCCACGATCACGCTCGCGGACACCAACGGTCCCGGCGCCCAGTGGCAGCGGCCGTCCGCGCTGGACGCGCCATGCGCCTTCGAAACCAATTCTTTCGGCAGTTCTGCCAACCAATGCCCTATCGGATACCTATTCAACAACGGGTTTGGCGGAAAGATGCCGGGAATCGCGATCGGCGGAACCAACAGGGAATTCGGCGGCACCGGATTCGCGGTGGATGCGGGCTACATGCCCTGGAACCATAAGAACCCTATTTACAACTTTGCCGACCACCTGAGCAAAGTGTTCGGCGGGCACAACCTCCAGTTCGGAGCTCAACTCCTGCTGTACCAAAGGGATCAGACGAATTCGGCGATCGGGGCAGTCACCGGCGACGTGCAAGGCGTCCTGACATTCACCAATGTGGCGAACTACAATACCACCGGAAACGCCTTCGCCGATTTCCTGTTCCACGGAGCCCCCGGGGTAAATAGCGATATCAAAAGCTTTACCCAGGACAGCGCCCAGGGCGTCTATCACCAGCGGTACCAGGTCGCCGAACCGTATCTTCAGGACGACTGGCGGGTCAACTCCCGTCTGACGGTTAATCTGGGCGTGCGGCTGAGCCTGTTTGGAACATATTACACATCCAATCGGAACGAATATAATTGGGTCCCCGGCGCCTTTAACCAGTCCATCGCCAGTTCGGTGAGTATCAATCCTACCACGGGCGCTTTGCAGTACAGCCAGATAGATCCGTCCACTGGAGCGAATGACCCGGTCCCGCTGAACCTGAGTAATCTCGACCCGGCTATCACCAACGGCCTGGTGCACTGCGGCAGTGGTCCCAGCGCCCTCGCCAACCCCAGCTCCCAGATGACGCTTCCCGCCAGTTGTATGCAGGGTCACTTGTTCAACTGGGCGCCGCGCATCGGCTTCGCTTTCGATCCCAAGGGCGACGGCAAGACTTCCATTCGGGCCGGTTACGGCATCTTCTACGAGCACGGCACCGGTAACGAGGCCAACACCGGGTCGTTGGAAGCCAGTTCGCCGTTGGTGCTGAACATGACGCAGAACCTCCCTTTAGGTTACGCCTGTATCGGGGGAGTGGACACCAACGATTGCGCGCAGACGGGCGCTTTCCCCCCGAACGTCACCAGCATTCCAGCCAAGGCCGTCTGGCCTTATGTTCAGCAGTGGAGCCTGAGCGTGCAACGGGAGTTTCCCGGCAGCATGGTGGGGACGTTTGCGTATGTGGGGAGCAAAGGGACCAACCTGACGCTGGAGCGAAACCTCAATCAACTGCCTCCGGTGCCCGCTTCGCAGAATCCCTACAGCAAAGGCGAGCCGTTCATCCCGGTGGTGAACAATTATCCAACCACCACAAATGCGGTAAGCGGCGATTGCGCGACATATGCGGGAACTTCCTCCTTCACCCTCACAAACGGGGCTGTGATCAACCCGGGCGACCCGGGGTATATCAACATGTTGGCGGCATGTTACGGATCTACAACGTCGAATGGTCCTTTCGCCGATCCGAGTGGACTGCGCTCATATCTGGGACTAGGGCAAATCATATCGCTGGAGAACTCCGCCAACTCGACCTACAATGCGTTCCAGACCACGCTCCGGCGGACGGCCGGCCCGTTCACGCTGGGTCTCTCTTATACGTACAGCCACTCTCTCGACAATTCGTCCGACCGTTCCGACGCCACGTTTGTCGACTCCTATAATCTGGCGTCGAACAAAGCGAGCTCCAATTTCGACCAGCGCAACCTGCTGAACATCAGCTATATCTATGAGCTCCCCATCCTACAGTTTCTAGCCAGCCCCATCGGGCAGATGTTCTCGAGCGATGGCACTGGCCAAGTCTCCGAATCCACACGGAAAGCTTTGAAGGGCTGGGAATTGTCCGGCATTACCTCGTTCCAGTCGGGCACCCCATTCAGCGTGGTCAATGCGGGCGGATTTAACGGCATTTCGGTGCCGGACAATGCGGGCGTGGCGAATGGCCTGGGGTTGGGGTCCTATCCGGATATGGTGGGCAATCCGCATGGACCGGTCCCATCGGGCGGCGCCAATGGATATAGCGTCGGACCGCTGCTGCTGAATCCGGGCGCCTTCGCCGCACCCACCGGGCTGACCTTCGGAGACGCCGGGCGCAACGCACTCAACAACCCGAGCCGATTGAACTTCGACATGGCTCTACTGAAGCACATCAAAGTTCGGGAAAACTCCGAAGTGGAGTTGCGGCTGGAGACGTTTAACACTTTCAATCACACGCAGTTCCGCATCTACGATTCGAACCTGGGGAACCAGTCGAACAATACCGTCAGTTGCTACGGGGGACCGAATTCGGGCTATTCCGCCGCTGGCGGCGACGGGGTAGACTGCCTGACCGGGAGCGCCTTCCTGCATCCGATAAACGCTCACCGTCCGCGCACGGTGCAGTTTGGTTTGAAGTACTCATTCTAGGAATCGCATATGGCAGTGATTACAGTCTTAGACCACGGAAAAAGGAGACACTATGAAAACGCTGTTTGCAGCGATTGCGAGTTTTAGCCTGTTCGGGACCGCCGGATTTGCGCAGCCTACGGTCGCGCAAATCAGTAACGCGGCCAGCCAGAGCCTGTCGGTGCCTGGGCCGGAAGCTGCTGCTGGCGGCGCGTGGAACACCCTGCCAAACGGCTCTATCGCACAGGGATCGTTCTATTCCATCTATGGGAACGGCTTTGGCGGGGACACTTCGATATGCGGCGCAAGCTACCAAAACTGCGTCTGGAATCCTTACCCCTTGCAGACTGAGATTCAGGGCGCTTCCGTCAGCGTCACCATCGGACAAAATCCTCCAGTGGCCGCGTATATCGAATTCGCCGCTCAGTTCACGGGTTTTTCGCAAATCAACGCGATTCTGCCTTCTACCACACCCGTGGGCGCAGGCACCCTCACCGTCTCCTATAACGGGCAGACCAGCGCTCCGGCGCCGATCGACGTAGTGGCTAGTTCTTTCGGAACGTTTACACTGAACGAAAGCGGCGACGGTCCGGGGATTATCACCGACGCCGGCTATGCCGTAGTGACGCCCTTTCACACGGTCAAGCCGGGCCAAGCGGTGATCCTTTGGGGCACGGGCTTGGGTCCCGCGCCGGATCCTGCCACCGAAGCAAGTGCCGGTCCGTGTCCTGCCGGTTGCGATCTCCGCAGCTCGAACCTGTCGGTCGCCGTTTGGGTAGGGAATCAGCAAGTTCAGCCAGCCAATCTGATATATGCCGGGCGGGCCCCGGGTTTTACGGGGGAAGACGAGATTGTATTCTATGTTCCCGCCAACGTGACTACCGGCTGTTACGTCAGTGTAGCGGTCCAGACCGGCCCCCCGAGCGGAACCCAGACCACCAGCAACTTCACCACCATGGCGGTGGATGCCAGCGGCGCCCCCTGCAGGGACGCTGACGGCGTGAATATGAACGACATCGCGTCTGTCGTGCAGAGCAACGGATCGGCAAACGTCGCAGCCATCGGGCTGCTCAGCAACTTATGGAATGTTAACTTCAACGCCGGGGCCTTTGTCCAGTGGGACAATGATACGGTAGACGGCCAGATTGGGAAATTCGACACGCAGGCGCTGCAGTCATTCCGGGGCTTTACGCGGGTGCCTTCAGTCAACAGTTGCACGGCGGTTCCTTACCTTGGCTATCCGCCGCCGGTTGACTATGGGCTCGGTAATGTGAAATACCTGGATGCCGGGCCCGCCTTGAAGATTCAGGGTCCCGTCGGAAACCAAACCGTTCCTAGAAATTCGAACGGCAATGGGTACGATGGACTGGTGGGTGGCGCTACGACCGCCAATGGAGGGGTGCTGTTGCAACAAGGCGAAGCTCCGTTCTACTGGAACTCCACGCCGAACGGCGACGGCACTTTTAACACGACAGGTATTGCTTCCGGTACTTATACGCTGACTAGCCCGGGCGGCGCGGATGTCAACGCTATCACGGGAACTATCGATATTTCGTCTGCCGCCGCGGGGTTCGTGTGGACGAACGCGAGCACTTTCGACGACCAGACTCAGACGCCTCAGATCCCCCGTAACACGCCGCTGAATATCACCTGGACCGGCGGGGATCCGCAAGGGTTTGTGGATATCACGCTGATCGGTTCCACCTTATTGAATACCCTGCCATCCACGACCAACCCTGAACCGGCGATGGCCGTCGAGTGTATCGTGCCCTCTAATGCCGGGTCGTTCAACGTGCCCAGCTACGTGCTCGAGGCCTTGCCGTCAGGCGCCGCCAGCGGGTCGCCGGTAGCCGGTCTGGTGCTGGTAGGTCCGGTCAGTGCGGTCACAAAGATCGCCCCGGTACCTACGGGTTTGGATGCGGCGTATTTGTACTACCGCATCGTCTCGGGTTACACCGTCCAATGGGAGTAGGACAGACCTCCCGGCCTGTCCATCGGCGCGTGTCTACTGGAGAGTACTATTATGACAAGCAAGCTGCAACACAATCGCAATCGTACATCGAGAGTCGGCGCCGCGGCGCTCGCGTGGGGGTTGGCAATTGGACCCGCCATGTTAGCGACACCATCGGCCGCGGCACAGACGTTCAAGTTGCTCTACGCATTTACCGGCGGCGCGGATGGCGGGGGCCCGTGGGGAACTCCACTGTTAAGCGGGGGCGACATTTACTGCACTACGTTCTATGGAGGCGGCCCGTCGCATGCCGGAACGGTCTTTGAATACCTTCTGAGCCCTCCCGCCGGCTTCCCCATATACGCCTTCGCCGGCCAGCCAAACGATGGCGCGGCCCCCATGAGCGGTCTGGTCACCGACGGATTTGGCGACTTTTTTGGAACCACCACTCAGGGCGGATTTGGTCAGCACGGAATACTCTACGAGATCAGCCAAGGCACGGAATTGGTGGTGCAGATCTTTAACGGGCCTGACGGCGAGACTCCGGAAGGCAACCTGCTCATCGATCAGGCGGGTGACCTCTACGGCACCACCAGCCAGGGCGGAGCGAACGATTCCGGGACCGTGTTCGCGTTTAGTGGGAGCGGCGGCGGCTTCATCGAGCTACATAGTTTCGGCAATGGCGCAGGCGACGGCGTAGGTCCGGCATCCGGCGTGGTGCTGCAACTGCTGCAAAGCAACGGCGACCTGGTCTTGTACGGAACCACTACGGAGGGCGGCGCGCACAGTTGGGGCACGGTGTTCTCCGTGAACCTCAAGACTAAAGCCGAAACGGTACTGTACAGTTTTCATGGTGGAAAGGATGGCGGCACTCCCGCCGGAGGACTGGTCTTAGATGCGAAGGGCGACCTTTATGGCACGACCTCAGCGGGCGGCAGCGCCAACGGCACCGCCGGCAATGGAGTCGTGTTCAAGCTGAATATCAGGAGTCATCGGTACAGCCTGGTGCACACCTTCACCGGAGCCGATGGCTCGCAGCCTCTGGCGACATTGCTTCCGGACGGAAAGGGCAACTTCTACGGTACAACCTACGTCGGCGGCGCCCACGGCTATGGCACGGTGTTCCAACTAAACTCGGCTGGCGCGCTGACCACCCTCTACAACTTCACCAATGGAACGGACGGCGCGTATCCGTACGCCGGTTTGGCGATGGACTCCTCGGGCAACTTCTACGGCACAGCTACCGGCGGCGGCCAGTATGGCTGGGGGACGCTCTTCGAAATCACACCGTAGGTGCGCGTAGCGCGCCTACTCGGAGCGCGCGTCGCCGGAGGAAGGGCTCAAGCAGCGGAGGCTACGGTGGTGGGAGCGCTCACGAACAGACAGGGCGCGAGCGTATCGGTGAGCCAACCCGACGTGCGCCCAGCTATTGTCAGTGCCAAGTCGCGGGCTAGGCGCCCCGCCGCCCCCGCCGGACCGCCGCGCCAGCCGCCGCAGGACGCGATGCGGCCGACCGAGATGCACGATTGTGAGCTACTTCAACTCGTCCGGCAGCGGAATGGACACGTCGCCTGTAGCCGCCCATTCGGTGCCGCGAGTGAGTGTCGCCACGAACCCCGCACTTTTCATCGCATCCGTATCGTGGCCCAGTGCGGTCACGAATACGCGCCCCTTGCCGTAATTCACCGTCCACAACATCGGTTGGTCCAGTCCGGGTCCCGGAATCGGCTGCTGTTCGCCGGGCTTGTATCGCGCGTGATCATCCCAGGCTGTGGCGAGCACATGGTAAGCGCCTTCCGGCTGCCACTTCAGATTGGCGTACAACTCATCGTTCGACTGTGTGAAGGAACCCTTCATGCCCCGCGTAACCGGGTGTTCCTTGTCCTTGATATCCACAGTGAAGTCGTGGCGCGCGGAGTGGTGCCCGTGCTGTGGTCGCCAGTTGCCGCCGCAGAGCTTCTCGTACTCCAGCCAGTCATTGAAGGCCGCTGTCGAAAAGTGATAGACCACCACGCCCTTACCGGAACGCACGAAATCGAGCAGCGCGGCGTCGGCGCGGTCGCCCCAACGCAGTTCCGGACGGTTGCTGTCGTAGTAATTCAGGATCACGACATCGTAAGGGGCCAGGGTCTCCGGTCCGGCGCCACGGAACTCTTCAGTGACGCGGACTTCAAAGCGGCCGGTATCCGCAAGCAACTTGCGCAGAACCGGTGTGGTGGCCCGCCAATCGTGGCCGTTCTGCCCTGTGACAATCAGCGCCTGGATCTTCGGCGCCGGCTCCGGGCCGGCGGTGGCTGCGGCGGCCAGCAGGATGAGAAACACGGATCTCCTGAACACGCGGTTATTATATCGGATACTTGGGCATGGAAGTCCTGCAGAATGCTAGCAAGGGTCGCTCAGCGATCAGCTTTCAGCCGCGTTTTCGCCCGAGCGTGGCGCACTGGGTGGCCGGCACCACCCGCCTCGCCCCGCCGCGCCGAGAACCCGCAAGGCGCGCGAAGCAGCGCGGTCCGAGATCGCTGGCACTGCCGACAGCTCCGGCGCACCCGCGTGCCGTGCGGCGGCCGTCGTCTGCGGCGTGAATCCGCCTGAGGCGGGCCCATCGGTGAGCTCCGCCACCGCGGACCGACGCAGCGCACAGCCGAGCAGCACGGCGATGGTGGCGCGGGCGCGCAGGCCTTAGTGGTCGTGATGTCCGGCGCGTTCCGGGGCGCCTGGGTCCGGAGAATAGCCAATCTGTCGCGTGATAGACTCACACCCATGAGTGAGAAC
>OCTA010002078.1_pt1 | contig 18343 bp, 24 predicted proteins | sample 1538991 | NCBI WGS metagenome assembly OCTA01 (sample SAMEA3539302, study PRJEB22396) | soil metagenome | biome: tundra; feature: field; material: soil | place: USA | collected 2010-05 | depth 0.15 m | reverse complement strand
GGCAGCCACGAGGCCGGATTCTCCGGCTTGATCCCCGGACACCACGAGGTCAGTTCGGCGCGTTTCCCGATTTGCTCGAAGTGGTCCAGTAATCCTTCCCACGCCTTGGCGCCGATCACCGGCTCTTTCAGCAGCTCAAGGCAGCCCTGCTTCAAGCTCCACAACGAAGCGACCAGATTGCCGCTATCGACGCTCGATACGAACACCGGCTCCAGCGGTTTCAGGCTGATGTTGTCGTACCAGTTTGCGAAGTGTCCGAGAAAGCGCGGCATCGCCGCCATCGTTCGCAGCGTCTTGTCGGTCTGCTCGATGAATTCAGAGACGGTTAAATACCCAAACTCGACCGCCGCCTGGCGAGAGTTCAACAGAAAGCCAAGATTTGTCGGCGAGATGCGCTCCGCTATGCGATACGGCTCTTCCTGCACATTGTCGGGAATCAGCCAATGATTATTCTCCGTGCTGAAAGTGGCAAAATAGCGCCAAGTCCCGAGCGCCACTTGTCGCACGAAGCGCGTGTCGCTTTCCGTTAATCGGTACTCTTCGAGAAGCGGCGACCGGTTGATCCAGACCGAAATGGCCCGTGAGAAACTCCACGCCACCAGGAACGGCAGCGCGTAAGGCGCGGCTTGCGGCCTGAGCAGCAGCGCCAAAGCGAGTGAGATGGTAAGCGCCGGGATCCAGTCGAGATAAACGTCTACCGGCGTCCGTTGCTTCAATCCGAGTTCGGCTTCGGTCGCCGTTTCCCATTCGAGCATGCTCCGATGCGTGATCTTGGCCCTGATAATGGTACGGACAATCGCATCCAGGGCGACGACCGCTTGATGAGCCAGGAACGCGATGTTCAGAAGGATGCTGATGTGCGACGTTCCCCAGTCCTTGATCGAATCGCGAACCGTCATCATATCTTGCGTGAAGATGCCGCGTACCAGCGAAAAGATCAGCCGGAAATAGATTGGCAGGAACAACAGCCCCAGCGTGACAAAGGTCCAGAAGCGCGGTCCGGCGGGCAGGAAGAACCAGCCGCAAACAAGCAGCAGAAACGTGGCCGGCTCCATCAAGCTGCGGCGCAGGTTATCGACGATCTTCCAACGCGAGACCAGCGATATGGGATTGGGAACCAGGCGGCGCGATTCATTGCGAACCTTGCCGAAAATCCACGACACGATCTGCCAGTCGCCGCGCAGCCAGCGGTGTCTGCGCCGATTATACGCGCTGTAGTGGGATGGATAGTCGTCGATAACTTCGATATCCGACACCAGGCCCGCGCGCGCATAAGCCCCTTCTATCAGGTCGTGACTGAGCAGCGTGTTGCGCGGAAAGCGATGCTCCAACACCTGCCTGAGCGCATCCACGTCGTAGATCCCTTTGCCGGTGAAGATGCCTTCTCCGTATAGATCCTGATACGCATCCGAAACGGCGCGGGAGTAAATGTCGAAGCCGGTCTGGCCCGAGTAAATGCTGGCTAATCTGGAGCGCGTGGCAGAGTGGACGCTGATCCCGACCCGCGGCTGCAGAATCCCGTAACCGCGCGTCACGATGTTCAACTCCGGATCGATGAGCGGCCGGTTCAGGGGGTGCGCCATCGCGCCAATCATGCGCTGCGCCGAGTTTCTTGGCAACTGCGTGTCCGAGTCCAGCGTAAGCACGTAGCGGATGGTTGGCAGCCGCTTCAAATCCCCGGTCTTCACTGGGAAGGGATCGAAGACGTTCCTCAGCATTTGATTCAGGTCCAGCAGTTTGCCGCGCTTGCGCTCGAATCCCATCCACGCCCCTTCTCGGGGATTGTAAACACGGTGCCGGTGGAAGAGATAAAAGCCGCCGTATCGCTCGCCCGCGTACTTGCGGTTCAATTCGTCGATCAGCGACACAGCCAAATCCACACGCTCGTCGTGCTCGCCAACCGGCTCCGCCGAATCCGGCAAATCGGTCAGCAGCGCATAGAAGATGTTGGGGTCGCAATTGACCAGATAGCGCACTTCGAGATCGTCCACCAGTTGGCGGATCTGCTTCTCGTTAATCAGCAGCGTTGGGATGGCGACCATGGTCGCGGATGCCTTCTCGACGCCTTTCGAGAAATCCATCTTGGGCAAGGGTCGCGGCGTAAGCACAGTGGTAACCAGATAATTCATTACCTCGACGGCCGCTTGCGTAGCCGGCAGCACCAGCAACAAAGCGCCGAAGAGCAACCCCCAGCCGCCCTGTGATTGGACAACGGACATGATCAGCGCGACCACCGTGATGAGCGTGACAAACTCGATGCCGATGATATAAACTTCGTCGGGATTGTGGCGGAACAACCGGGTAATGCGCGCGCCAATGGACGGGCGGTAGCCGACATCGTTCAGCAGTTTTTCGGAACCGATGTCGTCGATCAGATAGTAACCCACATGGCGCAACCGCTCGCGCAAAGCCTCACTGGTAGACCGTTCCACGATCGGACTTTCAGCCATGGTCACGGCGGCGCGCGCCAGCTGGACCTCGCCCACATCGGAACGCGCGGCGATCCTTGCCACAACCAGCCGGTACTGTTCGCGGCTTTCGAAATCCATGCGCGGATAAACGCCTGCCGGGTCGAGACTCAACACGCGATGCACGACCGACAGTTGCTCGATGGTTTCTTTCCAATCGATCTCGCCAATGAACCGCAAACTTCGAACCAAGCGGCCGACGCCGAGAGACGGAGCGCTTGCGCCCTGGGTCCGAAAAGCGTCCAGAGCCTTGAATCCGCGGTCGGCGAGCAGTTCTAAAATGACCAGCTTCAAGGCCGGCAGCATCGCCCCAAGCTCGGCCAACCGGAGTGCTTCAATCTCTTCAACGCTCTGAATGAAGAAAAAGAAATTCGCTTCCGTGAGGCGGAATTCCGTCGCCTGCAGCAGCGCCCGCCCAAGAACAACCGGTCGCGGCACGCACTCCTCCGACTCGGTCCGGACCGCCGGCAGTTTTGACAGGATTTTAGTTCCGCTATCAAGATCCTGGATATCGGTACGCACCAGCCGCAGGTTGTCGTACAGCCATTGCAGGTCGTCCGAAGGCTCGCCGGATTTCAATGCGTACAATTCACGTTCAAGCGCACCGAGGCGGCGGGCGCTCTCCCGGAAAAGCTCTTTGGGCTTGCGCGCGCAACGCTTGTTGGCCATCCAACCGCAAGCGCGCGCGGCTCTCGCGGCATGTTCACGAAGCAGCGCTTTCTCAGCTTCGCCCAACTTAAGATGCGGCTCAGTGCGCGCATCCTCGACCTTTGCACTCGAAATCGGATCAGGCATTTGCTGCAAACTTCCTAGCGGTAGCTCGACGCTTGTAACTCAAACATCTCAGCGTACCGCCCCCCCAGTTTCATCAATTTGTGATGGCTGCCCTCTTCGGCGATTGCGCCGTTCTCGAGAACGATGATCCGTTCCGCCATGCGAACAGTGGAGAAGCGGTGCGAGATGAACAGAGCCATCTTGTCCGAGGTTAGTTCATTGAATCGCTCGAACACTTCGTACTCGGCGCGGGCGTCCAGAGCGGCGGTCGGTTCGTCCAGAATCAGCACCTGCGCCTCACGCAAGTAAGCGCGGGCGAGCGCCAGTTTCTGCCATTCGCCGCCGGACAAATCAACGCCGCCTTCGAAACGTCGTCCCAGCATCTGCTCATATTTTCCGGCGAGCCGCTCGATCACGCCATCGGCGAGGCTTTTTTCAGCGGCTGCTTTGATGCTGTCGAGGTCTGACAAGCGTTCGATGCGCCCCACGGCGATGTTCTCTCGCGCGGTCATTTCATAGCGCATGAAGTCCTGGAAAATGACGCCGATTTCGCAGCACAAGTCTTCAACGCGGTACTCACGCAGATCGACGCCATCGAGCAGCACTTGCCCGGCGGAAGGATCGTAGAGCCGGGTCATCAGCTTCACAATAGTGGTTTTGCCTTGCCCGTTTTGACCGATCAGCGCAATCCGTTCGCCGGGGTTCACGCGGAAATTCAGGTTGCTCAGAATCTTGCGGTCCGTCCCGGGATAGACGAAAGAAACGTCCTTGAACTCGAATCCGCGCACGATGGGCCGCGGAGCCGGAAGGCCGTCCGGTTTCGAAACGACGTTGGGCTTCATAGCGAAGAACGCCAGCAGGTCGGTAAGGAACAACGCCTGGTCCGCAATGCTCGATACCGTCGAGAAGATGAGCGAGATGTTGCTGGACGCATTCATGATGGATTGCGTCAGGAACACCAACGTGCCAAGGGTAACGGCGCCAGTGACCGTATTGTAAATTACCCAAACATAAGAGCCGTAGTAGCCGCACGTGCTGAGCACCGAGAGCATAGAAACGGCTATCAGGCGCCGCCGCGAGAGCGCCAGGTTTTCATCGAGTATGGCATTCGATATTCCCGTGAAGCGGTCCGTGAGAAACCGGCTCAGTCCGAAAAGCTTCAACTCCTTAGCGGCTTCCTTGCTGCCGCCGAGCTGGCGCAGGTAGTCAAGTTGCCGCTTGGCGGGGGTTTGGCGGAAATTCTTGGCATAGCTGAGAAACGCGAAATGACTCTCGCCAATGAACGCCGGGATCAGGCAACCCACTAGTAAAAGAAGCAGCCAGGGCGAGTAGAACAAGATCGCCGCCGATAATAAGACAGTCGTCATCACTTGCTGGAACAAGCGGCCGATGGATTGGATCATGCCAAGACGGTCCGTGGCCTGCACGCGCGCCCGTTCGAGGCGATCGTAAAACACCGGGTCTTCGTACGCCTGCAGGTCGAGTTGCGACGCATGATCCATCACCTGGACGCTGACATGGCGCGTGTAACGGTCCGCCAGCACGGAGTCGTAGTAGTCAATCACCCGGCCGAAAAACGAACCGCCCACGGCCAGCCCGAATTCGAGCGCCACCAGCCACCACAAGTGCGGCAGCAGGTCCATCTGGTGTTTGCCGACGATGCTCCTGATATTGTCTACGATCGATCCGGTTACCCAAGAAGTGCTCACCGGCACCACCGAAACGACGACGCGCATCAGCAATCCGAGGACGACGACGTGCGGGCCCGAATCCCAGACGATCTTCAGGACCGGCGGCACGTTCTTCAAGGCCTGGATACGCTCCCGCCAGGCCGAAACTGTTTTCTCTTCTGTATGTTCTTCTATCAAAGCGCTAAGAACCGGATCGATGGAATGGGAATCGCCGCCTGGCCGGAGGGACTGCTCTCTGTAGATCCGATCTTAGCGAGAACCGTTTCCAAGATGTTGAAAAACAAACGCATAGTAGACCGTCGCGCAAGCGGCTATAATCGACCCGTGAGCCGTGGTGCGCGATTCCGCTATGACGCGGAAAGAAAACGGCGAGGAGGTGGCGAGGCTGAGCGCCGCATCCGAGGTTGAAGAACGGCTTTCGGGCACCCCGCCGCGGCTGCTCCCGGTCCACGACTACTTTGTCTTGCCCGCGCTGAGTTTACTGACGGTGGTCGCAATGTTTGGGGCCGCCGAGATTGGCGCTCGTTTGGCGTGGCCCGCGGTGGATCAGGGATACTGCATGTACTTCGATCCAATCGAAGGACCGCATGCTAAGCCGAACTGCACTACCGTTCTTAAGATTCCCGAAGGCGAAAGGGTTACGTTAACATTCAACAACTGCGGCTACCGCTCGAAAACGCCGTGCGGCCCGAAGGCGCCGGACACCATCCGGGTGGCGATGTTGGGATCGTCCGTCGCGGAAGGGTATGCGATCGCCTACGAGAAGACCATGGCGACGCAGATGGCCGAAGCGCTCAAGGCGTCATGCGCGCGCAAGATCGACGTGCAGAACCTGGCAGTGGAGGGTTGTCCGCCAATCTACTCGTACCGGCACGTGGACGAAGCGCTGAAGCTGAAACCGGATGCCATCGTGATGCCGCTAAATCCCTGGGATATCGAGCAAGACGTGGATGCGAGGCTGCTCAACATGCGCGTCGGGCGGCAGCCGATCAATCGAATGCCGGAGCCCGCCATCAAGCTAAACGCGACGCAACTTGTTCAGAAGTGGCTGCAAGGAAGCCGCACGGCGCTGGTAGCGCAACACTACATGCTGAAGAACCGGGACGCTTTCTTAAAGCTGTACGTGTTTGCGGGCGGAGATCATACGGCTTTCGTGCGCTGCCCTTTTACACCGGCGTGGGAAAAACGATTTGAGATGACGGATCTGCTTTTGGGAGAGATGGCCGCAAAGATTCACGCGGCCGGCGTTCCCTTCCTGGTGGTTGGCGTGCCTGAGCGCGCGCAGGTGCTTATGCTCGACGATCATGATTTGCCAAAGGGCGCGGACGCTTACGCTTTCACGCGCCGTCTGGCCAGGATCGCCGCGAAGCACGGCATTCTTTACCTGGATGCGCTGCGCAGTTTCAGCGAGACTCGGGATCGAGAGGACTTGTTCTACGTCGTGAACGGCCATCCAACCGCCAGAGCGCAGCGGATTATGGGGCAGGCAACGGCCCGCGAGCTAATTGCCGCAAAGCTGCCCGGCTTTTCTTCCTGCCAGCGACAGTGAACGGCTTCAGCCGAGCTTTATTCCGGCAGACCGGTAGATTTCGTCGATATACCGCATGTCGCGCAGCCCTTCTTCACCGCTCGCCCGGGTCTCTCTTCCCTGCATAATGCATTGCGCCAACTCATCGGCCTCGACGGCAAACTGCGTGGGATCGCGCGCCTCTTCCGGGTCGTCAATGGGCGTCGCCTCTCCTTGAATCTGAGCTTTCAGAAGAATGCCCTCGTAAATGAAAGCGGGCTCCATGTGCAGCATTCCCTTCGATCCATGCACGCGGTAGAAGCCGGGCATATTTGCGCCATACGTGGTGGTGCAGCTTGCGACGACACCAGACGGGAACTTCATCGTCCACGAGAGGTTTTCTTCAACCTGCTCGAAACGCCCGTCGTGATCGACGACCGAGGAATAGCCTTCGAGATGAACGGGTTCTTCTCCCGTTAGATAGCGGCAGGCGTTCAACGAGTAGATGCCGACGTCCATCAGCGGACCGCCGCCTGCGAGTTTCTTATCCAGCCGCCACTCGCCGGGATGGATGTTGAATCCGTTGGCGCTTTCTATGGCTTGTATTTTGCCCAGGGCGCCATCGCCGATGAGCTTCATAGCGTGCAGATTGGTCGGCTCAAACTGGCAGCGGTAGGCCACCATCAGCTTCTTGTTCGCCGCCTTGCAGGCGTTAATCATAGACTGGCAATCTTTGACATTTGCCGCCATCGGCTTTTCGCAGAGTACATGTTTGCCCGCGTTCGCCGCTCGAATGGTGTATTCGGCGTGCATGCTGTTGGGGAGCGCTACGTAGACCGCATCGACGTCCTTGTTGTCGCGGATGTCGTCGAAGTTCTTGTAGTCGTAGATGTTCTTGTCGGGCACGCCGTACTCGGCCGCGGTTTTCTCCGCCTTATCCCGATGGCCGCTAACGAGGGCGGTGATCTTCGAATACTTAGACAGCTTGCAAGCCGGCATAAAGTGCTGGAGCGAAATTCTGCCGAGCCCGATGATGGCATAACCGATTGTGCGACCGCTGCTTTCGCCATTACTTTGATTCAACAACGGAAGGGACGGCGAGAGCCGGCACAGAGCGGCTCCCACACCCAGTGCCCGGCCGAAGCTGCGACGTGAAAGAGGCATGTATTCTCCTCACGACAAGATATCGTAATGAGAACAAAGTTATGCTTCAAGAACAAACCATAGAGTATGGCGAAGCCAGACGCGCCGTGGACGGACTGGTACGGGAGATTCTTCAGCGAGGCAAGGCGGGCGTGATCGCCGTCACGGACGCGCATGGCGAACTGATCGCTTTAGCCCGGATGGACGGAGCTCCACTCTCCTCGATCACGATTGCCATGAACAAGGCCTACAGCGCCGCCCGCGAGCGCAAGCCTAGCAAAGAGATTGGGAACGCCGCCCGCCATCCCGAGAAGGGATTCGATCTCGGCTACTTTGGCGATTCGAGATTCACAGGTTGGGGCGGCGGCGTTCCGGTGTTCAAGGACGGCAAGGTGGTGGGCGCGATTGCCATAAGCGGGCTTCCACAGACCGAAGATATGGAACTGGCAGAGATGGGCGCGCGCATGCTTAGCGGCTCATAGGCGCGCCGTCACTTGGCGGATCCGTTCTTCTCCGACTTGCTCAAGCTCTTCGCTTTGGCAAGGTGATCCTGCAAGACGGGAAGCATGTTCGAGGCAAATGCCTTTACATTGGGGATCGTTGCCATTCTGCGCCTCGTCCTTGAAATCTTTGATGTCCGCTTGATGATCTTTCACCTGATCTTTAACGTAAGCCTTGTCAAATTGCTCGCCCGATAATTTGGAGAGCTTCTCAATCCGCGACTGGTGCTTTGAATCGAGGGTGTCGGGGATGGGAATGTTGTCCTTGCTTGCAACTTCCTTCAGTTCGGTGTTGGCCTTCGTGTGATCTTCTACTAACTTCTGCCCAAACTGCTTTATGTCGTCGCTGGTAGCTTTCTGCGCCGCCAGTTTCCCCAGTTCGACTTCGGTCATTCCGCCGAGCGCGGCTCCCTTAAGGAATTTCTTGTCGTCCACTTTGGTGGGCGTGGTCTCGACTGTGTTTGGCCCCGCCGAACCGTTCCTATCAGGCCATTTGACCCGGCGAGTTCGGCGACGGGAAAGTAGAGGGCGTGGTTGGGGTTTGCACCCCCGCGCCACCGCCTGGAGCCTGTGCAAACGCGATTGCCACGGGCTGTAAGCAGGCGAATGGCGTCGCGCAGACGACACTACATAACATGTTTCGTTTCATCTTGGTCTCCTACCGTTACTGGCGCTATCTAGCGCCTTCGTGAAGTTCGATACCGCGCGGAATCGGAACGTTTCAAGTCCCCAAAGAGCGAGGCCCGGACAATAACTATTGACGCCCGATATCGACAATCGATATTTGTATGTCCATGGCTGATTCGAGGGGTGGAACTTTATCCTGCGTTTCCCCAAAGAAGGCAAACTCTCAGACACCGAAGCGCCAAGCTATACTGCTTGCGAGGCGGCCAACTTTACAGGTTGTCGAGTCATAGATGGGTTAGGAGGAGCTAGCTTGGCTTCGTGGTCGGCGTCCTACGCTTCTTAGCTCTTTGTCGCGTCACAGTCAAGCCATGTGACACCCTCGTTAAGATCGCCCTGAAGTCTATGAATGCTGGCCCATATCCTAAGATTTTCTGAAGCCAATCGGGAGAAGATAGCAAACGCGCCTGTACTTCCCGGCGGAGAAACGCTGATCATTCCAAATCGATTGAAGTATCTCCCGAAGTCCCGATTGGCGCGTGAGCTAAAAACGAAGACATGCCAACACCGATAGATCCCCAGGTCCGCATCGGACACGTTCACCTGAAAGTAGCCGATCTAAATCGCGCCCTGGCCTTTTACATGGGCGTGCTCGGCTTCGAGCTCACCCAGCGCTACGGCTCTGAAGCGGCCTTCCTCTCGGCCGGCGGCTACCACCACCACATTGGGCTCAACACCTGGGAAAGCCTGAACGCTTCGCCCCCGCCGCCGCACTCGACGGGCCTCTACCATCTCGCCATCCTCTATCCCACTCGCGCCCAGCTCGCCGACGCTTTGCGCCGTGTGCTCGACGCTCGCATCCCGCTCGATGGCGCGAGCGACCACGGCGTCAGCGAAGCTCTTTACCTGCGCGACCCCGACGGCAACGGGGTGGAATTGTATTGGGATCGACCGAAAGAAGACTGGCCGCGCAACCAGGAAGGCGAAATGGTGATGTACACTCGCCCGCTGAATCTTACGGCGCTCCTCGCCGAGGCGACGCCAGAAGTCCGAAAGAATGCTTGGTGAACGCGCGGCTCAGCACGGAGGCGCGACGGTCACGGAGCGGGTTTTGGCCAGAGGCTGCCGCTAGTTGCTAGTCCGGTTTCTTGTGCCGGATTCGAGCCGTCAACAACGACATCTCGGGCCGGAATTCCCGGTACAAAGCTTTGGCAAAGAAACAGCCGTAGCTGACGCCCGCGCCGCGCAAGGCGTAACCCCAATCCTTGCGTTCGTAAAGAGCGGCTCCCACGAACGCCGGCGCGAACGATCCCGCCATCGGCACGAACGCGGGACGGCTGCCCGCATCGTCCTTCGTTACCAATACGCTTAGCAGAGCGCGGCGAATGCGCTTGCCGGTAGCCGTTTCCCGGACAAGTGCGGACGCGGATCCTCGTGATTGAAATACCCGGCAATCAACTCACTCGCGTCCCGGGTCGTTCGTTTGGCATAGTAGACGCCAAAGCGGTGCCCGTAGTCGTCCGCGTCCTGACGCCTGACGTGCGGATTGTTTTCCCGTTGGCCAATGCCGCTGCTGAACGCCCCGCCCAAAACGGCCCATGGTGAAGCCAACTCGGACCCATACCAACAAGCTCTCCAGCGAAACGGCAACGGTTCCCCGGCTGCGGGCCGATCTATTTTGCAAAGCGAAAATTTGCCGGGCGACGCGCTCAAAAGAGAGACTGTGGCTTGCGCCGTTATCGATCCGGCGCTTGCCAATAAAATAGTTAAAAGCGGCAGCGCGCGATAGCACGCGAGTTCCCTTTTCCATCTCTGCGGAAGCGATAGAGCGATTTCCATACGGGCCTCCAACCTGTTCGCGAAGCCCGGCCAGCCCAAGCTCAGTATTTCTACCTATGCGGTAATAAATTTAGATTAGTCGAGGTCGCCAATTTTGTCGAGAAGAATCGTTTGTGACCGGTTTTTGAGCCGGTCAAGGCTCGTTTTGAACAAATGAACCCAATGGAAGTTCGAAATTGTTCGCGATACTCTGGAGGAAATGACTTGCCCAAAATGCGGCGTGGCGGTAAACGCTGGAGCGGCGTTCTGTGGTAACTGCGGCGCTCCACTACCAGTAGGGGCGCCCCGAATCCGGGTTTTCGCAACGCGGGTTCAGCAACCCGGATCGACTCCAGGCGGTGGGCGTTCGGTGGTTGTGGCCGCGCTGTTCTTAGGGTTGCTGGCGGGGGCTGGCGTATTCGTTTGGCGTATGCGCTCCCATCCCGCGCCCGAGGCTCCCATTCAGGCAAAGGCAGTAGAGCAACCGCCCGTTTCGGCAGCCGCAGCCCCGCCCGGGCCTGAACCGGAGCCCGCCACGCCTGTGGCACCGGAGAAGCCCATCGTGACGACTCCCGAGCGCGGGGCGCGGGTGAATAGCCCATCCCGCGGCGAGGAACCCGCTCCGCCAGTCGCCTCCGAAGCGCCTCCCGAACCCAAACCCGGGCTAGAGGCTTCGCCGACGCCAGCGGCCTCGGTCGTCGAGAACAGGCGCAAAGCAGTCCAAGAGAACGACACGCTGACTGGCCCCGCCTTGTCGCCAGATGCAACTCCGGCGGCCGCTCCCGAGCCAGCGCAAACCGCTCCTCCGACTGCTCCACAGGTCAAGACTGCCATCCGGTACAACGGACCCCTTTCCGGAGTCGCCACTTGGACGGGCAAGCTTGAAAAAGGGCAGGTGCTCACCATTACGGGAGGCACACCCTCGATGGGCGTGCTTTCCGGCGCTGGCTTGCCCGGCGTTCCGGTGCACATCACGGTCGATCAGACAAACCTCGGGTTCGCCGTGATGCCGAACGCATCCAACGGCTATCTCACGGTCGCCTTAAGGAGTCACGCCAAACACGGTCAAATTACGATCCACTGGAGCGTCGTTCAGTAAGGGTCCACAACTCGGAGCAGATGAGTCCGGCCATGCTGGTCCGGTGCGCTTCGGGACGGAGCCCGCCGCTTCCATCGCCTGTCTGTACGACGGAAGATGGCGGGTTTCAAGCCCGGTGGCCATCCCAAAGAACCAATACATAACTCGCAGCCATGCTCTGGCGTGTACGGCTTTCCAGCCGGAGCGGGGCTGTTCGAACTCGGAGACGATGCAGTACGCCTCGTCCCGGCAGGCGACGCGGACGCCTTTGACAAACCGGGCCGCTTGGGGCGTCGAAAAGCAGTCGAGGAAGAAGTTTGCTAACGACCAGGTCGTTGTGGTGCGGCGGCAGTTTGGCCTCCAGCGCGTCGGCTTGGATGAATGCAATTCGCGCCGGGTCCGGCGCACGCGCCGTTCGAAGCCGTTCCCGGGCGACTCGAATCATGCCAGCGCTGGATTCGATGGAGTCGATCGCCGCAGTCCGGTTGTACATCGCAAGGGCTGCCAGAAAGCGGCCATCGCCATCGCCCAGCAGAAGGGCCCGTCGCGAGTGACCGGTTCGCGGGAGAAACTGAAAACGATGCCGTTCCAATCGGCGGGCCGAAAGCAAGATGCTCGATCCAGCGCCAGGGACGGGCAATCCGGTCGCAGTTCACCCGTGAAGTCCTATTAGCAGGAGGGGGAAAAGCAACGGCAGTTCGGCCAGCGCGCTTAGCGGCGGCTGAACCGGCGCTCCAAGCACGTCCAGCAGCCGGTCGTAGATCAGCCATACCGCCATTGCCAGCGCCAGCACGTTGGCAGGCTTGATGGGGACGTGCAGGCACTTCGAGAAAAGCAATTGCCAGACCACTGCCACCGCCGGGGCGTCCAGGTCGAGGAGATTAAAGAGGAGAGCGGCGGGGGGTTGTAAGGAGAACTGGACAAAGGGTTAGGAAGACGCAAGAACCAAAGGCTTGGCCTCTCGCGCCCTAGACACACGGTTAACAAGCCAGCCAGGCTTGAGTACAATAGCAATAAGTTCGTGCGAGAAGCGGGAGTAACTCAATGGTAGAGTCACAGCCTTCCAAGCTGTTGGTTGCGGGTCCGATTCCCGTCTCCCGCTCCAATCGTCGCCGGCATAGCTCAGTCGGTAGAGCATCTGATTTGTAATCTTACAGCCATGCCGCTAACGTATTGAAAATAAAGGTGTTGCAGTATCGTAAAAGTCACTGTGACAATGTTTGAGACAATTCAGCCGGAGTAGCTCAGTTGGCCAGAGCACCGCACTTGTAATGCGGGGGTCGTGAGTTCGAATCTCACCTTCGGCTCCATTACCACACTTTCCGCATCAGCGGCTTTCTCAGATAGACTTGAGGCATGATTAGCGTGTATGTAAGGCACCTCGCAAAGCGTCCAAAGAAGAAAGAGGGAAAGGACTATCGGGGTGCTCCTGCCCGAAGTGGTTCTACGGCCATATCCCCGGCGAGGACAAACTGATGCGAGTCAGCGCAAACCAGTTCATGGGAATGGGCAGGGCAAGAAGCGCGGCGGCTAGAGACTGGCTTTTCCGTTCCCGAAGTCCTCAATAGGCATTTGGATTTGATCGAGAAGCGCTTTGACAAGCTTGACAGCAGGCTTGAAGGTATCGAAACGCGGCTGAACGAAATGGCTAAACTGAAAAGATTCTATGGACGCTAACCTGCTTATTGCAGTCGCAACCAGCGTCACGACCGCTGCCAGCATCCGCGGCGTGGCGATCACCGCCCTCGTGCTGAACAGCAGGCACTTGAATCTGATCGACAAGCAGTTGGACAGGATCGACATCAGGCTTGGGGGTATCGAATCGCGGCTGAACGAAATAGCCCTCAAGCTGCATTAGGAATACAGGAGTTAGGTAACGCAATGAGCACCAATCAGTTATTCTCCGCCCTTGCCGGATTGATGTTTACGCTATTCGTCATGGCGCTGGGATTCCTGAAGTATCTGGATGCGAAATTCGAGCCGGTCAACAGCCAGCTAAAACTGCTCATTGACTACATGATGCTGCACCAGGGCAAGTAGCGACACTGGAGGAGAGGACCAAGAAGTATGCCAACAAACCAGGCGATGCAGGTCTTCTACGGCACGCTGCCGTTACTCATCGGAATCCGGCTGAGCGAGCAAATGCTGCTCAATGACATCCTGGAGCGGCTGCGGACAATGGAGGAGAGGGCCAAGAAGCTATGAGCGACAACGTACTGATAGCGATTATCGCGGCAAGCGGCGTGGTGATCTCGGCGGTAATGGTGATGGGGTCGGCGGTCTTCGCCTACGTCGCCGGTAATCGCAGCCTGGATAAACGCTTTGAAAGCATGGATAAACGCCTCGATAAGATCGAACAAACGCTAGGGGTGATTCAGTCCGACATGGTGAAGTGGTACGAACAGATCTTCAAGATCAAGGCTCACGTCAAATTAGACTAGACGAGGAGAGGACCGGGGGACTGATGACGATAGACGAACGGTTGGAAGCGCTCACCCAGACGGTCGGACTGCTGGCACAGCGATGCAGATCAGGACGGAGAAACAGATCACCCGCCTCGGTAGGTTTATCCGTCTGATTGTGCTGGATCATGAAGCCCGCTTGCTGGACCTGGAAGGCGACGACGAAGACGGGCCAGTTAAGCCTTAAAATCTCACCTTCGGCTCCATTCCCTCCGCAAGCACAAACAACCCCAGTGAAATCCAGGATCAGTCTCGCGGTCACTTGCTCTCGCCCAACCCGCGCCATCAGGACGTCAAGGAAGAGATTCGTTGCGGACGGAAATGAGGTTCGCCATCGGAATGCTCACAACAACAACTCTGCCCCTCGGAGTCGATTCACGTTTCACAAACACAACAACGAAGTCTTTGGTTTGGACCAAGCCTCTTAGATCGCCTTCAGAATTCTTTCTTAGGAACTCCCCGTCCAGACCGTGAAGTACTTCGGTTTTGAATGTCAGTGTTGTTTTGAAACGCGGGTTGTCAAAGAATTGTTTCCCAATGCCTTTTCCCAAACCTTGAAAGACAACAACAGACCCCGCCAGTACTAGTAACGGCAAAAGTATCTTCAACCACGTGTCTAGACGGGAAGGAGCCGCTTTGGCCGCCTTGCCAGTCACGCCCGTCAAGAGCAAGAAAACGGTGCCGACGGCCAGCACTGTGGGAGCGAATATTAAGCAGACCGCCGCTAACACCCATCCAGAGCCTACCAAATAGATATGATCGGCAGACTAGAAGAAACTCTTCTCGCGGCCCTGGTTGGTTTGGGCGGCGAGAGCTACAGCGTCGGGATTCACGACCACGTGCTGACGCATACAAACCACGATTATTCTGCGGGAACACTGCTGACGACTCTGTACCGGATGGAGGAGAAGGGCTTCGTAAGCTCTCGTTACTCCGATCCAGTACCTGAACGTGGGGGACGCCGGAAGCGGATGTTCAAGATTGAGGCGGCAGGCCATCAAGCTTTGCGGGAAACGGATGTCATGGCGGCTCTCAAGGGCAACAGTTTTGCACCGGCGGTGTTATGAGCGCCGTTAGAAAATACCTGAGGGTAATGGGGCGCTGACGAACGATGAAAATTACCTGAAGGTGATGGGGCGGTGTCAGGGGTGATGCTGGTGACGGCGGTGGCGGCGTTGGTGACGGTGCTGTTGAAGGTGTCGGTGGCGGTGTTGAAGGTGGGGACGGTGATGGTGTTAACCGGGGGGGCGATGGGGACGTTTACGTCGGGGGATGGTCGCGTTCACAGAGGGACTCCGGGAGTTGCGCGTACCGCAGTTGGAACCGCAAGAAGTTGCTTTTACGTCACGTTGGAATTTCACGTTGAGTCTGCTCCTCGATCCTGATCGAGCGGAAGACGTCATTAACCACTTGCAAGAAATCTATGAGCACGACGTCAAGCGCTATGGTGAAAAAAGAGCACTACTTTTGTACAGGAAGAACGTGCTGGTTTCGCTCTGGCCGGTTGCAAAGTGGGTGTTACACCGCGCCGTCGTTGCGGGCATTCTCAAGCACTATTTCCCCGCAATTGAGACCATAACGCGCCTATTCCGCTAGGTGGATTTAGTCTTCAAGCAGGAGAGATGAAGGCTGAAGGTACCCTAAGTGTCTGGGATTCACCGACAGGTACGCATTCAGGAACCTGTCTAAGTGGTTGGAAAGATCAGTCCGCATTGATACCCCCGTTCTGTCCAAAGCCAAAACTTCCAACCTCCCACGTTGGGACCAGTCGTCCAACGTACGGTTTACGAGCAAGGTGTGCGAATTGGTTGAACTGTACAGTGAGGGTATAGACGTAATTCTGCTGACAGGTGAACCGGAGTGTATCGATTCGAACGTATAAATACGGGTCCAATGGGTTTACTGTAACCGTTATTCCTGCTTGACGAAGTTTAAGCTCAACATCGGTCCTGATCTGATCCTCGGTCAGATCGACCGGAGCAATTGTGGAATCGATCTGTTCGATAAGCACGGCCATAGCGGTGACACCCTTGAGGGATTCTCTGTCGAATTCAGTATCGGTAGCTCTGACCGAGAAAGGAATGCTCAACAGGCACAAACAGAGGCATAGGAAGTGCAGTGTACGTTTCATGCGTCATTGCTCTTATCGGCCATGATTTTGAAGTTTCCGTTCTCAAATATCAAGCCGGTCGATGGTCAACGAGGCGCTAAGCAGCCGCACCAAGCAGCCCCCATGATGTCTAACCTCCGGCGTATTTGTAGACAGGCAACCCGGTCGAGACGCCATACCTGCCGTTGTTGGCTGTGCTTTGAGTAATGGCGTCCGAGACAGGACGCCCTCTATGCAAAATTGCAGGGCGCGGGCAAGCCGCGCATGAAAACTTCCTAAAAAGGTATGGCTGTATCCATCCGCAGGACCTGGGTTGTCTGTAATTTCGCTACGCTAATGCGATGCTGCTGTTAAAACTGTTCCGACGTAGGCACTCGGTTCCTACTCATACGGACACTGCATTCCCGCATGTCTTAACTTCCTCTGTTGACCCAGCACTGCTGATTCCCACGCGGCGAAAACGGAGCTGGTCGCCATGGATTCTGCTGGCCCTCATTGTGATCGCCGTGGGGTCGTTCATCATTGCTCGACCGAGGGCTATAGCGGCAGCGGCCTGCACTTCGTTACAGATTCATTCAGAATTGCTTCCAATCGGCTTAATCGTGATTGCTGTGGGCAGCGTCCTGTTGCTGTGGCTGCTTCCCAAGTGGCAGACGGTCAAACTTCGGTCGCTCACGCCTGACGCCCGGTTCGACAAGGAGAACGATTCCCGTAAGACACTGGCGCAGATCATTGGTGGCCTGTTCGTCATTGGGAGCCTCTTTTCGACGGCACGGACTTTGCAGGTTTCGCAGCAGCAGGTGCAAGTAGCTCGGGAAGGGCAAATCACAGACCGCTTCACAAAAGCGATTGAGCAGTTGGGCAATAAGGAGAAACTCGAAGTTCGTCTTGGTGGGATTTATTCACTGGAGCGCATCGCTAACGAATCCCCTGAAGATCACGGGCCAATCGTTGAGATTTTGACGACCTATGTGCGCGAAAATGCACGCCTTCAACAAGCAGAGCAAATAGCAGGTAAGCCGCCTGTACCTCACGCCCATATGAGGAGAGCAGATATTCAGGCAGTTCTTACGGTGTTGGGTAGGCGAAACCCAACGGGTGAATCACACACAATTGATTTGAACAGTACGGATATTGGTGGGGCGAACCTCATCCGGGCGAACCTCAGTGGGGCGAACCTCAGTGGGACGCACTTCAGCGCGGCTGACCTCCGCGCGGCGCACCTCAGTGGGGCGAACCTAAGTGGGGCGGACCTCACCGGGGCGTACCTCATCAAGGCGGACCTCAGCGGGGCGGTCGGCTTAATACAGAGTCAAATCGACGGGGCAATCGGAGATCTGGGAACGAAGCTGCCGCTTGGCATCAATCGACCAAAATCATGGAAGTGAATGCTGCTGCACGGATGCCGAACGCCAGTAGTAGAATACCGACCAGCAGGATTGTTGCCAGGCTGTCAATTCGATGTAGACGACTACTCATTAGTACTCCTCCCGAGAGATCAGGGTCGATGCAGCCGGTGGCGGTATACCATATAGTCGGCTTCGCAGCTCATCAATCTCGTCGAGCAGCGCTTGCACTTGATCCGCTGTGAACAGATTGTTGACAGGTGGTTTGTGGTTCTTTGCTGGCACGGCTAACATGTCACTCCTCATCTCGGTCGCAGGCCATGTTTTCCAGAATCGCCACCAATCTATGGCAGTTCTCGCGCCCCATCCCTACAAAGCGGCGCAGACCAAGTTCGTCAGGATTGGATAACAAGCCCGCATGTTGCTAAGACCGGCGCGGTCGAGCAACGCTTCTGCATATCGTTGCTGAATCGTCGTCACGGCGTATGTTTTGCCGTCGTCTGATACTTCTTGCGCGTAGTCTTCGTGGTACTGTTCGGCTAACTGGGAAGTCATCGCTTGTCTCCCACCGGCTGGTTATGCAAGTCGATGCTTGCCTGACCAGCCTTCTTAGCGCGGTTTGCGGCGTGCATTTGATTCAGCCGTACCCGGCCTTGTTCGGCAAGGAAAACCAGGTTGTTCTTGAATTCGCGATACTTGCTGTCGCTCCCCTTATGTTCAGAGTTTGTTGTCTGCGTCAAAGTACAGATGGCCGATGAGTCTTCATAAGTCAACCTATGCCGTCTATTTTCCTTCTTCAGAACGCAACTGGACTCGTCGAAA
>OCTA010002076.1_pt1 | contig 18375 bp, 23 predicted proteins | sample 1538991 | NCBI WGS metagenome assembly OCTA01 (sample SAMEA3539302, study PRJEB22396) | soil metagenome | biome: tundra; feature: field; material: soil | place: USA | collected 2010-05 | depth 0.15 m | reverse complement strand
CCGTGAGGTTGGCGCCCCCGAGGTTGGCGTCCGTGAGGTGGGCGCCCCCGAGGTTGGCGCCCCCGAGATTGGCGTCCGTGAGGTAGGCGCCCCTGAGGTCGGCGCCCCCGAGGTTGGCGTCCGTGAGGTTGGCGCCCCTGAGGTTGGCGTCCGTGAGGTAGGCACCCCTGAGGTTGGCGTCCGTGAGGTTGGCGTCCCCGAGGTTGGCGTCCGTGAGGTTGGCGTCCGTGAGGTTGGCGTCCGTGAGGTAGGCGCCCCCGAGGTTGGCGCCCCTGAGGTGGGCGCCCCCGAGGTTGGCGCCCCTGAGGTTGGCGTCCGTGAGGTAGGCGCCCCCGAGGTTGGCGTCCGTGAGGTTGGCGCCCCCGAGGTTGGCGCCCGTGAGGTTGGCGCCCCCGAGGTTGGCGTCCGTGAGGTTGGCGCCCGTGAGGTTGGCGTCCGTGAGGTTGGCGCCCCCGAGGTTGGCGTCCGTGAGGTGGGCGCCCCCGAGGTTGGCGCCCCCGAGATTGGCGTCCGTGAGGTAGGCGCCCCTGAGGTCGGCGCCCCCGAGGTTGGCGTCCGTGAGGTTGGCGCCCCTGAGGTTGGCGTCCGTGAGGTAGGCACCCCTGAGGTTGGCGTCCGTGAGGTTGGCGTCCCCGAGGTTGGCGTCCGTGAGGTTGGCGTCCGTGAGGTTGGCGTCCGTGAGGTAGGCGCCCCCGAGGTTGGCGCCCCTGAGGTGGGCGCCCCCGAGGTTGGCGTCCGTGAGGTTGGCGTCCGTGAGGTAGGCGCCCCTGAGGTGGGCGCCCCCGAGGTTGGCGTCCGTGAGGTTGGCGTCCGTGAGGTAGGCGCCCCTGAGGTGGGCGCCCCCGAGGTTGGCGTCCGTGAGGTTGGCGTCCGTGAGGTAGGCGCCCCTGAGGTCGGCGCCCCCGAGGTTGGCGCCCGTGAGGTAGGCGCCCCTGAGGTTGGCGTCCCTGAGGTCGGCGCCCCCGAGGTGGGCGCCCCCGAGGTTGGCGTCCACAGCTACGGCCTGCACGAGCGCGTCTCGTACGGTACCTACGTCAGTGGCGGTGTAGAGAGTACGACGGGTGGATTCAATAACGACGGTCATAGGATCGCTCGGATCACAGAGATCGTGAGGGCGACGACGATCCCGGCGGCGCAGCCGAGGACGACGCCCCAGAAAGTGCTGACCAGGAGTCGCGCGGTGCGCGAGAGCTGCTCGTCGGGCTTGATTACATCAGACACGGTTGATCCTCCGCGCCACGCGGGCGCACGCATTGACACGCCGGCGCCGCTGCTTGCGGAAGCCGGCCGGGACGGTGGTGTGGCTCGTGCCGTCGTCGCGCCGTAGGTAATGATGGAGGCGGCGTGTGCGGCGGTTGTGGCGCACCTCGGCCATGTCCGACTCGGCCTCCGCGCGGGCGTGACTGGGAAGCCACATCGCGGACTGCGGGAGGTGGAGCGCCTTGCGGACCGCGACGATGCGGCGCCGGACGGGTGCGTTTGTTTTGTCCATGCGGGAACCTTCCCACGTTTGCCGTCGTTTGTCAACGTCATACGTTCGGCCAGTGGGTCTTGACTTGGCGAGCGAGCTGAGGATACTCCCCTCTACGCAACACCCAAACCGAACGAAAGGATCCACATGACGACACGTATCACCTACGACTCCCTCACGGGATGGGAGGGACTACTGGACGACGAGGGGCGCGCTAGGCTGGCGTCCCAGCGAACGTCCCGCGGTCCAGCCCCCCATGTCCACTGTGAAGACGACAAACTGATCTTCGCAGCGTCTTTGCTCGCTAGTCAGGATCGCGCTGAACGCGGCCTACCGGCGCTCACTGACGAGGAGGCCTATAAACTGGCGCCGTATGTCACGCAAGTGCACCGAGGGAACGACGAAAGGGCGCGAACCTAGAAACGGTTCGCGCCCTTTACGTTTGCTACGGACTAGAGGATGATCGAGCAGTCGCAGGGACCGATGCCCGCGACCACATGCGGTGTCGGACCGTTGACGCCGTCCGTGAACTGCCAGGCGATCGGCGTGCCGAACACGTAGTAGGGCTTCGGGTCGCCCGTGTAGGCCGGGAGCCAGTGCCCCTGGTAGGGCGCGAGCTTGATCCCGTTCTCGGTGGCGAACGGGCCACCCGTGTACAGCCACTTCTTCGCCGGACAGTGCGCCGCCAGGTAGGCGCCGAACTCGGCGACGCACTGCGCCACCGTCTGCGCCGACATCCCCGAGCTGATCTCCGCGTCGGCGATGACGATGTCCTGCACCGTCACGCCGCCCGCCGCGTCGAGCGCGCGCAGGAAGTACTCGCCCTGCAAAGTGCCCGACTCGTCCATGTGCAGGAAGTGGTAAGCGCCGCGGTGCGGGATGCCCACCGCCTTCGCGCCGGTCCACCTCGAGGCGAGGTAGCCGTCGACGTAACTGAGCCCCTCCGTCGCCTTGACGACAATGAGCTTGCCCACGTTGATCGAGCTGTCCTTGGCGACCGCGGCCAGATCGACGTGCGGTTGGAAGGACGACACGTCTGGGAAGCGCGCGCCGTGCGGGAACTCTGGGACGGCCGGCGTCGTCGTCGGTCGCTTGACGGGTTCCGCCGCAGCCTTCGCGTAGAGGAGCTTCTCCTTCGCTTGGATGCGGTGAATCTCGGAGTTCTCCGCGGCCCTCTCGCCGACGAGATGCCTGATGGCACGCTCGTCGGCAGTGAGGTCCGCCTGGCAGGATGGGGCTAGAGCGGCTGTCATGCCGCGGGTGCGGGGGCGACGGGCACGACGACGGTGTCGGTCGGCGCGGGCGGGAAAGCGTCGGCGGGTGCGCCGATAGCCTCCTCGGCTTTCAGGGACTTCATCGAGCGGTCCAGCAGTCCCTGGTGGGCCTGGTCTGCGGCTTTCCATTGCTGTTCCAACTTCGGCGCGGCCGTCTCAACGGCGTGCTCGACCCCGGCTACGGAGGTCGGGTCCGCTGCTGTTACGAGCTTCAGCTCGTGCTCGAGCGACAGGACGAGTCTCTCGTAGGTCGAGTTGCCACTCAACCACTTGATCGCGAGCCCGGTGACGGCCGTGGCGACCGCTACGCCGTCCACGGTCACGTCGGTCGCGTTGACGTGCAGGCCGTACTTCGCCCCGACCGTGGCGATACCGCCCGCGACGAGGGTGAGGAGCGGCGTCACAATGAACGCGACGACGCGGGAGGTGGTGAGCTTCATTGTTGCTCCTATCGGGAGTTTTGCTGTGGCAGGCAACGCGGCGCTACAGGCAACGACTACGCAGCCTTCGAGTAGGTGCCGTCGTCGTTGCGGGCGGCGAGGCCCTCGCGGACGAGCTTACTTAGGATCGGGCCGGTGCCCTTGCCGGGGCGGTTGAGCTTGGCGGCGATAGATCCGGCCGACTGGCCGCGCTTGCCGAGTGCCCTCTTGATTTCAAGGGCCGGGGGGGAAAGGGACATTGTCTGCTCCTCGTTTGGATTACTTTCCCAAAGCGTAGCAGAAAAGACCAACGCCCCGCCGGGTTACGACGAGGCGCTGGTTCAGGACGCAAAAGCCCGGCCGAGACGAGGCGCGCGGCGCCGCCCGTCGCGTTGCTGGCGAGTTGTCGATCCACGGGGGATCGTATCAGATCAGTGTGGAGTCGTAAGAAACGCCCCGCAGCGTCCGCAGCGGTAGCCGTCGTTGCCGTACGGTATCGAGACGTGCCCGCGGCGCCGGCACACCCAACGCAGCCAGCGGTCCATTGTGTGGAGGGTCACCGCCGGCGGCCGACGTAGGCGAGGGCGGCGAACCATGCCGCGAGGATCACGCCACCGAGCGCGAGGTCGAGCGGGTGGCTCCACAGTCCGTAAGCGAGCACTACAGGTTGCCGGTAGCGCCGAGTGCGGCGATCGTGGCGCTCGCCATGGTGACGCAGACGCCGATCGTGGTGACGGCAAACGTTCGGGACGACAGGCGTTTCGTCGCGGCGTCCTTAGCCGCCTGGATGCTCTGGTTCACCTTGGTTTCGATCCGGATCAGGATGTTGCTGTGGATGTCGAGGGTCTTCTCGATAGCAGCGCCGCTCGCCTCGGTCGTGTCCAGCCGCCGGCCGTGACCCTCAAGTATGTGGTCTACGTGCTGGTCGCGGAGGGCCTGTGCGACTGCGATCTGAACCGCCTTGTTTTGGGCCGTGCCGGAAAGTATCACCGCACGGGCGGCCACAGTATCCGCAAGTTCCGAGGCCTTCTTCGCGACCTCTACAGCCAGGGCCGCCGCTCTTGCCGCGTCGGCGGCGGCGAGGTCGGTTGCCTTTTGTGTCGTCGCACCCACCAGCGCATGAGCCTTATCCTCGAGCGCAACGACCGCGTCGTGGTCGAGTCCCACCTCGGGCGTCGCGATCTCGGCCCCGTCGGGGAGACTTGCGGTGTCGGGTAGTGGTGGGACGATAGTGGGCTTGTCTGTCATGCGTACTCTCTTATGAGCAGGGTATTCCGGGGAGCATAAGTAGGGCCGCAACGACCGAAATCTGTGCGACAGTAAACTCGGTTCCCAGTACAGTTCGTAAGTCCAGTAAGCCGCCGTTGCAAATCCCCCCGGTGGATTTCCAGGGACCGTTCCAACAAACGTCTTGCGTAGCAAAGCCTTCCCCCAGTGGTACCCCCACCGCCGGGACGTACACGGGCGCCGTAACAAAGCCCATAGGGCTAGGCCCCAGAATGTACATCTCGCCAGTGGGGGGTGCTGTTGCCAAAATGCAGCCAGCAAGAACGGTGAAGTGCGCGAACAACACGTTGCCGGGGATCACGATACCGTCCTCGTTGATACTACAGCCGATAGGGTCGTAAAGCGCGACAGCGTTACTTATCCAATCGCCGGCGGTCGAGCTATTGTAGTCGGTGGTTGGGCCACTCGTAAACACGGTGCAGGTGTACGAAACGACCACGCGGAAGGGGCCATTACCCCGACCGTTCACCTCGAGGCGGCGGATGCGGTGCTGGTCGCGGGCCATCGCGCGAGACAGGCGCGGTTTGCGTGGGATTGGTGCGGACATTACTGCGCCAGGATGAGGGGCCGGGCGGTGATGTGCGGGACCAGTGTCAGGTCGATCTGGACGTTGCCGTTCTCGTCGGTCTGTGTGAGGCTGATTTGCGTGATGCGCATCGACAGCGGGCCGAGCGTGCAGTGGCCCTTCTTGGCGTAGACAGTCACGGTGTCGCCGAGAAAAAAGTCGTCGCCGTAGCAGTACGGCCCGATGCTGTCCGTGTCGATCGTGGCTGTGACGAACTTCGGCGGGAACTGGTAGGCGGTGAGTGTCCCGACCGCACGGTTCCTGAGTAGCGCGTTCGAGATCGGCGAGTCACCGTTACCGGCGGACTGCGCTTGATTCCAGTCCTGCCAGATGCCATAGGTGTCCATGGACTCGGCGCTCAGCGACACCTTATTCCAGTAGTCGTTCGGGTCCACCTGACCGCCGGGGCCGACCTCGGTGTCCATCGTCACTAGCTGGTCGGCGTCCGGCGCGTAGGTGAGGTGGAATCCGCCCTGCCCGTGGACGAACACGACGGGCGCGTTGCCCTCCGGGTTGCCCTGTGAGTGGTCGGTGCCGAGGCGGTCCGTGGTGTACAGCTCGCACATCTCCCCAGGCACCCACGTGTCCCCGCTGAGGCCAAGGTGGTCGGCGTCCACCGGAATGTAGTCAGACTCGAAGCTGCCGGCGGCCTGCACCATGTCGGTGATGTCGTCGTAGATGCAGTCGCCGCGCGTGAGCTGGCAGTAGATCGCGTCCTCCGTCGAGAAACCGTTGGTGACGGTCGCGGTCGCCGCCGCCTCCTGGGACATCACGATCGATGTGCCCGACGCGCTCACGACCGAGCACCATCCGGTGGTGAACGGGAGGAGCGTTGGAATCGAGTCGCAGTCGATCCGCGCGTTCACTAGGATGTCCGCGATCGTCGGCGTACTACCGTCGGGCATCGTCGAGCCGGTGAAGTCCACGTCGGTGAGTGTGTCGCTACCCTCGGTCGCGGTTGCGGTGAAGCCGATACCACTCGACACGCCGTCGGCGAGCATCCCGCCAACGCCCGGTGGGGGTATGTAACGGCCATCCTCGACAGTCCAGAGGGGCTGAGGCGTCGAATCGTCCTTGCCTGTACGGATACCGAACGGGGGTGTCCCGCCGCGGAGCGCCGTCGCGGGGAGGCCCGCCGCGTCGTAGACGAGGACACGTAAGCCTGTGCCGTCGAGCGGGACGCCGTAGAGGCTCGTGATGCCGTTGAACAGGCCGCCCGTGAACGTGTTGATGCCAGGATCGAACCCGGGTGTCCCGTACATGCCTGAGCCGACGACCGGATTGTCCACCGGGTGCGCACCGCCGGCGCCGCCGCCACCCAGAACGATCGCGACGTGGTCCCACGACAGGAACCGGTGCTTGAGCCGGATCGTCGGGTCCGCCACCGTGAACGCGACGGTGCCCTTGTCGTAGTCGAACGTCGGCAGGATGACGAGCCCGTTGAGGAGTAACATCGTCGTGCCGCGCGGGTTCTTGTACAGCACCTTCATGCCGGTGTCGCCCGCGGTGATGGTGTTGGCGATCGGCTCGTACATCGACACCTGTAGCTGCCCAGAGCGGCCGTCGCTCAACGGGATCGTGACCTGTGGCGTCTCTATGGAGCCGAGTACCGCCGGTTTCGAGTTGGCGTTCGTGATTTCACTGCGCGGCGAGCCGTCGGAGACTTTGGTCGCGAGAAGAAAGATAGGGCACATGGGCTACCTCACCACACGCAGGGCAGGGCTGAGCATGACCAGGAGTCGCCCGTAGCCTTGAGCGTGTTGGTGCCGACAAACATGGGCGTGCTCGAGGCTGCCTCGCCCCACCAGTCCGTCGATGGCCATACCACATACCCGGTCACGTCGTTCGGGACACCCAGGTGGGTCTGGACGGCGGTACGCTTTGTGAAGTCCACGACCAGCGTGTCACCGGAATCGAGGGGCGCCGGGAGGACGATCGTCCATGTGCCGTGGCCGGTGGCGGCGATCAGCTCCGCGTTGGTGAGCACGATTGTCGCCGAGCCCGCACCCGAACCATAGATGGTGAAGATCGGCTCGGACGGCGCCGTGCCAGTCATCACGAGCACGCCGGCGATATCGCTGAAGATCGGCGTCGGCACACCCACGGTGATCGGGCCGGGGCTCGTCACCCAGAACCGCGGGTCACCGAGACGGAACGACAAGTCGAACAGTCGTTGATACGGGGAGGGGATCTGGTCGGCGGAGCCCTGCGCCTCGTCGGACGTGAAACCGATAGGCACCCCGGAGGCGGTGAACACGAGCCCTGTCGGGTCGTAGAACGAGTCGTAGGCGCAGGACACCGACCAGCCGGCCGGGTCGGAGGACTCCGTCGCGGAGGCCGCCTTGATCGCGGCGACCTTCGCGCGCATGGCACTCAGGGTGGCGCCGATCGCGACGCCGGAGAACGTGAGGGTCTTGCCGCGCTGCTGGCGTGGGAACGCCTCCTCGCCTATTCGGTTCACGAGGTTGGCGCGCGGGTCGTCCGAGTCCGGCTTGTCGTACAGGCCGACAATCTTCTGTAGTCGCGTGAACGACGCCCGTGTAGTGAACGGGACCGTCAGGCCGCTCGTCGTGTTCATCCAGTCGTTGAGGACTAGGTCGGGCCACGGCTCGGGAGCCTCTAGGGTCCACACGGCCTCGATGCCAGGTACGCCGTCGGTGAGGGCGGGTCCGGTCATTTACTTCCACCCGATCCCTTCTGCGGCGAGCGCGCGCTCAAGCACAGAGAAAAAGTGCTGATCGTCTTGGATTGTGTTCCCCTGGTTGAGATGAACGTGAGCGTGTGTGACGTGACTCACGGAGGCCGGGGACGAGCCGCCGGCGGTAGCCGATGGCGTCCTTGGGAGGAGCGCAGCGAACCGGCGGACAATCCCGGCCGCGAGGGCGTCAGCGACGATCTGCGCGCCACCGCCGGCGAGCGGGATTATGCCCTCCCGGCCGGACTCGCCGATGATGCCAAGCTGGGCGCCCGTAGTGACGCCACCCGCGGCGTGCCCTCCCACGAACGCTTTGATGAGGTTGTACCATCCACTGCTTTGCGTGTTCTCCGAGCCGCCCGGCTTATTCGCCGCGATCGACGACATCTGCGACTTGAGATCCTTGATCTGAATCAAGAGACGCTTACGTTCGGCCTCCGTAATGTTCCCAACGCCGTACGGCGATGACGACTTCCCACTTAGAAGTGCCTCGTCTTTGGCGATCAGAGCGTTTGTGCTTTTGACGTTGACGTTGGCCTGCCGCGTCGCTGCGGCATTGGCCTTACTGATTGCCGAGATGGCGCTGACGGCTTTAGCCATAGCGACGAACGGAGCGGCGACAGCCTCGGCGATCGGAAGGAGTGTTTGCATAAAGCCGATGATCCTACCGACGCCGGTGAGGACGTTGCCGATCTTGTCATACCAGAGCTTGGTCTGCCCGATGATCTTGGTGACGACATCCTTGATCTTGCCGTGCTTCCCGTTGATCGTGTCGAGCTTGTCGGCCCACTGACTGAAGACCCCGACGAGGAACGGCATTGCAGTCTGGGCGATCTGAAGGATGAACTTGATAACAGAGCCGAGCCAGCGCGAAGTCTCTTTGACGAAGCCGGGGATCTTGCTAAGCAGGTCGTGGATGATCTTTACGTTGCCGGGCTTGTCCATCATCTTCGCCCACCACACGAAGGCGCCGCCGATCGCCTTACCGATTGCGGTGAACGCCGCGGTCAAGCCATCCTTGCCTTTACCGTGAGCGGCGAGGGTCGTCATTGCCGTGTCGATGCCAGCAAACACCGCCTTTTCCGCCGGGCCGAGAAGCCCGTTGAGTGCCTTCTTGAGGTCCGTCCATGCGGTCATCAGCGCGGAGGCGTCAGACCTACCATGGAGGAGTGCCTGTCGCTGCGCGAGTAGGTTGGAGGTGACCTGTTCGTTGGCGCGCGCCAGGTTGCCGACCGCGACGGCCGTCGCGTTGGTGGCCTGTAGGTAGGCCGGGTACGCCTTCAAGCCCATCGTCAGGTAGCGAGCGACAGTGGCGTGTGCCTGCGCGAGCGTATTGGCCGAGTCGGCGGCGGCGGCGGTCGCGTCATTGACACCCTGGTCGGCGACCTTGATCGCGAGGACCGCCTGCTTGTACTGGATGAGAAGCTGCTCGTAGCCGAGCTTGTCGGCGCCCACCTGCTTCTGACCACCGGTGGTGACATCGACGTTCGACGTTTTCTTTGTCAGGTCCCCCGGCTTTAGGCCGAACGCGGCGAACTGCTCGTTGAACTTGGCGAGGTCAAGGCGGGACTGCTGCGCACCCAGCTTCGCGGACTGCACCCCGAGTAGGGCGTCGCGCTGGGCGTTCTCGGCGTCCGTGAGCGCCAGGATCGAAGTCTTCTCGTCGGCAAGCGCGGCAATGCGCTGTAGCGACTGCTGTTGCTCGGCCTGGTGGAGCTGTAGGACCGCCTGCGCCTGTGAGGTGTACGCAGCCTTTAGGTTCTGGGCGGCTGTCTTGAGGTTCTGCTGTGCGCCAATGATGTCCTTTATTTTGATCGCAACGACGCCGAGGAGAAGGACGATCGGGCCGAGGGCGACTAGGAAAGCGAGGCCGAGGGCGACGACGCCGGCAACAGCCATCGCGAGGGAGGCTACGAGGGACGCCATTAGGCCGAGGAGGGCGGCGAGGATCGGCAGCGTAGCGCCGAGCCCCACGAAGTTCACGACGAGGCCACCAACGCCGGTCGCCGCCTCGGGAATGAGCCCCGTTATGAGCGAGCCGAAGCCCTCGGCGATCTTCGAGAACAGCCCGCCGATCAGCGGCACCTTACCCAGCACGTCCGAGACGAGGCTTGTCAGTTTGGTCCGAAAGTTCCCGAGACCACTGGATAGTCCGGTGACGGAGCGAGCGAGACGGGTCGTTTCACTCTCGGTGGCCCTAGTCGCCTTCTCGAACGGGGTCAGCGCGCGTGAGCCCTCTTTCATCAAGTCCTGTGTGGCTTGATTGAACGCCTGATCGAGACCGCCGATGTCGTTCTTCATCGCAGCTGCGGCTTTCTCGAACGGGGTCAGTGCGCGTGAGCTTTCGACGCCCAGCTTGGCGATGGTTTGGTCGAGACTACCCGCCTCTGTCTTGAGGGAACGCATGTGCGCGGTCGTCGTCTCCAACGACCTCGAGAGGTTACCCATATTCATAGACTGCTGAGTTGTCCCCCTCCCTTCCGGGTTCCCAGCCATCGCAGCCTTGAGGAGCGCCATCTGTGCTATCAGTTTGTCGATCTTCGCCTGGTCTGCGTCGATCTGTATGCGAATATGCTCCGACTTCGGCATCAGCTTGATCTTCGCGATGATGTCGTCAAGGTCCGCCTTAGCGCGCTCGACGCCGAGCATCTCGACCTCGACGCCGCCCTTCTGCTTGTTGACCTCCTGAACCTTCGCGATAACCTCGTCGAGGGCAGCCTTAGCCTCCTCGGGATCGCCGGTGATTCTCAGGAGGATCGAGCGGTCTCCGGCCATTACGACGCCTCCCTCTGACTATGTGCGAGCGCGATACGGGCGCCGACAGCGAAACCGACAAGGCCCTCCGCCCGCACCTGCGGGGAAGGATGACACAACACTGAGGCGATCCGTTGGGTTAGCGCGGCGCAGGCGCCGTCGAGGCCGTCACCGTCGTCGCTCGGCCACCAGACCGTCACGAGGCCGACCTCGGCGTGATCGACGAGCGCCCGCCATGCGATGGCGTTCTCCCAACCGTCCATGTCACCACCGCTCGCTTTCCCGTTCCATGACCATCTGATACGTCTCGGCGTACCCGGCGAGGTCCACTACCGAGTCGCGGTGATCGGGCGTGGCCTGAAGTCGCGACAGCTTCACACACATCATCGCCAGCGCCACGTTCTCCGGGGTCACGTTCCACCCGAACAGCGCCCGCCAGAGCGCGGCCGTGCGCGCGAAGTCATCGGCCGGGTGGCCGTACTTCGCCTGGCGTGATCCATGAACGAGGCCGTAGGCCTCGAGGATCGGACTGTCCGCGTTGGCCTCGAGGTCCGTAACGGGAACGACAGGGGTCGTTGGTGGCAGCCCGTCCTCAAACATCAATCCGGAACTCTGACACCAGCATGGCTCCGGTCCCGGCGGCTCGGCCGTCGTGCAGGTGCCACAGGGCGGCTCGGCAAACCCGTCACGGTCCACCCGCAGCGGCGCGTGGTCGGGCCACGGTAGGCCGGTGGTCAGCTCGGGGTGCTCGTCCACACCGTAGGGGCGCCCGCCGTCGTCGTCCCATCGGAAACCGCCGCGATCCACGTCCGGGGGGGCGTGGTCGTCGTCACCGACGTACGGCTGGATGTCGATAAGCGTGACATCAGGGTCGGCCTCGCCGACTAGGTGCGTGACTCGTGGGTTCGGCATGGGTGGGATGGGGAACTTGATGTCGCCCTTCATGCCGGTGTCACAAACGAGATGTCGGTCATTCGTTGTTTCTCCGGCAGCCACGTTGCGAGTAGCTGTGTCGGCGGAGCGCCACCGCCGAAGTTTTTGAGCCCGTACTCATTGGTGCCGGTGAGCGCGCCGTTCATCAGCACGCCCGGCACGACGTTCGGGCTATGGAAGTGTCCGAGCTGGAACTGATGAATAACCACCGGCGGGTCGAGGTCGATGAACTGCTTGCGCACCTCGTTGACGCGCCGGACTACGCCGCCCCACGGAACACCCGGCATTGTCGAACGGATGCCGTCGCCGTGGAACAGGTAGGCGTTGCGGCCGGCGACGATCGGCTCGATGAGCACCCCGGACTTCGGGAACTTGCATGTCACCGTTGGGTAGTTGCGCAGGTACGTCTCGGCGGTCTTGTACGCCATCCAGTCGAAACTGTCGAACACGTTCTTGGAGGCGTGCGGCCGGGCCATCCGGGGATGGTTACCTGCGACGCCCAGCACCCGGATCTTCGGGTAGAGCGGAACTAGCTCCTCGACGAACCTGCCGAGCACGATACCGAACTCGTAGCCTTGTTCGGCGGCGGTGAGTTCGTTCGACTCGCGGATCTCGTCGTGGATACCGGGACCACCGGAGACCATGTCCCCGAGGCACGAGATGACCAGCTCCTCGAACGTGTAATCACGGTGAGCGACGAACGACTGCAACGCCTTATGGACGCCGCCAATGCGACGCTTACACACGTCCACGTCGTACTCGTTCACCCCCGCGACCTGGATGGAGTCCACGACCTCGCCGTAGTGCGTGTCTGAGAACAGGAGGTTGTGGACGTGCGGGGTAGGGCGCTTGTTCGGGTCGAGCACACCAGGCTCGAACCGCGGTTCTGGCGCCTCGACCGCAGCACGGATCTCCGCGAGCACCCGCTCAGCCTGCACGTCAACCGTGCGGTACTTCGCGTGCCGCTTGCGAAGGTCTTTCACCTCGGCGTCGAGAAGCTCCTCGCGGGAGACAGCGTCGCCGAGCTTTGGCTTCGCCGCTTTCAGCTTGCGGGTCGTCTTCGGTGCGACAATGCCACGCCGGTTCATGTGCGACCCTAGCGACGCTCGCGACACTGACAGCGCAGCCGCGTACTTCGTAACCGTGCCGTGCTCAAGGCACCCTGCGACGATCTCCTCGTCGGACGGCCACTCGTGTGTGAACTTCGGCGGCATTAGCCCCACCACTTTTCCATGTTCGCGGGTCGTGGCGCGCGTGGCGCCGGGTATAGCTCGTCGATCTTGCCGGGATCGTTGAAGGCGAACGCGCTCGCGATGGTCTCCTCGCGGCGCCTGGCCGTGTAGGCCGCCATCAGGCCGGTGAGGCGGGGGATTGTGTATCCTCGCTCGCGGTCGATGTTGGGCTCGTCGGACCAGAACTCGTCGATTCCGACCCCCCACTCGTGGAGGGCAAGCTCGGCGAGGCGAGCGAGTTCGCCACCGCCAGGTTCACCTGCCCGCGAATCAGTTGAGGGTCCACTACTTTTCCCAAGAGCTTACCCAGCTCGTCGATGCAGTTCGTCCGAAGCGCGACGACAAACGCCTCGCGGATCTCGGGGAGCGTCGGGCTTTCGTCCGTCGCCTCGTCGTACTCGCCGGCGTCGAGCGCGGTTTGGGAACCGTAGCCGAGGAACTGCCAGCGAGGCATCCTCTGTGAGAGCTTCGGGATGAGGGCGCACAGCACGTCGTACGTGCCTTCGGCGGCGAACTCGATGAGCCCGTCGGCGGTCAGTCCCTCCCCGCGGTTGAAGGCCTGCTGGATGGCTGGGCCGAGACGGTTGGAGAGATACGCATGGCGCTGCGGGAGGACGTCGATTTCGACGGCTCCGAGGGTGATGGTTTCAGGCATCGTGTTCTCCTGTGTGGGTGCTGGGGCTACGGACGCCGGCGCCGTGATGGCGCCGGCGTTTCCTAGCGGGCAACTTACTACAGCCTACCAGCGACTAGGTGATGGTGCCGGCGGCCTCGAACCAGTACGACCCGCCCTCCGCGTTCTGCGTCTGCCCCGGCTCGGGGTAGGTGCGGAGCGTCAGGTCGGCCGTGACCATCTCGCCCTTCGAGTACGTGACCGACACGTTCTCGGCGGTGAGCGTGCAGCGGTAGAACGCCTGCACCATCAGACGCGGCCGTGTCGGGCCACCAGCCGACTCGTAGACCACGCCGGCGTCGAGCGGCAGGAACGCTGCCAGGGCGACGCGGTAGCGCGTCAGGTCGGTGAACTGACCGAACTGCTGTTGCTCCTGCGCGCTCACGCCTGTCGCGGCGATGATCGCGTTCTGGGCCGGACCGTTCTCGAACAGACCGATCAGGTCGGCTCGAGCGAATTCGGCCGCCGGGATCTTGATCTGCCGGATGACCTCTTGCGGCACGAGTTCGACAGCGGTCAACCGCTGCTCGATCTTCCACTCGATGACCGTCAGGCCACGGTCGTACACGCACGGAGCGTGTGTCGCCCCAACATCGACCCACGGCGAGAACGCCGAGCCGGTGACGGGGGTGTAGGGGGACTTCATGGCGAACACCTTGGAGATGTCCGTCGGCACGGGCTGGTCGGTGAGCGCGCCGTTACTGAGCTTCGAGACCAGCACGCGGACCTGGCCGTTGACGAAGTTAGTTCCATCAAATGTGAAGAACTCTGCGAGTGACACTGTTACCTCCTATTGGACGGTGGACGCGGGCGGCACGTCGGCCGTCGCGGGTACTTCGGGGTCCGGCGTTGGGATGAAGACGGATGGCGCGTCGAGCACGTCATCAGGTGAGACGACCGTCTCGAGCGCGGCCGGATCACCGACGTAGAAGGTGAAACCGAACTGCTCGACACTTTTGAGGCGCTTCGCGGTCGCGTCGTCCACCTCGACCGTCACGTTGGGAATAAACGTGATCCCCGTTTCCGGGTCAACCACCTCGGCGTGAGTTCCGGAGGGCCGGCTCACGAGAGTTACTTTAGGCACTCTAGTCCTCCCGTCTAGTTGGTTACTCACTTAGCGCCGCAACACCGTCACCGATGGGGATCGGCGCCGGGGGGCGGAACCTCGCGAGGATGGCGTCAGCATCAACGCCGAGTTCATAGTTCTCGGCCTGCGCCAACGAGTGCTGCTCGAGCCACGCCTTGCGTGCTGCCGAGTTTCCCGAGGCGCCGAGATAAGGCGACAGGTGGGAGGTCGGCAGATCAAGATGGTAATGCGCCTTGTAGACGCCGGGGCCGTCGGACGCGCGGCGGATCGTGTTCGGATCGTCCGGCTGGTTATGACCGCCGGGATGCTTCACGAGCGGCGCGGGACGCCCGAGTGCGATCCCGTGGAGGAGGTAGCCGTCGAGCGTGCCCCAATAGCGCTGGGACATCGGGATCTCACAGGCGTTGGGGCGGGCGAGCATGATCTCGCGCCGCCAGCGGTTGCACTGGAAGAACGCCTCGCCGTGGTAGAGCTTGTACTCCACGTCGATGTGACACGAACACCACGGCTCGGGACACGCCTCGAGCGCCTCGACGGTTCCGGGGGCGAGTACAAGATCGTGCTCGACGAGTAGGAAATCCTCCTGAGCGAGCCACAGCCGTTTGAACAGATCGTAGTAGGCGTCCGGGGCGCCCGACACGTCGATGAACTCGGTGTGCGGCGCCTGCGCCCGAAGAGACTCGACGGTCCCGCGACGAAGATGGTTAGGGGTGTACGGGCAAACGACGCGCACTTAGAAGCCGTATTCCTCGACCAATTGATTGACGGCGTCTGCGAGGCGTTGCGCGAGGTCGTCTTGCGCGGAGTCGCCGGCGCGACGGACGGGCTCGTCGGCGGGGATAACGATAACCTGATGCCCTGCCGCGAGCTGAGCCCGACGCGGGTCGCCCTTGCGGAACGCCCGGATGGCGGCGTGCTTCATGCTACCTGACCGCGGGTGAATCTCGCCGCCGTACTCCCAGACAGGGGCGCCCGGGTGGGTTGTGCCGACGGTGGCGCTCATCACCGCAACGCTCGAGTCGTAGTAGGCCCGCATCCCGCCAGGGTAGTCACGCGCCGCTGACGAGGAGGGCCATGACGGCTGGCCGGCGTGCAGGAACCCGCGAGCCATGTCGGCGATCTCCGCGGCGCCGTCACGCAACACGTCCGTGATTGGCCTGTCGAGGCCGTCCTTGATCGCCTTGAGGTCGCGCTGCATTTGGCGGCCATCGACCGTGAGGCCGATCTTGAGGGTGCGGGCCACGTTAGACCCCGCGGCGGAGGACGTGCAGCTCGAGGATCGCGCCGGAGCGCCAGCCCGAGCCGCCCGGCTGATCGACGAGCGGTGTGGTGTTCTCCGCGACAAGCGCGAGGCCGGACTCGTGAACGGCGCCCCCCCACGAAGGATCGGCGGCGAGGCAGCCCTCGATGGCGGTCACGACCGTCTGCACGAGGTCGGCGGCGGTGTCGTGGCCCTCAAGCGCGTTGCCGGTGAAACTTACACAGTCGATAAGAAGTGGTATGGCGTACTGCTCGACTCGGATCTGAGAGCCGGGCTCCTGTATCGGCTGCGGGGTGTCGTTTGCCACGTTGCCGATGAAGATGCGGCGGGGCTGATTTGTGGGGACCACCTCGACCGGACGGCCTGGCCCGACGAGATCGACGACGCCGGGGACCAGCGCCGCCGTCAGCGCCGCCCTAACCGCCTTCTTGGTGGCCCAGACGGACAGCATGGACTAGTCCCCCGATGAGACGTAGCCGTCGCCACGCTGGTTGTGGCGCTGGATAAACACGTCGATCTCGGGGATGCCGAACACGGAGCCCATCAGGCCGGGCGTGGCAAGGTTGATCGACCCGCCACCCTCGACCGGCGCCTGCGTGGCGCGGGCGTCGAGTGGGCCGTGGAGGAGGCGGTGGCGGGCGAGCATCGCGCAGATGCGGCGCACATCCGCGACAGGCTGTCCGTGCTCGTACGCGATGGTGAGGTCGCCCCACAGGCCGCCGTACTGGTCGGTCGGATCGCGGCGGTAATGAACCACACAGCGACGAGTGTCGAGGCGCGCGTAATTGAGACTGAGCTGGTGTGTGCCGGACGTGCTGTCATCCGGATCCACCCATGCGCGACTGATACCGCGAAGTGTCTGCACGAACGGGCGCTCGAGTGCGAGGCGGCCTAGCCCGTCACCACGCAGAGGACTGCCCCACCCCCACCCCTGCCAGTAGTCGAAAGGCCGGCGGTCCCCACCAACGAGATGATCCTCGGTGCCATAGCGGCCGGTGAACGCGCAACCGCACTCCCATTCGAGCCGGTCCTCGGCCGCTATGCGGGCCTCCTCGAGTTGCGCGGTCGTCTTGCCGAGCCCCGCCAACTCCGGGTAGTTGAGGTAGTCGCTGAGCGGGAACAGGCGCCCGTCGCACACGTCGATCGTCGAGGTGGTCCCGGTCGGGACAGTCGAGACTGTGTAGCTCCACATCACGGTGTAAAGATCCCGAGCGGGAAGGTCGGACGCGGGGATCACGAACGACGCCGCCACTTGACCGCCGGCCGCGACACCAAGCGTCGAGGCGCCAGTAATGACAACTGCGCCCGCCGCGTTGGTGACGGAGACTGCCGGCGGTGCCGCCGGTGAAACGTCGGGGAGTGCCTCGTCATTGAGGCCGAACGTGTAGACCGCCATGAATGGGAGGCCGCGCACGGCGCGTTGGAACTGCTGGCTAGCGGCGATCACGGTCATGCGTACCAACCTTCGCCCCAGAGGGCTTCGAGACGGCTGAAGTAGCGTTCGTACTGTGGGCGAATTACGTCGGTGGAGTACAGGTCGATAGCGCGCTGGCGCACGGCCGAGCGGTCCACGGAGGCGGCTCGATCAACGGCGGTGCAGAACTCGGCGAGAGTGCGGCAGCGGAACTCCGGTTCGACTGTCTCGGTAAAGCCGCCCCAGTCGGTCGTGATGGCCGGGGTGCCGCAGAGTTGAGCCTCGACGGCGACGTTCCCGAACGGCTCGACGTATAGCGTGGGCATCAGGACTGCCCGAGCACCACCCATCAATCGGGCGCGCTCCGCGTCATCCACGTCACCACCGCCAGCCTTGACGAGCGGCACCCTCATCCGCCGGGCAACGTTACGGACGACCTCTAAGCCCTTGTCCGCGGCGTCCCTCCCGAAGTACAGGAGGTAATCGCCGCCGGGGCCGAGAGGGAACTGCTCGGGGTCGTACCAGTGCGGGATCACCTCATCGTAGAAGTGACCGTGCGTGACACCCTCGTGCTGTTGGCGGCCATATACGGTGTGCATCCATGCGTAGGAGGCAAATACCCTATACGGGCTGAACGTGCCGGGGTAACCGATGGCGAATTCGACAGTCTGGTTCTCTGGGAACGCCTCGGCGATGGACTGCTGATGATCCCCTCCGATCACACAGATGACATCTCGCGGAGAGATACGAGTGGTAAGGGACCTGATGACCACCTCATTGTGAGACCGAAAGGACTCCTGCGTCCATTGTGGGTGAATGTCTATCAGGAGACTCGACTGCACGTCCACGTCGGCTCCGGCGTCGCGCATCATCCGAGCGAATGAGATAACCCTGTGATGGAAGGCGCGATAGTGGTAGTCCTTGCGGACGGGAACGTCTACCACATGAAGGTGCGTTGAGGTCATGATAGTGTGTACTCGAAGCACGAATCGTACGGGTTACTCGCCTGCCCAGCCGTCGAGTTATTGATCTGGTAGGTGGTGTTAGCCGGCACAAAGAAGGACATCGGTGTGATCTCAAACGAGCTTGCGTAGCGACGACAGATGTAAGTACCGCCAATGTAGAGATCACACTCGGCGCCGTTGGCGTAAACAGCCGCGATCACGAACGTACCGTGGGAGGCGTTCGGTGTGTACGCGCTGCCGTAGTTTCGAGACTTACTCACAGGGGCGCCAGGTGACGGGCCAGTCGGTCCGGTCGGGCCGGTGCCACCCGTAGCGCCGGTCGGGCCTGTCGGTCCTCTCGCACCC
>OCTA010002075.1_pt1 | contig 18376 bp, 14 predicted proteins | sample 1538991 | NCBI WGS metagenome assembly OCTA01 (sample SAMEA3539302, study PRJEB22396) | soil metagenome | biome: tundra; feature: field; material: soil | place: USA | collected 2010-05 | depth 0.15 m | reverse complement strand
CTGAGCTGGTGCCCCGTAGTGAGCCGACGACGGAAGGAAGACTGCCATGACGGCACCGGCACGCGAGCACGGCCGGATCCCGCGCTCGGCCGACGACTACAGCCAGGCAGCGGCGGCCGAACGGATGGACTTTATTCGTGCGGCCACCGGTGCCCGGCCGGAGCACACCGGCCGGTACTCCATTGATCCGGCCGCACTCGCCGGGAACATCGAGAATTTCGTTGGCGCCGCGCAGGTCCCGATCGGGATCGCCGGCCCGCTGCTGGTCGATGGCGAGCACGCGCAGGGCGAGTTTTACGTGCCCATGGCGACAACCGAGGGAACCTTGGTCGCCAGCTACAACCGGGGGATGAAGCTGCTGCATCGCGCGGGCGGCGTCAAGACCACCGTGATGGACGACCGCATGCAACGGGCACCCGCGTTCGGGTTTGACAGTGCGCGCGAGGCCCGGGCGTTCGGGCAATGGGTCAGCGCGAACTTCGACGCGATCAAGCACGAGGCCGAGACAACCACCCGCATCGGCCGGCTGCACGACATCGAGCAGTTCTCGGCCAGCAGGTACCTGTTCCTGCGGTTCAATCTGACGACCGGGGACGCCGCCGGGCAGAACCTGGCGGGCAAGGCGACGTCGCAGGCGTGCACCTGGATCCTCGAGCATTACGCAGGCGTGCGCGAGTTCTGCCTTGAGTCGAACCTGGCCACCGACAAGAAAAGCTCGCAGATCAACATCCTGGCTACCCGCGGCAAGCGCGTGACCGCTGAGGCGACGATCCCGCAGGAACTGACCAGCGAGATCATGCACACCACCCCTGGGCAGATGTTCCGGGCTCGGCAGGTCTCGAACCTGGGCGGCCTGATGGCCGGGGTGAACAACAACGGCAATCACTCCGCCAACGGGATCGCCGCGCTGTTCGTGGCGACCGGCAGGACATCGCGAACGTGGCCGAGTCGTCGGCGGCGCTCGTGCACACGGAGCTACGTCCGGACGGCAGCTACTACTACTCGATCACTATCCCGGCACTGATCGTCGCTACCTACGGCGGCGGGACCGGGCTGCCGACCCAGCGGGAATGCCTTGAGCTCCTCGGCTGCTACGGGAGCGGCAAGGTGCGCAAGCTCGCGGAGGTCGTCGCCGCCACCGTCTTGTGCGGGGAGATCTCGCTGGGCTCAGCGGTGGTGGCGGGGGAATGGGTGGCCGCGCATGAGCGGCTCGGCCGCAACCGTTCGTAGCTACCGCTCGGCATGGTCAAGGACGCCACGGATCGCCGCCCAGACGGCAGGATGGTTGAGCAGGTCAAAATGATGCATTCCGCCCAGCCCGTGACCTGGCCGCACGGCCATCGGGATGTGCTGGCGACGACCGCGCCGGCCCTGCGCACTGGTCGGCTGGACGAGCAGGTCGCCCAGCACGGCGCCGGCCGCGCTGCCGGGATCTGCGGTCACCGTGGCGCTGATCGCGTAGTGGTCCGCCCCGGCGAGCAACGGCACGTCGGACCGATGATCGCGGATGCAGCTGTCCAGGTCACAGTCGGCCCAGTCGTCATCGAGCACGTAGCCGTACCGGAGATCCTTGATACCCGAACTCGACCCGTTGACCAGCGTCACGAACGGCCTTGTCTCGGCTGCCCTGCCCAGGGCCCAGCCCGCGAACCCGGCGGCGCGAGCCAGCGGGGCCCCGAGATGCGGCGAGCCAAGGTAGAAGACCTGCCGGACCTGGTCCACCCACGCCGCAGCTTCCTGCCGCCCGTAATGGCACGCGCTCCTGATGACCAGGCCGCCCATCGAGTGACCCACGAGCATCAGCTCGTCGGCCTGCCCTGGCCATGCCGTCACCAGGCCGTCGAGCAGCCGGGCGAGGTCATGGCCATTGTCGGACACATGCCGGCCTGTGTTGTAGCGGACGTAGACCGGCGAATAGCCGAATTCGGACCGCAGCCGCAGGCCGTAAGGCTCACCGGCATCGTCCCGCCGCTGCCACGAGTCCTCTGTCTCGGCCAGCCCCGGGACAAAGACCGCCAGCCTGGGCGTTGGGTCGGGGAAAGCGGCCGCGAGTTCCTCGCTGGTGACGCCGGCATCGCGGCCGTCCACCCGGACCGCCATCCGGATGGCCAGCGGATCCAGGTCAGGCCCCAGTTGATCGCCGGCTATCGCGTTGAGCGCGGCGAGCGCCAGGTTGCCTCCCGGTGTGCCGCCGGCGGGCCGCCCGCCAGCGCTGAGCAGCGACGCGGCCTCGCCGGTCAGCGCCCCCGCGGCCACGCCGGCGCCGCGGACAGCCAGGTAGACGCCGCGGGCGATCGCATCGTGGATAACCCGGATCGGGGCGCCCGCTTGCTGAACCTGGCTGAAGGCGCGTCCTGCGCAGGCCTGGTGCACCTGCTCCACCCGCGACACCACACCGGAAAACGCGTGGCCGCCCAGTCTTCCGGCTGCCCGCAGCTCCGCTGGCGTCATGACGAACCTCCGAACTGCCGCCTGGCCGGCCGGCCCTGGTCCGCGGGCACGCGCACGCGTCCTGAGAGTGACGGTAACCGGCCCAGGGGGTTGCGCATAGTCTGCCTGCTAGGGACATGGCGCCCGAATGGGCATGATGCTGGGCACGGTGCTAGCAGCCTGGTGCCGCCGAGGAAAGGTGGGCCATGGAACAGATGAGCGCGCTCGACGCCGGATTCTTCTTCGTCGAGCATGAGAACGTCCCGATGCACCTCGGCTCGCTCGCGATGTTCGAGGGCCCGGCCCCGGCGTACGACGATCTGATCAAGCTGCTCAGCGCGAAACTTCACCTTGTACCTCGGTACCGCCAGGTCGTGCGGACGATGCCGCTGCAGATCTTCCGCCCGGTGTGGACCGACGACGAGCACTTCGAGATCAGCTATCACGTGCGGCATGCCGCGGTCCCGGCACCCGGCGGGCCGGAGCAGCTTCGCACTCTGGCAGCGCGGATCTTCGCCCAGCGGCTGGACCGCGCCAGGCCGCTCTGGGAGGCGTGGCTGCTGGAGGGAATCGAGGGCGGTCGCTGGGCCCTCATCTCGAAGGTGCACCACTGCATGGTGGACGGTATCGGCGGGACCGACCTGATGACAGTGGTCTTTGACCTTGACCGCGACGCTGAGCGGACGGAACCGGTGCCATGGGAGCCCGAGCCAGGGCCGTCGGTGGCGGACCTGCTGGCTGGCGGCGTGCGCGACACCGTTGACTGGTCGCTCCGGCAGCTCAGCGGGGCACCAGGCCTCTTGCGCCAATGGCTTAGCGCGCCCGGCGACCTGGTGGACTTCGGCCGCGGCCTGACCGGCAGCGCGCGACGGCTCGCCGAGCCCTCGGCGTGGTCGCTGAACGGCCCGATCGGCCCGCATCGTCGCTGGGCCTGGGCGACGGCCAGCCTCGCCGAGGTGAAGGAGATCCGCAGCCACCTGGGGGGCACCGTCAATGACGTGCTGCTCGCCGTGATCACTCGCGGATTCCGGGATCTGCTGGAGGCGCGCGGCGAGCTGGCTGATGAGCTGGTGGTGCGCTCGCTGGTGCCGGTCTCCGTCCGGGGTCAGGACGAACGCGGGCTGATCACCAACCGCGTCTCGGCAGTCCTTGCCAACCTGCCGGTCTCCGAGCCCGATCCGGCGCGGCGGCTGACGCTGCTGCGCGCGCAGATGGACGATCTCAAGAGTACGTACCAGGCGGTCAATGCCCAGATACTGACCGAGATGCTGGGCTTCGCCGCGCCGACGCTGCTGGCGCTCGGCTCGCGCGCGGCGTTCCGGCTCCCGCAGCCCGTCATCCAGACGGTCACCACCAACGTGCCGGGGCCGCGTTTCCCGCTCTATATTCTCGGCCGCCGGATGGAGGGGGCCTACCCATACGTGCCGATCGGTGACGATCTGCGGATCTCGGTCGCGATCTTCTCGTACCTGGATCAGTTCTCATTCGGCATCACGGCCGACTACGACTCGGTGCCCGACATCGACGTCCTTGCCCAGGGCATCAGCCGCGGACTGGCCGAGCTCAGGGACCTGCAGGCCGCCACGCGGAGCGCTCCCGGGACGGAACCGCCGCGATGAGCGCCAGGCCGGGCGATCAGGCGGCCGCCAGCGCAGCGCGCAGCCGGGGGCGGCGGCACAGCCAGCCGTCGGCTGGCCTGACGGTGGCCGTCACCGGTCCGACCGGCGCGGTAGGAAAATCAGTGATCAAGGCGCTGGAGCGCGATGACCGCGTGGGCGCGATTCTCGGGATGGCCCGCAGGCCGTTCGAGCCCGCGTTCCTTGGCTGGCGCAAGACCTCCTACCGATGCGGTGACGTGCTGGACCGCGACGCGGTCGACGGGCTGGTGACCGGTGCCGACGCGGTCATTCACCTTGCCTATGCCATCGTCGGCTCGCGCAGCGAAAGCGCCCGGGTCAACGTGACGGGCAGCCGCAATGTCTTCGAGTCCGCCGTGGCGGCTGACCGCCCGAGCCGCCTCGTCTTTATGTCCTCGGTCGCAGCGTACGGCTATCACGCGGACAACCCGGTTCCGCTGACCGAGGACATCCCGGCCCGTGGCTCGCCCGAGCATTACTACTCCGCGCACAAGGCGGCCTGCGAGGCGCTGCTCGCCGCGGTGACAGCAGGCTCCGGGATGGACGTGTACGTGCTGCGGCCGTGCATCGTCGCCGGGCCCGACTCGGTGTCAATGATCAGCAATCTGGAGCCCGGCCAGTTCCTGGACTGGCTACCCGCTGCGGTCCGGCAGGTGGTCGCGCAGCTGCCCGGCTTCCGGCTGGTCGTGCCCGATCCGGGGATGCCGGTTCAGCTGGTCCATCACGACGATGTCGCCGACGCTGTGCGCGTGACAGCCACCGGCGCAGGGCCGCCCGGCACCTACAACCTGGCCGCCGAGGGAGAGATCACGGTGACCGACCTGGTCAGGGCCGTCGGCGGCTACGCTGTGCCGGTCCCGCACGCGCTCGCCGTTGCGGCGAGCCGGCTGGTTTCCGCGCTTCCCTGGGTACCCGCGGAGGCTGAGTGGGTCCACGCCGCGAGGCAGCCGATGCTGATGGACACCACAAGGGCCCGCCGCGACCTCGGCTGGACGCCCCGCTACACCGCGCGGCAAGCACTGACTGCGATGTCGGACGCCGTACGTCATTGACGGCGCGTTACGGAACATAGAGTGATAAATTGCGGGCCATAGCTGGCAGTGGAGTTAACATAAGATTTACCTGACCGGCCCCGCCCGGTCTGGCGCTGGAGGCTGCAGGCCGCGGAGGTAAGCATGGGTCCTGATTGGGTGGCGCCGAGATCCAGCCCGCGGGTAGGTCTAGTGCTCGGCGCGGGGGGCGTGCTGGGTGCGGCCTGGATGACCGGCGCGCTTCCGGCGCTGGCCGAACTGCTGCCGTGCCCGATCAATGACGTCGACCTGATCGTCGGGACAAGCGCTGGCAGCGTGGTCGCGGCCGCGCTCCGCTGCCAGGTCAGCATCGATGACCTCGTTGCCTATCAGCGCGGCGAGAGCGTCGGCCCGCTGCGGGGCGCCGGCGTGGAAGACGTTGCGGACGGCCCGCTGCCACCGCTGCCGCGGTTGCGCGTCGGCTCGCCCCGGCTGATGCGCACCACGCTGCTGACGCCCCATCGGGTGCACCCATGGGTTGGCGCGAGCGCCCTGCTGCCGCACGGCCGGGGGCGGCACGTGGCGCTGCGCTCGATGGTGCACACCATGCACAGCCACGCCCACCGCCGCGCCGCGCCGCTAGGATCCCCGTCGCCCTGGGTCGACAGGCGGACCTGGATCGTCGCCGTCGACTATGACACGGGCCGCCGGGTAGTTTTCGGCCGGAACGGGTCCCCGCAGGCCCGGCTGCCCGACGCCGTCGTCGCCTCCTGCTCCATTCCCGGCTGGTACGAGCCGGTCTTGATAGACGGCTGCCGCTACGTCGACGGCGGTGTACGGTCCCCGACCTCGCTCGGCATCATGGCCCGCGCCGGTGTTGACGAGGTCTACGTGCTCGCCCCGATGGCCAGCGTCGAGACTGACCGGCCGCGTAAACCGCACGAGCGGGTTGAGCGGCGGCTGCGGCGGCTGCTCACCATGGCGCTGCTGCGTGAAGCCACGGCCCTGCGTTCTCTCGGCATCCGGGTCACCATTCTCGCGCCAGGACCCCAGGACCTGGCCGCAATGGGCGTGAACATGATGGACCCGCGCCGGCGTGCGCTGGTATTTGAAACCTCGCTGCTTACCTCGAAGGCCGCGCTCGGGAGCCCGGCGGCTGGCGGCGCGAGAGTCGCGTGACCGCTTGTTTCCGCCCCGATACGCTGGCCTGACAGCTCGCCGTTGCGCGGTCCCGCCGGCCGGTGAGTGCGGCCAGGTCACGCTGCCGGGTCAGGGATGCCAGCGAAGGACGCCCATGGAACTGCGCGAGTATGCGCGCCACGACGCCGTCGGACTGCGCGAGGCGTTAGCGGCAGCCGCCACCACCGCAGCTGAGGTCGAAGCCGCCGCGCGGCAGGCACTCGAGATCGCGGACGCGGAGGTGAACGGCCTCGCGCTGCCGGTGTTCTCGCCCGCGCTCGATCATGCTCACGATGGGCCGCTGGCCGGGGTGCCGTTCCTGATCAAGGACAGCGGGCCGATGGCGGCGGGGGTACCCTTCTTCCTCGGCAGCCGGAGCCTGCGTGGCGCCTTGGCGCGCCGCGACTGCGATCTGATGACGCGATTCCGGGCCGCGGGCCTGGTCACGCTCGGCCTGACTACCGTTCCTGAACTCGGCCTCAGCTTTTCCACCGAGTCGGTGAAGCACGGCCCGGCACGTAATCCGTGGTGCCTGGAACGCGGTGCGGGGGGGTCGAGCGGCGGCGCTGGTCGCAGCCGGGGCGGTGCCGATCGCGCACGGCAATGACGGCGCCGGCTCGCTCCGGATCCCGGCGTCCTGCTGCGGGCTGGTGGGGCTCAAGCCGAGCCGGGGCCGGACCCCGTGCGGCCCGGACACGGGCGAGGCCGCTTTCGGGCTTGCCTACGAGTTCGCGCTGACCCGCACGGTCCGCGACGCTGCACACGTGCTCGATGCGATCGCGGGGCCAGCCGTCGGTGACAAGTACACCGCGCCGCCGCCGCTGCGCCGGTATGCCGACGAACTTGGCGCCGACCCTGGCGTGCTGCGGGTTGCGGTCACCACCCAGGCATGGTCGGGTGCCGCTGTCGATCCAGAGGTCGCCGCCGTGACGGTCCGGGCTGGCCGGATGCTGGCTGAGCTTGGCCATACGGTTGCCGAGGCGAGTCCAGAGGTGTCCTGGGATGCCGTCCTGAAAAGTACTGTCGCTGAGGCGATCGCCATTGCCGCGCCCTTGCTCATGGCCCCGAGGCGGCCTGATCCGGCCCGGATGGAGGCCGTCTCCCGGCAGGTCCTGCAGGAGGCCGAGGCCTTCAGCGCTCTTGACCTGATCGGCGCATTCGAAGCGCAGAACCGGGTCTGCCGGTCGGTGGGCGCGTTCTTCACCACCCATGACCTGCTGATTACCCCGACCCTGGGTCAGCTCCCCGCGCCGCACGGGACCCTCGACTATGACAATCCGCGTCACACCCTGACCAGCTGGCTTCGGTCGATTCTGGACTACGGGCCGTTCACCGTGGTGTTCAATATTTCCGGCCAGCCCGCGGCCAGCCTGCCGCTGGGCCAGAGTTCCGGCGGGCTGCCGGTGGGCGTGCAGATCGTCGCCCCCTACGGCCGCGAGGACCTGCTGCTGCGGGTCGCCGCTCAGCTTGAGCAGGCGATGCCATGGCAGGACCGAAGCCCGTACTGCTTTGTCGGATCCGGTCATGTCCCTGCCGTCCAGCCGTGCTGAGCTGCTCAGGCGGCTGGCGGCATTGCTGGCTCGCCGCCGTCAGCGGAATCCGCATGACTGCCGCGAGTAATTCGTGAAGACTGTGTAGTTGTGCTCCTGACCATTACGACGACTTACGAACCGGCCACTGACCTGGGCTTCCTGCTGCACAAGCATCCGGATCGGGTTCAGTTGTTCGACGAGTCGGTTGGCACCGCGTATGTCTTCTACCCGGAGAGAACCGAGAGCCGATGCACGGTTGCACTGCTGCTCGAAGTGGATCCGGTCGGCCTCGTCCGTGGACGGAAGGGCCCGTCGGGTGACGGGTTCGCGCTCGGGCAGTTCGTCAACGACCGTCCGTATGCCGCGTCGAGCATGCTGGCGATGGCACTGAAGGACGTCTTCCGCACTGCGCTGACAGGCCGCTGCGACGCGCGGCCGGAACTCGCCGAGGCACCGATCCCGCTTGAGATCCACGTCCCCGCAGTGCCGTGCCGGGGCGGGGCCGACCTACTGCGCCGCATGTTCGAGCCGCTCGGCTGGCAGGTCAGCGCATCCGCCAGCCAGCTCGATCCGACGGTTCCGGAGTGGGGCGACTCACGATACCTCGACGTCCGGCTGACCGGTGACCTCCGGCTGGCTGATGCCCTCAATCACCTATACGTGCTGCTGCCTGTGCTTGATGACGCAAAGCACTACTGGGTCAGCAACGACGAGGTCGACAAACTGATCCGGGCCGGCGACGGGTGGCTGGCGACGCATCCGGAGAAAGCACTCATCACGCGCCGGTATCTGTCCCACCGGCGGGAGCTGACCCAATCGGCCCTTGCCCGGCTGGCCGAGGTGGATGACACGGATGCCGGGCAGCTCGACAACGCGGTCGATGGAGCAGTTGACCTGGACACGCCGGACCGGCCCGGTTCGCTGGCCGAGCAGCGGCGCGGCGCTGTCCTTGCCGCGGTGCGTGCGTCCGGTGCACGAAGGGTGGGTGACTTCGGCTGCGGTGAAGGGATACTGGTCCGGGATCTGCTCGCCGACCGAAGCATCGACCAGGTCGTCGCCGTCGACGTCTCGGCGCGAGCTCTGCAGATCGCCGCGCGAAAACTCCGCCTGGAGCAGCTGACCGAGCAGCAGCGCGACCGCATCCGGATCTTCCAGTCCGCACTGACCTACCGCGACGACCGGCTGGCCGGCTTGGACGTTGCGGTCTTGATGGAGGTCATCGAGCACGTCGACCCGCCGCGTCTGGGCGCGCTCGAGCGAGCCGTCTTCGGCCATGCCGCGCCGGGCACGGTCGTCGTGACGACCCCGAACGCGGAGCACAACGTGCGCTTCGAGACATTGCCCGCTGGCACGATGCGGCACCGCGATCACCGCTTCGAGTGGACCCGCGCCGAGTTCCGTGCCTGGGCCGGCACGGTCGCCGCCGGTTACGGTTACACGGTTCGCTACCTGCCGGCTGGAGCAGACGACCCGGATGTCGGGCCGCCGACGCAGCTGGCCGTCTTCAGCAAGGCGGTGACCGCATGACTCGCGAGCTCACCGTCCCGGAGCTGAGCCTTGTCGTGCTGATCGGCGTGAGCGGCTCGGGAAAGTCCACGTTCGGCCGCACCCACTTCCGGCCCACGGAAGTGATCTCGTCGGACTTCTGCCGAGGTCTCGTCGCCGACGACGAGACCGATCAGTCCGCAACCCCCGAAGCGTTCGAGCTGCTGCACTACATCGCCGGCAAGCGGCTGAAGGCCGGGCGCCTCACCGTCGTGGACGCCACGAACGTTCAGCCGGCCGCGCGCCGGCAGCTCGTCACGGTCGCGCGCGAGCACGACGTCCTGCCGGTGGCGATCGTCCTCGACGTGCCCGAGAGCGTGTGCGTCGCCCGCAACGCGACCCGTGCCGATCGCGACTTCGGCGCGCACGTCATCCGTCGCCAGCGCGACCAGTTGCGCCGCGGATTGCCGGGGCTGCGGCGTGAGGGGTTCCGCACCGTGCATACGCTGCGGGGCAACGAGATCGCCGACGTCACGATCGCCCGGACAAAGCTGTACAACGACCTGCGTCACGAGACCGGGCCGTTCGACGTCATCGGCGACATTCACGGCTGCCGCACGGAACTCGAGACGCTGCTGGCCGAGCTCGGTTTCGCGATCACCCGGGACGGGGAGGGGCGTGCCGCCGGGGCGCACCGCGACGACCGGCGCGCGATCTTCGTCGGCGACCTCGTCGACCGCGGCCCCGACACCCCGGGCGTCCTCCGGCTCGTGATGGGCATGGTCGCCGCAGGAGACGCGTTCTGCGTGCCGGGCAACCACGAGAACAAGCTGCTGCGGGCGCTGCGTGGCCGCAACGTGCAGATCACCCACGGCCTGGCCGAGTCACTGGTCCAGCTCGCGGCCGAACCGGAGGAGTTCCGTGCCGACGTCGAGCGTTTCCTGGACAGCCTGATTTCGCACTACGTGCTGGACGGCGGCCAGCTGGTCATCTCGCACGCCGGGCTCACGGAGCGTTACCAGCGCCGCGCGTCCGGACGGGTGCGCGAGTTCTGCCTCTACGGACAGACCACCGGGGAAACCGACGAGTATGGCCTGCCGGTACGTTACCCGTGGGCGCAGGAGTACCGCGGCAACGCGATGGTGATCTACGGCCACACCCCGGTCCCGGCACCGGAGTGGATCAACAACACGCTCTGCCTGGACACCGGCTGCGTCTTCGGCGGGCGACTGACGGCGTTGCGCTACCCCGAACGGGAGCTCCTGTCCGTGCCAGCGGCCGAGATCTACTATGAGCCGGCCAGGCCGTTCCCGGCCAACCCCGATGCCGTCGTCTCCGACACCGCAGGCCGCCGGGATCCGGAAGTCCTCGACATCGCGGATGTGACCGGCACCCGGGCCGTCGAGACGCAGTATCAGAAACGGATCGGGGTTCGGGAAGAGAACGCCGCGGCTGCGCTGGAGGTGATGAGCCGATTCGCGATCGACCCGCGGTGGCTGCTCTACCTGCCGCCGGCGATGAGCCCGGTCGCCACCTCGCCGCTGCCGGACCTGCTCGAGCACCCTGAGCAGGCCTTCGATGCCTTCCGCGCGGAGGGCGTCGATCAGGTGGTGTGCGAGGAGAAGCACATGGGATCGCGCGCGGTCGTGCTGGTATGCCGTTCCCTAGAGGCGGCGCGAGCCAGATTCGGTGCGCCCGGCGACCAGGCCGGTGCCGTCTGGACACGTACCGGCCGCCCGTTCTTCGCCGGCGATCTCACCACGCGGCTTGTCGAGCGGCTGCGGGCTGCGGTCGAAGTCGCCGGGCTGTTCGACGAGCTGAATACCTCGTGGCTGCTGCTCGACGCCGAGCTGCTCCCGTGGAGCGCCAAGGCCGGACAGCTGCTCCGCGATCAGTACGCCGCAGTGGGCGCGGCCGCACGCGCGTCCCTCCCCGCCGCCGTCGACGTCCTCGAGCGGGCGGCTGCCGCCGGACTTGAGGTCGGCGCCCTGCTTGAGCGCACCCGCGCCCGCGCGGCGAACGCCGCGGCTTTCACCGACGCCTACCGGCATTACTGCTGGCCCACCGACGGGCTGACGGGCCTGCGGATCGCGCCCTTCCAGGTACTCGCGACCGAGGGTGCGGTCTATCACGAACGCGCGCACGCCTGGCACCTCGGTATCGCGGACCGGCTCGCCGGGGGCGACGCCGAACTCCTTGCACCGACGCGGCGGGTCTTCGTGGACACCACGGACCCGGAATCTGCCGCAGCAGCGACGACATGGTGGTCCGGGCTGACGGCGGCCGGCGGCGAGGGAATGGTCGTCAAACCGGCAGCGAACCTGACCCGCGGGCGCAAGGGCCTCGTCCAGCCGGGCTTGAAGGTCCGCGGCCGGGAGTACCTGCGGATCATCTACGGCCCGGACTACACCGAGCCGGCGAACCTGGTTCGGTTGCGTTCCCGCGGGCTCGCGCACAAGCGCTCGCTGGCCCTGCGGGAATACGCGCTCGGCCTCGAGGCGCTGGACCGGGTCGCGCGCGGCGAGCCGCTGTGGCGGGTGCACCAGTGCGTCTTCGCCGTGCTGGCGCTCGAATCCGAACCCGTCGATCCGCGGCTATGACCGGACCCGCCGCGGCGATCGACGGCGAGCGGGCCCTGCCCCCTGGCTTCCCGCACCCGCACCCGCACCCCGGAGGCCGGCCTAGATGACGCGCTCGTTGCCGCCGTCGATAGGCAGCTGCGCTCCAGTCACCTTGGAAAACAGCCGGCCGCACATGGCTGCCACCAGGCCGGCGACGTCGGCGCTCGTCACCTCGGCCCCGAGCACGTTGCGCTTGCGGTAATCCGCGGCGCTGATGCCGTACTCGGCGGCCCGGGCCGCGATCACTTCGTCGGTCCAGATGCCGGTGTCGAACACCGCGTTGGGATGCAGGATGTTGACGCGGATCCCCTGCTGGCCCCATTCCAGGGCCGCGACCCGGGCGAGCTGAGTCAGCGCTGCCTTGGACGCCGAGTAAGCGGCGGCTCCGGGGCCGGGCGCAGGCACGTTCTTGGAGGCAATAACCACTACCCGCCCCCCGCCAGGCGCCAGGCGCAGATAAGGGTAGGCGCGGCGCAGGAGCGTCAGATCGGCGTCCACGTTGATGGCGAACGCGGCCTTCCAGTCCGCACTGTCCAGCGCCTCGATCCTGGCCGATGCCGGGAAGATCCCGGCACACAGGACCAGCAAGTCGACCCCGCCGAACCTGCTGACCGCGTACTCGGCAGCCGCTTCGGCCTCCTCATCACGGCGCAGGTCACAGGTGTGGCCAACGTAGCCGGGACCGGGCAGGATCTCCTCAACACGCGGATCGATATCGACTCCGCAGACCGCCGCCCCGTTGCGAGCGAGCCCCTCGGCGCAGGCCCGGCCGATCCCGGATGCGGCACCCGTGACCAGCGCGACCTCGCCGGTGAACTCAGGAGCGTCGCCCTGCCTGCGGAGCTTGGCCTGCTCAAGGTCCCAGTACTCGACGGCGAAAATGTCGGCGGCGGGCAGCGCCTCCCAGCGCTCCAGTGCCTCCGCCCGCAGGATCACCTCGATCGTTTGGTGATAGATCTGAGCCGCGGCAGCCGCGTCGGCTGCCCGGCGGCCTGCCGTGCACAGCCCCAGCTGCTCGTCGAGGATGACCCTGGGCGCCGGGTCCAGCATCCGCAGGTCCGCTCCAGCCGGGTGCAGCGCCGCGCCACGCTCGAAGTACTCGCGGTAGGCCCGGGCGTAGGCTGCCACATCGCGGCCGACAAGCGGCACTCGTTTGGTGCGGATGGCGTGGTCGGGGGTGGCGGGACCCCGCTGCGACAGGGCTGCCACATCGGGCCGGCGGGCGAAGTCCCTGGCGAGCGGGTCATCCTGGCGCTGCAGCAGCAGCGGGACGCCCGCTACGCCGGAGAGCTGCGACCGGAGCTGGGCCAGTTCGATGCCCGCGGGCCCGCCCGGCTCATCCGGGCCGGCCGGCTCGCTCAAATCCCAGGCGCCGTGCTCCTTCAGGTAATCCTCGGCGATGGTGACAAGGTCGATCAGCCGGTCGTAGGACTCCCGGGCCGTGTTGCCGAACGAGAACAGGCCGTGGCCTGCCAGGATCAGCCCGCGGGCCGGCGCGCCGAGCTCATCAGCCACCATCCTCGCGACGACCCGGGACAGCTCGAAACCCGGCATCACGTACGGCACCAGCAGCACGCGGTCGCCGTAGGCGGCCCGGACGTGCGCATCGCCAGATGGCGTATTGGTCAGCGCGATGACGGCGTCCGCATGAGCGTGATCGGCGTACCGGTAGGGGAGCACGGCGTGCAGGATGGCCTCGACGGACGGCGCCGGCGCGGCCGGATCCACGGTGGCCAGCCGCAGCTGCCTGGCCATCTCGATGTCGGACAGGTGCTCAAGCCCGGACAGGGCCACCAGGTGCCTCGTCCGGACCGAGGCGAACCCGGCAGCGCTGATGGCCTGGAGATCGAATCCGCTGCCCTTGATATAGAGCAGGTCCTCATCGGCGCCGAAGACGTCTTTCGCCGTGATCTTGACCGAGGTATTGCCGCCGCCGTGGAGCACCAGCGCCTGATCCTGGCCGATCAGCCGCGAGCTGTAGATGCGCTGCTCGATGTCGCCCGCATGCCGGGCAGCCTCAGCCGCATCCCATCGGTTCTCCATCAGATCTCCAGGTAGTCAGCCGCAGGCTGCCCCGGTGACTATAGAACAGACCCGGCGACTACAGAACGGATAAGCCCAGCGAACTCGGCAATTCCCGGGCAGCCGGGCGGGGGCCGCTGGACCCGGTCCCTTTTCCGCCGGTCAGGCTGGCGGGCGGCGGTCGGGCCCAGTGCCGCCCGAGGAGATTTCGCTGGGCGGCACTGGTGAGCAGCAGGCTCAGCTGAGCGTGGAGTCGAGCACTACCGGCTTGCCGCGGCCGTGGAAGAAGATGCCGGGGTAGCCGGCCGTCTCGAATCCGGCGCTCGGGTTGTGGTGCAGGGCCGAGTGCTCGATGCGCAGGGTCCCGGTGCGATTGTCACTGACGAAGAAGATGGCGCCGCCGCCCTCCCTGGCGTGGTTGCCGGAGATGACCGTGCCGGAGACTGTCACGGTGTACTGATCGCCGTCGGTGTAGATGGCGCCGCCGCTGCCGCCGCCCGGAGTGCCGTTACTTGCCGGGTTGGCGCCCCAGCCGATCGCCTTGTTGCCGGTCATGACGCTGTTAAGGACCCGCCAGGTTACCCCGATGCTGCTTAGCGCGCCGCCGTTGGAGCACACCCCGCCGCGGAAGGTACTGTGCACGACGTAGACCGGCAGGCTGCGGTACTCGGCATAGGCCCGGATCGCCGCCCCGCCCAGATCCGGGCCGGTGCGGTCGCAGCGGTTGCCGATGAACCGCGAGTTGACCACCTTGAGCCGGCCGCCGAGGGCGAAAATGGCGCCGCCGCCTCCAATATTGCGGTGGTGCCCGGTGGAATTGCCGTCCTCAAAGGTCAGGTTCTGTACGGTCAGCTGCGGGGTGGCCTCGTCATAGCAGTGCGAGGAGGATTTTCCGGCGCGAATGTCACAAGTGTTCATGTAAAGGATCCGCCGTGCGCCGCCGCCGCTGAGGGTCACCTTTCCGCCGCCGTCCAGGACGACCCTGCGGCTGGTGTTGCGCACTGTCGCGGTGGCCGTCAGCTTGATGGTCACCGGCCCCCGGCCGCAGGAGAACGTGATGACCCCGCCCTTGGCGACGGCGGCGACCACCGCCCGCGACGTGCAGCTCGCCGCCGTCCCGTGACCGACCACCCGGGTCGGATGTGAGGTGTTCACCGCCCGTGCGGCCGCGGGCACGAACGCGTGCCCCGCCGGGTTCCCCGCGGCGGGCGCCGCTGGCATGCCCGGCGCCGCAGGTGCGGCGGGCTTAGCTGGCACACTCGATGCCGCCAGGGTCACGCTGGCCGGAGGGACTGAGGTCGCATAACACAGGACCGCAACCCCCGTTGTGAGCACTGTTAACGCCGCGGCCGCACCGCTCCCGAGTCGCATGAGGCGACATGTTAGCGCGGCGACGGTCCGTGGCGCCCGCTTAACTGAGCGTGGAGTCGAGCACTATCGGCTTGCCGCGGCCGAGGAAGAAGATGCCGGGGTAGCCGGCCGTCTCGAATCCGGCGCTCGGGTTGTGGTGCAGGGCCGAGTGCTCGATGCGCAGGGTCCCGGTGCGATTGTCACTGACGAAGAAGATGGCGCCGCCGCCCTCCCTGGCGTGGTTGCCGGAGATGACCGTGCCGGAGACTGTCACGGTGTACTGATCGCCGTCGGTGTAGATGGCGCCGCCGCTGCCGCCGCCCGGAGTGCCGTTACTTGCCGGGTTGGCGCCCCAGCCGATCGCCTTGTTGCCGGTCATGACGCTGTTAAGGACCGTCCAGGACACCCCGATGCTGCTCAGTGCGCCGCCGTTGGAGCACACCCCGCCGCGGAAGGTGCTGTGCACGATGTACACCGGCTCGCCGCGGTACTCGCTCAGCGCCCGGATGGCCGCCCCGCCCAGATCCGGTCCGGTGCGGTAACAGCGGTTGCCGATGAACCGTGAGTTGATCACCTTGAGCCTGCCGCCGCGGGCGAAAATGGCGCCGCCGCTCCCGCCATCGATATCGTGCCCGGTGGCGTTGCCGCCGGTGAAGGTCAGGTTCTGCACGATCAGCTGCGGGTTCGCCTGATCCTGGCAGTGCGAGGTGGTCCACACCTGGTGAGCGTCACAGGTGTTCATGTAAAGGATCCGCCGTGCGCCGCCGCCGCTGAGGGTCACCTTTCCGCCGCCGTCCAGGACGACCCTGCGGCTGGTGTTGCGCACTGTCGCGGTGGCCGTCAGCTTGATGGTCACCGGCCCCCGGCCGCAGGAGAACGTGATGACCCCGCCCTTGGCGACGGCGGCGACCACCGCCCGCGACGTGCAGCTCGCCGCCGTCCCGTGACCGACCACCCGGGTCGGATGTGAGGTGTTCACCGCCCGTGCGGCCGCGGGTACGAACGCGTGCCCGGCCGGGTTCCCCGCGGCGGGCGCCGCGGGCATGCCCGGCGCCGCAGGTGCGGCGGCCTGCGCCGCGACGCTCGATGCCGCGAGGGTCACGCTGGCCGGATGAGCCAAAGCCGCGTAAACCGGGACGGCGACCGCCGCCGCGAGCACCGTTATCGCCGCAGCTGCACCACTCGCGAGTCGCATGGGGCCACATGCTAGCGCGGCGGCAGCTGGCCGCACTGGCAAATTCGACCGATTTAACCGTGAACTGCCATTATCCGGCGCCAATCCGGCCAGCTCGCACCGGGCCCAATTCGCCGCTGGCCGCGCCGCCTCCAGGGCCGGCGTTCCGGCCGGTCACAGCCCACAGAACGCGCCGTGCAGGGCCAGCCGGCCTAGGCTGTCGCGGACCGCCGCTTCCGGTGCACCCGCGGCAAGGGCGAGGCCGGCAGCCGACGGCGCACGGCAGGTCCGGGCGAACGCGGCGTAGGCCGCCACCCGCAGGTCCTCATCAGGCGCCGGCCTGATCCGCTCAGATCGGCGAGCTCACTCCCCGCCCGGCTCGTACTTGAATGAGATCCGGAGCTTGGTGCGGTAGCTGATCGCCCCGGCCTCGTCGAGATGGATGTCCTGCTCGACAACCTCGGCGACCCGCAGGTCCCTGATGGACTGGCCAGCCGTCCTGATCGCCTCGGTGGCAGCGTCTTCCCAGGAAGTGCTGCTGGTCCCGATGATGTCGATCACCTTGTACACGCTCATGGCATCTCCTCTTGACGGCAGCTTGATCATATGACGGCGGAATGCACAGCGGGCGGAACCGGCCCGGCCAGTTCAGGCGTAAGCCCCGGCGGCTAAGACCGCCACAACCAGGATGTAGATCCGCCACATGCCGATCACCTCAGCTATCTGAGGTCAGTTGCCCAGCGGTTGCGCGAGGAAACCTGCCAGGCAGCAGATCCGAGGCTGCGACAGCCTCCTCGGCGAGATGAACCTCAAGGCGCCTGAGCATGTCGAGGTGCTGGCTGGCCCAGAGCACTAGGAGCGCCTCATGCAGCGCTCGCTCGCTGCTGGCGCTGGAGTCCCGCACGTACTTCAGCAGCCTGCTGCGTTCCGCCGGGTCGGCCCGCTGCGGCGGCGGAACCGAGGTGCCGTGGGCAAGGGAGTCACCGAGCGTGACATACCAGGAGCGCACAGCCTGGACCTGCCGGTCCAGGCTGTCGCCGTATCCGCCGGCGATCCCGTCGCGCTCGCCGTTGCCCGCCATCGCGTTCAGCGCCGCCATCGACTGTCCGGCGCGAAATACCCTCGCGGCGCCCGCGACGAGGCGGGCCGCGCTCTCCGGATTCACCCGTTTGGCCGACCGCTCGGCCAGGTACTGGCGGAACGAGTCGTCGAGCCGGTGGCCGGCGGCGGCCGCGACCTGCCCGGCGCGTCCGGGCTCGCCAGGATCACCGGGACCGGCGCTGCCGCTCAGCAGGTGCGCCGTCACCGCGACGTAGTCCGCGGCGCAGGAATAGGCGGTGGCGATGCTCTCCCGCAGCGCGGTCGCCGCGCCGCGCGGCCAGAACACCAGGCCGACCCCGAGGCTCACGGCGAAGCCGATCGCGACGTCCTCGATCCTGATGAGCCCGACCTTCCAGCCGACGGGCTGAATGAGGTTGAAGAGCACGACCAGGACGACGGTGAACGCGGCCTGGCCCGCCGCGAACGAGATCACCCGCGGGGCGTACGCGGCGATCAGCACGGCAACCGGGAGTACGCCCCACAGGACCGGGTCGCTGGCGCCGACGGCCAGCAGGAGGGCCGCGCCGATCACGATCCCGGCGGCTGTCCCGGCGAGCGCGCTCAGCACCGACCTGCCGGTGCCGAGTGCATTGGAGCGCAGGACCGACAGCGTGCCGAGGACGACCCAGAAGGAATGCTGGAGGCCGGATCGCTGCGCGATGAACACGGCGACCGCTAGCCCGATCGCGCCCCGCACGCTGTTGCGGAACCATACCGAGCCTGGCCCGGTGTGCTCGGAGGTGAATCGCCGGGCCGCCGGAAGGGCGTCGGGCAGCGGGGCGAGCCGCTGCGCCGCGGCCGCCAGGTGCAGCCCGCCCGGGGTGCCGCCCGGCCC
>OCTA010002074.1_pt1 | contig 18377 bp, 16 predicted proteins | sample 1538991 | NCBI WGS metagenome assembly OCTA01 (sample SAMEA3539302, study PRJEB22396) | soil metagenome | biome: tundra; feature: field; material: soil | place: USA | collected 2010-05 | depth 0.15 m | reverse complement strand
AGTGAAGATGCACCGTAAAGCCACTTCGATTGCAACGCAACCAGATGCCGCCGCTTCTAAGGCCGCTGCTCCCAAGAAAGAAACGCCGGCTGTGGCGAAGATCGCAGTTGTCGAAGCGCCGCTGCCTCCGAGCCCGCTAGACCTTGCGCCTTCTTCGCAGGTAACTCGCGAACGGGTTGCGGAACTCGCCCACTCTTACTGGTTGGCCCGGGGCGAAGAGCATGGCTCCTCGGAAGAAGACTGGCTGCGGGCGGAGCGTGAACTCCGGTTGGGCCGTTAGCACTCGGCACTCCCCCCGGGCCTGTTAGACCAGGCAAACGAAAACTCCACTCGCTCGTCCAAAACAGTAGCTCATTGCAATAAATGGGCAGTCGAATGTGACCCGCAGTAAGCTTTTATTATGAGCGAGCCCGCTCCCCGAGCGACACTTCTGTATGTGCCGCCGCGCCGGAAATGACCGAACATTCCAAATCGGCATTGATTACCACTGTTGCGTGGTTGCGAGATCTGATGCTTTCAGTGCTGATTGCAGCGCTGGTGATCCTGTTTCTTTACCGCCCCGTTAAGGTGGAAGGGACCAGCATGATGCCCAGCCTGTTCGATCAGGAACGGCTCTTTATCAATCAGTTCAGCTATAAGTTCGGCATCGGCGATATCAGGAGGGGCGACACGGTTGTGTTCTATTTCCCCGAAGACCCCACCGAGTCTTACATCAAGCGCGTGATTGGCTTGCCCGGCGACACAGTGGCCGTTGATGACGGTTACGTCATTGTGGACGGCAAGAAACTGGTTGAGAACTACGTGCCCGCGGAGTACCGCGATGACCGCAGCTATGCGTTGAAGACCGTGCCGCCAGGACAATACTTTGTGCTTGGCGATCACAGAAGTTCATCCAACGACAGCCGCGCGTGGGGCTTTGTTCCCCGCAATTACATCTACGGCAAAGCGGTCTTTGTGTTTTGGCCGCTTGAACATATCGGCGCGGTGCATTAGTTCCGCGCACCCGGTCTCAAGATCGTTTGTTAAGCAGCCAGACGACGAGTGTCGCCAAGAGACTCAGCAGCAGGCACGTGGCCCAGGGGATATAAACGGTAGAGTTCCTGCCGCGCCACAGGATGTCTCCGGGCAATCGGCCTGGCGTCAGATTCAGTTTGCCACCCAACATAACCAGGACGCCCAGGGCGGCAATTGCCAAGCCAGTCAGAATCAGTATTCGTCCCAGGTTCACGTCTGAATGACGCGCTAGCCCGTCAGACGTTTCCACACCAATCCATTGCGATACACTTGTGCGCGAGAACCCACATCCTAATGAGTGAATTGAGAACTTATCCTGCCAGCGCGGAGTTCAGTTCGCGTTCGCATGTAAAAAACCTGGACGAGTACCATGCCCTGTACAACCGGGCGAAGGAGAACCCCGAGCAATTCTGGGGCGAACTTGCGAAACAGGAACTGGCGTGGTTCCAGCCCTTCTCGAGATCGCTCGACTGGGCGCCGCCGTTCTCCAAGTGGTTTGCCGATGGGACGGTGAACGCTTCTTACAACTGCCTGGACAGGCATCTGACGACAGAGCGGCGCGATAAGCCCGCGCTGATCTTTGAAGGCGAGCCGGGGGATCAGCGCACCATCACATACCTCGAATTGCACCGGCTGGTATGCCGTTTCGCGGCAGTGCTCGCAAGGCTCGGGTTCACGAGCGAGGACCGGGCAATCATCTACATGCCCATGATTCCCGAGTTGCCGATTGCCATGCTGGCCTGCGCCCGGCTCGGGATCGTTCACAGCGTGGTGTTCGGCGGGTTTTCGGCGGAAGCCATAAAAGCGCGGGCGCACGACCTTGCGGCAACGGTTGTCGTCACCTCAGACGGAGGCTGGCGCCGCGGCAAAGAAGTGAAGCTGAAACCCGCCATCGACGAAGCGCTGCAGGACGTCCCGGGCGTGCGCAACGTTATCGTTTACAAGCGCACCGGTTCGAAGACGGCGATGCAGGCGGGACGCGACGTGTGGTGGCACGAGCAGGACGCGCTGCTGGACGAAACCGCGCGCACAACGGAAGAAGCGAACACTTTTCCGGCGCGCGAACTTCCGTCGGAGCACCCGCTTTTCGTGCTGTATACGTCGGGCACCACCGGCAAGCCGAAGGGCATTTTGCACACCACGGCCGGCTACCTGCTGCAGGCTACGATGACCATGAAATGGGTTTTCGACATCCAGGAGCATGACGTGTACTGGTGCACCGCCGACTGCGGCTGGGTCACCGGGCATAGCTATGTTGTGTACGGCCCGCTGTCCGCCGGCGCCACCTCGGTGATCTACGAAGGCGCGCCCGACTACCCCGCCTTCGACCGTTTCTGGGACATCGTCGAGCGGCATCGGGTGACGGTCTTCTACACTTCTCCGACGGCCATTCGCGCACTGATCCGGCAGGGCGATCAGTGGCCGAATGCGCACGACCTTTCGAGCCTGCGCCTGCTTGGATCCGTTGGCGAGCCCATCAATCCGGCGGCCTGGGAGTGGTATCACCATGTGATCGGGAAAGACCGCTGCCCCATCGTTGACACCTGGTGGCAAACCGAAACGGGTTCCATTATGATTTCCGCCATGCCTGGAGCGGTGACGCTGAAACCGGGCTCCGCCACGCTGCCGCTGCCGGGAGTGGTCTTGGATATTGTCGATAACCGGGGCGTCCCGACGGGCGATAACCGAGAGGGCTTTCTGATCATTCGACAGCCCTGGCCGGGCATGGTCCGCACCATCTGGGGAGATCCGGAACGTTTTCAGGAACAGTACTGGTCGCGCGTTCCGGGCTCGTATTTCACGGGCGACGCGGCGCGGCGCGACGAGGACGGCTACTACTGGGTACTCGGACGCGTGGACGACGTGATGAACGTCAGCGGACACCGCCTGAGCACGATGGAAGTAGAATCGGCGCTGGTTCGCCACGCCGCTGTCGCCGAAGCCGCGGTGGTGGGCAAACCGCATGAGATTACCGGACAAGCGGTCTGCGCTTTCGTCACTTTGAAGAAGGGAAACTGGGATCACGCGGAGCTCTCGAAAGAACTGCGGAATTGGATAACCCGCGAGATAGGGGCCTTCGCGCGCCCCGAAGAAATCCGCTTTAGCGATGCGCTTCCCAAGACCCGCAGCGGCAAAATTATGCGCCGCCTGCTGCGCGAGATCGTGACATCGAACGTGGTGATCGGCGACGTCACGACGCTTGAAGATTTGACGGTTCTAACAAGTTTGTCGTCGCAGCACGACGAAGACTAGAGCTGCTCCGTTTCACGCCTCTAACAAGTTTGACGTGAACCTTCCCGCATCACGCGGGCACGTTCACGTCCGACGCTTCCCGCATGAGCCGCCGTTTCGCGGTTGCCAGGATAGAAGGATCGGCGCCGATGGTGCCCGCCAGTTCCGACAAGTACGACTCCTGCCGCACGCGCTGCATTTGCTGCCGCGCCAGACGCAGCCGCGCTGCTAAATCGACCTGCCCAGGCGGCAGCCCGGTATCGAGGAACGATTCGAGCGCATGCGTATGACGAGCCCACAGCCCCACGTCGATTGCCTGCTTTGTCCGCAAACGCTCCCGATACCAATCGCCACTGAGCAGCGCTTCCCGCGTGAACATGCGCAGCAGTTCCAGCGAGCCCCCGCGTATCCCTTTGTATTCGCCATAGGCCATGACGTGCAGCAGCGCTTTGATCGGCGGACAGGCATTTTCGACGCTGCCATCCTCGAAGTAATTCAAGGCGACCAGACGCTGCGCTTCCACGATGGCGTCCACGCCGCTCGCGAACAAGGATCGCTCCTGCAATTCCGGACGCAGAATCTCTTCCGGAAAAACCGCGTTCGGCACCTCGAACATTCTTCCTAGAAAGCGGTCCACAAACGCCGCCGTAATCCGGAACCCGAGGCGGCTGGCCAGGATCTTACGGCCCTCGAACTCGAAATCATCCACCTTCTCCAGGTAGCCGTTGTCGATTAAGAATCGAGGTTCGCGCTCAGCCACTCGCATGCGGCACCACAACTCGGGAACCAGCATGCTGTTGTCGTGATCCATACGGTACTTCGGACCAACATGCCCGGCGGAGGTTGTGAATCCCGCATACCCCGTGAGGATCGCCGAGACCAGCGCGTTGTTGACGTCCACCACGGGAGGCATCGCATTGAAGGGCCCTTTGGTAAGCGCGCCCTCACTGCCAAAACCGGTTGTCGAGGGCGACTTGCCGGTAAGACTGCAAATGAAGTCCATGAACAGTTCGGGCAGTTCCTGAAAGTGGATCGGGTTGTAGACGGCAAGCGGCGGAAGACCCTGCTTGGGGTCGGGTGGATTGTTGCGCCGCCCGGCCAGCACCGCGTTTACGGGGAAATGCACGGGCTTGTCCGCTGGAATCTCACGCGCCAAACGGGTGCCTATTTCGGCCAGATACATTTCACGGGGATTCACAAGATCGGGCCGCCGCTGCAAGTACCGGGGATTCTTCGACGGCACTCCATCCACCAAACGGGCATGCGCGGAAGAGACGACGAACTCGGTTTTCGGATCGGCTGCAAACTCGCGCAGCAGACGCTTCATTGGGCCGCTGTACTGATCGAAATCAACCACGTGGTCTACCAGGCGGCGCGCCTGTTCTATGGTCAGCGGTTCGAAGTTCGAAAGAAAAGTGCCGGGCAAAGCCAGATCGCGCTCGGCATCGCGGTCGAAGCCGCGATGCACCGCGTCGTCGGGCCGCTGGAAGAGAAGTTGTTCGCAGTTCTCTACCAGCTTCACGCTCTCCGTTTCGTACTCGGCGTCAAGATTGTTCAGGCTGGCGCTTGGCAAAACCACCGACGCCGTGATGTCGTCTTCCACCTGAACCTTGTCGGCTGGACTGAAGTCGGGCCGCAATTTGTAGATGCGCCAGGAGCCGTCGGGATCGTATCCCACGCGCAGGTAGTTGCCAACCAGGTCCTGGCTTTCGAACTTCAACTCATGGCCGAGAACGCCATTCACGCGATCGACGCTGAAGTGCTCCCGCCAGTTCTCGCCCCACTCCGGTTGGTAGTAGCGCTTTACCGTAACCAGCAGTTGCCGCACGGTATCGGGTATGGTCGAGATCCACTCGTTATGCGCATCCGTGTACTCGGGGGACGGCGTCATCAGCTTAATCACCGATCCAAGCGAACGCTCGGTATGCAGAATGGTGCGGCGGGCGCGGCGGTCGGAACGGGGCCGTTTGAAGATGGTCGAAAAATCCCGTTTCAGAATGGCCGCAACCTGTTCGATTTCGCTGTTGAAATCGTGAACGAAAATGGGCCCCCGAAGAGTGATGCTTCCAATCGATTTAGAAATCTCGGACTTGCCGCCGCCGGACACCGTACACGGCTTGTGACAGAGCGTGGCATCCGCCCGCGAGGCAACCAAACGCCAGGCCGTGCCGCCCGTCTGCTTCTCCAAGCGGATCTTGGTGCCCCAGGGAAGCACGTAAGTTTCGCCAGCCCGAATCGTCAGTTGATTCCACTTTCCATCGGGAAGCTGCCATTTTACGCAGCCTTCCCGCACGCCAAACTCGGCGTTCTCCGGCACGTAGAAAACTGTTGAATAGCGGCGGTCGGACGCATAGCCTTCGGGATGAATCTGCACGCGATCACCCAGCCAGCGCATGGCGTCCGCAAACTTCACCTGCTGGGTCAACACCGTGCGGCCGGCGTAGAATTGTTTCCCCAGGACATAAGCCGGGAAGGTGAGCGCGCCGCCGGCATGTTCTTCCTCGCACAGGCCAAACAGGTTCGCGGCAAAGCTTATCTGCGTCTTCACTTCCTTTTTGCAGTAACCGAAATAGTTGTCGGCGATGATGGTGACCATGACGCCGCGATGATCGCGACAAGCGATCTTGAACGCGCCGCCCTCGTTGTAAAGCTCGTCTTCGCGCCGCCAGCACATACCGTCCCGGCGCTGCCGATCCGTCGCTTCATCGCAGTGGGGCAGTCCGCAATCTTTCTTTTTAAGCCCAGTGATGTGCGGCGCAAGAATGACGCAGCCGGTATGCCCAGTCCAATGCATCACATCGAGCGCCGCATCGTTCTCGGGCAGATACGGATCGCCGGCGTTCCCGAAAATGCCCTCGACAAAATCGAGATTGCTGACCAGGCTGGCGGGAGCGAAGAAACGCGTCTCCATGGTTTTGGCAACGTCGCTTCCGGTGGCGGGGCAGACCAGCGGGCGCAGCAGAAGAGTTACGAAGCACCGCACCTGCTCTTCCTGATCCGCTGTAAATGGCATCGCCAGCACATCCGGCGGCGGTTTCAATGCGAGTTCCAGGAGAGCCGCGAAGGCGCGCTTTGGAACCGCGACTTTGTCGGCCGGTATGGGGAAGCCGCCTTCGACCACATGAAAGACTCCCTTGGTGGTCCGGCGGTCGCTCCGCGGATTATGCAGAATCCCTTGCGGCACCCGGTATGAACTCAGATAGGGCGAGAACAGGCTGTCCTTAGCTGGCGGCAAGGACATTACACGGGCCAAACCGGGGCGGTCCAGAACAAACGAATCGCCAGGCAGCTGCGGCACCCGCGAAGGAACGACATCGCCCAGGTAACTATTCAAGAAAATCTGGATACGCTCGTCCGCCGGACAAAGGCGGTAGCCCAGCAACTGATCTTTCTGGTAGTAATTCCGCAACAGAGGCCCCGCGATTTCAAGCGCATGCGAATCCGCGATGGTCCGGCTGGTGGGCTGTCCCAGAGCCATCAGTTTCAAGTTGATATAGCGGGACAGTTCGTCCAAGGGGGCGGCTGAAGGCGCGCTGAGCGGTTGGTTTTGCACCGGTTCTCCTGAAATGGGGAATTTAAACTGTCGGGCCTGCCCTTTGTTCGGCATGAACGTGATTCCGAATAAAGCCCACTTCCAGGTGAGCAACGCGCTTGACGGTGGTGCTGTGCAGACTTGAGCTTCAGTTTACCAATTCTCTGCAACCGGAGGATGGAGAAGAGCGCAGCTCCGGTTATTGCGTTAAGTCGTTGACCATTCCATCGACCAACACGAAAACCACGCTACTATGATGTTCGGCTGGTCGGTTGAGCTTGGTGGAGGTGGCGACTATTGACGCTGGCGCGCTTCTGGTGGCTGCTGCGGCGGGCATTCATCGCCGCGTATGAAGACAGTTGCTTTAGCATTGCCAAGGGCGCTGCCTATTCTTTTCTGCTCTCGCTCTTTCCCGTGCTGACGGCGCTGACTTCCTTGCTGATTCAGGCGCGGGCGCAATCGGTGGTGCATGTGATGGCGACGTTCCTCGCGCAAGTGGTTCCGCCGGGAACCGAGGAGATCATCCTGTCTCGGTTGCGCAGCCGCGGCACGCGCCCTATTTCGCTGCCGTTGGCGGCTTTTATCCTGTCTCTATGGGGCGGGTCGGGAGCCATGATGAGCCTCATGGAAGGCTTCCAGGCGGCCTATCGAATTCCATCCGGGCGGCCGTTCTTGAAGCAGCGCGCGATGGGAATCTTTCTCGTATTCATTGCCGCCGTGCCCGCTGTCGCCGCATCGGCGCTTATCATTTTTGGGAACCACAGCGAACAGGCGATTGTTCAATGGATCGGCGTATCGCGGGATGGACTTGAACTAAGCGCGCCCGTCGAAGCGCTATGGCGGATCGCCCGTTACGTCGTCGCTTTTCTCACCACGACATTCGTCACCGGTCTGCTGTATTACTTCGGCCCAAATTACCGGCCCGAGCCCGAGAGCGCCCCTGAATTCGGCGCCTCCAGATTTATACGCGTCTGGCCCGGCGCTATTCTGGCCACCGTTTTGTGGATGGCGGCCACGGCGGGGTTTGCCTGGTATGTCAGAAATCGCATCGCGAATTACAACATTTTCTATGGCAGTATTGGGGCGGTGATTGTGCTGCTGATCTGGTTGTATTTGATCGCCTGTATCGCGCTGGTGGGTTGTGAGTTTAACGCGGAGCGCGAGCGGATCGATTGCTTGCCATATGTGGACTAAACCGCCGAAGCCCTTAACGGACGATCGTCAACGGACGGCTGCGAAGAAATTGTCTCCGGAAGTGGACTTTAGCTGGTCGTGCTTTTCCTGATCCCGAATACAGTAGGGAGTCCAGGGAACGGCGTTCAAACGGGCGGTTCCGATTTCCTCGCCGCAGTCGATGCATCTGCCGTACCTGCCTCCCTTAATCCTCTGTAAAGCGTCGCGAACGGCCGTTAGGGTGTCGCTGGCCATGCTGCTTTCCTCAAAGGCAGTTGCCTGTCCTTGAGCGGAAGTTACCGAGTCGATGGGATCTTCCACCTCGGCGCTCCGGCTCTCAACGGCGTCGGTCTTCAACCGGGCGATCTCAGCTTCCAGTTCCTGTTCCTTGGCAAGCAGTTTCAGTTTGTACAAGTCGCTATTCATTTGCTGATATTCTATTCCGGGGACATTACGAGAATGACGATTAGCCGGTTATTGCTGCCTGAGTTAGAGCATGAAATGGCAAACACGCGGAGGATTCTGGAGAATATCCCGGAAGACAAGCTGGCCTGGAAGCCGCACACCAAATCGATGACAATGGGGCGCCTCGCCGGGCATGTTGCGGAGCTTGCCAGTTGGGGAACGCACACATTGAAGCTGGAGACGCTCGACATCAGTCCTAAAGCGGACGGCACTTACGAGGCGCATGTGATGACCTCGCGAGCGGATACTCTCGCCAAGTTCGACGCCTGGGTCGCAGAGGCGAAAGAGGCATTGCGAGAGACAAGCGATGAGGATTTTCAGAAGAACTGGTCCTTGACGGGAAGCGGACAAACATATCTGTCTATGCCGCGTATCGACGTCATGCGAGGCATGGTGCTGAATCACATGGTTCATCATCGCGGGCAGTTGACAGTTTACCTGCGGTTGAACGATGTTCGGGTTCCCGGCATGTATGGACCTACGGCGGACGACGCACGGACGTTTTAGCGGTCGCCAAGTTAACTGCTAAAGTGGCAGAATCTCTTCGCGAACCGGATCGAAATCGATGCGGCGTTTTTGCTCGTAAGACAGGTTTCCCAAGTGCGACGCCTGAGCCGATCTATGGCCAATGAGGACATCGCCGTTCGGCCTGTTTCTGGATCTCATGCATTCCAGGAAGTTCGTGACGTGGTCTTGCGTCAAGGAATCGCGGCTGCCCGGAAGCGCTTCGGCTGGAACGACTTCGGACGGCGCTTTGGCGCCTGCGGGATAGAACTCGTAGCGTGAACGGTCAATCCACAGCCGTCCTTCGGAACCGCACATTTCAATTGCCTCGCCCACAATGCCGGGAACCAGAGTCGCTTCGAAAGTTGCCGTGAAGGGCTGTTTACCGGCGTATTGGAGCAGCACGTTGATGGTATCCGGGGCGGTTCGACCGTCGGGGTAGTGGTAAATTCCGCCGATGGCCGTGGCAGCCGAGGGGATTTGCTGACCCATGAACATATGCACCACGTCGATCCAGTGGGTGAAGAGATCTGTCACCTGGCCGCCGCCGAAATCCAGATAGGCGCGCCAGTTGTAGTACTGCTGCGGATCGTAATCGCGCCACTTTATGGGACCCACGAACGCCGCCCAATCCAAATTGTCCGGCTTCGTTTGCAACGAGGCGGGAGCTTTTCGCAGATGCCACCCGTTGCCATACCACCAAGTGCGGGCGAGAGTGACCGCTCCTATTTTGCCGCTATCGAAATATTTCTCTTTCGCTTCCAGGTAATGTTTCGCGGAACGCTGCTGCATGCCGACCTGACAAACGCGGTTGTTTTCGCGGGCGGCTTTAACGATCAAAGGCCCTTCGTCGATGGTCCTCGTGAGCGGTTTTTCGACGTAGACATCTTTGCCTGAATTAAGAGCGGCGACGGCAATGCTGGTGTGCCAGTGATCGGGCGTAGCGATCAGCACGGCGTCGAGGTTCTGGATTTCCAGCAGCTTGCGGTAATCGCCGAACCCCTGTGCGCCGGAGGCTTTCTGCTTGGCAAGGTCAACCTTATCGCCGAAAATATCGCATACGGCCACGACGCGAACGTTCGGGTGGGCCATGAACAAGCTCATATCGTGAGTGCCCCGGTCTCCCACCCCGATCACGCCCAGATTCACGGTGTCGTTCGCCCCCAGAACGCGCGAGTAGGATGCGGCGGCAATCCCGACTGCGCTGGCGGAAGCTACACCGGACACGCTGCGGATGAAATCTCTGCGGTTGTTTTGACTCATTTGGAACTGCGAGAGGCTCGCGTGTTGCTAACTTAACGCCCCGGTTGTCAAAAAGCAAGGATTTACCGGCGTTAAGCCGCGTAGTATCTCCGTTACATACATTGCGCTTCGGCTCGATTCTAGCGTCTTTTTCGAATGGCAAAATTTGGCAGGATCCAGATGACCGTCACCAGTGCTATGACGGCCAGCGCAAGTTCGGCGTTGAGGAACGCGAGAGGAATGGACAAGAGGTAAAGGGAGAGGCTGGCGAGATGCTTGACGCGCTGCGCATTGTCCTCATGTTCGAGATCGCCGGAGCGTAGCAGGCTGCGGTGAATGGCCAGTCGGAGCAGAAGAAAGGCGAAGCCCGTTAGGAGCATTGAAACGGCGTATAAGGAAACCGCGAAGGAGTCGATGTTTTTCTCGATCACGTACAAGGTTGAGAAGGGCAGCAAGGAAAGGAAGAAGAGGAAACCCAGGTTTGCGTATAGGATAAGATGGTCCGCCGATTCCGTGCGGTCCAGCAGATGCTGATGGTTGATCCAGTAAATGCCGGTAAATGCGTAAGAAAGCAGATAGATCTGCAGCGTGGGGAGGATCGCGTAGAAGCCGGCTATTCCGTTCTCATGCGGCACCTTCAGTTCCAGCACCATAACGGTGATGATGACGGCAATCACTCCATCGGAGAAGGCTTCAAGGCGAGTTGTCGAGGGCGGTTTTTGAGGCATGGAATAACCTTGACGGGGGGGCGGCGAAAGGGATCAGCGTTCGATGCGGGCTTCGATGTAACCCGAGGGCTCCTCGATGGGCACGAAGATCTGGTTCGCATTGTCCACGCCAAAGCGCGCGAGATCCACCAGCAGGCAGTGCTTGTTCGGCATGATCAAGCGGATGCCCGCGACGGCCTCTACTTTGTTCAGCACCGCCTCGCCCATCGCAAATAAGGTCTGTTGAACGGAAAGGCTTTTGTGTTGGGCGAAGCAATCGAGGAGCGTGGCACGAACGTCGCGATGGGTATCGTTGAAGGAAGCCCCGCGGTCGCGGTAGTCCCACTCGGCTTTGAGCACGGTTCCAAACAGGCGGTCGTGGGTTTCGGGAAGCGTCGTGAACTCGTCCTTCATGAAGCCGGCAAAGCCGGAGTCGGCGGTCTTGAGGATCTGCAGTCCCTTCATTCCCGATGTGACTCCCAATGTGATTCCCGCGCCCGACCGGTTCCCGTTCACCCGAGTTGTCCGGCGCTCGTTGCCGGTCTGCAAGAACGCGGTTCCAGAGCCCGCGATTCGGTCCCACGGAACTTGTTCTATCTCGATATCGACATGCGATACGTGCGGCAGGCGTTCGAGGAAGTGCCGCGCGATGCCTTGCGCGAAAACCTCGATGCTCTCCCAGCTCAATTTGCGCGCGAGAACGTAGACCGTGTTCTTCATCGTGTCGGTGGGCAGAACGCTTGCGTTATCGCCGTCCACATAGGCCGCCGCGAAGTCGCCTTCAAACCAGATGGCTACCGAAAGTTCGCGGAGTTCGTGCGGGTTTCGCGTGCGATCGACATTGGTGAGCCGAACGCGCGTCTTTCCGTATTTGTTGGAGCTGAGTTTCGCCATCTTAACTGCCGCGATAGGTCGTGTACCCGAAAGGGCTGATGAGCAGCGGGACGTGATAATGCGCCGCGGCGTCCGGCACCGCAAACGAAATGCTTACTTCGGGATAGAAGCCATGCGGAAAATAATCCGCGACCTCGAAGAGGAGACGGTAGTTGCCCGGTATCAATGCCGCCCCCTCCGGCAACAAGGCGCGCAGGCGGCCATCCCCATCCGTCGCGCCGGATCCGATGGCCTCGCCAGATAGAAAGAGATGGACCTTGATGCCGGCCGCGGGCCGTCCATTCGCGGTGTCTAACACGTGTGTCGATATTCCGCTCATAGTTCGAACAGTTTCCGCAAGCGCAGCCTCGTGATTTGGGCTTGTTCCCCGGCGGCGATTCGCAACTCCTCCGCGCTCTCGTTCGTTAATCGAGAATGTAGCACCTCGAGCATTTCGGACGCGTTTTTGCCGCTGGCATTGACCAGAAAAATCCAGCCAAATCGCTGTTGGTAGTTGCGATTGCCCGCCGCGAGTCGCTCCAGGATTTCGCCCCCGGCGGAGCGAACGCCGCTTTGTTCTTGCGAACACCAGCAGGAAAGTCTTGTTTCGCCGATTTTGGGATGAGCGGAGAAAGCCTCCAGCCAGTCGGCCGGGGCCAGTGTCCACCAGCTTGATTCGGCATTTGAGAGCAGGGTTTCCAGGTCGGAGAACGGCCGCTGGTGCAACATGTTTTTCGTCCACTCCGTTGAACCGCAGCAAAGGAGAAGAGCGGACTGCGCGGCGGCAGAGTCGGCTGCGTTGAATTCGCGAAGGGTCACAGCAAAGACTCCAGGAATTCGGCGAGCAGATTCTGTGCGACCTGGGAGCGGTAGGCGGCAGTCGAGCGGATGTCGGTGATGGGAGCGATCTCCGCTTTCAGCACCTGCCGCGCGTTCCCTATGGCCGCTTGTGTCAGTGGGTTCCCGCTGAGCAGGCGCTCCGTCTCGTAACAGCGCAAGGGAATGGGCGCAACGCTCGCGAACGCCAGACGGACATCTGAAATGCGGCCGCCTTCCATCCGCGCAGCAGCGGCGAAGGAGACTTTCGAAATGGCTTGTGCTCTGCGCGTTCCAACTTTCCTGCCGTGGAAACGCCACGGAGTGGACCGGCGCGGCAACTCTATCGAATGGAGGAGTTCGTCGGGACGCATGGCAAAGGTCTTATATCCGTGATGGAAATCCGAATAACGCACGCTGCGGTTGCCCGCCAGCAGCGACGTGAGATGGATTTGAGCATCGTGAACCAACAACGGAGGAGCGGAGTCGGCAGCGGGCGAGGCATTCGCGATATTCCCGCCCAGCGTTCCTTGATTTTGGTTGGCAACCCCGCCGGTCCAGCTTGCCGCCTGACACAGCAGCGGAAACTCCGCCCGCAAAACGGGGTGCCGCTGTGTCTGGCTGTAGGTGACGGCAGCGCCAATCTCGACGGTCAATTCGTTCACCACGATTTGCCGCAGCTGGTCAAGCTTGCGAAGGCTAATCAGTCGGGTAAAGGGAAGCTTGCCGGCGTTTAACAGCACCATCAGATCGGTGCCGCCCGCCATCGGGCGCCATCCTTCTCCACTAGCCAACATTGTCAACGCAGAATCCAAGTTGTCCGCAATCACCAGATCGTAATCCGAAAGACACGCTCTCATAGCGCGCGGGAGCTCGCACTATGCACCGCGTCGATGATTTTCTGATATCCCGTGCAGCGGCACAGATTGCCCGCCAGACCTTCCCGAACCTGGTCGCGTGTGGGATGTGGATTTAGTTCGAGAAGGTAAACGGAAGCCATGATCATGCCGGGGGTGCAGATGCCGCACTGCGCGCCGCCGCATTTCGCGAATTCCTGTTGAACGGGATGCAGGCCAGGAGTTTCGGAGACGCCTTCAACGGTGCGAACCGCCGTTCCAGCGGCATGCAGCGCGGGCACCAGACAGCTATTCACCAGGACGCCGTCCATGATTACCGAACAGGCGCCGCACTCGCCCTCCCCGCAGCCCTCTTTCGTGCCAGTCAGTCCCAAGTCTTCCCGAAGAATGTCGAGGAGACGTTTTATGGATACGGTTTCAACCGTGCGCGGCACGCCGTTGACGGTCAGTGAAATGGAGCAGGTTTTCACGCCGTAATTTCCGCCGGCAATTGGATCGACTGGCTGCTCAAAATGTCTTCGGGCGTCAACGGTACATGCGTGAACGCTACGCTGAGCGCATTCTCAACGGCGTTCAGAATCGCCGGCGCAGGTCCATCCATAGGAAGCTCGCCAATGCCCTTTGCGCCCATTGCGCCATGCTCATAGGGCGACTCTTCGAAGAAAACTTGCATGGGGGGAACGTCCACCGCGGTTGGGATGATGTAGTTCGTCATCTGGTTGTTGGCCATTGCGCCCTCTCGCCAGACAACCTTTTCGAGCAATGCAAATCCGAGGCCCTGGACGATGCCGCCTTCAATCTGTCCGGCGGCCAAAACGGGATTCAGGACGCGTCCAACTTCTTGCACGGCCGTGAAGTTGTCAACCTGAACCTCGCCCGTTCGGGTATCGACGGTTACTTCGGCAACATAAGTTGCCCAGGAGTAAGCGCCGTAGGCGTCGCCTTGGTAATTGTGATCGTCCCAGTGGATACCGGGCGGTTCCGCATACTGGGCTCGCGTCCGCAGCGCGCCTGTTGAACGGGCCACGTATCCGCGCACGCTCGCGCTGAATTCGTCTGGAGAATAACTCTCGGGCAGCCCGGCTTCGCACCGCAATCTTTCTTTGAAGTCACGACAGGCAAGCTCCACGAGTTTGCCGACGATCATGGATGTGCGTGAAGCGACGGTTGGGCCGCTGTTCGGGACAAGCGATGTGTCTGGACGGCAGATCTCCACCTGGTCGCAGCCGATGCCAAGCGCCTCGGCCGCAATCTGGGTCAGGATGGTGTTTGTGCCCTGACCCATCTCGGTCATCGAGCACAGGACGCACACACCCCCTTCGGCCGTTCCTTCGAGTTCTACAACGGACTGAAGGTAGCGCTCACCGGAACCGGTGAAGCCCGCTCCGTGCATGAACGAGGCGAACCCGATGCCTTTTTTCAGGGCCCGATCTGGGTTGGCCGCGCGAAAGGCTTCCATCTTATGGTGGTATCCGGCGGCCTCCAGCGCGCGCCCCTGTAAGCCCGCCAGATCCAGCGGTTGCGTGATGATTTGACCCGTGGCCGTAGCATCGCCGGTCTGCAAAAAGTTGCGTCTGCGAAACTCGTCGGGAGCGAGGCCCATGGCATGCGCAACTTTGTCCATGTTCCGTTCCAGCGCGAACAAGGTTTGCGGCGCGCCGAAGCCGCGAAACGCGCCGTGCGGAGGAGCGTTTGTCGCGACGGCCGTGCTGCGGATTCTGACGTTTGGGCAGCGGTATGGACCGGGCGCGTGGATGGTTCCCCGCGAAAGCACAACCGCCGAAAGCGTTGAGTAGGCTCCGCCGTCAATGGTGAATTCAATGTCCATCGCGAGCAGGCGTCCATCGCTCGACACGGCGGTGCGGTGGCGCGTGCGCGAGGGATGGCGCTTGGTGGTGGCGGCCATGTCTTCTTCGCGATCATAGACAATCTTCACGGGCTGGCCGGACTTCCAGGCAAGCAGCGCGGCATGGCCCGCGATCATGGACGGGTATTCTTCCTTGCCGCCGAACGCTCCGCCCGTTTCCTGCTGGACCACGCGAATCTTAGCGGCGGGAAGGCCGAACAAAGCCATCAGCGCTTTGTGCACGTAGTAAGGGCATTGCAGCGAACCGTAAACCGTCACGCCATCCTCTGGGTTGGCAGTCGCGAGCATACCGTTTGGTTCGATGTACACGTGCTCTTGGGCGCCCGTCGAATAGTCGCCTTCCACAATGTGCGCGGCTTCCGCCCACACGCTATCTACGTCGCCTTTGTTCGTCAGGTAGCGCTTGAAGACGTTGTCCTCGCCCCAGATCACCACGTCCTGCCGCAGCGCCTCGTCGATATCGAAAACCGCGGGGAGCGGCGCGCACTCAATGTGTACCAGGTTTCTGGCCCGGCGCAACAGGTCCTTGTTCTCATGCGCAATCAAAACCACGGCCTCGTGCTGGTGGTTGATCCGCTTGCCGGCGAGACAGGGCTGATCGTCGTTGATCAGCGGCACGACGTTCGCGCCCGGAATGTCTTCGCTCGTGACAACGACAAACTCGTCCCAAGGCACGCCAGCCGCAAACGAGACGCTCTGTATTATGCCGCGTGGGATGTTGGCGCGAATGGTTGCGCCGTGCAGCATTCCTGGAAGTTGTATATCGTCAACGTACTTCGCCGTTCTAGTAAGTTTGCCCAGGACCTCTTTGCGTTGGGCCGGATGCCCAACCACGCGCCAACCCATACTCTACTCTACTATCCCTCGCGCGGGGGTAAGCATGCCGCCATCGAAGCAGGTATGGCCGCGCAGCAGCGTCGTCTTGACTTCGCCCTGCAATCGCTGTCCCAGATACGGCGTGCAGTGATGCCGAAAGTATAAGCGTTCGGCGGTTACTTCAAACTCCGTGTCGGGATCGAAGATAACCAGGTCCGCATCGAAGCCGGGCGCGATGCGGCCCTTCCGGCCATCGAGTCCCGCCAGTTTCGGCGGCGCTTCGGCCATCCACCGCACCACGTCAGTGATCGCGAATCCGCGCTTGCGGGCTTCCGTCCAGATGGCGGAAAGGCTGAGCGACAGCGAACTGATGCCGCCCCAGGCAGAACGAAAGTCGCCGCTATCCAGACACTTCATCGCCGGTGGGCACGGCGAGTGATCGGTCGCGATAAGGTCGATAGTTCCGGCGCGCAAGGCGCCCCACAGGGCCTCGCGATTCGCCGCCTCGCGAATGGGAGGAGGGCATTTGAATTGGGTAGCGCCGTCCGGGATGGAACTCGACTCGAAGAACAGGTAGTGCGGACAAGTTTCCACGGTGAGCGGAAGCCCTTCGGCGTGCGCCTGTTCCAAATCGCCAAGGGCGGCGGCACTGGACAGATGAACAATGTGCGTGCGGCAGCGATATTCCCTGCACAACCGGATGAGCAGGCGAATGGCTTCCAGTTCCGCGGCCGCCGGACGCGAACGCCGATAGGTGTCGTAGGATTTCCAATCCGCGGATTCGCCGTCGAGCAAGGCGCAGGCTTCCTCGATAGGCCCCGGAACCTCGGCGTGCGCGAGCAGCGGGAGGCCCGTCGCGGCTATCCTAGGCATGGCCGCGCGAAGATCCGCTTCGGTTACCATTTGAAATTCCGCGGTTCCAGGGTGGGTCAGGAAGCATTTGAACCCTTTGACGCCGGCCTTCGCAAGGCTCGGGATTTGCTCCGCGTTGCCCGGAACCACCGCCCCCCAGAACGCGAGATCGACATGATATTTGCCAAGCGCGGCACGCCTCTTTTCTTCCAGCGCCGCGACTGTAGCCGTGCTTGGGATGCAGTTCAGCGGCATGTCGATGAGGCAAGTAGAACCACCGGCGGCGGCGGCTTGCGTGGCGGTTTCAAAACCCTCCCATTCCGTGCGGCCCGGCTCGTTTATGTGTACGTGAACATCCATCAGACCGGGTAAAACGTAAAGCTCTCCCGCGTCCGTCAGCCCATCCCAATTACCTTCGTAATCGTACGGCTCGATGGCGGCGATCTTTTCATCCTCAATGACGATGGCGCCTGAACGGACTGCGCTCGGAGTGACGATGTGCCGCGATCGGATTACGTGTCGAATTCTGGTATTGTCGCACCCTGTTTGCGGCCGGGTTGCTAAACTGTGGCTCTACACAAAATGAAGACTCCGCAGGAGTGGATGCGGCAGGCGATTGAGCTGGCAATTCAGAATGTCCGGTCGGGGCACGGCGGCCCGTTTGCCGCGGTCGTTGCGAAAGACGGGCAACTGGTTGCGGCGGGGGCCAATTCCGTAACGGCCGACAACGATCCAACGGCTCACGCGGAAGTCGTGGCCATTAGGAATGCCTGCCGGGATCTTGGCGCTTTCCAACTTCCCGGCTGCGAGCTTTACAGTAGCTGCGAACCATGCCCTATGTGTTTGGGGGCAATCTACTGGGCGCGCCCCGAACGTTTTTACTTCGCCTGCGGCAGAGACGATGCCATGGCCAGCGGTTTCGACGACGCGTTCATCTATGACGAACTGGATAAGCAGCCGGGAGAGCGGCTGATTAGCGGCCGGCAACTGCTGCGGCAGGAAGGGCTCGCCGTGTTTGAAGATTGGATGCGCAGCCAGGGAAAGGTTCACTATTAAGCGCGTCGATCAGGAAGCGAGTTTCGCCAAGGCTCGCGCCAGCACGCGAACGCCGTTTGCGATGTCGTGCAGCGACGCAAACTCGTCGGGGCGATGGCTGATTCCGGCGCGGCACGGGATGAACAGCATGGCGGCCGGCGCGATGCGTGTCATGAACAAAGAGTCGTGATAGGCGCGGCTCACCATCTCCATGTGGGTCACATTTTCTCCTTCGCAGGACCTGCGAAGGGCGTCCAGGATTTGCGCGTCGCATTGCGCGGGATCGTCGGCGTTCAGCAGATCGAGGCCGCAGTTCAGCCGGCGTTTTTTCGCGATTGCGGAAACCGCTTTCTTGATTTCGAGGAGCAACGCATCGCGCCGCGACAGGTCGG
>OCTA010002073.1_pt1 | contig 18377 bp, 18 predicted proteins | sample 1538991 | NCBI WGS metagenome assembly OCTA01 (sample SAMEA3539302, study PRJEB22396) | soil metagenome | biome: tundra; feature: field; material: soil | place: USA | collected 2010-05 | depth 0.15 m | reverse complement strand
GTGCGGCTCGGCAGGTATCCGCCCAGCAGCCGGCGCCGCTCGTGCATGTAAGCGATTTCCGGACTGTCCGCGGGCGGCCGGTAGAAGGACGCCGTGCGCGCGGCTTCGTCCGGGATAGGAATTTCAAAGCGCGATTTGAAGTGCTCGAGCTCGGCTTCGTTGAGCTTCTTCTGCTGGTGAGTGATGTTGCGGCCCTCGCCGGCTTCGCCCAGTCCGTAGCCTTTGATGGTGTGGGCCAGCACCACCGTGGGCCGGCCGGTAAACTCCACCGCGTCTTTGAAAGCGTTGTAGACCTTGCACGGATCGTGGCCGCCGCGGTGCAGCTTGAACAACTCCTCGTCGCTCAGGTGCGAAACCAGGTCCAGCAGTTCGGGGTATTTACCGAAGAAGTTCTTGCGGATGTACGCGCCGTCCCGCGTGACGTAGGTCTGGAACTCGCCGTCCACCGCCTCGCCCATGCGCTTGACCAGCAGACCGGTGGTGTCGCGCTCGAGCAGAGCGTCCCAATCCTCGCCCCAGATCAGCTTGATCACGTTCCAGCCGGCCCCGCGGAAAGCCGCTTCCAGTTCCTGGATGATCTTGCCGTTGCCGCGCACCGGGCCATCCAGGCGCTGCAGGTTGCAATTCACGACGAAGATGAGATTGTCCAGCTTCTCGCGCGAGGCCAGCGTGAGCGATCCCATGGATTCCGGCTCGTCGGTCTCTCCATCGCCCAGAAACGCCCACACCTTGCGCGCGGTGGGCGGGATCACGCCGCGGTTTTCCAGGTACCGCATGAAGCGCGCCTGGTAGATGGAGTTGATCGGCCCGAGTCCCATGGACACGGTGGGGAACCGCCAGAAGTCCGGCATCAGCCACGGGTGCGGGTAAGAGGAAAGCCCCGGTTTGTCGCGCAGCTCGTGGCGGAAATTCTTCAGGTGATCTTCGCTGAGCCGGCCTTCCAGAAAGGCGCGGGCGTATACTCCCGGCGAGGCGTGGCCCTGAAAGTAGATCAGGTCGCCCGGCTGATCGCCGTAGCTGGCGCGAAAGAAATGGTTGAACCCGACTTCGAGCAGCGTGGCCAGCGAGGCGTAGGTGGAAATGTGGCCGCCGATTCCGGCGTCGTACTTGTTCTGCCGAACCACCATGGCCATCGCGTTCCAACGGATCAGGCTCTTGATCCGCCGCTCCATGGCGCGGTCGCCGGGATACGAAACTTCCTCGTCGGGCCGGATGGTGTTGACGTATGGCGTGTTCAGGTGGATGGGCAGTTCCGCGCCGCCGGTCCTGGCGCGCTCCGACAGCCTCTCGACCAGATATGCCGCGCGGTCCGGGCCGGTTTCGTCCAGGACCTGATCCAGCGCTTCCACCCACTCCGAAGTCTCCTGCGGATTCGGGTCGACAACCCTCTCGTCGCGTTTCAAGTGCATTGGTACCTATTATTATACCGGCGGAGAGCCGGTGGGCTCAGGCGGGGCCGGTTACAACCGCTTGCCGCGCGCGGCTTGTCCGGCAACCAGAAACGTACTTGGATATCTGCCGGTGCCGCACAGCTTAAACGTTCCGAAATCCTTGTACCAGTCGCCATCGGGCACGTCGAAACCCTGCGCCTTCCACTCAGCCAATTCGAATAAATCCGCCTCGGAGATCAGCCGCTCCTTTGCGCGGTCGCGAAGGTGGGCCCACTTCTCTCTGGGAAGCCGTTCCCACTGAATCTTGGGCATCGTTCAGCGGCCGAGTATCAGTGTGCGGAATTCATCGACCAGTCGATCCTGCTGGTTCGGGCCGTCTTCGGCAAGATTCTCTTTCAGCTTCTTGAAGAATTCCCGCTTGCGGTTCTCCTGGCTCTCCAGCCCGAGACGAACCAGCCCTGCGATCGCTTTGCTCATGCTCACGTCAACTGTCTCGGCGTACCGCTTGACTTGATTCGCAAGGTTGGGGACAAGTCCGACGGTGTACCGGAATTCGACTTTGCCGCGACGCGACTCGATTTTGTCCGGATGATTTCCCCTGGACTTTGGACCAAGGCTGCCTTTAGTTGTCGTAACGGCGTGAGGCATATATCATCAGTATGCCTCACGTCGATGCATTTTCGCAACTCGCCTGTCCACGTCCAACGCTGCTGCCAGGAACGCATAGCTCATCGCCGTCGCCACCAGCCATCGTGCGGGTACAATGAGGACATGGTGAGAGCGGAGTACATCATCGATTCCTGGAAGAACGTGCGCCAGGATACGATCGCCGCCGTGGAGGAGTTCCCGGCGGGCGAATTTGGATATAGTCCGGCGGCCGACTTGCAGACCTTCGGCCAGATCGGCCGCCACATCCTGGTGTCCACCCACGGCCTGACCGGCATGCTGCTGGCGGGCGATACCGATTTCGCCGGCCCCGATTTTCGCGCGCGTATCGCCACCCACACGGCCCACATCCCAGAGACCCTGGAGCCGGCCGAGCTGGTCCGCCGGTTGCGCGAATCCGTGGACGAGCGCGCCCCGCAACTGGCCGCACAGAAGCCCGAGTTCTGGGCTGGGATGATGAAGCGCGTGGATGGCGTGATGGTCACGCGGCTGGAGATGTTGCTATGGGTCGCGGAGCATGAACTGACCCATCGCCAGCAGTTGTTTACGTATCTGCGCATGAAAGGGATCGTACCGGCCACCACGCGGCGGCGCCTGGCGCGGCTGGCCGCCGCCGAATAGGGTCCGATAGCCGGAAACGCACTTGCTTTGGCGGCAATCTATCGTATAAGAGTAGTTTTGGGAGGCATGGATCGATGGTCAAGTGTCCGGAATGCAAAGGCGAGATCGATGTCGAGGAAGAAGACCTCGACGAGGGCGACCCGCTCAGTTGCGATGAGTGCGGAGCGGATCTCCGGGTAGTCGGCACCGATCCTCTGGAGCTGGAAACGGCCGAGGAGTTGGCCGAGGACGAAGAGGATGCGGAACTCTTCGAGGACGAAGACGAAGAAGAAGCCGAAGACGAGGAATGGAAATAAGATGCCATCCATAATTCCACGCGTTCACGGACGCGTGCGCGCCTTTTCGGTCGCCGGGCTGGCGTTGCTGGCGGCTGCCCTGCTGTTCGCTGTCACCGCCGGTTTCGCCAAGGACCCCCAGACGCGCACCGTGCAGGGCTCCGTCACCGCGCCGGACGACAGCCTGGTGAACGGCGCCGTCGTCTATCTGAAGAACACCAAGAGCCTGCAAATTCGCTCGTTCTTTACCCAGAAGGACGGCAGCTACTATTTTCACGACCTCAGCCCCGATATCGACTATGAGCTGAAGGCCGAATATAATGGCGCATCGAGCGGCGCCCACACCCTCAGTTCCTTCGACACGCGCAAACTGGCGACCATCAATCTGAAGCTGAGTAGCAAGAAATAGGCAGGACAGACCATCGCTTTTTGTGGACTGCCACTGGCGAAGACCGGCGACAAAAACCGATCGCCGGCGCTACCACTGCCGCTATTTCTTCAGCAGCTTGTCGATGTCGGTAAACAGGGCCTTGCCCTCGAAGACCTCGCGCGTCAGGACGCTGTACTCATAGTCCGCGCGGATGAAGCCGCCGGCATCGATGACGAACACGCGGGGCATATCACTTTTTTGCGCGAGCACGTAGGAGAACATCATCTGCCCCTCGTCGAGCACCACCGGGTAGGTCAGCTGGTGTCCGGCTATATATTGCGCGACGTTCTGCGGCGAGTCCGTGCCACCTATGTGAGCCACCGCAAGCACTGCAACCTTGTCGCCATACTTCGGCTGAATCTGAGCCAGGACTTCCGCAAATGCGGCGCAGTGCGGGCAGTCGGTCTTCAAGAACTCCAGGACCAGCACTTTGCCGCGATAATCGGCCAGATCGTGAAACTGGAGTTTCATGTCGGGGAGGGCAAAGCCCGGAGCGCGCCGCGCGGCGTCGCCGGCCGCCAGCGTCAGGGAGCATAAGAGAGTAATCAGGATGGTTCGCATTTCACTTTTCAACTTACCAGTTTTTTGAGTGATTCTTCATACGGGGCGCGGGCCACGCCCTCTTCGGTGATGATGGCGGCGACGTAGCGCGCCGGCGTGACGTCGAATGCCGGGTTCTCGACCACTGTTCCTTCCGGGGCGATGCGGTGGCCGAAAACGTGGGTTACTTCCTCGGCGGCGCGCTGTTCGATGGGGATCGCGCCGCCCGAAGCGAGGCTCAGGTCGAGCGTCGAAATGGGCGCGGCGACAAAAAACGGCACGCCGTTCTCCTTCGCCAGCACGGCTACCGAGTAGGTTCCCACCTTGTTGGCCACGTCCCCATTTGCGGCGATGCGGTCCGCGCCCACCACCACGCAGCCGATGCGCCCGGATTTCAGAAAGTGGCCGGCCATGTTGTCGGTGATGAGCGTGGTGGGAATGCCGTCCTGCTGCAATTCCCACACCGTCAGCCGCGCGCCTTGCAGGAACGGGCGGGTCTCATCGGCGAAGACATCGATCTGCTTGCCGGCTTCCACAGCCGCCCGAATCACGCCTAGCGCGGTTCCGTAGCCCGCAGTCGCCAGCGCACCGGCGTTGCAATGGGTGAGCACGGTTTTCCGATCCGGCACCAGCACCGCTCCATTGCGGCCGATGGCGCGGCAGATCGCAATATCTTCCTCGCGCACCAGCAGCGCTTCTTCCACCAGGCGCCGGCGGATCTCCTCGATCGGCTGGCCGGCCACGCTTGCGTACACCCGCTTCATCCGGTCGATCGCCCAAAAGAGGTTGACTGCGGTGGGACGCGTGGCCGCCAGTGTCGCGCAAATCTCCTCCATCTGGGTGTCGAGCGTCCGTGCGTCGAGATCGGTTTCCGAAGCGTGCAGTACGCCGAGCGCCACGCCCATCGCCGCCGCCACACCGATGGCGGGCGCGCCGCGAATCGTCATGTCGCGGATGGCCGTGGCCACGTCCTGGTAGCTACGGCAGGTGACGTACTTTTCTTCGAGCGGCAGCCGCGTCTGGTCGATCATCACCACCGCGCCGTCAATCCATTGAATCGTCTCTACCATAGTTGGGGCAGAATCCTCTTTTCCGTCATGAGCGCGATGAAGAAGAGCGAATTGTACGCCGCGTGCATGATCGCGGCGGCCTTGGTGGAACCGGTGGCCTGGCGCATCCATCCGAAGGCCGCGCCGGCCATTGCGATGATCAGCGCGTGACGCCACGAGTTGCCGTACTCCTGGAGATGGAGCAGCCCGAACGGTACGGCAGCCAGCACAATGCCGGGCGCCGCGCCCAGGCTGCGGACCAGCAGCGGCTGCAGAAATCCGCGAAAGACCAATTCCTCGCAGAGCGGCCCCAGAGTGATGCCCAGCACGCCCATCACCAGCACATCGGCGCGCGTCTCCATCAGTCGCGTCATCGGGTTGTCGCCGGTCGGCGTGTGGATCAGGCTGCTCGCCACCGCCACCAGGACCGCGGTCATCATGCCGCACAGTATCACCCACATCACCGGCATGCGGATAGGTGTCCAGCCCAGCGAGCGCCAGAACGGGCGATCATACAGCACCCGAAACATCATTCGCAGCGAGCCGCACAAGAGACCGTACAACACCAACATCCCGGCGGCAATGCTTGCCACTTCCAATTTGAACAACTTCAGGGCGATCCGCTCGACGGCCAAAGCCGACAGCACGCTGGCGATCGCCAGGCCGAACAACCAGAGCAGGTCGCTGTAGCCCCAGAACGGATCGCGCTCCGGCGGGGGTGGCAGGGCGGAGGGAAACTCCGGCGCGGCCTCCGGCGCGGCTGGGGCCACCGGCCGGCCGGCGGCTGGCGGGGGATTCACAGGCGGCTCTTCCGGCGTCATGAATCCTTCTCGATCAGCGCCGCGGCCAGCAAGGGAATCATCAGCTCGTGATGTCCCGTGATGGCATAGCCGGCGCCACCGGAACCGGCGTGGGGACGTTGCACCACGTTCATCCGCGGCCGGTAGTGTTGTAGAAAATCGAAATTGGCGGTGGTGAATCCGCTCAACGGGTGGCCCAGGTTGCGCACCGCGGAAACGGCCTTCAGGAAAACCTCCGGCAGTACCACCGCGGATCCCACGTTCAGATACACGCCGCCATCGTCGAGATCCGCGACATAGGAACACAGCAGGCGAAAATCATGGTGCGAGCCGGCGCCGATGGCCGCCCCATCTGCGGCCGGATGCGTGTGCGGCGTGTCGGTTCCAATCGCCACGTGTACGGTGACGGGCGCGGCGGCGCGGTAAGCCTGCAGCAACAGGCTGAACGGCGCGCAGGCCGGGTCGGCCAAAGTTTCCAGGCGCCGGCCCAGCGCTTCGCCGATTCCCAGGCCGTCGCGCACACCAACGGCTATGGCATCATTCATTTCGCGGCCGGTTTCTTCCGCCGATCCGAAGCGGCCGTCCGGTAGCGCCGCCTCCACGTCCTCACTGGTATGCCCGGCCAGCGCGATCTCGAAATCGTGAATGGCCGCCGCACCATTCAGCGCGAACACGGTGGCGTAGCCGCGCCGCATCAGGTCGATCAGCACCGGCGCCAGGCCGCACTTGATGACGTGGCCGCCCAAGGCCCAGATGATGGCGCGCTTCCGGGCGCGCGCGGCGGCGATGGCGTCCGCTACCTTGCGCAAGTCCGCGCCCGCCAGGATGCGAGGCAGCGAATCCAGCCACGCGCCCATGCCGGATCCCTTGACGTACGGCGACGCGAAGTCCGCAGTCCTGATTTTGCCGCCGCGCTCGCGCAGCCCAACCGTGTGCAGCCCGGCGAAATCGAGCGGTTGCTTCCGGTACCGGCTCATGCCGCCACTCCTTTGCCCAGCACTCTGCGCAGCGCCTCCGCGGTGTAACTTTTCTTCGAGCGCGCCACCTGTTCGGGTGTGCCGCAGGCCACCACGCGGCCACCGTATTCGCCGCCATCCGGGCCCAGGTCGATGATCCAGTCGGCGGTTTTGATCACGTCCAGGTTGTGCTCGATCACCACTACCGTGTTGCCCAATCCTACTAGCCGCTGGAGCACGTCCAGCAGTTTGCGCACGTCGTCGAAATGCAACCCGGTGGTGGGCTCGTCGAGCAGATAAAAGGTGCGGCCGGTCTGCCGCTTGCTCAATTCCTTGGCCAGCTTGATGCGCTGCGCTTCGCCGCCGGAAAGCGTGGTGGAAGATTGGCCGAGGTGCACATACCCCAGCCCCACGTCGTGCAGGGTTTCCAGCTTGGCGCGAATCTGCGGCAGGTTCTCCATCAGCGGCAGGGCGTCCTCCACGGTGGCGTCCAGCAGGTCCGCGATCGAGTAGCCCTTGAACTTCACCTGCAAGGTTTCGCGGTTATAGCGGCGGCCGCGGCAGACGTCGCAGGTGACGTACACATCGGGCAGGAAATTCATTTCGATGCGCTTCAGCCCGTCGCCCTGGCACGCTTCGCAGCGCCCGCCCTTCACGTTGAAGCTGAATCGGCCGGGCTTGTAGCCGCGTTCGCGCGATTCCGGCAACATGGCGTAAAGATCGCGGATGGGCGTGAACAGACCCGTGTAGGTAGCCGGATTGGAGCGCGGTGTGCGGCCGATGGGCGCCTGGTCGATGCGGATCACTTTATCGAGCAGCGCTATGCCCTCGATCGAATCGTGCTCGCCCGGTTCCTCGTGCGAGCCGTAGATCTCGCGCGCCAGAGAACGATAGAGGATTTCGTTGATCAGCGTCGACTTGCCGCTGCCGGAAACCCCCGTCACCACCGTCAGCACGCCGAGCGGGATGGCGACATCCAGGTTCTTCAGGTTGTGCTGCCGGGCGCCGTGGATGCGCAACTGGTTCTCGCCGGGCGTCCGCCGCTCCCGCGGCACCGGAATTTCAAGCGCGCCCGAAAGGTATTGGCCGGTGAGCGATTGCGGATTGCGGGCGATTGCCGCCGGATCTCCGGCGGCCACCAGGAGGCCGCCCAGCCGGCCGGCGCCGGGACCGAGATCGATCACATAGTCGGCGCGCGCAATGGTTTCAGCGTCGTGCTCCACCACCAGCACCGTGTTGCCCATGTCGCGCAAATGCGCCAGCGTCTCGAGCAGCCGGCCGTTGTCGCGTGGGTGCAGGCCGATCGAAGGCTCGTCCAGCACGTACAGCACGCCGCGCAGTTTCGAGCCGATCTGCGTGGCCAGGCGAATGCGCTGCGATTCACCGCCGGAAAGCGTGGCCGCGGAACGATCCAGGCTGATGTAATCCAGGCCCACCGAAGAAAGAAACTCGAGCCGCCGGCGGATTTCATCCAGCACGCGGCCGGCGATCTGCATCTCGCGCTCGCCGAATTCCCAGTTCCGCACCGTCACCAGCGCGCGCGCGATCGGCAGCGCGGTGAATTCCGAGATCGAGAAATTCTTCACCTGCACCGCCAAGCTGGCCGGCCGCAGCCGCTTGCCGCCGCACGCGTTACATTCCACCGGCGACATGTATTCGGTCAGCCATTCGCGGTAGCCTTCCGCCGAACTGTCGTAGGCCTGCTGTAGAATCCCGAGAATCCCCGGCATTCCGTTGGCGCCGTTCAGCAGAGCCGCGCGCGACTGCTTGGGCAGGCTCTCAAACGGCTTTTTCAAATCGATCTTCGCGCGCCGCGCCAGCGCTTCCAGTTCCTGCTGCATGGTCCAGGAACCGGCGCCCGGGCCGAGCCCGCCGTCGAGCAGGGGCTTGGAAGCGTCGGCGATCACCTTGGCGGGATCGAACGTCCATCGGCTGCCCAGCCCGTGGCACTCCTCGCAGGCTCCGTAGGGGCTGTTGAACGAAAACGACCGCGGCTCCAGTTGCGGAATGCTGGCGCCGCATACGGTGCAGGCCAGTTTCTGCGAGTACAGCCGCTCTTCGCCGTTCACCACCACCACCAGCACCAGACCGTTGGCCAGCTTGGTCGAGATATCGATGGCGGCCTCCAGGCGCTTCTCGATTCCGCGCTTCACTAGCAGCCGGTCCACCACCACTTCGATGGTATGATTCCGCCGCTTGTCGAGCCGGATTTCGTCCTCGAGCGAGCGCAGCACACCATCCACCCGCGCCCGCACGAAGCCTTGCCGCGCCAGCTTTTCCAGGTCTTTCTTGTATTCGCCCTTCCGGCCACGGACCACCGGCGCCATCACCATGATGCGGTCTTCCGGCTTCAGCGCCAGCACGTGCTGCAGAATCTGCTCGGTGGTCTGGCGCGAAATCTCGTTTCCGCACACCGGGCAGTGCGGCACGCCGATCGAGGAGTAGAGCAGCCGCAGGTAATCGTAGATTTCGGTGATGGTGCCCACCGTCGAGCGGGGGCTGCGGCTGGTGGTTTTTTGCTCAATGGAAATCGCGGGGCTGAGGCCGTCCACCGAATCCACGTCCGGCCGCTCCATCTGGTCGAGGAACTGGCGCGCGTAGGTGGAGAGCGTCTCCACGTAGCGGCGCTGGCCCTCGGCGTAGATGGTGTCGAAGGCCAGCGACGATTTCCCGCTCCCGCTCAGACCGGTGATCACCGTCAGCGCGTTGCGCGGAATTTCCACGTCGATATTCTTCAGATTGTGCTGCCGCGCACCATGCACGGTGATTTTATCGAGCATAAGGGCTTGCTTCGGGTGGAAAGGGCGAACTTCTTATTGTGACCCCAGTTGTGCCGGTTCCGCAAATTGAGCTAAAACTAATTGTCGGAGCCCCGTGCGAAAGTGCATACACTGCGGAGGAAAGATGCGGCGGGTCCACCGCACGCTGATCGAACACTTTTCCTATCTGGGAATCTTTCAATGCTGCGTGTGCGAGCGCGAGCAGCATCTGGCGCGGCCGTATCGCCTCCACTTGGGGCCACACGCGCGCTGCCCGAAGTGCGGAACGTTTCGGCTGAAGCGTCTCGGCGAGCCTGACGTGGTGGACCGCATCCAGGGCGGCTTGTGGAACCTGATCGAACGGTTGGCTCACGGAAACCTGTATCATTGCAGGTTCTGCCGGGTGCAGTTTTACGACCGCCGGCCGCTTGTTTCGCGGCCCTTGGAGCCGCCCTCTCAACCTGAGGCCGTGGCCGGAAACACCTCGGCATAGGAGCTTATGGCGGACTTCACCGCCGATCGCGGCGAGGCCGGCAGGCGCATCGACCAGGTTCTCCACGAACGTCTGCCGCAATACAGCCGTTCCCGTATTCAGCAGTGGATCCGCGATGGCCGCGTGCTGGTGAACGGCGCGGCGGCGCGCGCTTCCTACCTGCTCCGCGGCGGCGAATCCATCCAGGTGGAACCAGCCGAGCCCCCGCCCCTGCGCGCCGAGCCGGAGGAAATCCCGCTCACCATCCTCTACGAAGATGATGACGTGGTGGCCGTGGATAAGCCCGCTGGGATGGTGGTCCACGCCGGCGCCGGCGTCCATTCCGGGACGCTGGTGAACGCGCTGCTGCACCGCTTCGGCGCGCTCTCCGCCGTGGGCGGCGAGATGCGGCCGGGAATCGTCCACCGTCTCGACCGTTACACCAGCGGCGTGATTCTGGTCGCTAAGAACGATGCCGCGCACCAAAAGCTGGCCGCCCAGTTCTCCGGCCGCCGCGTGGAGAAGGTCTACCTGGCGCTGGTGCACGGCGTGGTGAAGCAGGAAAGCGGCGTCATTGACCGGCCTATTGCGCGCGACCCCATCCACCGCACCCGAATGACGGCGCGCCTCCGCGATGGACGCCCCGCGCACACCGAATACCGCGTCACCGCGCGCCTGCCCGGCTTCACCTTTCTCGAAGTGAAAATCGGCACCGGCCGCACCCACCAGATCCGCGTGCACCTGGCCAGCATCGGCCACCCCGTCGCCGGCGACACGCTCTATGGCGCGCCCGCCCAAGCCCCCGGCCGCCCCGCGTTAGGCCGCTATTTCCTGCACGCCCACCGCATCCGCTTCTTCCGCCCCGCCGATGGAGAACCCGTCACAGTGGTCTCCCCGCTGCCGCGGGAGTTGGAAGAGTGGATGGCCGCATCGAGCGGTGCGCCGTAGTCGTGGCGCGGCCTGTCAAGGCTGCTGAACCGAGAGTCATCTCGGCTTTTCTTCCTGCGGGGCGCGGTCCAGGGGAGCCGCCCCACAAATTACGCCGGCGGTTCGGCGAGCATGCGATCCACTAGCTCGCGGATTTCCCGTTTCACGCGCGTCAACTCCTCGCCGCTTGCGGCGCTGGGGAAGCCGGTGTGCACGGTGCGCACACGGCCGTCCTTGCCGATGTAGATAGTGGTGGGAAACGCGCCGATGTTGTCGATTTGGGAAAGCGCGGTCTTGAGGGTGGAAGGGTCGCCCGCCAGCAGCGCCGGATACGCGATCTTGAACCGGCGCAGGAAGGCGCGCAACTGCGCGTGATCGGTATTGTCGGCCGGCTCGAAACAGAAAGCCGCCAGTTCGAGGCCGGCGGCGTGATAGCGCTGGTAAAGTTCCGCCAGAAACGGCGCCTCATCGCGGCAATTCGGACACCAGCTTCCGGTGATGCTGATTACCAACGGTTTGCCTCGGAAATCGGCTTCGGTATAAATGCGGCCGTTGAGATCGGGCAGCCGGAAACGGAACCGCTGGGCGGGATCCTTGGCGCGGGCGTAAGTGGCCGGATCGGCCGGCGGCGCCAGGTTGCGGGCGCGCGCCGCGGCCGGGCGCAGGGCAAACAGAGGGCCGCCTTCGAACTTCAGGTCCAGGCTGCCGTCGTCGGCCAAGGTGCCCTCGAGCATCACCGGCCGGTCGCCCGAAAAATGGCTGATGAGAAAATGCTTCACCGCCGCAGTGCCCACCAGCGTTCCGTCATCGCCATCCACGCGCAGAATGGTGCCCTTCAATTCGTGGCCGTTCTGGCGCAGCAGAAGCTGCCAGGCCAGCGCGGGCTTTTCCTTCGAATGGATCTCCCACTCGCCCGCGAGATCCACGGCCGGCTGCGCTTGCTGCGAAGGCGGCTGATGGGGCTTGGCCTGGACCGCGAGATCGCTTCCGGTCCGCAAGCTGTGGTAAACGCCCTGCAAACCACCGCCGGCGATCTCCAGGCGCAGCTCGCGGCGAAGATAGTCCCACTGCGCGATCAGTTTGCCCGCCTCTATGCGGGCCGCCGTGGAACACACCGGCTGTGTATCTTCGAAGAAGCAGACGCGCGCGGGAGATTCGCTGACTTCCAGCCGAAAGGGAACCAGATCACCACCGGCGAGTATGGTGGCGTCCCATGTCCCATCGAAACCGGTTGCCAGGGCCATGCCCGCCGAAGCGAAGAGTGCGAAGAGTAACCTCATAGCTCACTGACTACATCATCTCGCAAATTCGTAGCTATCCTCGCGCCGCCCGGAGGGGCCGGGCACGCCCGGCCCGCGTCCGCCAAACCAGAAAGAAGACGGCAACCGCGATGAACGGCAGGGCCGGCGCTCCACCGCGCCAGAGCCCATACGCGAGAGCGCTCAGAAGCCCCACAGCGATCATCCCCATGACAGCGGCCGGCCGCAGACCGAGCCGGAGCAGCGCCGTGGCGGCCGCTCCGCCGACGAACAGGTCGCCGATTCCCACGATCGGAATGGCGTGCCCGTGAACCGGCATGACCAGGCAGAGGTAGAGCAGTAAGTTGCCGCTGCCGGCTGCATGTCGCTGAATTAGTATGCGCGTGAATCCACCCGAGAATGACAGGAGGTCGACAACCGCTGCCACGGCAAGAAACACGGCGACAGATGCAGGAGTCTGGAGCCCGCCTTCGATTAAGAGCACACCACCGACGGCTCCCGCGAGAACCGCGAGGTCAATCACCGGCCACGGCGATGGCCGGAGAAAGAGCGCCGCGCCATAAGCGAGGAGCAAGGCGACGGCAAGCAGCCTTCTCCGCGAAGGTGAGATAGCACCGGCGAGACGCGAGGCCCATACGACAGCAGCGAGCCCGCCCACAGTCACCACCGCAGCCAGGACTGAAAAGAGTGAACGAGACATGCGCCTCCAGGAGCTCGCGTCCGTCGCGGAACCCTACATCTGAATTGTAACTGGTCGAAACACGGATCGAACGGCGGGAGGGCGTGAACAGGCGAGTTACTCCGTCCCCGAGACTTTACTGCCCGAACATCTCCACTAGCACGCGGCCTACCGAGCCACTGGGGGTTTCCACGCGAAGGATAGTGGCCAGCGTGGGGGCGATATCGTTGGGCGTGATGTTGTTATCGTACTCGCCGGGGCGAATGCCGGAGCCCAGGAAGATCACGGGTACGTGGGTGTCATAGCCAAACGGCAGGCCGTGCGTGGTGCCCGTACTGCCGAAGATCCAGTAAGGATCGGTCAGCACTTCCAGGTCGGCGCCCCGGCGTGGGAAATAGCCGTTCATCGCCATGCGTCCCACCGAGTCTTCCATCGCTTGGCCGCCGGTAAGTTGGGCGCCGGTATAGACGCGGAAGACATGTGGCACGCCGGCCAACGCTTCGGCCGCCGTGCGCTCCACCTCGGCGAGGTCGAGCTTCCTGACGGCAATCAGCTCGCGATTGAGATAGACCACCGATTCGAGCGATGCGGTGATCCAGTCGAATTTGCCGTATTTCTTGCTAAGGGTGTCCTGCACTGTCTTGGCGATGACTCCATCCGGCATGCGGCCGCCCGGCATATGGCGAGCCGCGTTCACCTCGGGAACGGGAGCCACGCCGTGGTCCGCGGTGAGCACCACCAGCACGTTATCGAGACCCACCGCGCGGTCCAACGCGCTGAAGAACTTTCCCAGTAACTCGTCGGTAGCTGCCGAAATAGCTCGCGCTTCGGGTGAATCCGGGCCATAAGCGTGCCCGACGTAATCGTTGGAAGAAAAACTCACCGCCAGCAGGTCGGTGACGCCGCGCTGGCCCAGTTGCTCCGCGGCCAGCGCACGTTCGGCGAAGTCTTCGACGATCTCATTGCCGTACGGCGTGGCTTCGATCGCGCTATACAACTGGCCGGCCTGCGGCATCTGGTGGCCCAACCATGTCTGGCCGGCGTAACGGTCGGCGGGGCGCGTGGCGTTCGCCTCTTTGACCCACGCCGGCGCCTCTGCGAAATAGTAAGTGCTGGAAACGAATTTGCCGCTCTTACTGTCGAACCAATAAGCCGCGTTGGCCATGTGACCGGCCGGCAAAATGGCGGCCCGGTCCTTGAGCGAGATGCCGATCACGCGCGATTGGCTGTCATCCGCGATCTTCAGCTCGTCGCCCACCGTGTCCACCAGCATGCGCCGCGGCGAGGAGCCAACGCCCGGCAGCCCTCCCACCAGCGTTGTCTCCGGATCGGAGACGCTGCTGACTTGCATGCCCGCCTCGCGGTCGTACCATGTGTTGGCGACTATGCCGCTGAGCGCGGGCATGGCGCCAGAGAGGAAGATGCTGTGGCCCACCGCGGTCACAGTGGGGAAGTGCTGGTAGCGGGCGTTGGTGAATCGGGCGCCCTTGGTCAGCAGCAGGTCGAAACCGCCGTGATAGTCCGAGCGGTAGCGGGTGAGATAGTCATAGCGGAACTGATCGATGACGATTGCCACCACCAGTTTCGGTTTCTTCGGAGCGGCGCCCAACAGGCTGACCGCCATCAGGATTAAGGCCAGGATCTTTCTCATGACCATTTAGGCTATCACTCGAATGTGACGGAGAAATGATAGCCGGCCAGGAGCAGGACGGCGCAGGAAAGTAGCTACTTCTCTACGCTTGCGGCAGGGGCGGGTTTGCTTTCGGACTTGCTTTCGGACTTGCTCTCCGACTTGCTTTCAGACTTGGTTTCGGGCTTCGACTCCGGCTTGCTGCCGGTTTTGTTTGCGTGTCCGTTCTTGGAATCCGGCGCGGAAGCCTTGCCGCTTCCGTAGTCGTTAATGTACCAACCGGACCCCTTGAACTTGAGCGCGGGAGCCGACACCAGCCGTTCCACTTCGCCGCCGCACTCCGGGTGCAGAGTCAGAGCCTCATCGGCGAACTTTTGGAGAACCTCGAAGTTTTTCCCGCACCGGTGACAAAGATATTCGTAAAGGGGCATAAAAAAAGGGCAGTTCCCCTACAACCTGCCTTCATTATAGCCCACTCATGTTAGCGCCGGCACCCGCGAGTCACGTTACTGCCGCGCGGTGTCTTCCACTTTCAGCTTGCCGGGGATGCCGGCCACGCGCAGTTCCTTGGCGCCGCTGGTCAGAACGATTAGCAGCTTCCCATCGTTCTGGGTGGCGCCGCGGCCGCTGTAGATTTCGTCGGCGGTGCGCAGGTTGAGGCCGGTGAGTTTGAGCTGCGGAACGCCGCGCGCCCACGCCAGGCTATAGTTGCCGGTGGCGCGGCAAGGCGCGGCCGCGCCGAAGTCGAGAGCGGTCCCGGAGAAAGTCCCCGTCGAAGCCAGGTTGGCCACCAACTGCGCGCCAATGCCGGAACTGGTGAGCGAGCCCTCCGCATCGAGGCCGCCCGATTGCCACGGCAAGTTCTTCACTTGTCCGGTGAAGCGGTAGGCCGGCAACGAGCCACTCAGATTCACCGCCAGGCGCCCTTTGATGGCGGCGTGAGCGAGCATGGCTTCGAAGTTGCCGAACTCTACGTGCCCCGCGTCCCATTCCAGGCGCGAGCGCACGGCGTTCAGCCGCGCGCCGTCGAGCGCCAGGCGATCGATCTGAATGGTGCCCTCCACCTGGCGCTCCTTCAACCAACCGGGCAGCGTGGTGCGGCCCAGGGCGCGGGCCAGCAGGCTCGATCCGCGGCGTAGCATCGGCAGGCATTCCGCTTCCACATCGGCTGCGTCCCATTCCGCCGCGCGCAGGTGCACGCGGTGCGGGTGCGGCGCTCCCGGCAGATATGTGTAATCGCCGGTGAAGCTGAGTTTGCCGGCGGCGCCGCGCAGCCGGTCGATGGTCACCCGCGCGCCATCGATCTCGACCCGCGCGGAATCGATGCGCAGCGGATCGGGGAGGCCATCCACCGGAATTTCGGCCTGGTTCACCTGCAGGCTGCCGGTCCATCCCGCTGTGCCGGCATCGCGATGGTAGCGCAACTGGCCGCTCCAATCGCCGCTCCTAACCTGTTCCAGCCAGGGAACAGCCGCCAGCGTAACCTGCGCGCGCAGGGCCGCCACCTTCATGCGCCCGGCGGAGATCGTGATATCGAACGCGCCATCGCCGAAGGCATAATCGGCTTCGATTTGCGCCTGGTCCTGGCCCGCGGTGCGCACCAGCGTGGGCGCCAGCCGCGCATGGCCGCCATCGAGTACGATGCTGGCCTGATCGAGCGTAAGCGGCGGCGCATCCGGAATGGTGACCGCTGCGTCGTGCAGCGCCAGTTGACCTTGCAGGCTGCCCGCGCCGGAGTAGCCGACGGCACCGTCCACCGCGCCATCCAGCTCCAGCTTGGGCGGAACTTCCAGCCCCATATGCCGCGCCAGTTCCAGCAGCGGGCCCAGCGGGAAACGATTCCAACGGATCGACGCCGCCCAGCGCGGCTGCGCCAGGTAATTGCTGGCGTGCAGCCGCACTTCGAGCGGCAACGCCGCGCCGTTCACCGAGCCCGATTCGATCTCCAGATCCTGGCCGGGCAAATTCAGCCGGCCGCGCACGTCGAGCGGCCATCCCTGCCCGTACGGCGGCATCAGGTCCCAGCGGTGCACATCTTCGATGTTGAGCCGGCCGGCGATGCCGATCTGGTCGATCGGCCCGGCCAGGTGCAGCCGCGCCGAGATCCTCCCGTGCACGCCGCCGGCTTGGCCGCGCAGCAGCGCCGTCATCTCGCCCAGCAGCGTGCGATCAATCTCCAGGTTCAGATCCACCCGCTCCGGCGCCACGTACCAGCGGCCCCGCAAACGGAATTCTCCCAGCCCTTGCGCGGCGCGATCGGTGCGCGCCGGTTGGGCCGAGCAATCGAGAACCCATCCGCCACCCGCCGCTCCCGGCGGAGAAATGTCGAGGTCGGTTTCGGTCAGATAGAACACCGACTTCTCGTCGCCGAATTTGAAATGGATGCGGCCGTTGCGCACGTGCAGCGAGGGCGCGCGGCTCATCACCGAGCGATTGACGAGCGACGCGAAATTCCAGCGGCCCCACTCCGCGGCCGGGCCGGACTTGGCCAGGTTGATGCTCGCGCCATCCAACTTGAGGGAGGCAATCACGAAACGGCCCCCGGCCAGCGACCACAGGCTAGGCCGCACCGTCATCGTGTCCATGTACGCGATCGGCTCCAGGCCGATGGACGGGTCTTCGTGGATCACCACGTCGTCCACGGAAAATCCCGGACCGCTGAACAGGCTGAAGCGCACGCGCCCGCGGAATTCCACCCGCCGTCCCAGGGCGCGCTCGAGCGAGCTCCGCAAGCGCTCGCCGTACGAGCCGGTGTTGATATAAGGCACGACAATGCCGGCTGCTACTACGACCGCCGCGGCAATCCCGGCGAGTTTCCACACCGTGCCGGTGCGCACCTTCATGGCTCAGCCTCGATCAGGGCGCGATACGCCGCCGGATCGTCGATATCGGCCAGCACGCCTGGGTCGTCCACGTTCACGAAGTCGGTAACGCTCGCGTGCGCGCGCACCACGTCGCGCGCGGCGCCGGATTCAGGGAGTGCCAGGAATTCGGAAATCAAACCGCGCGAGAACCAGATGGGATGCCCGTTGCGCCCGCGGTAAACCGGCACGCGCAGCGGCGGCCGTGGTGGGGCATGCTTTAGCTTGCCCGTCTCCGCACCACCCCTAACGTCCGCCTCCAACAGCGCGTCGATTGTCTCCATCCTCACCGCCGGATGGTCCACCAGCGTGAAGAGCACTCCCGCGGCCTCGGCTGGCGCAGCCCGCAGCCCGCATTGCATGGAGCTGGTCTGTCCGCTCTCCCAACGTTCATTTTCGACGAACACCGCCGCGCACTTTGTGGCGGCACGCACCTGTTGCGCCGTCGCTCCCAGCACCACGATCACCGGCGCGCAGCGCTTCTCAAACAAGCCGATCAGCGTATCGAGGAACGATTCGCCGCGATACCGCAGCAGCGCCTTGGACGTGCCCATGCGGCGCGAAACGCCCGCGGCCAGAATGAGTCCGGCGGTCACTGCGAGACGGCGGCGGGGGACTTCCCGGCCAGCACCGAAAGCGATAGGGCGCGCCAGTTGGACGCCGCGTTGCGGCGCACCGCGATCATCTCCGCCGCCACCGCGATGGCGATCTCTTCCGGCGAAATCGCGCCGATGTCCAGTCCCATCGGGGCGTGAACGCGCTCAAAGGCGGTGCGCGCCATGCCTTCCTTTTCCAGTTCCTTCACCACGTTGAGGACTTTGCGCTTGCTGCCGATCATGGCGATATAGCGGGCCGGCGTGGCGACCGCCAGTTTCAGCACGCGCATGTCGTCGCGATGGCCGCGGGTGACGATGATCACGAAGCTGGCCTCGTTGATCGCGAGCGTCGGAAACACCGTTTCATATTCGCCGGCGTGCACCGCCGAGGCTTCCGGAAAGCGCTCGCGATTGGCGAAACTCTCGCGGTCGTCGATCACCACCGTCGAGAAGCCGGCTAGGTTGG
>OCTA010002072.1_pt1 | contig 18386 bp, 14 predicted proteins | sample 1538991 | NCBI WGS metagenome assembly OCTA01 (sample SAMEA3539302, study PRJEB22396) | soil metagenome | biome: tundra; feature: field; material: soil | place: USA | collected 2010-05 | depth 0.15 m | reverse complement strand
AAGCCTAGATCACTTTCAACGAGCGCCGCTGGGTCAATTTCCATGAGCGGCGAAGCGCAGGGCGGTTTGGCAGGCGAAACTAGCCGGCGTGGGATTGCTTGCGAGGTAGGCGTAGATGGGCCTTCCCATGTCCTCGCCAGGTTCCTTGTCCCCATAGAAGAACAGAAGCTCGGCCCCGTCGTTTGGTTGGTGTGAGCCAGGCCGGAAGGGAGGGGACGCGGAATCATTCGCCGATGCAGGCGAAATTGAGGCCCTCCATGGCTGATGTTTTGTCTCGAGACCCACGTGCTGTCAGACAGTGGGCGCTCGCGCGTCTGGGAGTACAGAAACCAATTCACGGAGGCTTCGACGATGCTCATCACCCACCGACACAACCTGACCAAGGCCCAGGCCCAGGCGCAGATGCAGAAACTCGCCACCTTCTGGAAGAACGGCCATGGCGTTCAGGTGGAGGAGGGACTGAACCAGATCTGCGTGCAGGGGAAGCTCAAGGGGGTCAGCTTCAGTGCCACGATGGTTGCCACAGAGCAGGCCGTCACTGTCACCGGGTCGGACCCAGGTTGGCTATTTCGCTCCGCAGCCAAGAAATACGTGAAGGAGAAGCTCTGCGAGTACCTGGGATCGTAGAGCGCCGCTTGCACGGCCCGGAATGGCGTGTGCGTGTGTCTCAAGTCAGACCGACGATGGTGAAATGTCTCCAGAAGACGATGGTGAAAGGTCTCCAGAACATGATGAATAGTAGAGTTCAGCATAGTCAGGTTCTTCTTCCGACGGTGGACCGGGGTGACCAAGAGGTGCCTTGTTTTTCGACCAGAAGAGCCGAGTCCAACCACCGTCGACCGTCTCGCGGATCGGATAGACAGCGTCGATGTGGCAGCCAAGATTCCTCGTACCAGCTCGCGCTCGAGAACTGCTCGAGGGTGGCAGCGGAGGAGTTCGGTGTCGCACTAAAGGCCGTCAAGGACGCCGAAGCGCTTGGACGACGTCTGCAGGTTTCGCTCTCTTCGATCGCCGAGAGGAACGCGCGAGACGGCGCAGCGGTTGAAGATGCACGGACTCGCCTGCGGGAGTTGGAAGCCAGGCTCGACTCTTCGGTCTCGACATCGCTGCAGTCCACCAGGGCCGCGCTTCTTCTGAAGAAGGCCCGTCTTCACCGTTTCACGGTGACGCTCTTCGGCCGGACCATGGCGGGGAAGAGCACCATCCGGGAGGCTCTCACTCGAGGGGATGGTGCCACGATCGGCAAGGGCGCACAGCGCACAACCCGCGACGTGATGGAGTACAACTGGAATTCGCTCAGGATCGTAGATACACCGGGCATCGGCGCGTACGAAGGCGACGAGGATCGGACACGGGCGGTCGAGGTCATTGACCAGACCGATGTCGTCCTGTTCCTGGCGAGCTCGGACGGGATCCAGGAGGAATCCTTCAAAGGAATGCAGGCGATCCGGCAACAGAACAAGCCGGTGATCTTCATCTTGAACGTGAAGAGGGATCTCGAGAAACCGGTATTCATGCGACGGTTCCTGGAGAACGCCGATACCGTGTTTGGCGCCGACGAGATTCGTGGACACATCAACCGCATTCACACTCTGGCCGGAGAGTACCTGGGGATGCGGGACATCCGCGTCGTGCCGATCCATGCGCAAGCAGCCTTTCTCTCGACCCGCTCCGAGCATCAAGATGTAGCCGGGAAACTGCGCGAGCACAGTCGACTCGGGGACCTGCTGGCCGAGATCGAGCACGAGGTCCTGCACCGCGGGACCGTGCGTCGAGCGCAAACGATTCTCGACGGCACCCTTGTCTCTCTACTCGACCTGCAGGAGGAACTACTCGAACAGGGAAAGGTTGCTCGGCGCGCGGCGAGTTACCTGCGGGACAAGTTCGGGGAACTCGAGGTGTGGCTGGCCGGATTCATCCGTTCGACCGAGACGAGGGTGGGGGCGGAAGCCGCTCGGCTAGTTCAGCCGCTTCGAAGCGGCATCTCGGCGTTCATAGACGAGAACATCGAGCGTGAGGGTGTTGGTGCGCGCTGGCAGGTGAAGGTGCAAGCGCTCAAGATCGATGACTGGATTGCCCGACAGCAAGCATCAATCTTGGACGAGCTTCGAGGAGGACTCGAAGAATTTTCTCGTGAGATGTCCGTCGAGTCGGATCTGGTTGATGCGTTTAACGTATCCGGGCCGACGACATTCGATCCCTGGGACGTGAAGCGATCGCTAAGATGGGCATCGGCTGGCGGCGCGGCGCTCGCTGGAGTGGCAGCGGTCGCCGCGTGGATCGGCGGGGCCAACTTCTGGAATCCCGTCGGCTGGGTTGCCGGTGCCGTCAGTCTCGTAGCTTTCGGGATTTCGTGGTTCTTCGGCAGCCGGGAGAAGAAGTTGCAGCGTCAGAAGGCGAAGGTCGCGGCTGAACTCCGGGAAAGCGTTGACCGGCTCGAGACGGAGATTGGAAACGCGCTGACGGAGTGGTTCCAGAAGAATATCATCAGCCGGCTCGTGCGCGGAATTCGAACGGACACGAGCCAGCTGTGCATCGGGATGTTCGATGTGGCAAGAGCCCTCGAAGATGGGGCGCGCCAGGTTGGTGAGATCGTGGAGTCCCTGAATCGACGCCTCTTGTTGCGCGTGGGGCATTTTGTTGGAAGCCCCGTCCCAGAATCTCGAATCGCACGCCTGGTGCGAGATCCTGGTGTTCGCGCGAAAGTCCTGTGGACAGACGATCAAGATGAGGTGCCATTCTGCAAGGCCGTCGGTTGCGCCATTGGCGAATGGATCGATGGCGTCCCCGCCGGCACCGCGGACCAGCTTGTTGCCGCAGCTCTCCGTCCCGCTGTGGTCACACCCGGGATGGTCTCCATTTCGGGACAGACCGCGATCGCTCGCCTTCACAGACAGGATATGGGAAGGGCGATCGGGAGGAAGGGGGCCAACGTTTCCCTGGCAAGCCGTCTCCTGGGGATCCGGATCAAGATCATCGAGGAGGAGTCGCATGGCAAATAGCAGCAATTTCGAGTTCGGGGAGATCCTCAAGGCCAGCAGCCATCTGAAGGACGACCTTCGCAGCGCCCTGTTGCGCTCGGAGGACACCAAGGTCGCGGGACTTGTCCGAGAGTTGAACGAAGTTCGGGTCGTCGGTACGACGGACGATGCCCCGTCGTTGAGCATAGCCTTCGTTGGCCAGTACGACGCTGGCAAGTCCACCATCCTGAGGGTGCTGACCGGACGGGAGGACATCGTGATCGATGCCGATGTCTGCACCAATGCGGTTACCGCCTACGACTGGAACGGCGTTCGCCTGCTCGATACGCCGGGCATTCGTGCGGGCTACACGGAACACGATGAAACGACGTACGCAGCGATCGACCGAGCCGACTTGCTGGTATTCGTTGTCACGAACGAGCTGTTCGACGACACGATCGGGCGCCACTTTCGCGAACTCGCATTTGCACGTCAGTACGCGCCCAAGATTCTGCTCGTCGTGAACAAGATGGGCGACGATCCTGGAACGCCGGAAACAAAGCGCAGCGATATCGAAAAGGTGACGTCGCCGCTCTCGGCTGTGGATTTCAGGACCCTATTCATCGATGCGCTGTCCTGGCTCGAGGCCCAGTCGGCAACTTCCGAGGACAGGGCAGACCTTCTCGAGATCGCGAATGTGTCTGCGCTGATCACCGCACTCAACGGATTTATCGCGGAACGTGGGCTGGCCGGCCGCTTTTCCGCCCCACTTTTCTTGATGCGTTCCGTTGCCAAGCAGGGCAGCGCTTTTCTCGCAACAGACTTCCCCGATGAGCGAGCGGCGCTGGAGCTTCTACACCGGAAGAGGGGCCTAATCCTAGCCTCGCGATCGAGGCTCCGAGGCGCGATGGGCGGCGTCGTGACAAAGGCGGTGGCCGACATCGGCAGGTTCGGCGACGAGGTCGCCGAATGCATCGAGCCAGGCAAGTCGGAAGAAGACGTTGAGGCACTCCACACGAATGCGCAGACCCGGGCTCGCCTCCGCAGTGAAAATCTTTCGAGCGAGGCACGTGAGTGCGCCGAAAGCGAGCTTCGCGAACTTCAGCGGCAGATCGAGGCTCTTCGCGACGGAGTCCTTGCCCGGGAGCTTCGCGGACAGATCGAGGGATCGGTGGATGGCGGCGCCAGCGTCAGGCCGAGCGAGTTCATGACGCCGATGTGGAATGCGGGACAGATGTGCGATGACGCCGCGCGGTGGTCGCCCAAGGCTCGAAAGATCGGTGACATCGCGAAGAACATCGGCGGCTGGGCCGCGAAGTGGGCGACCGGCCCGATGGCACATGGTGCGGCGATAGGTTCAGCGACCGCAGCGCGTGGAAGCCAGGCACATGTGGTCGTGTTCAATGTCGGCAAGTTCTTCGGGGCAAAGTTCCAACCGTGGGGCGCGGTAAGAGTGGCTCGCGCGATCGGCAACGCTGGGCGGGCCATCGTTGCCGTGGGTGGGGTGCTTGCCGTGGTGGCGCAGATTATGGACGATCGGCAGGAGGAACATCATAGGCTCCAGCTTCGAGACGCGCGCGACGGGGTTCGTTCAGCCTATCGAGAATCGGCGCTCTCGGTGCAGTCTGCCTTCTGGGCCCAGTTCGAGTCCTTCCTAGCGAACTTCTACGATGCCGAGTTGTTGGCTCTCGATGAGGTAGTGGAGAATCTCGTCGGCAAGCGATCCCAGCGCGGCGCAGACGCGGAGGTGTTCGGTGAGCTCGACCGTCGAGCCGCTACCCTGATCGAGCGCGTGCACGCAACCGTATCCTCCTCTGACCCTTGATCGTGCCTACTGCCATTGAGATGTGTGCGAATCCGGATTCTGTCCGCGCGATTACGCCCTTTGTTTTGAAAACACGTCGCTGTCATCGGCGGTCACGCGCACGGTCGGACTGGTTTGTGCCATGGTCACCTTCGCTTAGGGCCTTGACCGGTGACGGCGGATCCAGCCACACCGGGACCGATTCTTACTGCTGCACCTGTGGTCAGGCTTCCTGGAAATTGCTTTTGCCCATAAGATCTAAGCTGGGGAGCAGAATCCATGCCCGGCGACAAGAGCCTGAAGAGCCTGATGCAGGAGGCGGTGACCTTGGCACCGCGGTTCGGGCGCGTCCGTGGTGACATTGATGCACTTCGTGGCCGGGCTTTGGTAGGAGACTATCGCGGGGTGCTGCAGAACGCCCGCATCGTGCTCGAGGCCATCCTGCGAGACTTGGCCTTGAAGGAACTAAAGCTTCAGCCCGGGAAGCAGATGCTCGACGATTTGGTAAGCAGGTTTCAGCAGCAGGTGAATGCTCAAATCGTTCCTGCGATGATTCTTGGCCACATGCGGACGGTTCAGGCATGGGGGAATCTCGGCTCGCACGATCAGGCCAGCGGGCTTTTTGCTGACCATGTGGCCCTGGGTGAGTCAGAAGCGTTGACGAGCGCCAATTCCCTCCTGGCCATCCTGAATTGGTATGCGGAGAAGTATCTTGGCAAAGATGAAGCAATCAACCCTGACTCCAGCGGGAAGTCCGCGTCTTCCTCACGAGGGAGACTGCGACCACGGGTGCTTTTTGCCGTCCTCTTGATGTTCATCGTGGCTGGGACAAGCGTGACTGTCGTGCTGACTGGCCAGCGCGGGCGTGCAGACCACGACGAAGCGGTATCGTCTTCCTCTCTCAGAAGGGACCTGGACAGCGCGCTATCCGCTTCGAGCGAGCCTGCAGTTCCGTCACGCTGCCGGACTAGTCAATTCACAGTTTTGAAGCGGTGTGTCGCATCTGCGCAACTCCTTGTAGGGGGATCTCCACGTGGGGCCAGGGAACAGGATCTCCGGGCTCTGGACATGCTTGAGAACTGCGGGCCTGAGTGCGCCGGGGCTGCCGAGTACTGGTACCTCCTAGGACGTGCTCGTCTACTCACGGGCAAGGACCCCGGCGCGGTTGCGGAGGCCGCAGCTAGATCGCTTTCCCTTTGTGATGAGTTCGCGAGCGCGCACAACCTTGCGGGAACCGCTGCTTTTGTCGCTAATCGTACAGAGGAAGCCCTCACTTACTATCGAAGAGCTGCTTCGCTCGATCCTTCGTTTGACACGCCCCGCACCAACGAGGCGTTGGTTCTGATGAAGACGGGTCATGCCAGAGATGCGATTCCTTTGCTCGGCCATGTTCTGGAGAGAAGACCCGGAGACACGGATGCTAGATTTGCCAGAGGGCAGGCACGCCTACTCGCAGGTGCGTATCTTGATGCCATTCTTGATCTTGAGGAATCGGCCAAGTTCAATCCGAAGGATCCACTGGTCTTCCTCTCACTCGGACAAGCCTATTCCCTGGTCAATCGCCTTGGCGATGCCCAGGCCGCGTTCTGTACAAGCAAGCGACTGGGCAGTCCACAGGCAGCGCAATTTTGCCGGGAGTGATCTCTACTTGGCGAGAGCGGCCAGATCGCGCACCGCGAGCGCGAAGCTAGGCTCATCGTTTACCAGGGAAGCGAGCTCCTTCTGGGCGGAGGCTAGATTCCCCTGGTCTTTGGCGTGGAGTGCTCGGCCGTAGCGAGCGACAGCAGCACTAGGCAGTTTTGTGGGCATAGGTCTCGGTAGCACTGGCTTGTCCGGCTGGCGTTGAATCTTCCCGGCCGCTGGCGTCCCAATGATTCCCTCGACAAGCGCAGTCGCAAGGGCCGCCGCCAGCCTGTCTTCGATATCCATGAAGTCGTCCGACTTCCCCTTGACACCCACCGCCTTCACGATCCGCCCCGTCTCAACCTCAACCAATCGAGCGTCCACGCGCAGCACACCGCCCATGTCGAAGTAGCCACCGACCACGAAGAAGCGCGCGCCGAGCAGTCGGCCTGCTTCGTTCGCGCTCGCCTGGTCGATCTTGGAGGTCTGGTTGAGCTTCAACTCGGCGAGGATCTCTTCGATGCGTTCCCGCTCCACCACAGCGAAAGCTTCGGCGCTCGAAAGCTCCGAGATGAGCATGCGCGCCCAACCTTTCCGGAGGGCCGCCATGTCTGCGTTCCGTCCTCCGTAGTCGAAGTACAGGATCGCGACGGTTGGCCTGGCTTGCTTGTCCTGGATGTCGGGCCGCGGCGCCTTCCCAGGAGCGGCAGCGACGCTTGACCAGCACGTGCAAGCAAGCACCAGCGCGATGGCTAGCACGCCGCCGGTAGCGCAACCCAAGGAGGTTACCGGTTTGCCAGCAGACACCAAATTCACAATGGCATGATTCCCTCCTGTCCAGGATTCCGCAATCGATATTTTGACCATCTCAGGGGTTCCAGATTCCCTCCACCCCCACTCAACCCTAGCGCGGCACAAGGCTACAAGGCGCAGGGCTGCCAGTGCCAGTGAGGCTGGTCCCATCCGAGGAATTCACGTGAGCGCCATCGGGGGATTGCGCGTGGATTGGAGAATTATCGCTGCGATGTGGCCATGGATGTCTTGTCAGGGGAGTCGCACCCCCCACACACCTCAGTCCGACGGTATAGACGTTGGCGAGTGGTCTTCGGGAGCGCTGCTTTGATAGGACTTTCTGAACGCTGCCAAACGCGCCCAAGACGCATCCAAAGATGCATCCAAACGCTTTACAACGAGGTGCATCGTGCCTAGCATACCCAAATGGCCATGTGTAGGCGGCAGAGTTGGCTGAGGCGTTGGCCTGCCTCAATCGTCATGGTTCTGACGGTCACCTTTTCGAGCCCCGTGGTCTCGGAGCCTTCCGGCGATAGCGTCGTTGTTGCAGTGCTGTACTTCGACGACAACACTGGCGATGCAGCGTTTGGTCCATTGCGCAAGGGGCTCGCCGACATGATGATTACCGATCTCTCAGCAGTTCCCGGCGTGCGGGTGGTTGAACGTGAGAAGCTGCAGCAGCTGCTGATGGAGTTAAAGCTACAACAGTCGACCTTCTTCGAAAAAGCGACAGCTCAGCGTATTGGGAAGGGGATTGGTGCCAGATACGTCGTCACAGGGGCCATCGCCAAGTGGGATCCAGAGATCCGGCTCGATCTGCGCATGATCGAGGTCGCCTCGGGAAAGGTAGTTCTAGCCGAGAAGGTTGTCGGTCAAATGAGCATCTTTGCCCTTCAGCAGGAGCTCGTTAGACGCTTCTTGGCCGGCCTCAGGCTGCGGACAACTCCACCTGCGCTCACAAGCCGTGTGCCAGACACGGCGAGGCTCCTCGTCTTCTCGCGAGGGCTCGATCTTGTTGACCGCGGGGAACTCGAGGCCGCGTCAAAAACCCTCGCCATGATCACTAGTGGCGCGCCAGAATTCAAGCTAGCTCGAGACCGCGAGGTGGAGATTCTGGCCCGTCTCCGGGCTGCGCGCGGACTTCGCGACATGGCAATCGCGGCGGATCGCCGGACGCTCTTCGACAACGCCGAGCGGTACCTCAGCAGCCATGACATGAAGAAGCTTGATGCGGCGGAAGCGGAATTCTACCTTGGTTACCGACTTCTTGAGATGGCGCGAACTTACGCGACACTGACGGTTCTTGCCCCAGTCATCCCAGTCAATCGGCGAGTTGAAGGCCAGAAAGTAATGAGTATGCTTTTCTCTCAAGGGCTCACCTTCATACGCGACTTTGAGAGAGCCCGTGCCATGTTCTCCGAGCACCGCCTCTTTGGGCCCAGACTGCCGTCCGAGGATGAGAAGCGAACGAAGACGCTGGATGTTCAGCTTCCGAGGTTCGGTCACTTTGGGAAAGTGCATGAGCTCAAGCAAGAACTGGCTGAATTCGTCTTGCGGGGCACGTTCGAGGTTATGGGAAAGAGTGGAGGCTTCAGACCATCGCTTGCCTTGCTTGATCCGTCTTCCGCCGCCAACGGCCAGGCTCTCTTTGAGGAGGCCATTCGAGATGTCGAGGAGTACCCAGAAGTTCTGCAAGAATTCCTTGATAAGTACGCAGAGGCACTTCTGTGGCTCGGCAAGAATGAGCGCGCGATCGCGCAATGGCAATTGATTCTGGATCGCTTCCCAACCGGGAAGATGTTTCTCAGAGCAGAGCAGAGGATTCAGGAGACACTGGATTCCTCCCGAATGGGTTATATGAAGGATCAGGCGGACCTCGAAGAGGCGCTGGCGCACTGTGATGCGGGGAACAAGTCGGATCCACAACGGGCTTTCAAAGCCTTTGGAAGACAAACTGTCAAACGCGGTGGCACCATTGCGCTATCCTGGCTCGTCTCCGCTTTGGTCCAGCGTTGTGGTGAGAAGGTGGCACTTGAGCGCGGCATCTTCGCCATCGCAGCCGTCCTTGCACAGGAAGCTGGCGATTGTGACTACTTTGACACACTATTTGAGAAACTTCCACGTGCCCAATTCTTCCATGGGTACGGTGCCGTATGTCCACACGATATTGAGCACCCGGATATTTGTGCGTTCTTCTACCCGCATAGGTGCATCGAACGAAGGCTGAAAGAGCATCGTTGATCCGCACGTCCACCGGCGCACACAGCGGGACAGTTCGAAATGGTCAGCGTCGGCGGCATGGTGGAGACGATCGCCCCGAAGGGCGACATGACGATCGTGACATGCGCGGTCCCAAGTTACTCCAACTCCTTGGAATCCTGAGCCCCTGTAGAAACCAGCGATCGCGCTCAGCGCGATCATTCCACCGCGCTTCGACGTGATCCTTTCCAGGCAACCCGCAAAACGGTATGCTGACCCTTAGGCACGCAAGTCGATACTGACCCGATCGTCAATATCGGCAGCGAGACGCACGCAGCTCGACATCCTCGCGAGCTCCCAAGCTGCTCGACCACGTCTCGGCCTCCAGGGCGATGTCGTCGCGGACCAGATCCCGGAATTCCGAAAGTGTGGAGTCCTCGGCCGCCATCTGTCGAACCGTCGTCCGATAGCTCGTCGCTGCCTCTTTGTGGTTCATCGCCATTTCCGCGCGTGCCAGCCAACGAAGCCGGCTCGCTTGGACGTGGGGGATACTGTCCCATGCAAGCTCTCGCTGCAATTCACGAGCGCCGAGATCGAACAGCCCGCACTGGATGAAGGCGCGGCCGAGCGTGAGCAGGTAGAAGACGATCGCATGGCTGGAGGTTTCCGGATCGCATGCGAATTCTCGACCGATGCCATCCGCGACCCTACGCACGGCTTCCGCTTGTCGAGCAATGCCAAGAATGCGGAGGTATTCACAAAGCGCGTACGACATCTGGGGCACTTGTCCAAGCATCTGCCAGCCTTCGATGGCCTCGCGCAACACTTCTGCTGCGGCATGATCGGCTCCATTCGCCGCAAGCAAACGGCCCATGGCCCCTAGCACCTTGAGGTCTCCTTCGTGTCTCTCCAGCGCAACCTCGCTGACGCATAGCCGGACCTGAGCGATTCTTGCCTCGCAGTCCGAAGCCGGGTTGTCCGCCGCATCCTGCAACCAATGCGCCATCACTTCCAGGCGCAAAGGACGTGGAAGGCTCGACAACACGCCCGCTGGATTGGGCAGCGCGAACTTGTCCGACAGGCCAAGATGGCGGGCAATAATTGCCTGAGCAAACTGCGCCTTCCACTGCCACCCGGGATCCAGATGGCTCGCCTTCTTAACCAGTATTTGAGCCAGTCCTAGCAGCGACTTCGAGGGAAGATAGACGTTGTCCGAGTGCAAAGCCTCGCGAAACAGCTCTTCGATCGCATTCCTCAATTGGTCGTCCGAGATCAGTCGGCTCTCAATCTCGTGCTCGACATCGCCAAATACGATTTGCAGGGCATCGGCGAGATTCCGAACGCCGACAACATCGACCAGGCGCTGCTGGTTGGCTGCAGCTGCACGTGCCGGCCCTTCGTCCTCCTGGGATACGAGTAGGCGCGACAGCCCCAAGCCGGTCCGGGCCACCAGAGAGACTTTCTCGTCGAGCCCTTCGACGTGGTCAAGCTCGCCGGAGGTCTCCACGGCGGCGGAAGCACAAAGACCGCTGGGGATAGGGCGTCCCAGGACTTTGGAAGCGACGGCGAGGCAAATCGAGAGCTCGAGGGATCGACCCTTCACGACCTTCGCCCATCGATCGCCGTGCTTGTAGACGGGGATCGGGAACCAAGAGGTTCTGGGCTCTAGCCCAGTAAAAGGGGAAATGGCGAGCAGGTTTCTGATGGCCAACGCATGGGCTCGCTCGAAATAATGCGTGGTTTGGTGGTCGAAGTGAGAGTCGAAATTACCTTTCGAAGGCGCGCGGGGCGATGCTAGCCACAAAGATGGGGAGCGGCCCAGGTCGTCAACCGCGAGCATGACGGCCATACCTGGCTCGAGGCGCTCCGCATCGGCGCAGAGATTTTCGGCCACGGCAACCAGCCGGCCATCCAACGGCCGGCAGCAAGGCCAACGCAATCCCCGTCGAGCATCATTCGATTGCACGCCGTCGAGTGCAGTCTGTTCCAGGAGCTCGGCAAGAGCTTTCATGGCGACCCGGACAGGAATCAGCTAACCCGCAAGATTGCCCCACCAGGCGTCTGGCTGGCTGCGGAATATCGCTCGCAATCTCGGATCGTCCTGCAACGCGGAGTAATTGCTGAAGACAGACAATTGCAGGGTCGCTTCGTGATCGATCGACGCAAGCAATAGACGCAAATCCTGCCCGCAGCGCGCTTCGGTCAGGACGTCACACACGGATTCGATGTCGTCGCGTCTGTACGCAATGGCCAGGGCAGCAGCATTCGCAATCTCGAAGGGCAGGTCATCGAGGTGCTGCAGATTTGCAATCTGTGCGGCCAGAGCATCAGACTCGAGAAGAGCGGATCGCTCCAGCGCATCGAGCATCTCTGCTGAAAGATTCGTGGCCCACGCGTGCATTTGGTCCCCGATCGATTGCGCTCCTGCTCGCAGCTTTGCGAGTTCGACCTCGACGTCTTGAGGTTCGGGGCTCCAAAGCCGGGCCAGCGCACCGACTGCAGCGGCGCGATCGACCGAGTCGACCGATCGGGCAAGCACGGTCGCCAATTCGCGAAGCCACGGCTCGCACTCGCGTCCGTCCAGGATCCGACTCACGGATGGCTCAGGAATTTCGACGACGACGGGCGCGACGATATTCGCAAGCGACGAGATGAGTGCGGTCGGTTCACGGTGAGGCTTGATCCTCCGGATCCTGTCCGGATGAAGCTCGAAGACCACTTCACCTTGGTCGAGAAGAAGCTGCGCATAGGCCCCGTCGCCGCCAGCGTCGACGATAACGGTCGTCTTGTCGATGAAGCGACTGCGGCCGAGAACTCTGATCTGCTTGGCGCGCGCGTTCGCAACGATGAACAGGTCCGTTGCGGTGTCGCATCTTTGAATGGTCGCGTCCTCTGAAGGAACGTCCCCAAGGTTGAGGAAGGGCAAATCCATCCAAGTCCCCGCAATGTCGTCAAGCGAGGCCGTGGCCTGTAGCCCGTGCGCGATCTCGGATGGCGGCAAAGCCTTTTCCACGCCGAGCTCAAGGCTGTCCTCAGGGGCCAAAGCCAAAAACTGGCGCAGTTCGTCTAGTGTCCGACTCATGGCTCTTGCTTTCCGCCACCTTTCTCATTTCGGTTGACGCTTCGATTCGGGGATCTCTGACACCTCCTCAGCAGACCCGCCAGGGCATTGGCTTTCTTGTGGGCAAGACCCTCATCCACGCCCTCGGCTTGGAAAATGCACACCAGCTCGGCCTGCACCTCATTGCGCAAGCGTCGGTGGGCGGTGTATCGACGATTGCTGGCCTGCTTGTGCGCATGCGCGTCCGCGGCAGGACCGACTTCCTCGGCTACCAGGTCGGCCAATCTGGCCCCCTGCAGGAGCCTCTGTAGGTCCGCCCACGAGCGGTCCAACTCGGACCGGAACCTCTCCTCCCTGGAATTCCGAGCATTCCCCAGTGCTCGATCGAGCAGCTCAAGATCCTCTGCCGGCAAGGGCGTTGGGACCGGCGGTCCCTCGGCATCGCTCGGAGAGGATGACGCCGCTCCCGGTCTTTTCGCCCGCCGGAAACTGTCGTTGTGGGCATTTCTGAGCATCACCGAGAGGTAGCGTTCGGCGTCCCTGATTTGCAGCCGCTTCTCCGGAGCCAGGCTGTATAGCTTGACGACGACGGCGTTGATCCATTCCTCGGATTCGATTGGGTATCGCGCCCAGTAGCTCCGCTTGAAGGCATCCAACCACGCGACGAGCACGCGTTCTGCCTCCTGCCCTTGTATCCCCTGAGCCCGGAGCTGGTGGACCGCCTCGGTGAGTGTCACGACAGCCCCGGCCGCAACGCGGCAATCCATTCCACAGCCTGCTCTCGCGCCCATCGAGGCTGTACCGCCTTGACGCTGGCACCTTTGGGGAGATTGCGATAGGCATCGCGCACGGCCTCGGTGGGACGCCCACACGCTGTCACCGTTGGTAGGGGATCATCGCTTGTCACGCCCCGCCGATTCATGGCCATGGGCAAGCCTGTCCGCTTTCGGACGTAAGAACGCAGGCTGTTGAGACTGGTTCCCCCATCCCCAGCGGGTCCGCACAAGCGGTTGCTGACGAAGTCGGCGATCACGACCCCCGGATGCACATTGCCATCGTAGGCTGGCGGGAGCTGTGCCACGGCATGAACGCCAGTCAGTCTGACGTTGCGTGACTGCCCGAAAAGAGCCTCCTCGGCCTGCTGCCAAGCTTCCTGAACATCGCGGCTCACGATGGGCAATTCCACACCCGCGCGGTCGTTGGGAACTCGGCGCTCGGCGATATGGAGCAAGAGATCCGTCGGCACGGGATCTTGAGAGGCCAGCAGCATGAGGACTCGCTCGAACAGAGCGCGCAACTGAGACATATAGTCAATCCCAGTTGGCTGCTCGTGCGGAAGTCCGGACCGACTCGCCAGGAGCGTGCAACACGGACAGTTCTTAAGAATGGTATCAAGCACCTTGCCCATGTGTAGGTCTTGCGCTTGCATCAGCTTCCGAATTGGAGGCAAGGTTTCTGCCTTCATTTGGGATGTGGTCGCGTACAGGAGCTCCCACGTCGGCCAACCGCCACGCTCCACCACTGCGAGAAAGTCCTTGTAGTCATGCCGGATCGAGCGAACCGACTTGATCGCTTCTGCACATGCCGAGAAGGTCGCTTTGTCCGACGCCGGTCGCTTGCCCGGACTTTGTGCCTCCCAAACCAGACACGCAGCGACCCTCGATGCAGGCATGTTGAGATCGGTCGCGTGCGGCGGATACGGAATCATCGGGTAGGCGTCACTCAGCTTCTTCCTGAGGGCTGCCTCCAGATCCGGATGATTCTCGTGCTGCAGGAGAAGACCCGCGACGACGCTGGGCCGGTTGGGCTGTTTCTCGAAAGCTCCAGATTCGTCGACGAATAGCTGCCAAGTATTGGAAGACACGGCTACTCCAAGCGAACAATCTTAACACAGAGTGAGCAGCCTCGGAAAGAATCGGCCCTGCCCCCTTTCTATCCACCCCGAGACCCACCCCGAGACGTTTCTCGGATTTCTCGCTTCCTACGTCTTCTCCTCGCCTTCATCCACCACTGTATCGTCATCGTCTTCCTGCTGGTCCGGCGCAGTCTCGTTGGACTCCGGCGCGGCTTCGTCCTCGGCTGGCGGATCGATGAGGGCTCGTATCGACTCGGATGGCTCGCAAGATCCACCCTGTCGGCAACTGTCCCGCAGTGCGCGCAGCTCTGCGAGCGGGCCTTTCTTCAGAGGGCCGTCGTCAGTCAACAATACATCGACCCTCTTGCCACGACGGAGACCTACGACGACGGCCATGGCCGCGCACTGATGGGCACTGTCTTCAAGTCCCATTCGGATGAACGTCATCGCGATCTCCGACGCTCGCTCGGGAGCCCCGACCTCGGCGATGAGTTGACATCGCGTCATGCGTGCCGCGACCGAAAGCTGCGGCCTTCGTGCGAAAATCTCGAGGAGCTTCTCGGCGTTCCGAAGATCGGTCACACGGGAGTTTGAGGACAGAACCGTCATGCGTTGAACGAGCGCCGACAGGTGACAGCCGGCACCCACATCATTGTCCCCGACGGGCAGCCGCTCGAGCAGTCTCACGGCCATCTCGGCCAGCCTGCTATCCTTGTCTTCATCAGCCTTTGCCTCAAACGACCGGGGCGCGTGCCAGGGCAGAGCGTTGGCCGTTTCGGCAACTGCGGCGCCGGCGTTGGCGAGAAGGCAGGCAGCCTCGACGACACGCTGTTTGGTGGCGATCAACGGTGTCGTGAACCCATGATGGACGGTACAAGTCATCCCGGAGAGCGGCCCCGCCTGGCTTGAGCAGTTCCCGATGGTGCTCGTGAGCTCGACGAGGTCCTCGTTGGTAAGACTGGCCAGAGCGACTCGGCGCTCGTCGATGGTCGCGGGGCCGAGAAACTCGGCGAGCCAGCGCAGCGGCGATGGAAGGTTGGAGACGCGGTCGAGGCAGCGAGCCATCTGGTTGTGTTCGGTCGCCAACTGGGCCAACCCGAGAAACGTCGAGGATGTTGCAGCGGGGATTGGCATGAGAATCTGATCTATTCCGGCGGGTAGCTGGCAGGGATCGTCGATTGCACAATCGAAGACCGCGCCTTGCGAGACTGCGGTGGGGAATGACAGCGTTGCAGCGTGCTTGCTGAATGCCCTTCCAGATGCGAGAGTATCTGCGCGCAGGCACGCAAGGGCCGAGGCCGGAAGCTCGATGGAGGCGCAGGCGGCGCCGACGCGGTCCCAAACGCCCGTGGCGCGCGCTTGGGCCCAGGCCAGGGTGCAACGACGACTTCGGCCTATCATCTGAAGTCTCGCAGCGATGTCGGGATGGCGGCGGGCATCCGTGCCGCTCAGCAGAGGCAGTTCGGGCGAGGTGTTTGGCTGGTCGGTGACGGCATCGAACAACCAGCCCATCAAGGCTGCCTCGCCCGATGTCGGTGCAGGATAGAAAGGCATTGCCTGCGGCCCAGCGCCCGGTCGCACGCCGAGCGCAGCCAGCTCTCGCACGCGCTCGGGGGAAAACCTCGACGGTTCCTGTAGCGCGACGGCCAATGCCTGGTGCAGTCTCGCCACGTTGGTATCGTGGGAGGCCGACGTGTGGTCTTGGTCGCTGCAGGCATCGGCGAATACGGTGAGCATTCGTTGGCGTTCGGCAAAGCTGCTGCCTACGACCGCGTTCATTACGATCCCGGCGCAGCTACATCGGGCCGTCCCCGAAGGCGTGTGGGACAGCACCATGCAGGTACCCACGGCAAGCGGTTGGGGCATCCGGTCGGGCTCGACGACCGCGCAGGCGATCAGACCTACGAGCGCGACGAAGGCGATGAAGACCACGATTCGACGAAGCAAACGAGAGCCGCGGTTGCAATTGTCCATAGCCGGAAGACTTCGCCGGTCCTGTAGGCTGACAGGTGTTACGACCGGTTGTCCGCCCCAACGGCAGCAACGCGAAATTAAGTGTCAGAGACGCAGTCCTCCGCCATCCATACCGGCATGAAAACAAATCTGCGAACCCGATCGACAATCAAACAGATGATGGCAACTCTGACCGTGGTTGCTGGGTGCGGCTCGACAGCACCCATGCTGACGGCTCCGGGGCCCGCCGCTGACCGGCTGGAGAAGGATCTCGACGCCGCACCGGCTTGGGTGCGAGACGACTGCCGGGCGAAGATGTCGCAACCTGGCCTTTGTGCGGTTGGAGTCGTGGCCGGCATCAGGAATCCGAGCCTGGCCAGGGACACGGCTGAGCTCCGGGGCCAAGCCGGGATCGCCCGGCAGATCAACGCGTTAGTCGAGGAGGTGACCCGCGACTTCGAGGGCGCCGTTTCGGAGAACGAACACGGGCCGGAAGGCCTGCATGCGGAGTCCGCGCGGTACCGCCGGAACTCGGTTCGCATCATAGGGGCGCGAACGATTAAATGGTGGGCCAGCCCGACGGGTGGGTTGTATGCGCTGGTCGTGTTGGAGCCCAACAGTGTCGCAACCACGCTCGCCCAATCTGGTGGCATCTCGCCTGCGGGGCGCGCCGAGGTCATGCGACGCGCAGACCGGCTGTACGATGAGCTGCGAGAAGGAGCCGCGCGGCAGTGAAGACCATGAGCCTTCTGGCAAGCGGAGTCGCTCGGACTGGGGCGCTGGTTCTCATGACCTCCACGGCGTGGGCAGACGTCCCCGAGCGGTTCATGTCCGGGACGGACTCTCGCTATCCCGCCCCACGGTTCGTGAACGGTGTCGGTCAAGCGGAAAGCCTCGATCAGGCGGTAGTCCGCGCGCTGGGTTCGATCACCCTTCAACTGACCTTGCACGGAACGGCCAAGCTGGAAGACGAAACTTCGTCGGAGAGCGATGGCCGACCTGACCCGGGCCACGAACGTGCAATCCAGAAGGTCAAGAGGTCGGTGGTTGTCGAGGGCAAGATCGAGGATTGGGCTTGGCTGTCGGAAGTGGTCGAAACCTACGCCGAGGGGCCGACGGTCCATGTGCGTGTCGTCATCGATCGGCAGAAGGGATCTGCGCGGCTTCGCACCGAGGCGGCCAGCGCTTCGGCCGAGCTGAGGCGGTTGGAGGTGCGGTTCGGGAGTGCCCTCGCGGCTGGCCAAGATCGAGAGGCGAGCGCCGCCTTTCGAATGATGAAGACCGCGGCCACGCGGATCTCGACGAGCATCATGCAGGCTACGCTGCTCGACGCCTTCGGAAGCCCGAGCTCGATCGAGACGGAAGCGCTTCAGTCGCTGGCTAGCGTCCAGGCGAAGTTGAAGAAGCGGTGGCGAGGCTCTGCGGTTGGAATCTGCGTCGAGAGCAGTGACGCTGTCTCGCAGGGAAGCGTCGTGCGGAGGCTCTTGGTCGAGCTACTGGTCTTGCGTGGGCTGGTGCCACGAGCCTGCAGCGCCGACGACGAGGAGGATGGCACGACACTGCGTCTCTCCGTGCGGTCGGGAGCCCAGTCTTTCGCAGAAATAGGCGCCAGCGGCACGCCGGTCTTCAGGCACCAACCTACCATCCAACTTGAGGTGGCCGGGCCCTCCGGAGATTCGTTGATTCTGTCTGCTATGTTGACCGGTGAATCGGTCCTCGGCACGGGAAGGAGCCCATCCGACGCAACGGATGCGTCTTTGCCGAAGATCCGGACGCGGCTAGATGAAATCCTACAGGAGGTGTTCGGCATTTGAGAGGCCCGTGCTGGCTCCCTCCTCATCCCAAGGTATTCCGCGAAGATAAATGGATCTCGGTGGCTCTGGACCGGCTACCGGGATCGTGTCCCAATTGACCATGACTTCCATCACCACATTGCTCCGCAGTGCTGTCCGCCGTCTCTGGTCCTACCTTGCCCCGCTTCGGGACCGGGTTGAACCGCTCCAGGTCGTTGCCGATCCATTCCTGCGTTCCTGACGAGAACTCGTCGTCGAAAACGTCACTCTCCGTCACCAGGTCAGCGTGCTCCTGTCGTTCGCCAAAACTCCATCGGATCGCCGTCCGCACCGACGGTGACGAGCT
>OCTA010002070.1_pt1 | contig 18395 bp, 9 predicted proteins | sample 1538991 | NCBI WGS metagenome assembly OCTA01 (sample SAMEA3539302, study PRJEB22396) | soil metagenome | biome: tundra; feature: field; material: soil | place: USA | collected 2010-05 | depth 0.15 m | reverse complement strand
AGTCGATACCGGGGCGTCTAGATTTGCTGCCTGCAACTCCAAAGTCGCTGTAGACGCCACTCAGTTCGAATCCGCGCTGAGCAGCGATGTTACGAAGATGAATGAATTGTGACTCCAAATCCCGCTCCGGCGTTGAGGTACGGCCATATAGGACGGCTTTCTTCATTTCAGGTGCTCCTTCACGCTTTCGAACAAAGTCTTCGATGGATTGGTCATTGGCCGCAGCAGCTTGATTTCTGCAAGAGCGGCATCGACGTCGCGGTAGCCGATGTAGTGCATCCACGCAGCGGTAAGGCTCGGAGCCCTGCTTACACCTTCGCTGCAATGGAAGAGCACGGTGTCGCGACGGATGTTTTGAGCAATGGCATTCATGATTGCATCGAACTTACGTACATTGACAGTCTCGGCATCTTCGATAGGAATATGAACGTAACAAACGTCCCGCCGTTTGGCGGTTACGCACGCTTCGCACAACGAAATGACCGTCGTAATACGGTTCAGGTTCGCCTCGGCGAGTTCATCGGCATCTCGGAGGCTCCCGAGCCACAGTCGCTCCCAAACTCGCGTCATTCGGCACGCTCCCGGTCGCTCTTCTTTTTGTTGCGTGCGTTGAGTTCTTCACCGGTGGGAGTCGCGGGCGGCGTCTTTTGTTTTATAACGATGGAGCGGCCGGTCTGCCAATCAATTTCCACATACTCGACCGGGTAGACACTTGTACGTGAGGCGGTACGCTTGTATTCGGGGAACATTGTCCACGCCCGCAGCTCCGCGGCCAATCCGCATGTAGCAGGAATGATGATGGAAATCCCAAGGTGTCGCGAAAACGCGAACTCGACAACGTAGAGGTCCGGGGCGGGAGAAATGTCTATGTACACTGAGAAGTATACCGACGAGCCTCGAGTTTTAGACAGTATTTCCGTCGAGAATCGTCCGGGGGCGTGAATTATTTTTGTCGGCCGGCCATCACTTCGTTCGTGTTATTCCCTGTGGTCCCCCTTAATTGGCTTTTTCTGGAGATTCAGTGCGTGAAACTTCGATCTTGCGAATCATGGAACTTTCGTTAGCGCCTGTTTAGCCAGGATCTTGCAACGGGCGTGAATCATTAGATTCCCGCTCACTTCAATGCGCATTCAGAAACCCTTTAAACGCGCCACTCGCTCGGGCATTTTCCGATGGGGTTTTCCGCTCACGCCATTGCCGTGAGTCACGAGCGTCGGTAGGGGTTATTTCAGATCAGTTCAGTCACCACCTCCGCCGAAGAGGCCGTTTGTGAGGGATCGCAAGCTACCTCGGCGATAATGCGCCAACGGAGAGTTTTGTTAAACTCGCCGCGAAAAGACACGTTGTCTGTGCATGCTGAATAAATTGCGTGAGGCGGCGCGACTTATTGCCGTATGGGGGTCTTATTTTGAAAGAGCGCCAGCCTTTCATTCAGGCTCTGAGCCAGACGGGCATTACCCTGTTGCATCGCCAATTTGGTTGCGCGCTGTTCCAGCTCGATTGCCTTTTCGAAGCTGCCGGTTTCGGCGTACACAGCGGCGAGTGTGCCCAAAATCGCCGGCTCCCGCGCCGAAGTAAGCTCGACAGCGTGCTCGGCCAGAGGCAGGGCCGCATTGCCATTGCGAAGTGTCTCGTCGTGCGAAGTGGCGAGCACCCATGCAAAATCGTTCAACACTTGCAGGTTGTCTGGGTCCTTGCGCAACGCCTGCTTCCAATACGCAAGACCCTCCGTGCCGCGGCCGCTCATTACGAGTGCCTTGCCCAGGTAGTAGCGCGCGTCCACCGCGTCCGGTGAGAGCGCCAGCGCCCTCTCGAAATGTGGAACTGCATCGGCAAGCTGACCCCTCTTTGCAAGGGCAATGCCCAGGTTGGTGTGGAATTCGGCACTCTCCGGGCCAAGATCCAGCGCCTTCTGAAAATGCGGGATCGCTTCATCTACGCTGCCTTTCGCCATCAGCGCGTGACCCAAGTTGTATTCTGCCTCCGCTCTGGCTGGCTCAAGTTCAATTGTCCTTCTAAACTCCGCGATGGCTTCGTCTAAATCTCCCTTCGTGGCAAGAGCCAACCCCAGATTGTTGTAGGCCGGCGCATGCCCAGGATTGATTGCGATGGCCTTTCGATACTCCTCCACGGCCTCGTCGGCCTTCCCCTCCGCGGCATAAACGGAGCCGAGATTGTTATGAGCCTCGGCAAAATCCGGATTAGCCTCAAGGGCAGATTTGAACTCAATCTCGGCTTCGGGAAGCCGATGCTCTGCAGACAGCGCAGAGCCCAGGTTGTTGTGTGCCTCGGCATACCCCGGCCTGTCTTCGAGCGCCAGGTGAAACTGCTCAATCGATTCGTTCGCGTTTCCTGCCTGGCCAAGTGCTGTGCCCAGTCCGTTATGCGCCTCTGCGCTGTGCGGGTCCAGGCGAAGAGCCTCGCGATACTGCGCGATTCCATCGTCCACCTTGCCCGTAATAAACATCGTCTGCCCCAGCCCATAGTGAGCGCCCGGGTCGTCGGGTTCCATGGCAATGGCCTTTTTCCACTGCACGGTCGCTGCCTCGTACTGGCCCTTCCCGGTCAGGTCGGCGGCGATATCGATTTGCTTGTAAAGGTCCACCGCTGGCGTGTCGATGTGCTCGATTCCGCTCGGACTCATGTTGACGAACTCCGGAATGTTCACGGCTCGATTCGCGGCCGTCGAGTTTTCAATCAGGATCGCCGGCGAGTCAATGCCGTTTTCGTCGATGTGCGTCAAGAACATCTGCGTGTACGGCGTACGGCTCTTGGACGAGAAGACCATCCAGCGCCCGTTCGGCGAAAAGCTGTGCCAAGAGTTCATCAGCGACGTGTTGCAATTCATCAGCCGCGCTTTTCCGCCAGCAGCGGGAACAATGTACAGTTTGCCGTCAGGCCGCATCAGTTGGCCATTGTGCGCTTGCACAAATACCATCCACTTGCCGTCCGGAGATATCTTGGCAAAGCTGTTGCTCATCCCGTTCTGTGACGCGCCTGGAATCGGCTCAGCCTTCCCGCCGCGGCCGCCGTTAAATGGAATTCGATAGAGATCGTATTGAATCTGTACCTCGGCCGTGTCGTTCGCATAGGTTGCCAGTTTGCCGTCCGCCGGATTCGGGTCCTTCGCTTCCGCGCGCGCAAACACAAGATACTTTCCGTCCGGACTCCACACCGCGCTTGCCTGAACGAGCTTTGGATCGTCAGCCCCCGGCAACGGCTGCATTTTTTGGGTCTCCCGGTCATACCAGGCCAGGATTCCCCGCGTGGGGTAGAAAACCTGCAGGAACCGGTAATCGAGAAAGTTGGCGATGTAGTAGAACTGCCAACCGCTGGTACCCGGTGGCTTGATCGTGGTCGCAACGTACCTGCCGTCCGGCGAAACCTGCGACATGAACCCCAGGCGCGACTGCGAGTCCATCTCGCCGGTAAACTTCGCCCACGAGATCATATCCTGCGTGCGCACCGTCATCTTTTGCGCTACAGGCACCAGCGCGTACAGTCCCTTGTTATTCTGCGGACCATCCATGTCCAGTCCCAGCGTCTTGCCGTCGCGGCTGAATGAGTGACAGTTGGCGCACGAATGAAGGTCAGTCATCACTACATGGCTTGAGGGCTCTGCAAGATTGCGCATGCGCCACTCGATCAGCGGAACTGCGCTCGAAGCCAGCGGTTTGATCACGCCTTTCTCAGTCGCCGACGGCATCAGCGGCACGTCTCGATAAAAGATCGGCGCGCCCACAGGATCGCGTGAAACAGTCAGTTGTATGGCGCCACGCGACAGGGATTGCCTATGATCGGCATCTGCATAGCCGGTAATGGTGATGGTAGCCGGATGCTCAACTGCATGTTCGCGGATCGCGGCCCACGTTGCCACGTCCGGCTTCCAGGTGTGTGCGGCCGCCTGTTCGGGTGTCAGCGTGGGAAGCTTGTTGCTGCTCGAAATGCAGCGCGGATCTATCTCACCGATCTTCAACCCCTCGCCCTTCGATAACATGTGCAGGGCAGGGGAACCATCGCCAAATGTGACGTCAATCCGCCAATTGACTGTGCTTTCGACCGGATCACGCCATTGGAATGCGGGGGTCTCCATATCGGGAGGGAAGACCGACCCATTGAGCGGGTAATCGACGGTGATCGCGGCTGGAGAATTCGTCGCACCAGCAGCGATCCTGTTCAGCCCGGTCAACCACGCCACACAAACAATCAAACAGGCCGCGATGGCAATGGCGAATGCACGGGCTGAACGGTTTGAACCGCTCACGCCAGCCGATGAAAGAGAGTTTCGTTCATGCGGCTGATCGCCGCACTCATCCACAAGACTCATCGCGCGAACCTCGGTGCTCGGAGCTTGACCGATCAGATGAACCCAGGAAGCGCAGGAACTTCCCGGCAAGCTAAGTATACTTCTGGATGATCGCGATGGTCACCTGCGATCTGCCTGTCCGCCTGCGCTTGTTCCTGCTCTTCTGCCAATAAGCGCACCTCCAAACGACGTGACAAAAAGCATGCTCCCCAATCAACCGCCTCGCAGTGTTCCTTCTCATTTGGCCCATACGCGCAGAAGCAACACACCGTGCGACGGGACTGACGCCGCATAGGCACCACCCACAAACTGCACTTCCTTGTGACTCCACAAATCCCGGGCCTTCGCCACCGCGTTGGTAAGGTGCAAATCGGATGCGTGGATTGTAGCCTGCGCGGTAGATGATCCAAGATTGACTAAACCCACAGCCACACTTCCGTCGGCCAGTGGCTTGATCCAGGTCTCGAGGTCCCCTTTCTTGACGGGCGATGCCTGCTTGCCGAGCGGGTCCTGATCGATGGAGATGACTTCCTTGTTCATCAGGATCGATTGGGTCACTGCCGTCATTGAGCGGATGTCGTTCCCTGCCAGCAGAGGAGCAGCTGTGAGAGCCCACAAGCTCATGTGGGTCCGGTATTCATCGTCTGTCATGTGCCCATTACCAACCTCGAGCATGTCCGGATCGTTCCAGTGCCCGGGGCCGGCGTAGGGCGCTGTTGGCACCTGCTTTTCGATATTGTCGATCATACTGTCCCACGCGTCGCGGATGTCGCCGGTGGTACGCCAGAGATTACCGCCTACTTCCGTACCCCACTTCTCTACATTCCCCAGCCCGTATTCGCAGAGGCTGAAGACGATTGGGCGGCCCGTAGACTGTAACGCATCACCCATTTTCTGATACACCGGTTGCAGGGCGTCGTTCTTGTAGATTGACCCCGCGCTGCACCAGTCGTATTTCAAATAGTCGATTCCCCATGACGCAAGCGTCCGCGCGTCCTGCTCCTCGCGTCCATAACTGGCCGGATAACCCGCGCATGTTCTTGGCCCGGGAGAAGAATAAATTCCCAGCTTCAGTCCCTTCGAGTGAACATAGTCCGCCAAGGCCTTCATATCCGGAAATTTGTGATTGGTCTGCAGATTGCCCTGAGCGTCGCGGACGCCTTCCCATGTGTCGTCGATATTCACGTAGATGTAGCCGGCGTCGCGCATCCCACTTGAAACCATCGCATCGGCCATGGTGCGCACCGTCTTATCGTCGACCTTTTCGGCAAACAGATTCCAGCTGTTCCATCCCATGGGCGGCGTCGCTGCGAGGCCGTTGAACTTTACCTTGTGCAGCGCCGGCGGCTCAATGTGAGCCGGGCGGGGAATCTCGTCGGCTGCGGTAGCCTTATGGGCGACGATCCGACTTCCCCACTGTGAAGCGTGCAGCTCGCCGTCTACCAGATCTCCGATCACAAAAGGCTTGGGATCGTTCCACCCCACGCCCCACAGCTCAAAGTGTGCGCCGGTTACCTTGCCGGTCACATCGTTGATAAAACCAAGCGATTCCAATGTGCCAGTCAGCTTTTCACCGTCTTGCTTGAGATCGAGAATGTACTTCGGCACTTCTCCGTTTGCCAGAGCGCTTCCGGTTGCTGCCCAGCGGCCGGCCAAACTCTGCCCATACGCGGGAGCTGCGAGAAAAGCGACACAAAGTAAAAGCCCAGCAAGGCTCTGCAACGACATTGCCGCCCCGATGTTCCTGCATCTCATTTCGTGGTTCATCTTTCTTCTCCGTTCTCGATTGGAATTACACGCTGCTCGAGCCTTATTGAAGGTTGCTTGGCCCGCCATCGGGACGAATCTCGATGACGCGCATCATTTCGCGTTCCTGCTCCTCTTTTTTGTCTTTGATTTCGTCGAAGCGCTTCGCCTGCTGCTCGCGGCGTTCGTCGTAAGTGCGCGCGTAGAGTTGCAGCAGTCCGAAGTTAGCTGAGTAGTTATCTCGATCGAGCCGAATGGCCCGTTCAAAATAGGATTGAGCCGCCGGATAACTGCGTGTGGTCACACAAATCTGCCCGAGCTCCGCCAACACATCGGGATGATCCGGGCGCAAAGCAAGCGATCGTTTCAAGTCGTCGGTCGCTTCGTCGAGATGACCTTCCTGGCGTGCAATCCGGCCCAGATAGAAGTACGCATCAGGTGAGGTCTTCGGGTCCGCAATCACTTGCTTAAGCCACTTGACCGCGGAGTCAAAATCCTTCGCTCTGAAACATGTTGTGCCTAACTCGAGAATGCCTTCAGGATCCCGCGAGCGCAGTGCGTGATACTTCTCGAGATACGGAAGAGCTTCAGACGGGTCCTGCGAGAAGGACACGACCGTCCCCATTCCAAAGTTGTACTCGGGATTGTCCGGAGCCAGCCTGACTGCTTCCGCAATGGCCTTCCGCGACTCGGCGTAGAGACCCAGCTTGATGCAGATTGAGCCGAATTCATACGGCAAACTGGCGTCTGCAGGCTGCAACTCGCGAGCATGGGCCAGGTAACCGAGAGCACCCTGATAATCCTTGGCGGTCTCCGCAATTCGAGTCAGGTCCACGAGAACAGCCGCGGACCTGCTATCCGCGACAAATGCGCTTTCCAGCGTGGCGCGGGCCTGCTCCAGCTTTCCTTCAGCCTCCTGTGCCAGTCCCAAGATGCGCAGGCCTGAGAAAGAGAGCGGCTGCCGGGCGGCTGCAGCAGCAAAAATCGATTCGATGAGATCGGCGCGGTGCGCCGCACGCAAGGAAGGTAAACATGTGTTTGCATCCTGTTCGGTTAGATCGGTGTTTGCGGCCAGGGAGGCCGCGGCCCGATCGGCAGCTTCCCGGTGCCCGAGCGCCGCTTCATCCGCGCAGAGAAGGGCCTCGGCGCCTATCTGGGCCCGAGCCGATGCGCTGAGCCTTGCGAGGTGTTCCAGAGAAGCCGAATAACTCTGCGTCCAGTTTAAAATGGCCGCAATCTGATAGTTTGCCTCGTCGCTGGCGGGCTGCAATTGCAGCACTTTTTCGCTGAGGCGGAGCGCTTCATTGCGAGCAACGAGGTCGGATGCTGCGGCCTGCATATCGATGCGGCTGAGATTCAAGTAAGCTGCGGCCAACCTCGGGTCGTGACGTATCGCCGCTGAGAAAGCCTGTCGGGCGCCGCTTACATGTCCCCGCTGAATTTCGACGACGCCAAGCAGATTTTCAATGCCCCCATCGCTGGGAAACTCCTTGCTCGCACTGGTAATCAGAGCGCTGGCACCATCCAGATTGTTGGCCTCAATTTCTCGTTGTATGGAGAGCACAGCCTGCCGATACGATGCCCCCTTATCCTGAACTGGTGCTGGAAACGCAAAAGGCGACAGCACGGCCATTAGAATCAGGAGCGCTCCGATTCCAGTGCGCTCGAAAATGCTGGGCAGCGTACCGCGGTTCCGATTGTCGTTTGTCACTATCGCTTTCATCCTTTGTTCCACTAAACTGTTTCGCATGATGCTGCGAAATGGAAAGATGCCACGCGGGCCACTGCTTGTCCTGGTGTTGCTCAATCTCCTCGGGTTATGCTCCCCGGGGCAGACGGTCAACGATGAACCGGCGCAAGCGGTATCTCCGGTCGGGCCGCTTGGATTCGCTCCGGCAAAGGCATTGCAATTGCAACAGGCCATCGACGCCCGCGACTATATCGCGGCCGAAAAGCTGCTGCTGGCCGAGATTGACAGCGATCCCCATTCGCCTCGTGCGGCCCGCCTTCTTGCATTTGCAGGCAGCGTCTATTTTCTCAATCGGGACTACCTCAATGCTGCCGTGGCCTGGAAGAAATCCGAAACGATGGCGCCACTGGAGCCATCCCTTCAATTCTCTCTGGCCATGGCCTATATCCGTTTGGCTCATCCGGACTGGGCGCGTAAAGTGCTGGAATCTCTGGCCGCGCAGAACCGGAATGAGGCGCTTTATCCCTACTGGCTTGGCCGCCTTGACTACGACGGGCATGAATACAACCGGGCGATCAGCAACTTTCAGCGCGCTATTGGGCTGGCTCCTGGCATGGCGCGGGCTTACGATAACCTTGGACTCTGCTACTTCTACCAGAACCAGAACGATCTGGCCGTCGAGAATTACCAAAAGGCCATCGAGTTGGATCGCGGATCGGCGCATCCGTCCCCATGGCCGTATCTGAACCTGGCCATCACGCAGCAGTTTCTGAATCAACTCAGTGACGCCGAAAAGAATCTGCGCGAGGCAATCCGGCTGGATCCAAGTTTTGCAAAGGCACATTTTCAACTGGGAACAGTTCTGGAAAGCATGCAAAGAACGCAGGCTGCCCTGGAGGAACTGAAAGAGGCGGCACGTCTTGATCCCGCCTTCGCCGAGCCGCACATGGCGATGGCACGGGTCTATCACAAACTGGGGCAGGAACCCTCCGCCCGCGAAGAGGTCAAAACCTACCTGCATCTCCATCCGCCTTCGACTCACTGACGCGGTCTGCAAATCGGAAATAGAATCCTCGGCTCGCCGATCGGAGCGTAGGAAAATCGGTTTGGGGCTTCGCCTGCCGCAAAAGATGACCGCGTCATCCGGCCTGTGATCCAGGCCAGATGACGCGGAGGTGAAGACCGCAAATGGCAACGTCCTAGAATTCCAGGCGGCCGGAGAACTGGATCGTGCGCGGCGTGCTGACGCTGCCGGTCCATGTACCGAAGTTCGAGTTTGCTACGTCGTTATGGAATGCCACGCTCGGGCCGCCATAGTTGCCGCCCTGCGAAGCGATCAGGTAGTGGTTGTTGAACGCGTTGAAGAAGTTCGCCGAGAACTTGAACTTAACCCTCTCGAGGATAGCGAAATCCTTCGCGAGCGAAAGGTCAAGATCCTTGTAAGACGGCCCGTAGACCGAGGTAACGGCGTTGCCTGTGCCGGTGTAGCCGAAGGTGTTGAATGCAGACGCAGGCTCCAGGGCGTTGATGTTCAGGTAAGGTGCACCGCTCTTCGGGTTGTAGCCGTTGCGTCCATGAATCTGTACAGTCTGGCCGGGGAGAATTCCGGGAATACAACCTTCCCGCAGTGCCCCTCCCTGGGTTGAGGTTGCGCAGTTTGACGAGTAGAACGAATACGGCGTGCCGTAGTCGTAGTGGAAGAGCGGTGTGACGCGCCATCCGCCGATGATTTCGTCGGCAACGGCGTTGTCGTTCGCCCACGTCTGGCCCTTGCCAAACGGCAGGCTGTAGATTGCCGAGATCTGACCGGTGACCGGGACATTGTCAGCCACAATCGACCACCCTCTCGGTTTTAACTCGTACGGAGAGAACTGGCCGTTGTTGCCCTGGTTGCCTGCGCCATTGTCGGCAGTTGACTGCACGGTATCCGAGGCGTCAGTGTACATTTTTGACGTCGTCAGCACACCGAGCACGTACAGACCGTGCGTCATGTGACGCTCGATCTTGGCCTGGAAGGAGTTGTAGATGGAGGTTGCATGCTGTTCGTTCTGCCCTTGCATGTTTCCGCAGAACATGGGGTAGGGTTTCAGTGCCTGGGCCACGGTGGGGGCGCAGGAAGTCATCTGCGAGGCCCATCCCACATAGGGCTGGGAAACGCCGTCGAGAGAGGCCTGGGCTGGGAGGAACGTATCGTTCAGGTGCGCTCCAAGGGCCTGGACCGTTGGGTTGAGGGGGTTGAGGATATTGATCGGGCTCAAGTCCGACGGCAGATGCGTGCCTTTGGTACCCACATAGGAGAGGCTGACGAAGAAGTTGCTCGGCAACTGCCGTTCCAGAGTCAGGTTCCACTGTTGCGAGTACGGTCTCTTGTTGCCATCGAGCGGACGATAATTGGGCGTGTTCGCTCCGTTGTCGAAGCTTGAGCTGATCACGCTCTTCGTTGAGCCGGTTTGCGCTGCCGAGATTCCATTTTGCAGGTAGAGCACGGGGATCTGGAAAGCGCCGCTCGGCGTTTGGTTGAGATTGACGTTCTTGTTGAAGCCGTCCTGGCTCTCGCCGCCATTCCATCCGGGATAGAAGGCGCGACCGTAGTAGATGCCATAGCCTGCACGGACAACGGTCTTTGAGTCGAGGGTGTAGGCAAAGCCTACGCGCGGCGCCCAGCCTGCCTTGAAGGGAACTTCAGGATACTGGGCTCCATAGCTGGCAGATCCAAAGCCGGTTCCGGCGTAAGCCAGACGGCCCGGAAGCTCCTTGCCTGCAGAGGTAACCGCACCTGGGTTGGCGCCATTGGGATCGAAGAAGGTCAGGTTGTTGTACTTGTCGCTGAACGGCGTCACGTAGTCCCAGCGCATGCCTAGACTGGCAACGAGCCTGGGGCTAACGTGCCACGAGTCGCCGAAGTGAACTGTATTGGTGTACTGGCGAGGATACTCGGCAGCAATGTTGTAATAGCTGGTGGTGGCATTAGCCACAGCTCCGAGGTAGAAGGAGGCCATCCCGTCACCCGTGTCGCCGGTGACCGTGTTGCCGGTTGTGTCCAGATCAAAGGTGAATGTGCCACCTTTGTTGGTTCCGTTGTGGATGCTTGTGCCGGCCTTGGTCCATTCGTATCCGGCGTTGAAAGTGTGCCTGCCGTGAACGAAGGTGACAGAGTCAGTCAAGCCATAAGTGCCGCGGGTGGTTACATCGTCAGCGGAATTTGCTGGATTCGATGAGCCCAACCCTGTGTAGCCCCCGATAGACATTGCGGGCATATCCGCGGTGCCAGCAGTGCCTGAGACCTTGGGCAAGGTGGATTTGCCGTCGAGCTGGATGTAGCCCTCGTTGCGGTTCAGGTAGCCGATGCTGAGGTGGTTGGTCAGCACGTTGCTGAACGTGTGTTCCCAGTTGAAGCGCTGAATGGGCGCGTTCTCAGGGTCTGCCGGGCCAGCGTTGGAAAGTGCCAGGGGAAGATCGCTCTGCAAGTTGAGGCCGGAGTATTGCCACCAGTAGGTGTAGTACAGGTGGTCCTTTGCGCCGATATCAAGATCGGCACGGGCGAAATACACATTTTCGCTGTTGGTGAGCGACCCCTGTCCGGACACGGGAACGTAGTAGTTGTTTTGTTCCGCAGATGAGGTCGGCGTGGGCAGAGCTGCCATCCAGGCCTTCGCAATCGGATCCTCGTACTGCGAAGGAATGATGTTGCCGACAATTTTGGTGCCCGCCAGCGCTCCGTACTTGGTCGCGTCATTGGGGTACCACAACTGGGATGCCCATCCGCTGAAGTTGCCGGTGCGGTCATTGGTTGAGGCGATGGAGTCATTCGCCGAAACGGCGCCGCCGTGATCCTGGAACCCTTCCCAGTTGAAGTAGAAGTAGCCCTTCAGGAAGGAGTTCGGGCCGTGGAAGCCGGGAATCCACCAGGGACCGCCGACGAAGGCGCCAAAGTCGTTCTCCTTGTCGGGCGGACGCTTGGCGTTTCCATACTGAATGGCGTTGAAGTAATCGTTGCGGATGTATTCGTACCCGCCGCCATGGAACTGCTCGCCGCCGCTCTTGGTCTGGATGATGAGCTGACCGGAGGTTGAGTTTCCATACTGCGCGTCATAGTTGGCGGTGAGCACATGGACTTCGCTGGTGATGTCAGGAGACATGCCGAAGTCTGTCTGGAGCGCCACCATGCCGCTCTGGTTCATGTAGCCTTCCGACACGGTGACGCCGTCGACGATGGCTTCGTCGCCAGTGACCAGGCCGCCGTTGATGCGAACGTTGAAGGCGTTATCGCCGCCGGCGCTGGTGACGCCGGGCATCATGGTTGCCACCGCGACGGAGGAGCGCGGCGCTCCACCGACCACCAGTGGGAAGTCCTGCAGAACCTCGGGGCTTACGCCGCCTTCGAGCGTCTGGTTTTCATAGTTGATCAATGAGGTTTCGGCCGTCACCGTGACGGTCTCATTCATCTGGCCGACGGAAAGGTGAACATCGGTGTGGGCTGTCTGGTTGACTGCAAGTTCGATGCCCTTCTGGGTCTCTGACTTGAAGCCTGTCATCGAAACGACCAGATCGTATTTGCCAGGAGTGAGGTTGCGGAAGCTGAATGCGCCGGCCGCATCCGAGACAAAGGTTGCCTGGAAGCCCGTGGCCTCGTTGGTGAGTGAGAGTTTTGCGCCTGGGATGGCCGCATTGCTTGAGTCCGTTACCGTACCAGAGAGCGAGGCGTTGACGTCCTGTCCGTAGCTTCGGTGGGATGTAGCGAACAAAAACATCCCAAGAAGTGCCAGGACAAGGTAACGCGTCACCATTTTTGCTCTGTTTGCCATACCGTCTCCTTTAAAAAGGTACTGAGTTTCTTTGATCTGCTTTCAGCCCGAGGGCTGTTGGTTGACCTAGGCACCGAAAACCTGCTATCGGTACCTCCATCGATGTAAGCGGTTACGAAGCGGTTACGACATCTCTTAAAACCTGAAAGCGTTTTCAATCGAGGTTAAGAAGCCCCATGAATTTGCTCTCAATCCCATCGGTTGTTTCGAATCGCAAGTCGCCAAAGGTAATCAGCCGAAAGTAGGAGAAATTCGAACGAAGGGTAGCCGAATGCCGATTATGCTGTCAAGGTTTTTTTGAACATTGAGCTGGCCCCCAAAATGAGACACTTGCATTTGCGACACTTGGCAGGCAAAGCGTGCTTTTTGTATGTTCTCGTATGTTGCTCAGGTGCAAGCACTTACCCCTCGAGACAACCCCCGGGATGCTTGAACACGTGTGCATCTTCAACCCGCACGTCCTTCCGGCGTGGCGGAGGTCTGTAGGCCTATTGTGTAGCAGGACAAGATGAGGGGGAGTTGGCAACAATCCTCGAAGCGCGCCCGGATCTGCCGGACGTGCTCACCCTGACCTGCCCTCTACCTGGCAGTCATTGGAGATGGGTCGGAATAAAGGTCACAGGCTTTTGTCAGCTTGCGAACGACGCCGTCATCGGGCGGTGTCGCTGACCTTCAACCTGGAGGACGCGCTGTGGCTTTGCTAATGCATTTCGCTGGTCTGAGACTCAGAGCAGTGGTACGTAGATTAGCTCGATGCCTTTGCCGCTTTTCGGGTTTTTGTTGCGGGAATACTGCCGGCTGAGGTCGTTGTCCCAGTGCTCGGTAACGCCGAGGCTGGTTACCGGCTTGCCGTTCTGACGGTATGTCGTTCCTGAGGGTGGGTGGTCCGTCAGAGCTTCTTCCTGCAAATAATCGTCGGCATTCTCGCGGATCATGATTCTCGGGTGATTGTTCCCGTCGAGGTTGTTCCTGGTTTGGGACAGAAGAATATCGAGGCCCACTGAATCGAGTGCTACACCGTCCAGCGAAGCCAGAATGCTGGAGGGCCATTCGGGGTTGGCATAGGGCTCGACCCGGTTGTTGAACGGAGCGTTGGGAAAGTGCAGCGGATAGGACTGATGGCGGCGGGCGCAGTAGAGGCCATCCAGAACATAGAGTATCGTTTTGGCACCCAGGTTTGGCGATGCCGCGAGATCCACGATCGGTGAGTAAGCATGCGGGGTCCCATGTTGGTTGGTGTTGATGGCGTCGTGTAACTCCGGAGTGCCCTTGATGGAACCGAATTGATTCTTGCCGGTCATGGTGATCCCGGTTTGCCCTTCATCTCCCCCTTCGTCCGCTGAGTAAGGATAGGAATGAGCCTTGAGCAGCGCAAGGTTGACCAGATAGGTTGCATCCTTGACTTGCTGAGGAACGAGTTTGGCATCGTGATAGTTGTTCGCCGAGTAGCTCACACCATCCACCCAATGCGCCTGCTCCAGTCCGTGCGCGCCTCCCAGAACGGGATTCTGTTGCCGAAGCGGGTCGGGCGCATCGTGCTGAACGAAGCGAACCTCATTGAACTCGCTCCAAATCTTCGATAGCAGGCCTGGATAGATATCGCGCTGTGCATCGTATACCACGATATCCCTGGGGGCCACATGGGCATGGTTCACAAGTTGCCTAACCAAGGCCAGCGCTACTTGCGGGGACACGTTCGTCACATTTCCCGGTCCCTTGGCGCTGCTGTTGTTAAGGTTCACTTTCACCGCAACGATTTCACCCGCATGGTAGCCTGTCTTTTCCAAGCCACGGGCATGGCCGTTGTAGTAAGTGAAGATGGACTTCCAGGCTTGGTCGTCGCTGGCCGCTCCGGTGAGTTGACGCAGGGTGACAGAGAGCATGGCTTCGACTCGTGTCTGGTCGGTGCTTGCATCCATCCACCACTGGTCGGTAGTGGACTCGATGTGCCCGGTCCAGTGTGCCGCCTTGGGATCCCGCGCCCATACGACTCGTCCCGGATACACACCACGGGCTATCCCAAGGGGAACATTACGCAACTTGGGCTGAAAGTTGTAACGGGTTGCAATCTCCGCCGCGGCGATGGACCTGGAGCGAACCAGCCAAAGAACGCCGGCAACCAACGTGATCGCGCACAGACCGGCCGCTGCCCACTTGTATTGACGCACCAGTTGGCGCAGTTTGGCGAATGAAAAAGCGCCCGCAACCGAGCCGCAGAGCCAAAGAACGAAGGCGCTCGCAACGGGAAACGCAGCCCGCTGGCATGGATACGAAGCCCGGCTGGGTTTCGGAATGACGCGAAGTAGAAACCACAGGAGGGCCAGGCACCCCACGATTGTTATGCCGATCTGCCCGAGTTTCTTCTTCCTATTTGTTCCAGACTTTCCAAGGTTCATCGTTCGCCCTGCCTTTCGATCCACTCCGCCAACCCACACTATCAACTTCATTCCCATTCTTATCGTGATTTGAGTCACAGCGGCAGGAACCGCAACGCTCCGGAGACTCTCGTCTGTGTGCAGGTTACGGGTTCTGATCTGTCGCAGAATCCTCGGATGGAGAGGGCGTTGCTGTTGGGCAGACGCACTCTCCTGCCCGGGATTCTCACGATCGCGGACTGGACGGACAAACGCTCCGGTCAAGGATCTCTGGCATTGAGCTGAATGCCAAGGCTCCCTCATCAGCTTTCAAGTTGCGCCGTCTATGGAGTCGCCTTTGGGCCACGAGAGAGAGCGCCGACAATGAGCTTCGCACCAACATGAAAGTGCACTGTTGAAATTGCGGATCACGATTTACCTGCCTCAGTCTTACCGTAAAATCGTTGCCGGTGCCCTCGCAGCAAGGAACTGCAACTCTCGTTTTGCGTTATCGGGATGGAGTGCAGTGAACAGATAAGAGTGGCTGTGCTCACCGTATAGATCCCGGTACACGACGTTTGCGAGAGGAGTAGCAAGCATGAGATTCAATGTGATTTGGCGGCGCAATTTTAGATTCAGCGGTGAATTTCTCAGTCTTCTTTGGAATAGGTCTGCTCGGTTCGTACTCCCCTCGATTATTGTTCTCGCAGGAGTGCGGGGCTCGCACGCGCAAGAGCCATCGGTCGGCGGGAACGCATCCTTGAGCCCTGCCCAGCGCCAGCAAAGCGGAGGGCAATCCTCTCATGGGGGGATGGCGAACGCGGGACCTCAGGAGGCCCAATTTGACAGCCAGCATCGCCCGATTACAGCCGGCGGATTCGTGATGGACGGCCCGATCGTCTTCCAGGATGTCGCTAAGGCCGCAGGTTTGATGAACTGGCATCATAAGGCGGGCACAGCCGAAACGCAGCTCATCCTTGAGGCCAAGGGGCCGGGAGTCTGTCTTCTGGACTATGACAATGACGGCTGGTTGGACATTTATCTTGTCAATGGTTCAACCTATGATGCGCTCGCAGGCAAGTCCACATCGCCTCACGCAGCTCTTTTTCACAACAACCACGACGGCACATTCACAGACGTGGCCGACAAGGCCGGCGTAACGATCGGCACCTGGTCCGCAGGTGCTACCTTCGGCGACTACGATGGCGACGGGCGTTTGGATCTTTTTGTGGACGGGTACGCAAAGATCGATTTGGCCGATCCTCCGTTCTCCGGCTCGAAGGCGGTTGGCTACGGATCCTGCCAGTTTCGAGGGGTCGAGGTAATGTGCGGACCGCGTGGCCTGAAGGGAGAGCATGACCATCTCTTCCATAACAATGGAGATGGAACCTTTAACGATGTCAGCAAGAAGCTTGGCGTCGACGATCCCAACGGATATTACGGACTCGGCACTCTTTTCGTTGAGGTGAATGGCGACGGCAAGTCGGACCTTCTCGTCGCAAATGACTCAACGCCAAACTACCTGTATATGAACAAAGGCGACGGGACCTTCGAAGACGATAGTTACCTCAGCGGCTTTGCGCTCAATCAAGATGGCAGGGAAGTCGCCAACATGGGCATATCTGCCGGAGACTACGAGAACAACGGACACCTGTCCTTGGTGAGTACGACCTTTGCCGACGATTACAACGTACTCTTTCAGAACGATGGGACAGGGTCGTTCACTGATGTCAGTAATCAGGCCGGAATCGCCAGGTCTTCCATACCGTTTGTCGGCTTCGCTGACGGATTCCTCGATTACGACAACGACGGATGGAAAGATCTGCTCATTGTGAACGGCCACGTGTATCCACAAGTCGACCAGCACCTGGAGTGGGGGCAAAGCTATGCCCAGCGCCCGTTGCTCTACCACAACCTGAAGAATGGGAAGTTCGAACTTGTCCCTGCTGTAGAAGGGACCGGTCTTGCTGTAGTGACTGTCGGCCGCGGCGCTGCATTTGGAGACATCTTCAACGACGGCAAGACCGACGTGGTCATCAACGATATGGATGGTGTTCCGGTGCTGCTCCGCAATGTGAACCCCGACCGCCATCATTGGGTCGAACTGAAGCTGATCGGAGGTCTAAAGAGTCCACGCGATGCCGTAGGGGCTACCGTGTATCTCAATGCGAACGGAATCCGGCAACGCGAAGACGTACTCAGCGGCGGAAGCTATCTCTCCTCGAACGATTTGCGGGTTCACTTTGGGTTGGGTGACGCTACTGACGCCGGCTCGGTCGAGATTCATTGGCCTTCCGGCGCCAGGGAAACCGTCAAGGTGCCTGCGCTGGACCACATCTACACTGTGACCGAGGGCAAAGGTATCACCGGAACGCTGTGCGGGGGCAAGCCGTGCGGAGCGAACGAGCCGCCCGGCAAGCAAGCAACCGGATCGCATCGATAGCTGGAGCGGGCTGGGCTCAGTCTTGGAATGTTAGAATCCGTTCATCATCAGGAGTATTCCATGCGTTCCGCACCGTTCGATTTCCCTGCAATATGGCTCAACTGACGCGCAGATCTGCCCTGTCTGCGTTTGCCGCGACACTTGCGTCGATGGTTCCGCGAAGTGCGCTCGCCCGCGGACTCGCTCGCACGTTTGGAACTCCTGGCGAGTTCCGGACCGTGAGTGCTCCGGATTCGCGCGCAGAGAATGGGCCATCGAAGGCGAATTCGTTCTGGTTCACGGACGTGGCGGGCCGCTCTCATTTTTCTTACCGATCGAACAACGACTATACAGGCAGGAAGTACTTCCCTCAGCCCATGTGCGGAGGCGTGGCAGCGATCGATTACGACAACGACGGTTTCATGGATCTGTTTTTCACGAACGGAGCCAAGCTACCGGAGCTGAAGAAGACAGGCCCTGAATTCTTTAACTGTCTTCTGCGCAACAGGGGCGACGGCACCTTCGAAGATGTGACCGCAAAGGCCGGTCTTGAAGGCAGGAATCTGGGATTTTGCTTTGGCGTGGGAGTTGCCGATTATGACAACGACGGTTACGACGACATTTTTGTCTGCAATGCCGGCGGGAATACGCTCTATCACAACAACGGTGACGGAACTTTCACCGACGTCACCGCCGGTTCCGGTCTGGACCACAAGCCGGAAAATGTATTGAGCGTAGGTGCCGCATGGTTCGACTACGATAACGACGGACAACTGGATCTGCTCGTCACCAATTACACGACCTGGACTCCGGAGACAGACAAGCAATGCTTCATGGCTCCGGGACAGGATGAGTACTGCAGTCCCACAATTTATAAGAGTGTCGCATCCAGACTTTACCGCAACCTGGGTCACGGCCGCTTTGCAGATGTTACTGAGGCCTCGGGCATCGGCTCAGCGCTGGGCAAGGGTATGGGCATCTCGATTGCCGATTTCAATGGCGATGGATTTATGGATATTTTTGTAGCCAACGATACGGAGCCGAACTTCCTCTTTCTCAACCAGGGTAACGG
>OCTA010002069.1_pt1 | contig 18402 bp, 16 predicted proteins | sample 1538991 | NCBI WGS metagenome assembly OCTA01 (sample SAMEA3539302, study PRJEB22396) | soil metagenome | biome: tundra; feature: field; material: soil | place: USA | collected 2010-05 | depth 0.15 m | reverse complement strand
CGATGCCGGTAAAGACATCTGCCTGCGCTTCGCAATCAAATCCCCGTCAGACGCCGCTTTGACCAGGCCGTACTTCTCGCGTCCGGACGAGGAGCAGCCGTACTACAACCTTGATGCTCCCCAGTTCGGAAATCTTTCGCTGGCGCCGTATCCTTTGATCGCGATGGCGCGAATTAGTTATCGAGGAGCCGCGATAACACTTCGCAAGTGCGTGCAGACCATGCAGCGAGTTGAAGGAATTGGCACTGAAGCAAACCCTCTCCTGATGGGACCGGCGCTTTCCGTGCAGATCTCGCCGGCCGCCGGTGCGGTTCCCCTCGCCAGCCAGTCCTTTGCCTTCTCTTGCACCCTGCATAGCAACGTCAAAGGTGAGGCGAAGGGCGTCCTGAAATTACGCTTGCCCAAGGGGTGGGATTCCAAGCCGTCCGAATATCCGTTCACAATGCAGCGCGATGGCGACACGCAGACGATAAGCTTCGAAGTCGCTCCGCATGGCATTCACACGGGTAGTTACGAAATCAAAGCCATAGCCGAGTATCTGGGAAAGACTTACGACGAAGGATATCGCATGGTTGGGTACTCCGGTGTGCGTTCTTATCCTTATTACCGCCCTGCCACTTACAAAGCAGTAGGCGTGGACGTAACGACGGCTCCTGGAGTGCGCGTCGGGTTTGTCCCTGGAACCGGTGACGATGTGCCGAGGGCGCTGGAATCGCTTGGCTTGCCGGTTCGGATTATCGCCGCCGGTGACCTGGAATCCGCGCGTCTCAGCGACTACGATGCCATCGTGCTTGGCGTCCGCGCTTATGCCGTGCAGGAGGCTCTGCGCGCATCGAACTCGCTGCTGCTCGATTACGTGAAGAACGGGGGCGTGTTGATCGTGCAAGAGAATCTGCGCAACTTCAGCGGGGATTATGGCCCCTACTCATTCAGCCTCGGCTCGAATGTCGCAAAAGTCGTGGACGAAGATTCAGAAGTGAAACTGCTCGACCCGGCGAATCCTATCTTTGCCTGGCCGAACAAGATCACCGCCGCCGATTTCGCCAACTGGCAGGAGGAGCGCGGTCATGGTTTCATGGCTAAGTGGGATCCGCGCTATGTGTCGCTGGTAGAAACCCACGATCCGGATCAGCCGCCCCAACTTGGCGGCCTGCTGCTGGCGCATTATGGCAAGGGCCTCTATATCTATGACGCCTTCGCGTTGTACCGGCAACTTCCGGCCGGTGTTCCTGGAGCTTACAGAATCCTCGCGAATCTGGTAAGCGCCGGGAAAAATCCAGAATGGAAGTAAGTGCTTTTTATAGGAGTTTTACGATGAAGTTTTCACTTGTTCTTATGTTCGCCGCCGCTCTGTCTTTACGGGCCGGCAATTTTCCCGAGCCCGCTCAGGATATCCCCGCTTCTTCTCAGCAAGGGAAGGAGACTCTGGTGCTTGCGGGCGGCTGTTTTTGGGGGATCGAGGGCGTTTTCGAAAAAGTGAAAGGCGTGGAAGATGTCGTCTCGGGTTTTGCCGGCGGCGAGAAAAAAACCGCCCACTACGATACCGTCAGCGAAGGCAACACGGGCCATGCCGAATCCGTTAAAATCACTTACGATCCGGCCAAGATCAGCTTCGGCCAGTTACTCATGGTGTACTTCTCTGTCGCTCACGATCCCACCGAACTGAATCGTCAAGGCCCTGACACGGGCACTCAATACCGTTCCGCCATCTTCTACTCGAATGACGATCAGAAGCGAGTGGCCGACGCTTACATCCATCAACTCGACGAAGCACACGTTTTCTCGAAACCTATCGTGACCCAGGTTGTTCCGCTGAAGGGCTTCTATCCGGCCGAGGGGTATCATCAGCACTTCCTGCAAAACCACCCCGACTACCCATACATCGTGTACAACGATCTTCCCAAGCTGGCTGCCCTGAAGAAGCAGTATCCGCAGCTGTGCAAGCGGTAAGCCCTATTTCTTAGCTTCGGGTTCGGCACTTTCCTTCTTGTCGCTGACAATAGGCGACACCGAAAGGATTCGGACGATGTAGGGGGAATGGTCGTACTGGCTTAGGTTGCGCGGTTCGCTCCGCATGTCCTTGAATCGCGCGACCACTTCGTAGTCGATAGAAAAGCTGAGATCGCTAAAGTTATAACGTCCGTCCTTCTTGGTGACGAAAGTCCACTTGTCGTTGGTGTTTTTGTTAGTGAGCGTAACAAGCGCGCCGTCCAGTGGCTGACCGTAATCGTCCGTCACCGTCCCTTTCAAAGATCGGGATGTGGGCGTTTTCTCCTTCTTGTTCTTGGGGCCGCCCAGAAACACATTCGAGTTGGGATCGGGCGCCTGAGCCAGAGTCGGAGCGGCGAGCACGATAATCGAAGCGACAGCCAGCAGCAGGCGCCTGCGCATGTTCAGTACCTCAGGTTAAATACAAGGATCACTGGCTATCTTACCAATCCCAACGCCATCGGCTAGTGCGCTAAATTCAGGATCATGCCCTTTGCTGGCGTCCGAGTCCTTTCTTTCGAAAGCCGTCGCGCGAATGAGATGGCGGAATTGATCCGGATTAACGGCGGCGATCCGTTCGTCGCGCCCTCCCTGGCGGAGGTCCCGCTGGAGCATAACGAGCAAGCATTCGACTTTGCTGCCCGTCTTTACGCCGGCGAGTTTGATATGGTCGTTTTCTTGACCGGCGTGGGAACTCGGCTACTGGGAAAGGTGCTCTCGACGCGCGAACCTGAAGAGCGCTTCCATGATGCTTTGCGCCAACTCGCCGTGGTGGCGCGCGGGCCGAAGCCGAGCGCCGTCCTCCGCGAGTGGAAAGTCCCGATCGCCGTGTCCGTGCCGGAACCGAATACTTGGCGCGAGTTGCTTTTAGCGGTAGAGTCCCGATCCGAACGATCCGTCGCGGTCCAGGAGTACGGCCGCCCGAATCCCGAGCTTCTGGCCGGATTGAAAGAGCAGGGCCGCACGGTCACATCCGTCCCTGTCTACCGATGGGCTTTGCCATCGGACACCGCTCCTCTCGGCCATGCTCTCGAAGATCTGCTTGCCTCGAAGTTCGCCGCCGTTCTTTTTACGACTGGCGTGCAGATCGACAATTTTTTGGAATTTGCCGCGCAACAGAATCGGCGGGAAGCCGCGGTCGAAACGCTGCGGAGAACATTCGTCGCGTCGATCGGCCCGGATTGCACCGAAGCTCTGCGCTCCAACGGAATCGCCCCGAACTTCGAGCCATCGCACCCCAAGATGGGTATCCTGGTGCGCGAGGCCTCGGAAAAACTGCCTCATCACTCTTCCAAATGAACTTTCTAAAAATCAATCAACGCACTCCGCTGCTAGCGCTTTTCCTGCTGGTCACCCCGGCCTTCGCCCAACAAACCGCCGCTCCAGACGAAACGATCGGCATTGACGCGCAGGCAGCATCCCATCCCTTCCCGCACGTTTGGGAGCAGATGTTCGGCTCGGGCCGCGCTGTCCTCAGCCTGCGAGAAGACTACCGGGCGGACATGCGGACAGTGAAACAGATCACGCAATTTCGCTATGTTCGCTTCCACGCCATTCTGGACGACGACATCGGGGTTTACGACGAAGACGCCGCCGGCAAACCGATCTATAACTTCTCTTACGTTGATCAGATCTACGACGGTTTGCTGGCCATTGGCGTTCGGCCCTTTGTCGAACTCAGCTTCATGCCGCGCAAACTGGCCGCCAATCTTACCCCGCATCCCTTCTGGTACAAGCCTTTCCCTTCGCCTCCGAACAGCCCCGAGAAATGGAGCGCCTTGATTGAGGCGTTCACACGTCACCTGGTGGAACGTTACGGGAAAGAGGAAGTCGAACAGTGGTACTTCGAAGTGTGGAACGAACCGAACATCGATTTCTGGAACGGAGATCCTAAACAGCCGACCTACTTCGCGCTTTACGATATCACCGCGCCAGCCGTCAAGAAAGTAGATTCGAAGCTGCGCGTGGGCGGGCCTGCCACCGCGCAAGCCGCCTGGGCGGACGCCTTCATCGCGCATTGCACCCAGAACCACGTGCCCTTCGATTTCGTCTCGGCGCATATCTACGGGAACGAGGATCCGGTGGATGTATTCGCGAAGCCGTTGCCTATCCTGCGCCGGGACATGGTCGCGCGGGCCGCAAAGAAGGTTTACGACCAGGTGAAGGCATCCGCTGCGCCCGACACTCCCATCATCTGGTCCGAATACAATGCCACTTTCAAGAATGAGACGCAAGTAACGGACAGCGCCTTCATGGGTCCGTGGCTCGCGAACAACATCCGCGAATGCGACGGGCTTTCCTCGCTCATGTCGTACTGGACGTTCTCGGATGTGTTTGAAGAGCAGGGTGTCGTCAAAACTCCCTACTATGGCGGCTACGGAATCATCGCCGAGCGCAGTATTCCCAAAGCGGCATTCCGCGCCTTTGAACTGCTGCACCGGTTAGGCGATCAGCGTTTGGAAGTGACGTCGGAAGACGCGCTAGTTACAAAAACACCCAATGGCGCAATTGCACTCGCCCTGTGGAATTATGCCGAGCCGGACGAGAGGGCATCCCCGAAAACATTTCACCTGAGCGTCAAGAACACGAAAGCAAAGCACTACAGTATGCAGTTCGTGGACCCCGATCACGGCTCTTCCTACGATGCCTGGACGAAGATGGGCAGCCCGGCGTTTCCCACTCAACAGCAGATCGGGGCCCTGATCAAGGCATCTGAGTTGCCTGCTTCGGAGAAACACTCACTAAGCGATCCGATCATCATTCCGCGCCAACGGCTTGTTTTGGTCGAACTTGTGCCTTGATAGGCACACGGCAAAAAGCTCCCCGCGGTCGCGGCTCTGCAGCGCGCTTAAGGCGACAATGTGCCTCTTAGGCGAACGACTTCGCCGATCACGAATACCGCTGGATTATGCACTTCCACGGTTCCCTGGGAGACCTCGCCCAGCGTGCTCAAGACAACACGCTCCCGCTCCGTCGTTCCGCGCTCAATGAACGCCACTGGCTCCTCCGCGCTGCGCCCCGCCGCCAGCAGCGCCAAGGCGATCACCGTGCGGTTCTTCACGCCCATTAGAACCACCAGCGTGTCGATCCCCGCGTAGCGCGCCCACTCCTGAGCCGCGCCTTCGTGACAATGTCCAGTAATCACCGCGAAGCTTTGGGAGGTGCGCCGGTAAGTAAGTGGGATTCCCGCCAGCGCCGGAACCGCGATCGCGGAACTAATTCCGGGAATCAGCTCCACCTCAATGCCATGTTCGAGCGCGAGCGCCCATTCTTCCGCGCCCCGTCCAAAAACAATCGGATCGCCGCCCTTCAAGCGTGCTACAGTTTTGCCCGCGAGCGCATGACTTACGATCAAATCGAAAATCTGGGACTGCGTTTGTTCTTGCTCCCCGTGATGCTTGCCAACGTAGACCAGCTCCGCATCGGGTCTGGCAAATTTAAGGATCTCCGCGGCTACCAAGCGGTCGTAAAGGACCACGTCCGCTTGCCCCAGCGCACGAACGGCCTTGAGCGTCAAGAGTTCCGGATCGCCAGGTCCAGCACCGATCAGGATCAGCTTTCCTTGGTTGCCTTTCGCTTTCATACCGCACTTCCAGAGTAACCGGGGCGCACGGCGCTTACTTCGTCGGCGAAAAGTCGGCAATCAGTTCAACAAATCGCTGACTATTTCAAACGTATAACCCTGATCCTTCAAGATGGGCACAATCCTTTCAACGGCCCAAATTGTTTCACTTATATTCGGGTTAGGCTGAATCGTGCGCCCATCGTGCAGGCAGACGATCCCGCCGGGCGACGCACACCGGAGAACGCGCGCCGCTATCCGGTCCGCCGGCAACCTCCAGTCGTTCCCGATCACGGTCCATAGAACAGCCAGCAGCGAAAGCTTCTGTTGCACAGCACACATGCCGGGCCAGCGCAACCCGTACGGGGGCCGCAGCATCATAGGACTTATTCCAATCTCGTGAAATATGATCCGTTGCGCTTCGGTGAACTCGCGGTCGATGAACTCGCTCGATTTGAAGGGAAGACTTGGATGCGAGTACGTGTGGTTGCCAATCTCGTGTCCGGCCGCTGCCACCTGGCCCGCTATCCGGGGCAGTCGCCTGACGTTCATTCCGCACATAAAAAAGGTCGCCCAGACACGTTCGCGATCTAGATACTCGAGCAGCTCTTCCGTTCCCTCACTCGGCCCGTCGTCGAACGTCAAAGCGATCGATCTGCGCCGTCCCGGTCCTCGGTAGATGGAGGGTCCGAACAGTTGCGAGGTTCGAGAAGCGCTACCCCATGCTGCAGCCGCGGAAACGCCGCCCAGCACAGCGCCGGAGGTAACAATTGCCGCAGTCGAAAGCCGCATGGTCAACAGATTATCATTCTTTAACAAACCTTTCATTCGAGTTAGCATATAACAGTACTGAAACGTAGCCTGTCCGATGCAAATACTAAAACTGAAGCACTTGCTTGCCATCAGGTGGTTTCACTGGATCAACTTTCCCCTTCTCTTCCTTATGATCTGGAGCGGACTTCTGATCTATTGGGCCTACGACATCTACGGCATTGGCCCGCTTCACTTCTTTCCCAAATCGGTTTATGCGGCGCTCAACATGGACCGCAGACTCGCGGATGGCATGGCGCTTCACTTCTTCGCCATGTGGCTGTTTGCCATCAATGGCCTTCTGTACGTCGCCTACACGCTGCTCTCGGGCGAGTGGCGGTGCCTTGTCCCACGCTCGACGAAAGCTTTTCGCGATGCGTTCGGCGTCATCCTTTATGATCTTGGATTGCGCAAGCAGCTTCCTCCGCAAGAGAAATACAATGCGGCGCAACAGGTAAGTTACTCCGCTATCGTCTTAATGGGCGCCGGCTCGCTGCTTAGTGGATTCGCCATTTACAAACCCGTCCAACTCTCGTGGCTTACCATGCTGTTTGGCGGATACCGCGGCGCCCGATTCACTCATTTTTACCTGACTATGGGATATCTCGTATTCTTTATCATTCATATTGCGCAGGTTGTTCGTGCCGGCTGGAACAATTTCCGTAGCATGGTGATTGGATACGAACTGGTGGAAGGCGATGAATAACCGGCGCCCCGAAATCATCCTGCCCGAACCTGAGATACAGCGCGAACTGGGCCGGCGCACTCGGCGAGGCTTTCTGATCGGAGGCATCGCCGCAGCCGCGGGAATTGGGGCCTATGAATGGATGCAATCCGTCGAAGAAGAGGACGGCACCCCAAAGCTCGAGCGCCGCCTTATGGACGCCAACGGGAGGCTTGCCCACGCCTACCTGAGCGATTCCCGGCTGATGCCCAGTTATTCGCCCGCCGATGTCCGTGAACTCAAGCCGAACGGCAACTTCGGCCTGGAAAAGCCGTTAAGCGGTGGCTGGCAACTTACTGTTAAGACCGGACTCGGTCCTGCTTTGCATCTCTCGCTGGCCGACATCCAGGCCCTTCCACGAGTCGAGATGATCACGAATTTCTGTTGTATCGAAGGCTGGAACACAATCGTGCGGTGGGCTGGGGCGCGCTTCTCCGATTTCGCGAAAAAGTACTTTCCGCCAGGCGAGAACCTGCCTCCCTACGTCTCCATGAACACGCCCGACGAGGAGTATTACGTGGGGCTCGACGCGAAAAGCGCCATGCACCCACAGACACTGCTCGCATACGAATACGGCGGGCAACCGCTTACCCGTGAACATGGCGCGCCGCTTCGCCTCGTCATCCCCGTCAAGTACGGCATCAAAAACATAAAGCGTATCGGGGCGATTGAGTTCACAGATAAAAAGCCCGGCGATTACTGGGCGGAACAGGGATACGATTGGTTCGCGGGGCTTTGAGGCATGTCTGAAGCGAAACTTTACTGCGGCACTTCCGGATTTTCCTACGATAGCTGGCGGCCCGTGTTTTACCCGGAGAAACTGCCAAGCTCGAAGTTCCTGGCGCATTACGCCACGCGCCTGAATGCGGTGGAAGTGAATTACACTTACCGGCGCATCGCTCTCGCCAGTACTTTTGAGAAGTGGATTCAAGCCACACCCGACGGCTTTGTCTTCCTTCCGAAAGCGCACATGAAGATTACGCATTCGCTGAAGCTGCGCGGTGCCGAGGAATTCACGCGCGTGTTTCTCGATTCTCTCGCGCCAATGCGGTGCGGGGGGCGTCTGGGGCCTATCCTGTTCCAACTACCGCCAAGCTTGAAAGTCGATATTCCTCTCCTGGCCGAGTTCCTAAAGTGCCTGCCGGGCTCTGTTAGGGCTGCCTTTGAATTCCGGAATACAACCTGGTTTGATGAGGAGGTCTACGAAGTGCTTCGCGCCGCAAACGCAGCGCTCTGCATGGCTGAGAATGAAAACCTGGAAGCTCCGCATGTGCTTACAGCCGACTTCGTCTATTTGCGTCTGCGTAAGCCGGACTACACGCAATCGGAGCTAGGCAGCATTGCATACCGCGTACAGCAATATCTTGCCAACAGTTACCCCACTTATGCCATCTTCAAGCATGAAGAGACGCCTGCCGGCGCGCTGCACGCGGAGAACTTACTGCGGGAGATGACCGCCCAGCAACAGATCGCCTAGAATCGATCCACTACCGCGCCGCTCGATCATTCCGATATACCACGCCTTCCTTCATCACGAAAATCACACTTTGCGTAACTTTGATGTCCTGCAAAGGACTACCGGGCACCGCGACGATATCCGCCAGCTTTCCGGGTTCGAGCGTTCCAATCTTCTTTTGTAGGCCCAGCAAGTCGGCCGCCGCCGAGGTTCCAGCGCGCAGCGCTTGCGCGGGCGTCATTCCGTCATTCGCCATCAGCATAAACTCGATTGCGTTATTGCCATGCGGATAAACGGCGGCGTCGGTTCCTAACGCGATCTTAACTCCCATCGCAAGCGCCCGGCGCACCATATCGTCTTGCGCCTTCAGTGCCGTGTCGGCTTTTTGGCGGACAAGCGGCGGGAATTTCGATTCCTTAATGCCGGTGCGGGTTGCCAGAGTAGGAACCAGATAGGTTCCATGCTCGCGCATCATGCGCAGCGCTTCGTCGTCGAGAAACGTTCCATGTTCTATGGAATCGATTCCGGCACGGATGGCTCGCTTGGCTCCTTCCGCGCCATGAGCGTGAGCGGCAGCCTTGCGTCCCAGGTCATGCGCGGCCGCGACCAGCGCATCCAACTCAATCTGCGTGAGCTGCGGCGCATCCACCGCGTCAGTCGGCGAGAGAACACCGCCGGTGGCACAAGTCTTAATGACATCCGCGCCGTACTTGATGTTGAAGCGAACGGCGAACCTGGCTTGGTCGGGGGAATCAATAACACCGTCCTCCGGCCCCGACTCATGGTTCAAGAGTCCGAACGTAACCCCTGCGCCGTCGTCGCAATGGCCTCCCGTTGCCCCGATTGCATGAACGGAAACCAGCATCCTGGGACCGGGAACAACGCCGCCGTCGATGGCATTCCGCAGCCCCACGTCAATAAAGTCGTTCGAGCCCAAATCGCGAACCGTGGTAAACCCGGCCAGCAGCGTTTTGCGCGCGTTCGCACTGCCGTCGATCGCCTGTTGCGCGACAGTTAGATCGAGACCTTTCAAGCGCGCGGCGTCGTAGTCGGCGTTGAAATCCTGGGTCAGATGCGTATGTGAGTCAATGAAGCCGGGCAGCAGCGTGGCATCGCCGAGGTCGATTACCTTTGCCCCGGCGGGAACTTGTCCGCCCACCGCCGTAATCTTATTTCCGGAGATCACCACCATCCCCGGCTCGGTGAGACGGTCCGATGCGCCATCGAACAGATGGGCTGCCTTCAAAACGTAAGTGGTATTCTCCGCGCCCAGGCGGAGACGGTGATCAGGAGCGCAACGATGGCGGACCGCATGAACCAAGAGAATAGCGCACCAGAAAAAAGTCAAAGCTCGGCTTCCGCTTCGATCTCAACGAGCATGCGGGGATCTATCAGCGCGCTCACTTGCACCATGGTGGCGCACGGACGAATGTCGCCGAAGAACTCGCGATGCGCCCGGCCGTATTCTTCCCAACGCGCTATATCAGTCACGTAAATGCGCGTGAGAACGACGTTTTCGAGCTTCGCGCCAGCCTTTGCCAGCGCTCGTTCGATGTTGCGGATCGCCTGCACAGTCTGAGCGTAGGCGTCGCCAACTCCCACTATTTCGCCGTTCTCGCCGGTAGCGGTGGTTCCCGTTACGTAGACATGCGTGCCCACCCGCACGGCGCGACTATAGCCGACAATGTCTTCGAACTTCACCCCGGACGAGATGTTCTGGCGGTCGGACACAAGCCTCCGAATCAAGCGGCTTTCAATGTAACGGTGAACTTAGACCCGCGGCCCAGCACGCTTTCCACCGCCACCGTGCCGCCCATTCGGTCCACAACTTCTCTCACAATCGGCAGACCCAGTCCGGTTCCGCCGGCTGGCCGCGAGCGGGCCTTGTCCACCCGGTAGAAGCGCTCGAAAACCCGCTTGATGTCGCCGCTGGGAATGCCAATCCCCGTATCGCCCACCACAATGCGCACGTGCTTCTCGTCGATGTACCCGCACTCAATCACCACTTCTCCTTCATCGCGATTGAACTTCACGGCATTGTCCAGCAGATTCACAACCACCTGTTCCAGGCGGAAGCGGAGGCCGGAGACGAAGCATTCGCGGCAGTTATCGCGATGAATCCGCACACCGCGCATCAAAGCGGCATTCTCGACGCTGAGGATGGCGGATTCGACGACCTCGAGAACCGATATCCGCTGCGGCTCGACGGGGCCGTTTGCGTCCGAGTCCAGTTCCGATAAAACCAGCAGATCGGAAGCGATGTTCCCCAGGCGTATGGCGTGCGACAAAATGACTTCCACGAAGTTACGATTATTGGCGCGGTCTTCAAGACCGCCGTCCAGCAGCGTCTCGGCATAGCCGCGAATGGCCGAGAGCGGCGTGCGAAGTTCGTGCGATACATCGGCCACGAAATCTTTTCGCACCTGCTCCTGGTTCTGTAAATCGCTAATGTCGTGGAGCACGATCACGGCGCCGCGCTTCGGCTCCGAACCAAGCGGTATGGCGCGCGATTCGAACCAGCGGCTGTCGGCGGTGGGCAACTGGAAGCGGTTCTTTTCCGCATCGCCGGTGCGCAGAACACGCTCCAAAATCTCACGCAGCGCAGGCTCTCGAACCACTTCATACAGCGTTCGGCCTTCCGCCGCGAGATTGCGCGCGCTAAATGCCTCCGCGAAAGCTTCATTGCAGAAAATTACTTTCAAATCCGCATCGACAGCCAGCACTCCCTCGGCCATGCAAGACAGGATTGCCTCACGGCGCGAGGACTCCAGGTTCGCCCGTTCAACCACCTGGCGAACATGTTCAGACATGTTGTTAATCGACCGCGCCAGCCGTTCGATCTCCCTGGGCCCATTCCCGGCAAGATTCCCTTGGGCAGTTGGCAGCGCATTCACGTATGCTTCGAGCCCCCGCACGCGCACCGCCCAGCGCCGCACGTCGGTATAGCCGATTGCCAGGGCCCCGCCGCTCAGTGCCGCCATGACAAGCCCCAACTTGAAGGCCGCGGGCAGCATGGCCTCCGGTCTGATCTCAGCATGCAGCCATAACAGGCCGAGCGGCAGCGAAATCAAAATCAGTATCAGCCAGCGGCTTAGAAATTTTTGCAACTTAGTATTCGCGGAACGATCAGCCCTCGCTGCGCTTCAGAAACCAGGCTTGACTGCTGACGGGCTTCTTGCCAGCTTCGCGAGTGGGCCGATGGTAGGTGCCGTCCGATTTCAGGATTCGCGTCAGCGCATCGTCTTCCAAATACTTTGTCAGAATGCGGTCCCGGAGTCTTCGGACCAGCCGTTTGTCTTCGATGGGGAAAAGCACTTCCACGCGCCGGTTCAGATTGCGCGGCATCAGATCGGCGCTTCCCACGTAAACGATCTCTTCGCCGCCATTGTGGAAGTAGAAAATGCGGCTGTGTTCAAGAAACCGACCGATCACGCTGCGGACCTCGATGGTTTCACTAAAGCCTGGCAGGCCGGGCCGCAAAGAGCAAACGCCGCGCACAATCAGATCTATCTTTACACCCGCCTGCGACGCTTCGTAGAGAATGCGGATCATACCCGGATCTTCAAGCGCGTTCATCTTAAAAATCAGGTGGCCGTCGCCATGCGTGCGATGCCGCTCCACCTCGCCGCGAATCAACCGTTCAAGGCCGGTGCGCACGCTGTCGGGCGCAACCAGCAGCTTGCGGTACGACTTCTTTGCCGAATACCCGGTTAGATGATTGAATAGATCGCTAACGTCGGCTCCAATTTCTTCGTTGGCGGTAAACAAGCCGAGATCCGTATACAAGCGAGCCGTCACGGGATTGTAATTGCCGGTGCCCAGATGAAGATAGCGCTTGATGAAATCGCCTTCGCGGCGAACGATCATCGCCATTTTGGCATGGACTTTTACGCCAGGCAAGCCATAGACGACGTGCACGCCTTCCCGCTCAAGCTTCTGCGCCCACTCGATGTTGCTCTCTTCGTCGAAGCGCGCCTTCAACTCCACCAGTACCGCCACCTGCTTCCCGTTTTGACCGGCTTCCAAAAGCGCTTCGACAATGGGTGAGTTCCGGCCGACGCGGTAGAGAGTCATCTTTATCGCCAGCACCTCGGGATCCTCCGCCGCCGCCCGCAGCAGATCGACCACCGGCTGGAACGACTCGAATGGATGATGCAGCATGATGTCCGCCTGTTGAATCGCGCTGAACATCTCCGGGCCCAAAGCCGCCACGAAGGCTGCTGGGGTGGCGGGCGTGAACGGCTTGTCCTTGAGCGCGGGGCGGTCAAGGCTGAGCAGCGCGCGGACCCGGCTCAAGTCGATCGGCCCATCGATTCGGTAGACATCGTTCTGCTCCAGTTCCAAGTTCGTCGTAAGCACATCCACCAGCTTTTGCGGCATGCCCGGGTTCACCTGAAGACGAATCGCGTCGCGGAAACGGCGTCGCCAGACGGCTTCCTGCACACTCTCCAAGAGGTCGTCGGTCTCGAGTTCCTGAATGGCGAGTTCCGCGTCGCGCGTGACGTGAAAAAGGTCCGCGCCCACGATCTCCATTTCGGGGAAGAGGAACCTGAGGTTCGCGATGATAACCTGCTCGATCCAGACGAAGGCCAACTCGCCTGGGGCAGCGGGAACCGGCACCAGTTGCGGCAGGGAATCGGGCACTTTCACGCGCGCGAAACGCTCAATGCCATCTCCATTGCCTACCACGGCGGCGACATTCAGGCTCAGATTCGAGATGTGCGGAAATGGGCGCCCCTGGTCTACCGCCAGAGGCGTCAAAACGGGATAAACGATCCTCAGAAAATAGTCGTCTAAAGCCGCCTTCTGCTTCGAGTTAGTCTCCTGCAAGTCCAGAATTTGAATGCCGGCATCCTTCAGCCCGGGCATCAGTTCGTCGCGCCACAAAGTATAGATTTCGTTGACGATGTCGGTGACTTCATGCCGGATCGCCTCAAGCTGCTCGCCGGGAGACTTGCCGTCCATGCTAATCTCCGTGGTGCGCGTTTCAATTTGCTGCCATAATCCGGCCACGCGCACCATGAAGAACTCGTCGATATTCGACCCGAGTATCGAGACGAACTTTACTCTCTCAAGCAGCGGCGTATGCGGATTCTGCGCTTCCTCAAGCACCCGGCGCTGGAATTGGAGCAGGCTCAAGTGCGGGTTTATGAAGACGTCCGGCTGGTCAAGGCGTGGGCCTGGATTTCCGCTTTTAACCGGGCGTGCAGGTTGGGGTAAACGTTTTCGCCTGTTAGGGCGCGCGCTGGGCATAGGGGAGCCTACAATTATCGCTTAATCTACTGTAGACCCTCGGCTATTGCGCTAGCCGTTACAATACGAATTCGATGATCGAACAGATTTCGCCCGCCAAAGGGCTGCACGGAGTGATCACCGTGCCGGGCGACAAGTCCATCTCCCACCGCTATGCAATGCTGACCTCGATAGCCGAAGGCGAGTCGCAGATCTACAACTATTCCACGGGAGCCGACTGCCAGTCCACACTCTCCTGTATGCGTTCGCTCGGGATCGAACATGAGTTCAGGGAAACGGACGGGCGCACGGTTCTCGTTGTCCACGGAAAGGGGATGAACGGACTTAGCGCTCCCTCCGGCCAGCTCGATGCGGGGAATTCCGGCTCGACGATCCGGATGCTTTCGGGCATTCTCGCCGCCCAGCCATTCACCACGACAATCGCCGGCGATTCGTCGCTCGCGAAACGTCCGATGCGGCGCATCATGGAACCGCTCGCACAAATGGGCGCGCACATCGACGCGGCAGAGGGCCAGTTCCCGCCGCTTACGATCCGCGGTTCCGCTCTGCGCGGAATCGACTATAGCTTGCCGGTCGCGAGCGCGCAGGTGAAGAGTTGCGTGCTCCTGGCCGGCCTCTACGCCGAGGGCGAAACAATCGTCCGGGAGTCCGTCATTACTCGCGATCACACCGAGATAGCGCTGCGCGAACTGGGCGCCGAGCTCATCTTGGAACCAAGGCTCGCGAAACTTCGTGGGGGAGCCCGGTTAACCGGCAAAGCGCTTGTCGTCCCAGGCGATCTTTCTTCCGCCGCCTTCTTCCTGATTGCCGCGCTCACCGTCCCCGCTAGCGATGTGATCGTCACCAACGTTGGACTGAACCCCACCCGGACGGCCCTTCTCGATTTGCTGCGCGGCATGGGCGCCTCCATCAAGCTCCTCAGCATCGAGCAAGTGAACGGAGAAATCATCGGCAACCTGCAGGTGAAAACCTCGCGCATCAAGGGAGGCGTCGTCGAGGGAGCATTGACGGCGGCCGTCATCGACGAGATACCGATTCTCGCGGTGCTTGGCGCGCTGAGCCAGGAGGGCCTGGTGGTGCGCGACGCCGCCGAGTTGCGCGTCAAGGAAACGGATCGCATCGAAGCCATCGCCTACAATCTCAGGCGGATGGGGGCCGCCGTGACGACCACCGAAAACAGCCTCGAGATCCCTGGCCGGCAACGTCTTCACGCCGCCGAAATCGATTCCTTCGGCGATCACAGAATTGCCATGGCCTTTGCGATTGCCGCGCTTTCGGCGGACGGCGCCTGCGCCATCGACCAAGCCGAGGCGGCGTCAGTCTCGTTCCCGGAGTTTTACGCTACACTCGGTCACATCGTTCAATAGACTGGCGGCGTTATGGAAGACTCGGTTGATTCGGATCTTACCCACGAAAGTCTGATTCACGACCTCAACAACGTGTTCGAAACGATCACGGAGGCGGCGGAACTTCTCAGTTCGGATAAGCACTGGAAGGCGCTCGCCGCAACTCTCAACCGCAGCGTCGCGCGCGGCCGGCGGCTGCTCGGAGCGATCCCGGATCGCACGCCCGATCTGGCAAGCATCCTCGAAGACGCCATTCAATCGGTCACCGACTACTCCATTACCGCCCGCAAACCGAGAATGAAATTCGTGCGCCAGGTGCCTGCCGATCTGCACCTTCCCGGCTCGGCAAAGGATTGGGAACGCGTCTTCGCGAATCTGTTCCTGAATGCCGCCCAGGCGATGCAGAAGCCCGGGCGCATCGACATCGCCGCGCAAGCGAGTTCCGAAGCCCTGACCGTCACCGTGTCGGACAACGGCCCCGGTATTCCTCCGGAGATTCTGCCGCGCGTCTTTCGCCCCAACGTGTCCACCAAGACGAGCGCTTCCGGCCGCTCCGGACTGGGACTTCACATCGTAGCCTCCATCGTAAAAAAGTATTCGGGGCGAGTCCACGCTTCCAACCGGGAGCACCGGACCGGCGCCGTTTTCACTATCGTTCTTCCGCCATTCTGATATCTTTCAAATACGTGAGAAATCCAAGTTTTCGTGAGCGCTGTGGCCGCTCGCGCCGGGGGCAATTTCCCGTGAAGTGTAGCGGCGGATTGCGATGAAGTATCTCTGCATACACTGCCACTTCTATCAGCCGCCCCGCGAGAATCCCTGGCTGGAAGAGATCGAACTGCAGGACTCGGCGTATCCGTATCACGACTGGAACGAACGCATTTCAGCCGAGTGTTACGCTCCCAATCTGGCCGCGCGCATCCTGGATGGAACCCAGCGCATAACGCGCATCGTTAACAACTATTCGAAGATCAGCTTCAACTTCGGCCCCACCCTGTTGTCGTGGGCGGCCGAACATGCGCCGGACGATTACCGCGGTTTAATCGAAGCCGACAAGCAGAGCCAGAAGAACTTCTCCGGCCACGGCTCGGCCATGGCGCAGGTCTATAACCACATGATCCTGCCCCTGGCCAGCAGCCGGGACAAGAAGACCCAGATCCGCTGGGGTTTCGAAGACTTTGTCAGCCGCTTCGGACGATTGCCCGAAGGCATGTGGCTGCCGGAAACCGCCGTCGATCTCGAGTCCCTCGACCTGATGGCGCAGTCTGGATTAATGTTCGCTATCCTCGCGCCGCACCAGGCAAAGGCGTTCCGGGAGCTTGATGGCATTGGACCATGGAACGATGTCACGGGGTCTAAGATCGATCCCTCGCGGGCCTACACTTGCAAGCTCCCGAGTGGCCGCTCAATCAGTCTCTTTTTCTACGATGGCCCGATTTCGCAGGCCGTTGCCTTTGAGAAACTGCTCGACAACGGAGAGAAGTTCGCTTCGCGTTTGCTCGGCGCGTTTTCGGCCGACCGGGACTGGCCGCAGATCATGCACATCGCGACCGATGGCGAGACCTACGGACATCACCACCGGCACGGCGAGATGGCGCTCGCCTATGCGCTGGACTACATCGAATCCAAGAAACTTGCCCGCATCACCAACTATGGCGAATTCCTGGAGCACAACCCGCCGCAATGCGAGGTTCAGGTTTATGAGAACACCGCCTGGAGTTGCGTTCATGGCATCGAACGGTGGCGCAGCAATTGCGGCTGCAACTCGGGACGGCTGGGCTGGCACCAGGAGTGGCGCAAGCCCCTGCGCCAGGCTCTCGACTGGCTGCGCGACGCCGTTTGCCCCTATTTCGACACCGTGGGTTCCGAACTACTGCACGATCCATGGGCGGCGCGCGATGCCTATATCGCGGTAGTGCTCGACCGCTCGCCAGAGGTTCGGGAGCGCTTCGGACAAGATCATTTTCGACGCGAGCTGACCGAGGCGGAGCAGGTAACTGTCTGGAAGCTGATGGAACTCCAGCGCCACGCCATGCTGATGTACACAAGCTGCGGCTGGTTTTTCGACGACCTCTCCGGCATCGAAACGGTTCAGGTGATTCAGTACGCCGGGCGCGTGGTGCAGTTGGCGGAGCAGGTGTTCAATGCGCCCTTTGAGAGCGAGTTCCTGCAAAGGTTATCGGCGGCCAGAAGCAATCTGACTGAATATGGCAATGGCGCGGATATCTACAACAAATATGTCAAGCCGTCCATCGTCGATCTCGAAAAAGTTGGCGCGCACTATTCCATCAGTTCTTTGTTCGCGCCGTATGGCGAAGGGGCCGACATCTTCTCGTACGCGGTGAAGCGGCTGGATTATCACACAGGGGAAGCCGGGAAGCTGCGCATGGCGCTGGGGCAGGCGCGATTTACATCCAAGGTCACGCAAGAATCCGAAGTGCTTACGTTTTGGGTCGTTCATTTCGGCGACCATAACGTGGCCGGCGGAGTCCAGGCCGTCGATGGAGCCGCCGGGTACCAGGACTTGCTGGAAAAAATCAGCGAATCGTTCGCCAGAGTCGATATCCCCGAAGTGGTTCGCTTGCTCGACCGGCGCTTCGGCAAGACGTATTCGTTACGATCGTTGTTCCGCGATGAACAGCGGCGTATCGTACGGTCCATACTGTCGGGCACCATCGCCGAAGCTGAGGCGGCGTATCTTGCGCTCTACGAGCATCACGCCGCTTTGATGCGCTTCATCACGCGCCTTGGCACGCCCATGCCGCGTGAGTTTACGACAGCCATCGAGTACGCCATCAATAGCTTGCTGCGGCGCGCTTGTTCCAGTGAGGAATTGGATGGCGAGCGAATTCAGAGCCTGCTGCGCGAGGCCCAGGCCAGCAGTGTCAGCCTGGATAGAACCACGCTCGAGTTTTCCTTGCGGCGCAAGATCGAGGCGCTGGCGCAGCGCTTCGCCGCCGATCCATCGAATCTGGAAAAACTGGAGGACATGCGCGGCGTCCTGAACATCGTGAAGCAGATGCCGTTCCCGGTGAATGTGTGGACGGCGCAGAACCAAGTGTATGCGATTCAGGGCGGTCTTTACCAGCGCATGCGCCGCCGAGCGCAACGCGGCGATACCAAAGCTAAAGCATGGGTGGAAGCGTATCTGCAATTGAGCGAACTGTTGAGCATCCGAGTGCAGTGAACGATCCCGCCCTTGCTAGCGGCCGCCGGGAACATGCACGCCAAGCGCTTCAACGTAACCGCGATTGACTCGGCA
>OCTA010002066.1_pt1 | contig 18414 bp, 16 predicted proteins | sample 1538991 | NCBI WGS metagenome assembly OCTA01 (sample SAMEA3539302, study PRJEB22396) | soil metagenome | biome: tundra; feature: field; material: soil | place: USA | collected 2010-05 | depth 0.15 m | reverse complement strand
CCGTGCCATAATCGAGGCAATGTTTCGAACCCGCCGGGTTGGTCTTCTGGCCCTTGCGGTGGCCGCGTTGGCCGCCTCCGGCTGCGCCCACAAGAAACGCGCCCGGCTGCCGGCCCCTCCCGCCGCCGCCCGTCCCGGATACGCCGAGACCGGCGTGGCAAGTTGGTACGGCCATCCCTATCACGGCCGGCCAGCCGCCAACGGCGAGATCTACGATATGGAGAAGTTGACGGCGGCCCACCTCACGCTGCCCTTCAACACATGGCTCCGGGTGGTGAACCTGGCTAACCGGAAGAGCGTGGAGGTCCGGGTCATCGACCGCGGCCCGTTCGTTCATGGGCGCATCATCGACCTTTCCCACGCAGCGGCAAGGGAAATCGATCTCATCGGCCCAGGTACCGCGCGGGTCCGCCTGGAGGTGATCCGGTCGCCCCAAACCGTGGCGCCCGCGCTCTTTGCGGTCCAGGTGGGCGCTTTCACCCAGCGCGCGAACGCGGACCATCTGCGCGCGCAGATGGCCGCCCGTTATGGCTCGGCGCGCGTTGTGGTGCGGTCGGGCAACCCGGACCTGTTGCGAGTGCTGGTGGGCGCGGAAGGCACGGAGGAGGGCGCCGCGGCCCTGGCTCAGCGCATCAGCGAAAATTCTGTTGAGAAAACTGCCGGCTTCGTCGTACGAATTGATCAGTGAAAGAATCATGACGTGCCCCGTGACGGACAGTACCCATTCCATGGTGGGCTTTTCCTCGAAGATCGGAGCCGTCCGGCGGCTTATCGAGAAGGCTTCCAGGAACCGCCTTCCCGTCCTGCTGTTGGGCGAGAGCGGTTCGGGTAAGGAGGTGGTGGCCCGCGCCATCCACGACGCCAACCCACGAGGCCAGTTCGTGCCCATCGATTGCGGATCGCTCGTGGGAACGCTCATGGAGAGCGAGCTTTTCGGGCACGTGAAGGGGTCGTTCAGCGGCGCCATCGACAATAAGAAGGGGCTGGTGGAACTGGCCGACGGCGGGACCGCCTTCTTCGACGAGATAGGGGATCTGCCGCTGGAAATGCAGGTCAAGCTGTTACGGCTGATCCAGGAACGCGAATTCCGCCCGGTCGGCGGATTGCAGTGGCGCAAAGTCGATCTCCGCATCGTCGCCGCCACGCATCGCGATCTGCAGGCTGAAGTCGCGGCCGGCCGGTTCCGCCAGGACCTGTTCTACCGCTTGCACGTGTTCGTGGTCCACCTGCCGCCGTTGCGCGAGCACAAAGAAGATATCCCGCAACTCGTGGACCACTTTCTTGCGTTGGGCCAAGCCGCCGGACTTCCGGCCTTCCGCCCCGGCCGGGAGGTCCTCAGCGCGCTCTTCTCCTACGATTGGCCGGGAAATGTGCGGGAGCTCAAGCACGCCATCGACCGCATGGCCGCCCTGCACTCGGAAGGCGCCCTTCAGGTTTGCGACATGCCCTCGGCGCTGCAGAATCACCTGGCCGCCTCCGCGCTGCATTGTCTTTCCACCGCCGTCGAGAACACTCCCGCCGAGAGCTTCTACATCCGGCCCAAGTCGCCGGTGATCTCCCTCCCACAAAGCGAGGCGCAGGCCATCCGCAACGCGCTGGAAGCCACCGACGGCGAGCGGGGCAGGGCAGCGCACCTACTGAAGATCGGCCGCACCACACTGTATCGGAAGATGAAAGAATACAATCTGGCTTGAAAATCGCGCTGGACGCAACCTACAGCATCGGCGAACGGCTTTCCGGCGTGGGTCTCTATTCGCGCGAGATCCTGCTCGGGCTGGCCGCGTCCCATCCCGAGACGCATTTCGACTTCTGCTACCGCTCGCATCGCTATTTGCGGTCGTGGGCTAACGCTCTGCCGCCGAATGCGCGCCGGCGGTTGCTGGCCGAACCTCTTGGTCCCCGTTCGGCCGACATGTTTCACGGCCTGAATCAGCGGCTGCCGCGCCTGCCCTTGCGGCGCGCGGCCGCGACATTTCACGATCTGTTCGTGATGACCGGCGAGTATTCCACGCCCGAGTTCCGCGCACGTTTCACCGCCCAGGCGCGCGATGCGGCGGAGCGGGCCGGCGTCCTGATCGCGGTCTCCGAGTTCACTAAGACGCAGGTGGTCTCACTGCTGGGCGTGGAAGCGTCCAGGGTGGCGGTGGTACGCCACGGAATCCGGCCATTGGCATATCCGCGCCGCGCCGGGCAGCCGCGTGAAAAGGTGGTGCTGAACGTTGGCGCGATCCAGATCCGCAAGAACGTAGCGCGACTGGTGGAGGCGTTCGAGGCCCTGGAGAACGAATGGCGGCTGGTGCTGGCAGGGTCGTTCGGCTATGGCGCGGACCGGATTCGCGCGCGCATCGAGAGCAGCCCGGCGCGGGATCGCATCTCCGTTCTCGGTTACGTGGAGCCGGACGAGCTTGCCGCCTGGTACGCCCGCGCCGCGATCTTCGCCTTCCCGTCGCTGGACGAAGGCTTCGGCATGCCGGTGTTGGAAGCCATGGCGGGAGGCGCCCCGGTCCTCACTTCCAACCGGTCCGCCCTGCCCGAGGTAGCGGGCGATGCGGCGATCCTGGTGGATCCCGAGGACACGGAAGCTTTGATCGGGGCGTTACGCAACATGGCGGCAGACGAAGGCTTGAGGCAAGACATGGCCGCCCGCGGGCTGGCGCGGTCGCGCCTGTTTACGTGGGAGAAAGCCGCCCGGGAAACCTGGGACGTTTACCAGGAATTGTTGCGCCGGTTTCCATGAACGCGCCCGCGAGTGGGTTGGGCGTGACCGCTCCAACCGCTCCCTGACGGTCGCGGCTCGGCTAGCTGTTACCGATCCGCGTCGTGGCGGCCATCATGCGACCCAGGCGCCGCTCGTTATCGGCGTGCAGGCTGGTGAGGGTTTCAATGGCCTGACGCATGCGCTGGTCGTGGTCGCGTTGCAGGCTGGCGTTGAGTTCCAGGCTCTGGGCTAAGGCTTTGAGGCGTTCGTCTATGTTCATTGGACTCGCCTGAATGCGATCACTTTTCGTCGTCCACCGCAATCTTTAGGGCGCGGAGGAAGCGGTGGTCCTGGGAAGTCAGTTTGATTTTCCCGGTGGTTTCGAATACGGTCTTAGGCGGCGCTTCGGCCACCTCGGCATCTTCCGCCTCTTCTTCGTCGGCGTTCTCGTCCCTTCGGTTGAAGCCTATAGTCGCTTCCAACACCAGGAAGACGTCGTAGCCGGCCTTCTTGATTTCGCCGATCGCTTCCGCGATCCGGTCGGACTCGGAAAGGGAATCGTTGATCGCGTTTCCCAATTCCTGCATGAGGCGCTTCAAGGGTTCTTCCACAACTCCTCCCTAATTACTGGATGCGCCGGAAACCACCGGCGTTCCACCTATGGGCCTGCATCCACCACCCGTTTCGATTGTAGTGGAGGCAATTCCGATTCACAACCGGAACCACTGGTTCTATCGGCAATTCGCCGGCCACACGCCATAGCCAACGCGCAACAGGGCGCGGTTTGTTACGATGGTGGCGTGCGGCAACGCCAGGCAATCCGCGTCGGCAGACAGTTTTATCAGCATATCATACCGGCCATCGTGAAGCCCGCCCACGCGCTTTGGAATGAAGTAATCGGCTTCATTTTCTTGTGTTTGGGAGCGATCTTCGGGTTCTACGCGGTGCGCTACGCTTTGCGTGGCGACACCCTGCGCCTGTTCTTCGCCGTAGCCGCCACGCTCATCATGGTTTGGTACGGAGTCGATTCCTTCCTGCGCGCACGCAAGATTTCACGCTCATGACCGAAAAGCTGGGTAATCCTGGCGAATTCCCCTTCACTCGCGGCGTCTATCGCGACATGTACCGCAGCCGGCTTTGGACCATGCGTCAGTACGCCGGATTCGGGAACGCCGAAGAGAGTAACCGCCGGTATCGTTATCTCCTGTCTCAGGGGACCACCGGGCTCTCGGTCGCCTTCGACCTCCCGACGCAGATGGGTTACGATTCCGACCATCCCATGGCCTCCGGAGAAGTCGGCCGCGTGGGCGTGGCCATCTCGTCGCTGGCCGATATGGAAACGCTGTTCCGGGAGATTCCCCTCCAGGATGTCTCCACCTCCATGACCATCAACTCCACGGCCGCCATCCTGCTCGCCTGCTATGCGCTGGTGGCCCGCCGGCAGGGCGCGGAGTGGAAGCGGCTCTCTGGCACGATTCAGAACGACATCCTGAAGGAATACATCGCCCGCGGCACGTACATCTACCCGCCGCGGCCGGCGATGCGGATCGTCACGGACATCTTCGCCTGGGCCGGCTGCGAGATGCCCAACTGGAACATCATCTCGATCAGCGGCTACCATATCCGCGAAGCCGGCGCGACCGCCGTGCAGGAACTGGCGTTCACCTTCGCCAACGCCATCGCCTACATCGAAGCGGCCATCCAGGCCGGGTTGACGGTGGATTCTTTCGCGCCCCGGCTCTCTTTTTTCTTCAATTCGCATAACGATTTTCTGGAGGAGATCGCCAAGTTCCGAGCCGCCCGCCGCATCTACGCAAAGCTGATGCGCGACCGGTTCGGCGCGCGGGACAAACGCTCCCTGATGCTGCGCTTCCACGTGCAGACCGCCGGATCCACCCTTACCGCGCAGCAGCCCGATGTGAACATCGTGCGCACCACGCTCCAGGCTTTGGCCGCCGTGCTGGGCGGCGCGCAATCGCTGCACACCAACTCGCGCGACGAGGCGCTGGCGCTGCCCACCGAGGAATCGGCGCGCATCGCCCTACGCACGCAGCAGGTGATCGCTTACGAAAGCGGCGTTACCAATACGGCGGACCCCGTGGGCGGAAGCGAGGCCATCGAGGCGCTGACGGATTCCATCGAGCGGGGCGTGAACGACTATTTGAAGCGGATCGACGAGTTGGGCGGCGCCCTGCGAGCCATCGAAAGCGGCTACATGCAGAACGAGATTCAGAATTCGGCTTACCAATACCAGCGTGACATCGAGGGCGGGCGGCGGATCGTGGTGGGGGTCAACCGCTTCCAGTTGGTATCGGAACGCGCCGCACCCACCTTCCGATTGGACCCCGCGCTGGAGAACGCGCAGGTCGGGAAACTGCGCGAAGTGCGCGCGTCGCGCAGCCAGGCGGCCGTGGAAGAGAGCCTCTCCGCGCTGGAGCGGACTGCCCGCTCGGGCGCCAACCTGATGCCACCGATCGTCGATGCCGCCGATCGCTACGCGACCGTAGGCGAAATCTCCGACCGCCTCAGAGCGGTTTTTGGCGAGTATCGGGAACGGTAGCGTTTGTGGGGCGATCCCCCTGGACCGCGCCGGACGCCCCGTCCGGCTCTGGTTGGAATCGACGAGGCCCAGCCGCAACCAATGTGGCGAGGGTTGGCAGGCAGGCCGGGCTGACGCCCGGCTGATGACGCCGGAAGGCGTCATCGCGGGCCAAAAGGCCCGCCCCACGGCGAAGGCGGGATGTTCTCATGAACCTGAGGGCAGGGCCGCGGCTGGCGCTACCTGGCCGGTTTGGCGGCTTCGCCCAGTTCGGCGGGGTATCCGGGGTCGAACCAATCCTTGACCATGTTGGTGGGGATGTAAAGCGCCTTGACGCGAGTGAACCCCATCTGCTTCAGGAGGTCCATGGCAGGTTTGATATTGGGGCAGTGGTCCCACGGGCAGCAGCCGCAATAGACCACGATTTCACCATCGCGCGGGAGCTTGGCGGCGGCCGCCTTGAGCGTTGCCAAGCCCTCGGGGGTGGACGCCGCGCCCGTATAGACCGAGTTGGGGATGTGCTTGCTGCGATACATCACCGCGAATCCGACGTGGAGCAGCGCAGGATGCGCGCCTTTCGCCTGAAGGCGGCCAGCCAGTTCCTGGGGCTGGATCTGGGGGAAATCCGCAGCCAGCGCAACGGCCAGCGCGGTCAAGACTCCGATCGCGAAGAGTTTCATGCACCCTCGATCCCAGTGTACTGCGCCGGGAAGCCTCGGTCCCACTTGTCACGCCTGTGAACAATCGGCCCATTTCAACCGAGCGGCGAGGCATGGTCTAATAAATATTTCACAGCTCGATTTGGGAATATTCATGCGTCTGTTTGGCATTGCCTTGTTTGCTTCCGCGGCTTCCCTGCTGGCCGGGACGCCGGCGCGCGACGCCGCGGCGCCGAAAGTTCAGGCTGCGATGGCGCGCCTGCCGCTGCGTTTCGAAGCGAACCAGGGCCAGTGGAATCCGGCGGTGCGCTATGCCGCGCACGCCCAGCAATACGCCGTGCTGCTGACCGCGGCGGGGCCGGCGTTGTCGTTTGGCGGCTACGCCCGAGTGGATCTTGCGCTCGACGGCTCCAACCGGGCGCCGGAGATCGATGCGCTCGACCAGACGGCGGGCCTGACCAACTACTTCGTGGGATCCCGGGAACGCTGGCGCGCCGGCGTTCCGAACTACTCGCGGGTCCGTTATCGCGACGTGTACCCCGGGATCGACGTGGTCTACTACGGCAACGACAGCCGGTTGGAGTACGATTTTCTGCTCGAACCCGGCGCGGATCCGGCCGCCATCCGTTTGCGGTTCCAAGGCGCGGACCGGGTCGGCATCACTCCGCAAGGCGACCTGCTGGTGGAATGCGCCGGTGGGCAACTGGTTCAAAAGCGGCCGTTCATTTACCAGCGGGACCCGCGCGCCGGGACCCGCCGCCAGATCGAGGGGCGCTACGTGCGATTGGCGGATGGCGCGGTGGGGCTTCGGGTGGACGGCTACGACCGTACACGGCCGCTGGTCATCGACCCGTTTCTGGTCTATTCCAGCTACTTCGGCGGAGCGGCAGCCGACCAGATCAACGCAGTCAAGATCGACTCCAAGGGCCTGCTCTATGTCGTCGGGCGCACCGTGACCAGCGACTTAGTCGCCACGGCTGGGACCTACTCCGGTATTAACCAAGCTGTTGGCACGGACGATATCTTCATCATGGTGCTCGACACGACCGCGTCGGGCAATTTCGCCGTCCAGTATCTCAGCTATCTGGGAGGCACTTCCGAGGACGCCCCGGCCGCCATGGACATAGATGCGGCCGGCAACCTTTACATCGTTGGCACCACGGCTTCCATCGACTTCCCCATGGCCGGCACGCCCTTGCAGAACGTGAACCCAAGCGCTTCAAACAACGTGTTCGTGGTGGAGTTCAACCCCACGCTTGCCGCCGGCCTGAGCGCGCTGGTCTACTCTACGTACCTTGGCGGGTCGCTCGACAATTTCGGCAACGGCATCGCGGTGGACCATGCGGGTAAGATCTACGTCATCGGATCGACCACGTCGACCGACTTTCCGGTGAGCGACGGCGCTTACGCCGGTGTCCTGTCGGGACCACAGGACGCCTTCCTGTGCGAAATCGACACGACTTCCGCGACGGCAGTCTACTCCACGTATCTGGGCGGCGAGGGCATCGATGACGGCCGCGCCATCGCGGTGGCGCCGAATGGCCTGATCTATTTCGCGATCACCACGGACAGCACGGAGTTTCCGCTGTCCATCGCCCCCTATCGTTCCGCGCTCCAGGGAGTGGAAGACGCCGTGGTCGGCGTTGTGGATACGACCCAGTATGGGGGGAATTCGCTGGTTTACGATACGTATTTCGGCGGCTCGGATCTCGACGAGGTGCGCAAACTTTCGTTCGACGCCAACGGCAGGGTGCTTTTGACCGGCTTTACGTTCTCGACGGATTTCCCAGTCACTCCGGACGCCGTGCAGAAGACTCCCGGAGGCAACGGCGATGTATTCGTCTCGGTGGTCGATCCCGCCCACCCGGAGGCGTTCCTGGTTTACTCGACCTATTTGGGCGGCTCGCAGGGAGAGGTGGCCTACGATATCGCGGGCGACGCGTCGGGCAGCGTCTACGTCACGGGGTATACGCTTTCCGCAGACTTTCCGGTGACGTTTGACGCGCCGCAGTTGCAGTGGGGCGGCGGTATCGACATCTTCGTGGCCAAGTTAAAGCCCGGCGTATCGGGAACCGCGGGATTGCAGTTCTCGACCTATCTCGGCGGGCTAGGCACGCACGTGGCCTCCTGCTTCACGTTGGGGCTCGATGGGACGGTCTACGTGGGCGGTTACACGGACCTGGGACTGCCGTCCGCCGGCAGTTCCGCCAGGCTATACGGCGGCGGTTCGACCGACGGATTCGTGCTCGCGCTGACGCAACTGGCCGGCCAGCCGCTGGGAACCAATCGAAAGTCCACGCCGCGCGCGCCGCGGTACTGACGAACCGCGGGGACTAAAGAGCCTCGCGAAACGACCTGTCCTAATAGCGTCTCCTCCAGCTTAAAGCCCTCCGGCCGCCTATGATCCTCGCCGCGGTGTACGGACGGCGCCTCACCCCTGGTGTGCTACTTTCGGATTACATATGGCGAAGTTCCTGATTGGCCTGATTACGGGCGTCGCGTTGGTGTTCCTGGCGATCGGCCTGTTCGTTTTGCTGTTGCTGCGGTTTCAGAGCAAGCCGCCAGACATCGCGGACAATTCCGTGCTGGTGCTGCGCCTGCAAGGCGATATCCCGGAAAAGCCTCCCCTCGAGCTGCCCGCCATTTTCGGCCAGGGCGGCGGAGGCCTGACCATCGCCAACGTCTGGATGGCGCTTCGCAAGGCGGCCGCCGATTCCCGGATTAAGGCGGTCGTGCTGGAGCCCGAGGACCTTTCGATCGGGTGGGCAAGACTCGAAGAGCTGCGCGCGGACGTGGAGCAGTTTCGCAAGTCCGGCAAGCCGGTCTTCGCCTATTTGCGCGCCCCAGGCACGCGCGAATACTATGTAGCGCTGGCGGCGGACCACATCTATCTCGGCCCGGCGGAACCGCTCATGCTCAAGGGCCTGCGCGCCGAGTCTATGTCATTCAAGAACACGCTCGACAAAATCGGCGTCAGCGTGGAGGTGGAGCACGCCGGCAAGTACAAGGATTTCGGCGATATGTTCACTCGCGCCGACATGAGTCCGGAGACGCGCGAGGTGCTGAACAGCGTCGTGGACGACCTCTACGGCAACCTGGTCGCGCGCATCGCCGCGGCCCGCAAGAAATCGCCGGAGGAAGTGCGCGCCATCATCGACAGCGGGCCGTTCACCGCTACCCAGGCGCTCAAGGCCGGCTTGGTGGACGAGCTACGCTTCGAAGACGAAGTATGGACCGCGATCTCCTTCCCCTTGGGTGGCGCGCCGAAGAAGGTCTCCATCGGCGCTTACGCGAGCGTACCGGCGGCGTCCGTCGGCCTGCAGGGCAAGAGCCGGATCGCCCTGGTGGTTGGCGAGGGTGACATCGTGCGCGGCGACTCCGGCGACAACGGGTCCGGCGAAACCACCCTGACCTCGTACGGATTCGACAAAGTGCTCAGCCGCGTGGCGAACGATTCCACCATCAAGGGCGCGATCGTCCGCATCGATTCGCCGGGCGGCGAGGTTACGGCGTCCGACGAGATCTGGCGCCAGATGAACCTGCTGAGCAAGAAGAAGCCGACGGTAATCTCCATGTCCGACATGGCGGCATCGGGAGGTTACTATATGGCCATGACCGGCGACCCCATTGTGGCGTACGCCGGGACGCTCACCGGGTCGATCGGCGTGGTTTACGGCAAACCCAACCTGCACGGCCTGTACGACAAGCTCGGCATTACCAAGAACTCGATTCTGCGCGGCAAGCACGCCGACATCGATTCCGACTACACGCCGCTCTCGCAGGAGGAGCGCGTCATATTGCGCCAAGGCATCGACGAAAGCTACCACGATTTCGTGTCCAAAGTGGCCACCGCCCGGCATCGCGGGTTCGACGACATCGAGCAGTTGGCGCAAGGCCGGGTCTGGCTGGGATCGCAAGCCGTTTCGCGCGGGCTGGTCGATCAGTTGGGTGGTCTGGATGCCGCCATGGACTTGGTGAAGAAGAAGGCCGGCATTCCGGCCGGTGAAAGGGTGACCGTCGAGATGTACCCCGAGCCCACGAGCATTCTGGACATGCTCTTGAAGCGGTCTTCCTCGGAGAGCTTGCTGGAGGCAAGACTGGCAGGCGTCTTCGGCGGCATGCCCTTCCACGCCTGGATGAAGGGCGGTTTCCTGCGTCTGATGCCGTATTGGGTGGACGCGCACTAGCGGGTGGCGCCCTCTCTCTCCCTCCGGTTAAACTAGTAGCAAGGGGGCTCGTTGCACTCGCACGATCATGGCCAAGCCACGGGGACGGTACTGAAATGGTCCCTGGCGGCAACTTTCGCGTTCGTGGCGGTGGAAGTGTTCGCGGGAATCCAGGCACACTCGCTGGCCCTGATTTCCGACGCCGGCCATAACTTCACGGATGGCCTGGCGTTGCTCCTCGCCTGGATCGGCGTTTACCTGCAATCCAAGCCCGCCGACGAAACCAAGACCTACGGCTACCATCGCGCGGGCGTGCTTACCGCTTTCATCAACGCGCTCACGCTGGTGATTCTTTCGGGATGGATCTTGTATGCGAGCGTGGTCCGGCTGCGCAGCCCGCAACCCGTCCACGCGGGCATCATGATGGGCATCGCCGCGCTCGGGCTGATCCTCAATGGCGGGATCACGTGGGTCTTGCGGCAGGCCAGCCGCCACGACATCAACATCCGCGGCGCGTTCATACACATGTTCGGGGACGCCCTCGGCTCGGCCGCTATCATCGCCGGCGCCATCGTCATCCGCTACACCGGATGGGAACAGGTGGATCCCGCACTCTCCATCCTGATCGGAATTCTGATCGTCTGGACCGCCTGGGGCATCATCCGCGAGGCGCTCAACATCCTGCTCGAAGGGCTGCCGAGCGGCCTCCAATTGCAGGACGTCAGCAGCTCGATGCGAGCCGTCGAGGGCGTGCTGGACGTACACGACCTGCACATCTGGAGCCTCGGATCGAGCACGCGCGCGTTGAGCTGCCACGTGCTGATCGCCGACGTACCCCCCTCGAAAAGCGACGGCATCCTGCACCAGTTAAACGCCATGCTCGCCGGCCGGTTCCGCATCGGCCACACCACGGTGCAATTCGAGCACGTCGGCTGCGCCATATCGGAGAGCGGCTGCGCCATCCCGGTCCGCGCGGAAGGGCACGAAGGCCACCGGCATTCGTAGGGGCCACTCCGTCCCTACCCCTTCCCCAACCCGCACGCCGCGTGAACGGCGCGCACGGCTTTTTCCAGGCCGTCGCGACGGACCACGATGGCGATGGTCAGCTCGCTGGCCCCTTGCGCGATGGCGATGATGTTCACCTGCACGTTCGAAATCGCCGTGAAAACACGGCCGGCGAGGCCCGGCTTGCCCTGCATGCCTTCGCCCACCACCGCCAGGAGGCCTACGTTGACGTCCACCTGCGGACGCCGCACGTAGCCGTGCGCCAGCTCCAGCGCGAGTGCCGCTTCGAGGGCTTCTACCGCGCGCTCCAACTCCTCTTCGCGCACCAGGAAGCAGAAGTTCCCGCGGTAGCCCGAGCTGGAAAGCTCCAGCACCTCCACGTTCACGCGCGCCAAGGCGTCGAGCGACCGCGCCATGATCTGCACGCCGCTCAACTCCGGGCTGGCGGGTTCGAGCGACACCAGCGCCACCTTGGCCATGGAGGTGACCGCCCGCGCGCCCGTGGCCGCCGAGCTCGCCGGCACGATCTTCGTCCCCGGCTTCTCCGGCGCGAAGCTGTTCTTGCTCCACACCGGGATTCCCTTTTCCACCAGCGGCGCCAGCGTCCTGGCGTGCAGCACCTTGGCGCCGTTGTAGGCCAGCTCGGCCGCTTCCGCGTAGGTGATTTCGTCGAGCACCACGGCGTCCGGCGCCAGCTTCGGGTCGGCGCTCATGATGCCGTCCACGTCGGTCCAGATCCACAGTTCGGAAGCGTCCAACGCCGCCGCCAGAATGGACGCGGAGAAATCCGAGCCGCCGCGCCCCAACGTGGTGGGCCGCCCGTCGGCCGTCGCCGCGTTGAACCCCGTGATCACCGGCAGCACGCCTTTTTTCAGCAGCGGCAGCACCCGTTGCCGCGCCTTCTCGCGCGTGGGCCCCATCAACGGCGAGGCGTTGCCGAAGACGGCGTCCGTCACGATGACGTCGACCGCGTCCACCGCCGCGGCCGGTACGCCCGCCGAGTTCAGGTATTCCGCCACCAGCAGCGCCGAGAGCCGCTCGCCGGTGGCCACAGCCTCATCCACCGACCGCGGTGGCCGCACGTTGAGCATGGCCATGCCGCCGGCGATGCGCTCGAATTCCGCAATCAGCTTATGGATTTCCGCCATCACGGCGGCGTGGCGCGGCGCGGGCAGCAATTCGCGGCAGGCGTCTTCGTGGCGCGAGCGCAACGCCGCCAAGTCCGTCTCCATGCCCGTGCGATCGCCCGCTTCGGCGTGGCGCATGGCGTCGAGCAGCAGGTCCGTGATCTTGGACATGGCCGAGACCACGATCGCCACCGGCCGCCGGACGCGCTCTTCCGCCGCCAGGCGCGCGGCCACACGCATCCGCGCGGCCGAGCCCACGCTTGTGCCGCCGAACTTCATCACCAGCAGGTCCTTCAATGAAACTCCTTTCCGTTGGTAACCCGGGCGCGTACGATCCGCAGAATGGCCTCTTCCACTTCGTCGATGCTCAGTCCGGTGGAATCCAGGTACACCGCGTCGGGCGCCTGCGTCAGCGGCGCCTCGGCCCGCGTGCTGTCGCGCCGGTCGCGTTCCGCAATCTGCGCCGCCAGCGCTTCCTCGGAGATGGTCTCGCCCTTGGCGCGCCCCTCCTCGAACCGCCGCCGCACGCGCTCGTTCGGGTTGGCGTCGAGGAAAATCTTCACCTCCGCGTTCGGGAATACCACCGTGCCGATGTCGCGCCCCTCCATCACCACGCTGGCGCGCTCGCCCATGGCGCGCTGCTTGGCCACCATGGCGCGGCGCACGCCCGGAATCACGGCGACTTTGGAAGCGCCGCTCGAAACCTCCGGCTCGCGAATGCCTTCCGTGACGTCTTCGCCGTTCAACTGGATGCGTCCCGGCGCCAGCGTGATTTCCGCGGCCATGGCAAGCTGCTCCATGCGATGCATATCGCCCGGGTCGAGCTTCTCGCGCAGCGCCCACCACGCCACCGCGCGGTACATCGCGCCGGTATCGATGTAGGTAAACCCCAGCCGCTCGGCCAGGCGGCGCGCGATGGTGCTCTTGCCTGCGCCCGCCGGACCGTCGATGGCCACCACCACGCGTTTCCGATTGTCTTCCGCCAAGTAAGTAGAATAACAAGTGCGATGAGCCCGGAAGAATTCGACCGCCTGGTGGGCGCGGCATACGCCCGCATCCCGGCGCGTTTCCGCAAGCGCATGAAGAATATCGCCTTGTTGGTGGAGCCCGAGCCTGCGCCCCGGCAGCTCGCCCGCGGAGGCGTCCCACGCGGCAGCACCTTGCTGGGTCTCTACGAAGGCCGGCCCCTGACCGTCCGTAGCGTCTTCGATTCATTCTCCATGCCCGACCGCATCACCATCTTCCAAGGCCCGCATGAGCGCCTGGCCCGCGACCCCGAGCACCTGGCGCGGCTGGTAGAGGATACCGTATGGCACGAGGTGGCGCACTACTTCGGAATGGATGAATCCCGCGTACGCGCCGCCGAGAGGCGGAGGCGGAGGTGAGGCGGCGCCAGGACCAGAAGCTCTCGCCGCGGTAATCGGGCCAAGCCACGTGCCAAGCCACCTGCGCCTCTCCTGCGGGGTGCGCGACACAGAAGTGGAGGAGCCGCGATGCGCCAGGCAGAGCCGCGAACGTAAGAGAGCGGTTGCCGGCACGAGCTCAGAGATCGCGGGATGTGACCCAAGCCCACCGCTCTCTTACGTTCGCGGCTCTGCCTGACGTGCTCCTACGCTAGGATTCTCTCGATTGGCCGATGCTTCGAGGAATCTCCCACTTCTGCGTCGCGCACCCTCTCCTGCGCCTCTCCTGCGCCTCTCCCCCCAATCGGGCGACAAATTCGGTATAATACCGCTGCTATGCAGAAAGCATGTGTCTTGCTTGTGGCCGCTTTGCTCACCATTAGGTCCTTGGAGGCGTGGGACAGTGAAGGGCATATGATGGTCGCTTACATCGCGTTCCAGAACCTAACACCGGCAGCGAAGACCGCCGCAATGCGCCTCTTACAGAAGCATCCGGATTATCAACAGTGGGTCGCGGGCATTCCCGTAGATTCCAGCCATGAGGATGACCGGCTTGCACGGGCAATGATGATGGCCGCGACATGGCCCGATCAAATCAAGAGCGACTCCCACTATCGGAATGATGGCGAGACACCGCCCCATACGCCAGCCGCTGGGCAAAACATCGGCTACGCCGACACCTTCCAGCATCGGTACTGGCATTTTGAAGACATTCCGTTTGCTGTTTCCGGCGCAACGGGTCATGCTCCCCCAAGCATTAACGCGGAGGAGCGGATTAACTTGTTTATCGCGGCACTGCAGCAAGCGCCAACAGCCGCGCTACTCGATAAGCAGTCGTATGATTTTGTGTGGCTTCTGCATCTTGTAGGGGACATCCACCAACCACTGCATTGCACGAGTCGGTTCACTCCCACACAAAGCAACGGCGACGAAGGAGGGCTCAAAGTTACCGTGAAGCCCACGGTCGGCGCAAGCACAGCGCTTCATTTTTTCTGGGACGACTTGCCTGGCGTCAGCCAAGATCCCAATGCCGCTATCGCAGCCGCCGGGCGCCTCCCTCACGTATCACCCGCGACGAGTATCGACGTACACGCTTGGGTAGCGAACTCCGAGCACCTTGCAGAGACGGTCGCCTACGCGGCGCCTATCGGAACTTCCGCGGGTCCTTATAGCCTCAATAGCGCCTATGAGCAAAATGCGCGCCAGACGGCAAGTGTGCAACTCGAGACGGCGGGCATACGACTGGCGAACGTCTTTAACGCAACGCTGCGTTAGCAGATTGAACACCAGTGGTCTTCGGAGTATGAATCTGTTCGACTTATAGCCGGACAGTAGTGGTAACCGTACTGCACCGCACAAAAAGCTCAAAGTAGCTATAGCAACATTCACTAACTGCGGATAGAATCCCCCGGCCCCCGACCCCTTGCCCCCGGGAACGCACTACACTGAATTCATGCTGCCAGCCGGCTTGAAGGAGCGTCTCGCCGCTCTCATGGGGCCGCGTGGCTACCTCGACCGCCCTGAGGACCTTGCGCTCTACGAGTACGACGGCAGCGTGGAGAAGCGCCGCCCCGATATCGTCGTCTTCCCCCGCACCACGTCGGACGTATCCGCCATCGCCAGGATCGCGCGTGAGTTTCGCGTTCCGCTAGTGGGGCGCGGAGCGGGCACGGGGCTCTCCGGCGGCGCGATCCCGCGCGAAGGCGGCATCGTGGTAGCCTTCGCGCGCATGAACCACATTCTCGAGATCGATCTCGAAAGCGAGCGCGCGGTGGTCGAGCCCGGCGTGGTCAACCTGGATATTACCCTGGCGGTGGAAAGCCGCGGCTACTTCTTCGCCCCCGACCCTTCCAGCCAGCGCGCCTGCACCATCGGCGGCAACGTGGCGGAAAACGCCGGCGGACCGCACACCCTGGCCTACGGAGTCACCACCAACCACGTGCTCGGACTCGAACTCGTGCTGCCCGATGGCAGCGTGGTCGAGACCGGCGGCAAGGAACCGGACCTCCCCGGCTACGACCTCACCGGCCTGCTCACCGGCTCGGAAGGCGTCATGGCCCTGGTCACCAAGGCGACTCTCCGGCTGATGCCCAAAGCCGAAGCCGTGAAAACCGCGCTGGCCATCTACGAATCGAACGAAGACGCCGGCCGCACGGTGACCGGGATCACCGAACGCGGCATCACGCCCGTGGCGGTGGAGATGCTCGACGGCGTCATGCTCCGGATGGTCGAGGAGGCCACCCACGCGGGATACCCCATGGACGCCGCCGCCGTGCTGCTCATCGAACTGGAGGGCCTCGCGGAGACCGTGGAGGAGCAAGTGGAACAGGTCCGCGAGGCGTGCCTCTCGTGCGGAGCGCGCGAATTCCGCGTGGCCCGGTCGGCCCAGGAGCGCGAACTGCTTTGGCAGGGCCGTAAGAACGCCTTCGGCGCCGTGGGCCGCGTCAGCCCGACTTATTACGTGCAGGACGGCGTCGTGCCCCGCACCAAGATCGCGCCCACGCTTCGCTTCATCGGCGAAGTGGCGCGCAAGTACGGCCTGACCATCAGCAACATCTTTCATGCCGGCGACGGCAACATGCACCCCATCATTCTCTTCGACGCGCGCAAGCCCGGCGAACTGGAGAAAGCCAAGGCAGCGGGGGAGGAAATCCTCACGTATTGCATCGAGGCGGGCGGTTCGATCACCGGGGAGCATGGCGTCGGAATGGAGAAAAACGAGTTGATGCCCAAGCTCTTTACTCCGGAGACCCTGGACGCCATCCGCGGTCTGAAGCTGCTGTTCGACCCCGAAAGCCGCCTGAACCCCGGCAAACTGCTGCCCACCGGCCGCGGCTGCATGGAGATCCGACAACCGTTCACGCCCCCGCCCCCCGGACCCTGATCCCGGCGCCAGCCGCGGGCCTCGAAACGCATGTACACTATACGGATGAATCGAAGCTCCGCGGTTGCCTGGGCCGTAGCGATTGCCCTGTTGCCTGCTTTGGCGGCGCTGGCCGCCAGCCCCCGGTTTTCCGTTGTCCTGCCAATGGAGCAAAGCGCGACGCCGCTCGATGGGCGGCTGTTGCTGGTTGTCTCGACCGATCCCTCCGCCGAGCCGAGATTGCAGGTGGACGACTCGCCGAACTCCCAGATGGTCTTTGGCGTGGATGTCGACGGGCTGCGGCCGGGCCAGGCAGCCACTGTGGACGAACACGCGTTTGGCTACCCGGTGCGCAGCCTCGCGGACCTGAAACCGGGGGAGTACTACGTGCAGGCCGTGCTGCACCGCTACGAGACGTTCCACCGCGCCGATGGCCACACGGTCAAGCTGCCGATGGATCGAGGCGAAGGACAGCACTGGAACCTCGCGCCCGGCAACTTGTACAGCACGCCCCAGAAGATCGGTCTCGGCGGCGCGGCGGCGGCGGCGGTTCGGATCGTTCTCGATCGGCAAATCCCGCCGATTCCCGCGTCTAAGGATACCAAGTACATCCGGCACGTCAGGATCAAGAGCGAGTTGTTGAGCGCCTTCTGGGGGCGCCCGATGGTTCTGGGCGCGAACATTCTCGTGCCGGAGGGCTTCGACGAGCATCCTGGCGCGCGCTACCCGCTGACCGTTTTTCACGGGCACTTTCCGGACGATTTCGAAGGATTCCGCACCGAGCCTCCCGATCCGAACCTGAAGCCGGATTACAGCGAACGGTTCCACCTAGCCGGTTACAACCGCATCCAGCAGGAGGAGGCCTACAAATTCTACCAGCAGTGGATCTCGCCGAAGTTCCCGCGATTCCTCATCGTCGAGATCCAGCACGCCAACCCCTATTACGACGATTCGTACGCCGTAAATTCGGCGAACCTGGGACCTTATGGAGACGCGATCGAGAGCGAGCTGATTCCCGCCATCGAGAAACAATTCCGGGCCATCGGGCAAGGCTGGGCGCGGTTCACGTACGGCGGTTCCACCGGCGGTTGGGAAGCACTGGCCGTCCAGACGTTCTATCCGGACCACTATAACGGAGCGTTCGCCGCGTGCCCCGATCCGGTGGACTTTCGGGCCTACACGGTAGTGGACATCTACAAAGACAAGAACGCCTATTTCCTGGAGGGCGCGCACAAGAGGGTTGCGCAGCCGGCCATGCGGGATTACCTGGGCCATGTCACACTAACGCAGCAGGACGCAAACTACTACGAGCTGGCGCTGGGGTCCCACGGCCGCTCCGGCGAGCAGTGGGACATCTGGCAGGCCGTTTATTCGCCGGTGGGAAGCGACGGCTATCCCGCGCGGATCTTCGACAAAGTCACCGGCGATATCAACCCGGAAGTCGCGGCATATTGGCGCGACCATTACGACCTGAGCCACATCCTACAGCGGGATTGGGCGACGCTGGGTCCGAAGCTGAGGGGCAAGATCCACATTTACGTGGGCAGCGCCGACACTTATTTTCTGAATGACGCGGTCTATTACATCGAGGATTTTCTGAAGGCAACGGCGAACCCTCCCTACGAGGGCGAAGTGAAGTACGGCGACCGCGCCGAACATTGCTGGAACGGCGATCCCACGCTACCGAACGCTCTCTCGCGGCTGCACTACAACACGATGTACCTGCCCCAAATGATCGACCGGATGGAGAAGACCGCGCCGCCCGGGGCCGATCTGACAAGCTGGCGGTATTAGATTTACGGCAGGCTGGCCGTCATGAACTTGGAGATGTCCGCCTTCGCTTTTTCGAGCGACTTCAGGTGCGTGTAAATCATGTGGCCGGCTTCGTAATACCCCAGCGAAATGTGGCTGCGCAGGCTGGGGTCGAGGAGCATGTGGTCCACGGTGTATTCCG
>OCTA010002065.1_pt1 | contig 18418 bp, 21 predicted proteins | sample 1538991 | NCBI WGS metagenome assembly OCTA01 (sample SAMEA3539302, study PRJEB22396) | soil metagenome | biome: tundra; feature: field; material: soil | place: USA | collected 2010-05 | depth 0.15 m | reverse complement strand
TCGGCGCAGGCACCTCACGAACTGCACGGCTCACCGCCACCGCCACCGCCACCGCCACCGCCACCGCTCTCCGAGCTGGAGTAGCTCACTCTCCGTTGCCGTCACCACCAACGGGTGGGTCAGTGGCGCGCATGAGTGAGGGCAGGTTAATTGGGGCAGGCAGGTTGGGCGGGGCAGGGACAGTTCATCCACTCGGGTCCGTGGCTCAGCCGGCCACAACTTCGACAATTGCTTGAGAAGCGACGTCCACCGTGCGTTCGAGATCGCCATCCGTATGCGCCATCGAGGTGAACGCGATCTCATACGGTCCTGGCGCCAGCGCCACACCACGGTCGAGCATGGCGTTGAAGAACCGGGCGTACAACCCCGTCGTGGCTGAGCGCACCGCGTCGTCGTAGCCACGCATCGGGCCTGCACCCGCAGGAACAAAAAACAGACCCAGCAGAGGCCCGACCACCGGGACCCGCGCCTCGAAGGCAACACGTCCGTCTCCCGATCGAGCCAATCCCTCGTTCAACACCTTCTCCAGCGCCGCGCCGAACGAAGCCACCCGATCCGACAGAGCCGTGTACGACTCCGCATCCACAGCACCCAGGACCGCCAGACCCGCCGCGGTGGCCAGTGGGTTCCCCGAGAGGGTGCCAGCCTGATAAACCGGTCCCTCGGGAGCCAGTACCTCCAATACATCGCGCCGCCCACCGAACGCCCCCACCGGCAGGCCCCCACCGATGACCTTGCCGAAACACCACAGGTCGGGACGCACGCCCGACCACGCCGACGCGCCGCCCGCACCCAGGCGGAACCCAGTGATCACCTCGTCAAAGATCAGTAATGCTCCTGACGCATCACAGGCCCGGCGCAGACCTCCTAAGAACCCCTCCATCGGCGGAATGAGTCCCATGTTGGCCGCCACCGGTTCGACGATCACGCAGGCCACCTGCTCGTCAAGTTCGGGAACCACGTTGTAGGGGACCACGATCGTCTCAGCTACGGCGGCAGGCGGCACGCCGGCTGAATCGGGTAGACCGAGCGTGGCCACACCGCTGCCGCCTCCGGCCAGGAGTCCGTCTGAGTGACCGTGATAGCAGCCGGCGAACTTCACGATCCGGGATCGGCCGGTATATCCACGGGCTACCCGAATGGCACTCATTGCCGCCTCGGTACCCGACGACACCAGCCGAATCTGTTCGCAGCCTTCGACCCGGGCACAGATGGCCTCGGCCAGCATTACTTCGCCTTCGGTCGGCGCGCCGTAGGTGGTCCCCCGGCCGGCCGCAGCGCGCACCGCCTCCACCACCACCGGGTGAGCGTGGCCCAACAGCGAGGCACCGTAGGATTGGACGAAATCGAGCAGCTGATTTCCATCCGCGTCCCACACCGAGGCACCTTCACCCCGGGCCACGAAGTAGGGGTGTCCGCCCACCGAGCGGAACGACCTGACCGGCGAGTTCACCCCACCAGGGATCACCCGTTGGGCGCGATCGAACAACTCTGCAGACCGGGAGCGCTCAACCACCGAGTGCCTCGGCCAACTGACCGGCGAAGTAGGTGAGGATCACATCAGCTCCGGCCCGCTTCACCGCGCTGATCTGTTCGAGCGCCACCGCCGGACCATCGATCCACCCGCGCTCGGCCGCCGCGCACACCATGGCGTACTCCCCACTCACGTGATACGCCGCGACTGGCACCGACACCGCCGCCCGCACGTCGGCGATGATGTCGAGATAGGTGAGTGCGGGCTTGACCATCACCAGGTCGGCCCCTTCGGCGATGTCGAGTGCCACTTCGGCGAGCGCTTCCCGGCGGTTGCGCGCATCTTGTTGGTAACCCCGCCGGTCACCGCCGTCGGCAATGGTGACGTCCACCGCGTCCCGAAACGGACCGTAGAGGGCCGAGGCGTACTTGGCGGCGTAGGCCATCACCGCAGTGTCGACCAAGCCCGAACTGTCCAGGGCCGCGCGTATGGCACCCACCTGACCGTCCATCATGCCGCTGGGGGCCACCACATCGGCGCCGGCGCCGGCCTGGGACACCGCCACTTGGGCATAGAGCGGCAGGGTGCCGTCATTATCGACGTCGCCGGTGAGCGGATTGATCACACCGCAATGGCCGTGGTCGGTGAATTCGTCTAGGCAACAGTCGGCCATCACCACCATCGAGTCGCCCACCTGGTCGCGTACGACAGCCAGCCCCCGCTGCACGATGCCATCGGAGGCGAACGCCTGGCTTCCCACCGCGTCCTTTTGCTCAGGTCGAGGCAGACCAAAGAGGATGACCCCGGGTACTCCGAGGGCGGCGAGGCGGGCGGCCTCCTTCGACAGCGAATCGAGGGTGTGCTGCATTACCCCGGGCAATGACGGGATTGGTCGTGGATCCTCGAGCCCATCGGCCACAAAGAGGGGGGCTACCAGGTCGTCGACCGACAACCTCGTCTCGGCGACCAGGCGCCGGAGGGTGGGCGTGCGCCGCAGACGCCGCATTCGCGTGGTGGGGAATGGCGGCATGGTCGGAGTGTCGGGCAACACGGTCCCCAAGCCTACGGCAGCCCGGCGCCGCTCACGTCGGAACCATTGTCGGGAGCAGCGGCAGAAGCCACGTCGGGTGAGAGAGCGACGACCACAGCAGCCACCAGTCCGTCGATGGTGGCCTCGCTGGCCTCCACCGTCACGTTGAGACCGTGGGTTCTGACCGATGCCGACGTGACCGGTCCGATGGAAACGACCACCCGGGGCACCGCATCGATACCCAAAAGATCGACGGTGCGTTCAACAGTCGACGACGACGTGAATGCCACCGCGTCAGCGGCACGGGCGGCGACGACGGATCGGGGATCGGGATCGCCGGCAACTGTGCGGTAGGCGACGACCTCATCGACCTTCCAGCCCTTGGTCTCGAGTCCGGGCACCAGAGCTTCCCGCACCGTTTCGGCCCGGGGAAAGAGGACCCTGGTGCCGGTACCACCGGTTCGGGGAAATACCTCGGCCAGTGCATCGCTGATCGTCACCTCCGGTACCAGGGTCGGGGGGAATCCCCCGTCAGACAGCCGGCGCGCCGTGGCCGCCCCCACCGCCGCCCACCCCGTGCCGTTGGGCACGGCCCGCCCACCGAGGGCGGCCAGAAACCGCGACACCGCGTTGGTGGAGGTGAATACCACCCAGGCATAGGCCCCGCCGACCAGCCGATCCGCGGCCTCGGCCAATCCGGCCCCACCGTCGATTGGATCCTCAATGGCGATGACCGGCAACTCGACCACCGTCGCCCCCAACGCCAGAAGGTTGTCCACCAACGAAGAGGCCTGTGCCCGGGTGCGGGTCACCACCACACTACGGCCGGCCAGCGACCCAGACGGTGTCATAATTGATCCCACCTTCACCTTCACCTTCACACGTCGAGAGCGGCCACCGGGCCGATGACGATGATCGAAGGTGCCGGGAGATCGACATTGGCCAACGAGTCGAGGGTGGTGCGCACCACCCGTTGCCGGTCGGTGGTCCCCCAGTGCACAACCGCCACCGGCGTTGTGCCGAGCCGACCACTGCCCACCAGTTCGGTGGCGATCGTGGCCCGCTCCCCCATGCCCATGAGGACAACCAGAGTGCCGCCGGCCCGGCCCAGCGCATCCCAGTCGACACCTCCGGGAGCCGACGGGTCACCGGTATGACCTGTTACCACGGTGACCGAGGTGGACATTCCCCGGTGGGTGACCGGAATTCCGGCGGCAGCGGGGGCGGCGAAAGCGGACGACACCCCCGGCACCACTTGGTACTCGACGCCGGCGGCCCGCAATGCCAGCGCTTCCTCCCCACCGCGCCCGAAGACGAACGGGTCACCACCTTTCAGCCGCACCACCTGACGCCCCGTCTTCCCATGGGCCACCAACAACTCGTTGATCTCGTGCTGGCGCCGGGGCAGACCGGGCGTCTTGCCCACATCGATCACCTCGGCACGGGGAGGGGCCAACGTCAGCAACTCATGGGCAATGAGGCGGTCGTGAATGACGACATCCGCCCCTCCAAGGAGGCCGGCACCGCGCAACGTGAGCAGCTCCGGGTCACCGGGGCCGGCACCGACCAGATAGACAGTCACCGGTCCCCGACCGTCCCCAGTGAGCTCCCGCCCGCCTCGTCGAGCAGGTACCGGGCCACAGCCCGACCGATCTTCTCGGGATCATCACCAGAGGCGGTATGGCGCAACACCACCCGACCGTCGTCGCTGCCCATGATGCCGGTAAGGGTCACCGTCCCCCCATTGCCGTCACGGCCCCCGTCGTCCGCCAGGGTCGCATAGGCCCCCACCGGCAGCGTGCACCCGCCGCCCAGCTCGCCCAGGTAGGCCCGCTCGGCGCTGACCGCCCGGCGGACCGACCCGTCATCGATGAGGGTCAGTGCTGCCCGAGTCCGCTCGTCGTCGACACGGCACTCCACCGCCAACGCCCCTTGTCCCACCTGGGGAATCATCACCATGGGATCGAGTATTTCGGTCTCCACCCCGTCGGGAGGTGACCACCCCAGTCGCTCGACCCCGGCGGCCGCCACCACGACCGCGGTGACATCGCGGGCACCCGCCACCGCCACCGCCAAACGGGTGGCCAGATTCCCCCGTAGGTCGGTGAACAACAGGTCAGGCCGGAGATTGGCTAGCTGCACCCGTCGTCGGGCCGAGCCGGTGGCCACCCGGGCTCCGGTACCAAGCGTCTCGAGGGTCGCGCCCACCAGTAGATCGCGTGGGTCCGCCCGTTCCGGGAAGGCAGCCAGGACCAACCCCGGGACCTGCAACTCACTGGCGGCGGGAAGATCCTTGGCCGAGTGCACCGCGGCGTCGGCCTCACCACGGACCACGGCGGCCTGTACCTCTTTGACGAACACGCCCTGCCCGCCGATGGACTGGAGTGAAGTATCTGTCCGGCGATCGCCTTCGGTCTCCACCGTGATCAACGACGCCTCCACGCCCAACGCTTCGAGCAGGCGGGCGACCCGACGGGCCTGCCACAGGGCCAGGGGTGAACCTCGGGTGGCCAGTCGGACGACCGGTCGGTCGGTCACAGGCCTACAGGTCGAACAATGTCCGGAGCGACTCGATCAGGCGCTCGCCTCGCGGGGTGCCGACCGCATCCTTCAGTGTCATGGTCGGTTGATGCAACAGCTTGGCCACCATGGCCCGGGTGACCGCGTCCACCTGTTCCCACTGCTCGTCGGTCAGGTCGGACCGTTTGGCCCGCTGCCGATCGAACTCGGCCCGGCGGGCAAGTTCGGCCTGGCCCCGCAGAGCGGACACCACCGGCGCGGCCCCCCGGGCCCGGGATGCCGCCCGGTACCGTTCCACCTCGTCGCCAACAATCTCTCTGGCCTGGGCCACCTCGTCCTGGCGACCGGAGAGCACCCCTTCGACCGCGGCGCGCAGCGTGTCCATATCGAGAAGGGTCACCCCGGCAATCTCCGAAGCCGACGGTTCCACATTGCGGGGGACGCCGAGATCGACCACCAGGAGGGGCCCACCGGGGGCCCGGCGCACCATGGCCGCCTCCAGCAAGGAACGCTCCATGATCGGGCGAACGCTGCTCACCGAGGTGAACACCACATCGGCGACATCGAGCTCTCCGGCCAGGTCTTCCAGTGGCACCGACCGGGCGACCGCGGCCAGTCCATCGGGGAGTCCGGCGATCACCGCATCGGCGCGAGCGGCAGTGCGATTCGCCACCACGATGGCCGCCGGTCGGTGGGCAGCGAGGGCTTGGGCCACGCCGTCGCCCATCTCCCCGGCTCCCACCACCAGCACCCGCGACCCGGCCAACCCACCGGGGCCGGCCTCTCCATCGCGAAGATGGCCGGCGGCAAGGGCCACCGCCCCGTGGGACAGCGAGGTGATGCCCCGGGCGATGGCCGTCTCGGAGCGCACCCGCTTGCCGGTCTCGACCGCATGCCTGAACAGGGCGCCGAGCACCGGACCGGACGCCCGCTCGTGCTGGGCCTTCTGCCACGCCCGGCGCACCTGGCCGAGCACCTCGGATTCACCCAGCAATGCCGAGTCGAGCCCGGAGGCCACGGTGAACAGGTGATCGGCCACATCGTCGTCGAATCGGATGGTGAGGTAATCGGCGAGCGCGTCGACGGTGGTGTCACCCATGAGGGCGAGGAACTCCTGGAGCTCGGCCACGCCGTCGTGGAACCGTTCGACCACCGCATACACCTCGGTCCGCAGACAGGTGGAGACGATGACGGCTTCGGACAGGTTGGAGCGGTCCCGCAAAGTGGCCAGCGCCTTGGGCAGGGCGCTCTCGGTGACCGCCACCTGCTCGAGCAGGTGCAGCGGGACCTCACGCTGCTCGATGCCTACGACGATCACTGACACGTTGTCACCGCTTCGGTCGGTCGGACGCTAAGACGTTCATTGACTCACTACTCGTTCTGCCTCACTCGATCCGACAAGCCGGACCATCAAGCATGCCGGTCAGGTCGCCACGTCGCCAGTTGCGACAGCGACGGTAGGAGTCTCAGTCTAGGTTGGCGCTGGTCAGGCCGATCGAACGGATGACCGGCATCACGTCACTGCCCGGTGTCGAGCGCCTCGACTGATAGAAGCTCATGATCTGCAGCTCGATGCTGAGATCGACATACCGCAGCAGGATCTCGGGGCCCACGGTGAGGACCTTGGGGGCGAAGTTGAGGAGCGAATGGACTCCCGACTCCACCAAAAGATCGGCCACGCCCTGGGCCGCCGATGCCGGGGTGGCGATCACGCCGATGGCGAGGGGTTGGTCAGCGACGATGTCCGGAAGGGCATCGAGGTGGCGGACCACCACTTCACCGACCTCTTCCCCGATGATCTTGGGATCGGTGTCGAGCAGGGCCATCACCTGAAAACCGCGGGCGATGAATCCATGGGAGTGGGCCAGGGCCCGCCCCAGGTTTCCCATACCGACGATGACCATCGGCCAGACATAGTCGAGGCCGAGCTCGCGGTCGATCTGCGCGACGAGAAAGGAGGTGTCGTACCCGGCCCCCCGGGTGCCGAACGAGCCGAGCAACGAAAGATCCTTGCGCACCTTGGCCGCGTTCACCCGGGCCAGCGAGCCGAGCAACTCCGAGGACACGGTGGTAGTGCCGGACCGCACCAACTCCTCGAGAATGCGTTGGTAGACGGGCAGGCGACCCACGGTGGCCTCGGGGATCCGACGATGGGGATCAGAGGTCGGAGATGGGCTTCCGGTGGAATCCGGGAAGCTGGGTTCAGGGGATGTCGGCACTGGGACGGATCGTAGGACGTTCGACCTCGGGGAGGAAAACCGAGGTCACCCGAGGAGCCGAACCCGAACCCGAATTCCGGTGGCATGGACGCGAAGCTGACCGGCCGCTGACGCCCTGTCGAGCACCAGGGCCAGGTGGTTGTCGCTGTCGACCAACACCCCGAACTCCCCTCGACCGAGATCGCCGAAGGCCGCCACCCGTCGGGCCGTCAGGGTGACCGTGCGGCTGGGCATCAGCTCCACCTCCATCACGGAATCGGCGGTCACTCCCAGTTGGTCAAGGCTGGCCGGCCGGGCCCGGAGCTGGATATTGCCGAAGGCGTCGATATGGGTCACCGAGGTGACCAGGATTGCCCCGTCGAAGTGGTCGGGAGGCAGGTCCGGGGCGCTCACCAGGGACTCTGGGTCCACCTGGGTCCCGAGCGAGCTCGGGTCTCCTCCTCCCACCAGGTAGGCGACGGCCGGGGCGAACACGTCCCGACCGTCGAAGGTGGAGCCGGCCTCGGTCGCCAACGCATACACCGCGGCGGGTCCACCCAGTCCCTCCACTGCCGGCAACAACAGGCCATTGTCGGGGCCCACCCACCATTCGGGTCCGAGGGACCCTTTGCCGGCCCCGCCGCCCGACCCTCGATCCGCCACTCGCCCGGCAACCCGAATGGCCACCCCCAGGCGGGAGGTCCCCACCCCCGGGTCGACCACTGCCAACACCGCTCCCGGTCCCAGATAGGGCGCTGATCGGACCAGGGCGGCGGCTGCGGCGGTCACGTCGAACGGGGGCACCTGATGGGTGAGATCGATGACCGGCACCCCGGGCGCATCCCGGTGCAGGACAGCCCGCACCACACCCACGAACTCATCAGAGGTGCCGTAGTCGGACAGGAAATAGATCGCCGGCGGCACAGACGAGGTGATCAATGGGGACGAGGGACCCGTCACCGGATCAGTCCTCGTTGGCCGATCTCAATCATTCTCAGTCTTTCCCAGTCATTCTCCGCCAACCTGAGCCAACCTGAGCCGGGCTCAGCCGGCCTTGGTGTACTGCTGGGTCAGGTACCGATTCAGGTCGTCTTCCCGAATCCGGAACGACTTGCCGATCCGCACCGCGGCCAGCGACCCGGTATTGATCAGCCGGTACACAGTCATATTGGATACCCGCAGCGTGGCCGCCACCTCGGTGACGGTCAGAAACCGCGTATTCGCATGTTCTTCCATCGGCGATCGACCCTCCTCCGCTTGTGGTGACTGTACGCCACTGTGGCTGATGGGGAAAGTGGGAATTCGCTGACTGGGTGGGGCCGGCCTGCGGGTTCAGAGCTTGGCCACCGCGATGGCCGCCAGCTGGGCGAAAAAGGTGGTGCTGGCCGTGGTGGTCGACCACCCGAGGAAGGTGCCATTGGAGCCCTTGACGGCGTAGAGGACGTCGAGATAGCTGGATTGAGCGCCCTCGGTGAGGATCATCTGGGCGGCAAACCCGGCATCTCCTGTCGATCCCACCGAGATCGCCTTGATCCCGATCGTCGCCTTCACCTGGCCGGAGCTGAGGGTTCCTCCGTTGCAGGATTCAAAGGTCGATTTGAGCATTTTGGCCGATGCCGTCGCCTTTCCTGGCGAAAACAGGCCCACTGTCTGGATGACCGCGGTTGGACTCGACCCCGCATCGGCGAAGACCACGCTGGAACGGGTATTCGAATCCTTGAGCAGCACCAGGTCGGCCACGCACGATGGCGTCCCCTTGGTGCCGGCCGCATCCGTAGCCGTGTCCTGGGCCCAGCCTGATGGGAAGTCGGATCCCGTCAGCAGCAGCGGCTTGAGCGCAGCCTCCTGGGCCTGAGTCAGGGTGGTGGTGGGAGGCGCAGCGGTGGTGGAGGTGGAGGAGGTGGAGGTGGAGGTGGTCGTAGTCGACGTGGCCGTGGTCGACGCGCTGCAGGCCGCCAGCCCACCGGCCATGGCCAGCCCCACGCCAAGGGCCACTGCCGCCCTGGTACCAGCAGCCACTCTCACTCTCTTCGCTGCCCTCAACGGCCCAGCTGCCCTCAACGGCCCAGCTGCCCTCAACGGCCCAGCTGCCTTCAACGGCCCAGCTGCCTTGAGCGTTCGACGGCTGCCGCCACCGCCTCGATGAAGGCCGAGCGCACCGCCTTGAACTCCAACGTGCGCAACCCCGCCGCGGTGGTCCCGCCCGGCGAGGTCACCGCCGCCCGGAGCTCCGCTGGATCATCATCTGTCTCACTGAGCATGCGGGCCGACCCCAGCAATGTGCCGACCACCAGTTTGTGACTCACATCACGGGGCAACCCGGCCGCCACCCCGGCCTCGATCATGGCCTCAGCTACCAGAAAGATGTAGGCGGGACCCGAGCCCGATACCCCGGTGACGGCGTCGAGTTGCCGTTCGGGGAGCCGCACCACCGTTCCCACCGCCGAGAGGATCCCCTCAGCCCAATCGAGATCGCTCGATCTCGCTTCGCTGCCACCCGACATCCCGGCCACACCGGCACCGATCAACGCCGGGGTGTTGGGCATGGCCCGCACCACCACCGCCCCGGGATTGAGGACGGCTTCGAGCCGGGCCGTTGGCAACCCGGCCACCACTGACAGGACCCGGTCGATCCCTACCGCGGCCAGGGCCCGGCAAACTCCTTCGGCGACTTCGGGTTTCACAGCCAGAAGGGCGCCCCCGGCCGCCACCGGTGCGTCCAACACCGTCAGGCCCGGATGGGCGGCGACCAGCCTGTCCCGTTGTGTTGGGTCGGGGTCGCTCACCGCGAGCTCGCTGACCTCGGCCCATTCGCCGGCGAGAAGGCCCGTGAGCAGGGCCGAACCCATCTTGCCTCCACCTACGAGCAGAAGTTTCGGTGCCATATGGAAACGCTAGCAGCGGGCCGATGGCAGGCAGGAGGTCAGGGACCACTCACTCGACCGAGCCCGTTCGGCCCGATCAGCTCAGTCCCGCGCCGACTGTGGCCGGCGACGGTACATGCCCTCGTAACCCAGGGTCATCGCCGTCGGGAAGCACTCGTCGGTATAGGCCAACGACGCTCCCATCACCCGATCGAGCTCCTCGTCGTCGACCCGTTCCACCGGGACCCGACCCACCAGATAGATGGCCGCCTCGGGACCCAGGGCGAAGCTCATGCCCAGCAGGTCGGCGTTCCTCTTCAAGAGGTACTCCCAGGTGGCCTCCACGTTGGTTTCGGGGGCGGGCATAAATTGCGCTTCGTGATGCAGGGTCCGCTGACGAAGCGTGAGCCACACCGTCACGTAGTCCTTTTCGTCGCCGCGCATCCTCAAGTACCAACGGGGAGCCCCGGTAACCGGGTCCCCGCCCTCTTGGCGATCGGCGGCCACCAGTGCACTAGCTTCGTCCGCCAACTCCCGCTCGGCCCAGCGGTCGATCACCGCGCACACGGCTTCCCGCTCGTCTGCGCTCAGGATGCCGCCCCATCGATCGCCGCCCGCGGTCATCGACCGGGGATCGCGGGCAGTCGGCACGGCGTCACGAGCAGTCGGCACTGCGTCACGAGCAGTCGACCAGCCGCCCGACGGTGAGCTCTTCATAGATGTCTCGCAGCAAGGAGGCGGCCCGAGCCCACGTGTAGCGCCGGGCCCGCAGCACCGCGCCGGTTCCCAGCCGCTCGGCCAGCAACGGCTCGGCCAGGATCTGACGAATCCAGGCGGCGAACGCCTCTGGCGTCGGGTCTTCCACCAGAAATCCGGTGCGGCCGTGATCGACCAGGGTGCGCAATCCGCCCACATCCGAAGCCACGACCGGAGTGCCACAAGCAGCGGCTTCGAGAGCCACCAGGCCGAAAGACTCGGAACGGCTGGGCACCAGGCAGACATCGGCCGCCCGATAGTAGGTGGAGAGCAACTCGTGGGGGCGGGGCGGAACGAAGAACACCCGATCCTCCAGACCCAGCTCTCCGACCAGGGACACCATCCGGCCAAGTTCGACGTCGCCTCTCGGGCCGCTGGGGCCACCCACGACGGCCAGACGGGCATCAGCATGGTCCCGGCCGAGAGCGGCGAGAGCCCGCACGGCCACCTCTACCCCCTTCAGCGGCTGAATCCGTCCCACGAAAAGCAGCAGGGGACCGTCCATCGGCAACCCCAGAGCGGCGCGGGCCTGCGGCCGGTATCCCGGACCAAAGAAAGCGTGGTCCACGCCCGGCGCCACAATGCGGATCCGGGACGGGTCGGCGTGGTAGAGCTCGGAGATCTGCTCCGCCTCGACCGAACACGAGGCGAGCACGCTGTCCGAACAGTTGATGGTGGCCGCCTCTGCCTCGGCCCGAAGATGGGCGGAGTCGGCCTCGACCTCCTCGGGGCTGAACTCGGCCTTCACCCGGTCGAGGGTGTGGAAGGTCGACACCAACGGCAGGTTCATCTGATGCTTGATGGTGTGCCCGGCCAGTCCGCTCAACCAGTAGTTGGCATGGACGGCGTCGAAGGGCACGTCTTCATCAGCCGAGGGGCCACCCCTCTCCCTCTCCCCCTCCCCCGGACCTGAGCCTGAGCCTGAGCCTGCCCCCGGACCTGACCTTGACCCCGAGCCGGCCGACTCCATGTACTTGAGGACGCCCTCGGCGAACTCTCCCACCACTCCGGGAAGCAGCTCTTTGGCCATCAGAGTGGGCGGGCCGGCGGAGATGTGGTGCACCCGAAACCCCGGCTCCACCGTGATGGTGACGGGAAGACTGTCGGACCAGGCCCGGGTGAAGACATCGCAGACCACTCCGGTCCGGGCCAGGGCGGAGGAGAGCTCGCGCACGTACACGTTCATGCCGCCGCCGTCCCCGGTTCCGGGTTGAGCCAATGGCGACGTGTGCAACGACAGGACAGCTAGGCGTCTCATGCGCCGCCGAGCCTATCGGGATGGCCCGATCTGTCAGCTACCGGCCAAATCAGCCGGTGGCGGGGCCTTCATGGGCACCCGCACCCGCACCCGCACCCCCGGAGGATGCTCCCCCATCGGCCGCGGTGGCAACGTCATTGTCTTCGTTCTCGTGCCGAAAGGACAGATAGATCCTCATCAGCGCCTGCTTCTGCTCCTCGGTCAAATGGCTGTCGCCGAAGATGTGGCGGCCGAGATCGGTGTTTCCATCGGGCTTCTCGAGGATGCCGGCTTGAACGTAGAGGGTCTCGGCCGAAATACGCAGCGCCTTCGCGATCTGTTGGAGAATCTCCGCGGACGGACGTCGCAGCCCCCGCTCGATCTGACTCAGATAGGGGTTCGATATCCCGGCCAGTTCGGAGAGTCGTCGCAACGACAACCGGGCGCTTCCCCGCTGCTCGCGAATGAACGAACCGAGCTCGTTGAACCGATCCGGTAGCTCTTTCACGATGGGGATTCTCTCGACATGGGAGTCTTTTTGGTTCTCACGACAGCAGGCCGTCGACCGAGGCGCGCCCCGACTTGTAGCGGCTCACCAGTTCGGCCTGAAGCGCATCGATACGTTGGTGGAGGCGACGGCGGTCGACCGATACGCGATGTTCGATTTCCTCGAGCCCGGCAGCCATGGCGCCGAGCCGCTCCTGGCTCAGGTCACCGAGATGACCGATTTCGTTGGAGCTCACCACCGAGTCGAGCTCCTCGGTGAGGTCGGACTCCTCGGTATCGGGAGCCAGCACTGTCATAGGACGCCCTGGTCCGGGTGGCCGACCCGGGCCGGCGGTGAGGATGGCAGGAAGCCCTTCGACCAGAGCGGCGAGATCGGGGGGCTCGGCGGCCGAGGTGGCATCGTCGCCGGTGCGGTCAGTGCGGACCAGATAGGCGTGCACGATATCGAGACGGCCCTGGGCCAGCCGACGGAGGTAGGACAGGGCGACTTCGGCATCCTGGCATTCGGCGCGCAAGGCCCGGATGTCGTCGAGCGACTTGGACTCGATACCGCTGAGGTAGGAGTCGGTAAGAAGACGACCGAGATCAGCCTGAAGACTCGCCATTACCGACGATCGTACTCCGCGCCCAGGGGCCACGGCCCGTCCGTCCGTCCGGGGCATATCGGTAGACCGCCCGACCCAGGACCGACGAGAGGGGAACCGGCCCGAACGTCCGGCTGTCGCTGCTCGCCTGGCTGGCATCGCCCAGGACTTCGAGGGTACGGCCCTTCCGGTCGACGGACGCCACGCGCTTGACCAGGATTCTGGCTGGATGCCGAGGGTCGCGTACCGCCACCACCTCTCCCGGCTTCATCCATGGCTCCTTTCCGATAAATCGCGATCGCAGCAACTGTGGCGGTTTGATCACCAGGAGCCGGTCGCCGGGAAGCAGGGCCGGCGCCATCGATCCACCCTCGATACTCACCCTGCGCACCGATCTGGCCAGCCACATTCCGCTCCCGATGAGAATGGCAATGATGGCGGAGAGGGTTGTCAGGGCCCTTCTTTGGGTAGGAGTAAAGTGGCGGACCGCCATCAGAAGAACCTGGGTAAGGTGGACCGGGCCTGCATCTCACCTACTTTGCCCTAAAGAACCCACAAGGAGCGTTGCCCCATGCGAATCGCCGATCGTCTGTTGACCACCCTCGACCATCTGGCCACGCCAGTGACCGGTCACGCCCACTGCGACCTCCCCTGTGGCGTCTACGACCCGGCCCAGGCCCGTATCGAGGCCGAGTCGGTGAAGAACACCATGGACAAGTACAACGGCTCCGATGACGAGTCGTTCAAGACGCGGGCCATCATCATCAAGGAAGAGCGCGCCGAGCTGGTGAAGCACCACCTGTGGGTGCTGTGGACCGACTACTTCAAGCCCGAGCATCTCGAGAAGCATCCTCAGCTTCACGATCTCTTCTGGAAGGCCACCAAGACGGCCGGCGAGGCGAAGAAGACCAACGACGTGAAGGTGGGCGAACGCCTGTTGGCCGAAATTGCCGAGATCGACAAAATCTTCTGGGAGACCAAAAAGTAGTCAGGTCGGGCAGGTGCCGCACGTGCGTGCGGTGGGGAGTTCGGCAAGCCGGGCATCATCGATGAGTTCGCCGCACTCCCCGCACCTCCCGTAGGTGCCGGCATCGAGACGGGCCAGTGACTGCTCGACCTCGTCGAGGAGAGTGTCGACGGCGTCGATATCGGCGTCGGTCACCGCACCGTCTTCGGGAGGCGCATCCGTCTGATCGAGGTCGGTGTCCATCCCCCGGATCGTACCCGTAGGGTGAACACTGTGACCGGCCCCACCCCCACACCCGACGCCAGCACATCGCCGGCCGACCCGGTGGCCGAGTTGATCGGCTCGGGCCAACTGGTGCCCTGCCTCGACGGGGTCGACCGCCCGGCCGTCGAACTTGACCAAGCCGCCTCCACCCAGGCGCTGCCCGAGGCCGCTGCCCGGGTGGCAGAGTTTCTGCCCTGGTACTCGAGTGTCCACCGCGGCGCCGGCTTCCGCTCGCGCCAGGCCACCGCCGCCTACGAGGATGCCCGCCGGGCAGTGCTCTCCTTCGCCGGACGGGATCCCGACGGTGACGACGTGGCTGTGTTGTGCCGCAATACCACCGAGGCGGTGAACCACCTGGCCTACCGGCTTCGGCTGGCTCCCTCCGACGTGGTGGTGACCACCGTGGTCGAACACCACGCCAATCTGCTTCCCTGGGGACGGGTGGCCGAACGCCGCTACGTCGAGTGCGCCACCGATGGCACCTTCACACTTCAGGACGTGGAAGCCGCCCTCGACGCCGGACCGAAACCCGCCCTGTTGGCGGTGACCGGGGCGTCGAACGTGACGGGTTGGCTACCCCCCATCGACGCCATCATCGAGAGCGCCCATCTCCGCGGCATTCCGGTGGCAGTCGACGCCGCCCAACTGGCGCCCCACCGCCCCCTGCCAACCAAGGCCGACTACCTGGCCTTCAGCGGGCACAAGCTCTACGCCCCCTTCGGATCGGGAGCCCTCATCGGTCCGCGGTCCACCTTCGAGACCGGCGATCCGTTTCTGGCCGGCGGTGGAGCCGTGGATCTGGTCGGGCTGGATGAAGTGGTGTGGACCGCGCCCCCCGACCGGGAGGAGGCTGGCTCTCCCAACGTCGTCGGGGCGGTGGCGCTCCATGCCGCCATCGACACGCTCGAGGCCATCGGCTGGGAGCGGATCGCCGCCCACGAGCACGCTCTCGTCGACCGGCTGCGACAGGGATTGGCCGCCATCGAAGGTGTGCACCTGTTGGGTCCGGCAGTGGACAGCGGTATCGAGACACTGCCGGTGGCCGCCTTCACCATCGAGGGAATGCACCACGCGCTGGTGGCGGCCCGCCTCAGCGCCGAGTACGGGATCGCCGTGCGTCACGGTTGCTTCTGCGCCCATCCCTATGTGGTGCGACTGCTCGGGCTCGGTGACGTGGCCGTCGACGCCTACCGCAATGAGGTGCTCAGCGGGGACCACCGCAACGTTCCCGGGGCGGTGCGGGCCAGTGCCGGACTGGGGACATCGGGTGAGGAGATCGACACCCTGCTGGCCGCGGTGGCCGACCTGTCGGGTGGCCTCCCGGCGCCGGTTGCCTATGAACAGGACGTCGGGACCGGTGACTACTTTCCGGTCACCGACCTGCCGGGGTGGCGCGACGCGGCCCGGGAGCTGGGCGCCTCGTGCGCCCGCGGGTAAACGTCGGTGCCGATGGTGAGAAGGGTGGGCGAGGCTGAGGGGGGGGCGCCGATGCCACCGCGACCGGGTGCTCGGCTCGGGAGGCTGTCAGCCGCCATTGTGGCCTCCGCTCTTGTCGGCTCCGCTTTCTTGTTGGCCGGGTGCGGTTCTCCTGCCGTGTCAGGGCCGCCGGCCGGACCGGTTGCGTATGTGGCCACCGTGGCCGGGAGGGCCCACCCCGGCAACACCCTGGCGCTGGTGGACACCGCCACCTCCAAGGCACTGAAATCAGTGGCCACCGGCTCGCTCCCGGCCGCCATGGCCGCCACCCCGGACGGTGCCCACCTGCTGGTGGCCGACAAGGGCGACAACCAGCTCACCGAAATCACCATGTCGACCGGCAAGGTCACCCGCCGGCTGACTGTCGGCCTCGAGCCCGATGCGGTGGCGCTAACCCCCGACGGCTCCCTTGCTTTGGTGGCCAACTTCGGCGACAACACGATCACCCCGGTCTCGCTCCCATCCATGAAGGTAGGTCCGCCCATCCCGGTGGGCCACCAACCGGTGGCGGTGACGATCTCTCCCAACGGGAAGATGGCGGTGGTGGCCAACTACCAGGACGGGACGGTCACTCCAATCGGCCTGCCCAGGCTGCTTCCCATGACCCCGCTTCCCGCCGGACCCGAGCCCGACGCGGTGCTCATCGGCCCGGACAACTCCAAAGCCCTGGTGGCCGACTTCGAAACTTCTACGGTGACCGCCATCGACCTCTCGACGATGACAGTGCGAAAGATCATCCCGGTAGCCGGCAATCCCACCGGCATCGCCCTCTGGAAGTCGACCATGATCGCCTACGTGAGCGGCGGAAACAGCGTGACCCCTCTCGACCTGAATGACCTTGATGCCGGGACTCCTCTCCCGGTCGGGACCACCGCCCAAGGCCTGGCCCTGGCCGACAACGGACGGACCGCCTGGGTGTGCGGCGGGAACGCAACCTTGGTTCCGGTGAATCTGGTCAGCGGAGCCATCGGAAGAGCCGTGGACGTGGGGGGTCAGCCCACCGCGGTGGTCATCCCGGCGCCTCCAACAACAAGAACACCACCGGGCGCCGGATCGTAAAGCCCAACGACTCGTACAGGCGGATGGCGCCCATGTTGGTGGTCGAGGCGTGAAGAAACGGAATGTCGCCGCGCCGGAGGATGCCTTCCGCCACCGCCAGTACCAGATGCCCGGCCAACCCGCGGCGCTGGTAGTTCGGGTCGGTGGCAACCGCACTGATCTCGGCGTACCCCGGTGGTCGAAGACGCTCCCCGGCCATGGCCACCAGTTGCCCGTCGATACGGATGCCCAGGTAGCCGCCGAGCTCGACGGTCCTCCGCTCGAACGGACCGGGCCGGGTCACCTCGACAAGGGCCAGCATCTCGGATACATCGTCAGAGCCCAGCAGCACGGGTACCGGTAGCCCTGACTCCGCCGAACCCGGCGGCGACGAACCGACGTCCATTCCCAATCTCCGTGCGCCATCACCCACCATCTGCATACCGTCGAATCGGGCGATGACCGTCCATCCCGGAGGTAGATCGGGTAGATCACCGGTGAGCGACACCGTTCCTTTGGGGCCGACCAACTGGGCCAGGTCTTCCCAGACCGAGTCGGTGACCGACCCGCTCGCCAGTGCGCCGAACGGAGCGACATCCGGATCGAATCGGCCTGCCAACTCGGTGGTGCGGCCGAGGGCGCGTTGGGGACCGGTCAGCGCGTGCCACACCGGATTGTCGAGCACATGCACTGGTCGTCTCCTCCGGGTTCCTCAGCGTCTTTCCATCCCGGCCGATGCGGCAGCATTCCCGTCGTTGATGTCACCCACGTGGTGAAAGTCGCGCGTACGGCTACCAGAAAGTTACCGGAGCTCCCGTTGAGCTGGTCGCCCAAACTACGAAAACCCCCAGTCATCCACCCATCGGCCGGGCACAACGCCGAGAGCTACGTGGCCGATCCGTAAAAGTGGCTGGAGCCGAAAGCGAAGACCCCGCCATCGCTGGCGACGAACCGGTAACCGTATCCCGAGGGGGCTGACTCCATCGCCACGATGGGGTGGGACAACCTGATGCTGCCGGTAGAGCCCAAGAACGGGACCCCGAACGCAAAGACTCCGCCGTCGGCTGCAACGAGGTAGTAGGAGTCATTGACCAGATTCACGTCCATACCCACAACGGGCTGGGCGAGCGACCGCCCTCCCATCGAGCCATGGAACGGGGCATCGAATGCGAAAATCCCGCCATCAGAGGCATCGATCCAATAGCCACCGGTGGCCGGGTCGACCGCCATGCCGACAATCGGCCGATTCAGGGTGATGTTGCCGGTCGAACCATGGAAATTGGCATCCCCAAAGCTGAAGATGCCGCCATCGCTTGCCACCAGCCAATAACCATTCCCGTCGGGCGTAGCTGCCATTCCCACGATCGGTTTGTTCAATGCATGACCGCCTGCTGATCCGAAGAATCCGGCATCCCCGAAGCTGAAGATGCCGCCATCGCTCGCTACCAGCCAATAGCCCTTACCGTCGGGAGTAGCCACCATTCCGACAATTGGCGCAGCCAA
>OCTA010002064.1_pt1 | contig 18418 bp, 14 predicted proteins | sample 1538991 | NCBI WGS metagenome assembly OCTA01 (sample SAMEA3539302, study PRJEB22396) | soil metagenome | biome: tundra; feature: field; material: soil | place: USA | collected 2010-05 | depth 0.15 m | reverse complement strand
CACCGTTATTTTACTAACATCGCACGCACTGGCACGCGGTTTTACTAGTATCCGGAGAAACTATGGACGTCTGGGTATTGTGTGTTAACGGCTCGAAACTAATTCAGGCTTATTCAATTTGCTGTGCGTCTTGCTGTAACCGAAGTAGACGACCAGCCCAATCAACATCCAGACGAAAGCCGTCAACTGGGATCGGTGATTGAGCGCTATGATCATGGCCCCGCAGCAAACCATCCCGAGGATTGGCACCAGCGGCACGAACGGTGTCCGGAAGGGCCGCGCAACAGCGGGCTGCTTGCGGCGCATAATCCAAACGCCCACGCAGACCAGCACGAAAGCAAACAAAGTACCGATGGAAGTGAGATCGCCAGTGATATCCCCGGGCAAGAAGCCCGCGAGGACACCCACGAAGAGGAAGAGCAGCATGTTGCATTTGTAAGGTGTGCGGAAAGTGGGATGCAGTTCCGAAAACACTTTGGGCAGCAAACCATCGTTCGCCATCGAGAAGAAGACGCGGCTCTGGCCAAGTAACATCACTAGGATGACCGAAGTGAAGCCGAAAAGGATTGCCACCGTCACCAGCGTTGCCAGCCACCCGTAGCCCGGCATGTGATGTTGAATCGCATAGGCGACCGAAGCTTCTTTGCCGACCGTCAAGAATTCCTGCCATCGCCCAACGCCCGTGATTACATAGCCAAACAGGATGTAGAGAACGGTGCAGAAGGCGAGCGAGCCCAAGATTCCGATAGGCATATCGCGCCCCGGATTCTTCGTTTCCTGGGCCGCTGTCGAGACCGCGTCGAAACCGATAAAGGCAAAAAAGACGATACTGGCGCCGCCGAGAACGCCGCCCCAGCCATGCTGAAACATGCCTTCATGCCCTGGCGTGCCCGGAGGAATCAAGAACGGAGTGTGATAGGCGGGGTTGATGAAGCCCCAGCCAACGGCGATAAACACAATGACGATGGTGACCTTGACTATTACGATCACTGAATTGATAGCGGCGGATTCTTGAATGCCTTTAATCAATATGAGCGTGATCAACAGCAGAATTAAAAGCGCCGGCGCGTTGATAATGCCTCGAACTCCGTCTGGAGAGGTTTGCAGAACCGAATGACACCAGCGGTATGGAATCGCGCCGTTGAACAAGTTGTTCAGATACTCGCTCCAGGCAATCGCTACCGTGGTTGCTCCAAGCGCGTACTCCAAGACCAGCGACCAACCTATGACCCACGCCACGAATTCGCCCATCGTGACATACGAGTAAGTGTAGGCGCTGCCGGCGATGGGTATCATGGCGGCGAATTCCGCGTAACAAATGCCCGCGAAGGTGCACCCGATGGCGGCAACGATAAACGAAAGCGTAACCGCAGGTCCGGCGGCTTCTCCAGATGCGGCGGCCGTGCGCACAAACAAACCAGCGCCGATGATCGCGCCGATCCCGAGGGCGATCAGACCATTCGCGCTCAGGGTTCGTTTAAGACCGCCGTGCTCGCTGGCCTGTGCCAGCAATGCCGAAAGAGGCTTCCTGCGAAAAACGCTCATGTGTCACTCTAGCAAAATTGTAATCGCAAGGAAGAAGCCGTGATGCTGCCGGATGAGTTACTCGCGCCGTACTAGTACGATCGTGAAATCGTCCGCAAAGCCCGCGCCACCGCACCATGTTCGAACTTGTTCACTCAATTTCTCGATCATCTGCGAACAGGGACGCGAGCGTTGTGAAACCAGGAACTCCGCCAGGCGTTTTTCGCCAAACTGTTCACCGGCGGGCGACAGGGCTTCCGTGGCGCCGTCACTATACAGAACCAGCAAGTCTCCTTGAGCGAGCATTGCTTTATGCAGCGCATACTGCACGTCCGGCGACACCCCGAGCACGAGACCGCCGCCGCGCAACTGTTCGACAGCTCCGCCCAAGCGCAGGATAAGCGGGTAATTGTGTCCCGCGTTGGCGTAGTGCAGCGCGCCCGCGGGCGGATGGAGCAACCCGTAGAAGGCGGTGATAAATCTGCCCACCGGGAAGCGAGGCGCCAGATTCCGGTTGAGCGCCGTTAGCGCTTGCGCGGGATCCGGGGCCGATTCAGCCAGCATTTGCACGCGCGCCTGCAGGCTGGACATCATCAAAGCGGCGCCGATTCCTTTCCCGCAGACGTCCCCGATACAGAGCGCGATTCTCCCGTCGGGGCAGGGAAGGAAGTCGTAGTAGTCTCCGCCCACTGCCTGGCATGGAAGGTTGAAGCCCGCCAACTCGTAGCCCGCAACAACGGGTGGCTCGGATGGGAGAAGACTACGCTGTATTTCACTGGCCTGTTCCAACGCAAGTTGCGTCAACTTCTCCTGTTGTTCGACGGCGGCGAGGCGCGCGTGCTCGATGCGAATTGCCGCCACGTTTGCCATCACGGTCAGCAGTTCCAGGTCGTCTTGCGAAAACGGGCGCACGATGGTGGCGTTGTCTACGTAGATAAGACCGATCACGCTCTGTCCGGTCTGCAGGGGAACCGCCATGATGCTGCGCACCTGCTGCGCAACGATGCTGTGCTGCTCACGCAGGGCGGAGTCGATCTGCGCGTCGCTAATCAAGAGCGCCGACCCTTCGCGCATTACTTGATCGCGAATCGCCGTGCTGATGGAGAAGCCCTCGCCCTTGCTCGCTTTGACGTTCAAGGATCCGCTTTCGGAGATGAGGATAAGGCCGCGCCGGGCTTCAACCGCCGAAAGGCTGAGGTCGAGAATCAGATCGAACAGTTCGGAAAGTGGACGATGGCCGGCAAGTTCCTGGCCAGCGCGAATCAGGGCCGCTACCGCCCGCGTTGTGCCAAACGCGGAATCGTCGCGCTGCCGGGTTCGATTCTTGGCCCGGTCCGTCATTACTTGCGCGAGACTGGTGATGATGGTCGATCCGTGTTTCGAAGGGGCGTCCCGCGAGACGAATCTGACTACATCTTGCGTGCCATTCGCTGACGATTCGTCTACGTCGATGGTCAAGTGACCTGCGTAGATCCGGTCGCCCGGGTACAACCAGTGCGTCGCCTTAAGCGTTGCGGAGTTTACGACGGTTCCGTTGCGGCTGCCGCAATCCCGAACTGTCCACCCTCCGTCCTGGTAATCGATGGACAGGTGATAACGCGAAAGAGCGGGGTCGCTGGGGTAGGCGAGCTCGTTATCGGCGGCGCGTCCCAGCGACAAGTTCTTCCGCTGTAGTTCAATTGTTTTTGAAGAGCCGTCGGACGCTGTGATCAGCAGTCGCAGCGCGGGGTTCATAGGGCGACACTGGCATTGCGCGATTTGGGGGACTCGGTATCGGCCGCCACGAAATCGGAAGCCGTCTGCCCGGTGATCAGCCGCGCGCCGCGATTGTAAGTTAAGTACAGAAAGCCCCATTCGATGGCAACCACGACGCGGCTTTGAAACTCCACAATGTAGAGCAGATGGATGAACAGCCAGACGAGCCAGGCGATGAAACCCGAGAGATGCATTCCGAAGACCGTCGCAACCGCGGCGGCCCGGCCGATAACCGCGAGTTCGCCTTTGTCGAGATAGCGAAACGGCTTGATGTCCTGTTCCTGGCGGAGCCGCTTAACGATAGTCTTTGCGGCATAGGACCCGCCCTGCATTGCAACCTGGGCTACTCCGGGGAGCGGTTTCCCCTTTTGATCGTTCACTGAGGCGAGGTCGCCGATGACGTAAATGTCGGGATAGTTGGGCATGGTGAGATCTGGATTCACTTTGATCAAACCGCGCTTGTCCGTTTGAGCCGCCGTGCGCTTCACCAATTGCTTTGAGAACTCGGACACCGCCACGCCGGCGGCCCATATCACCGTGTGCGAGTCGATGCGCTGCTGCTCGCCGGAACTCGTTTTCACAGTCACGCCGCCCGCGTCAACCCCAGTCACCATAAGCCCAAACCGCGTCTCTACGCCAAGCTTGCGCAACTGCGCATTGGCCTTCCGCGATAGATCTTCCGGATAAGTGGAGAGAAGACGAGGCGCGCCATCGATCAGCAGAATAGTCGCGTCGCTCGATTTAATAGACCGGAAGTCTTCCTTCAGCGTGTGGTGAGCGATCTCGCCAAGGGCCCCCGCCAGTTCCACTCCGGTCGGCCCTCCGCCTACGATGACGAAGGTTAGCCACTCTTTGCGCTGCCGGTCGTCGGGGGTGCGCTCGGCGGCTTCGAACGCCATCAAAATCTTGTGCCGAATGGTCGTGGCGTCTTCGATGGACTTCAAAGCAGGCGCCCATTCGCTCCATTCGTTATGCCCAAAGAAACTGCTCTGCGATCCGGTGGCGACAATCAGCGAATCGTAGTCAACTGTCGCTCCGTCTTTCATCACGATCCGCTTTGCGTTGGGGTCGATATCCGCCGCCTCGCCCAGCAGCACGCGGGTGTTCTTCTGCTTGCTGAGTATGCCGCGAATGGGGGCCGCGACCTCGCCGGGCGAAAGCGAACCGGTCGCAACCTGATAGAGAAGGGGCTGGAAAAGATGAAAGTTCCGCCGGTCGATCAGCGTGACTTCGACAGGGGCGTGCCGCAAAGCTTGGGCGGCGCTAAGACCGCCGAAGCCGCCGCCAAGTATCACGACGCGATGTTTGTCGGGCATCTATTCATTGTCCTTCACAGTGTTGCCGTCGGGAGGAATTGCGGTTTCCGCCTTGCCTTGTGAGCTTGCTCGAAGGCGTAAGCAAGGGCGATGAGTTTGGGCTCGCTCCAGGCTCCGCCGAAGAAAGAGATGCCCAGTGGCAATCCAAACTTGAAGCCGGCCGGGACGGTGATATGCGGGTATCCGGATACGGCGGGCGGGGAAGCGCAGCCGCTGTCGGTACGGTCTCCACTTACTAAGTCGGTTAGATAGGCGGCATTGGCCGTGGGTCCTGCGATGGCATCCAATTTAAACTTGGAAAGAACCGCGTCGATCCCCTCTTTTCGGGTCAAGCGGCGGTTGGTTGCAAGCGCTTCTTTGTATTCTTTCTGATCGAGCGACCCCTTCCGCTGGGCCATCTCCATCAACTCCTGTTCGAAGTAGGGCATCTCCCGATCGCGATGCTCACGGTTGAAAGCGATGCAGTCGGCAAGGGACTTCAACTTGCCGCCCCTGGCCGCAAGGTAGTTATTCAGATCGTACTTAAATTCGTAAAGCAGAACGGTCAATTCCGTGTCACGCCAGGTTTCAAAAGTAGGCAGGTCGGCGGGATCGATAATCTGGGCGCCTTCTTTACGCATCAGATCGATGCATTCTTCCATAACCCCGGTCACCGCCGGACCCATGGTGAAGTACTGGCGCGCGATGCCAATGCGGGCTCCGCGCAAGGCTTGTGGATTTAGAAACCGGGTGTAGTCGCGACAAGACTTTCCGGCGCTCCCTAGTGTCGCGCTGTCCCGAGTGTCCGTGCCGGTAAGCGCGCCAAGTAATATCGCGGCATCCCGGACGGTGCGCGCCATTGGTCCCGCGGTGTCCTGACTGTGCGCGATGGGGATGATTCCTCGCCTGCTTATCAGGCCAAGGGTGGGCTTGATCCCGACGATTCCATTCATCGAGGACGGACCAATGATGGAGCCATCGGTCTCGGTCCCAACCGCCGCCGCACACAGATTCGCGGAAACGGCTACTCCCGAGCCAGAACTTGATCCCGACGGATTGCGATCCAAGGCATAGGGATTCTTCGTTTGGCCGCCGCGCCCGCTCCACCCGCTAGTCGATTGAGTGGAGCGAAAGTTCGCCCATTCACTAAGATTCGTCTTGCCGAGGATGATCGCTCCAGCCGCTCGTAAACGTTCGGCGGCCCAGGAATCCCGGGGCGTGGGCGCATCGAGAAGCGCTAGCGAACCAGCAGTGGTTTTCAACTTGTCCGCAGTGTCGATGTTGTCTTTGAGCAGGATAGGGATGCCATGCAGAGGGCTGCGCGGACCCTTACTGCGATGTTCCGTATCGAGCGCCCGCGCCGTCGCGAGAGCATCCGGATTTATCTCGAGAACCGAGTGCAGGGAAGGTCCGCGCCGATCAAGCCGCTCGATGCGTTCCAGATAGTGGTAAACGATGTGTTCGGAGGTAAGTTCGCCGCTCTTGATCCGGTTCTGCAGTTCGGCGACTGAAGCATCTTCGGAAATCGCAGCCGTCCTGGTGAAAGCTGCGCTCCCAACGGCAGTGGCGGCTAGGAATTTGCGGCGATTCATTTAATGAAAGTCATGCGACCGCATAACCGCGGATTCTTGAAGACTAAGCCGCTCCAATTCAGCGGCCTTGATGGATATCACGCCACTGAGGCTCTGTAAGATGCCTTTCACTAAAAGATACGGAGAAGTGGTACAGACGCTGCGTCGTTTTTCAAAAAGGCTGGGGGACACAATTGCATTGATGATTCCGGTCTCATCTTCGAGACTCAGAAATACGAACCCTTTAGCGGTGCCGGGGCGCTGACGCGTAATTACGCATCCGGCCACTTGCAACAAGAAGCCATTACGCTGTGCCTTAGCCGTGGCTGCATCGAAGATACCCAGTTGGCGCATGCGCTCGCGATGAAAAGCCATGGGATGTTTGCCGATGCTTACCCCGCTGTTATTGAAATCCGCGTAAGTGCGTTGTCCGGGCGTCATGGGCGGAAGCGGCGCGGTCGTGCCTTCCTCCGCCGCCGGTTCCAACAATTCGCCCACTGGTTGAAGCGCCAGTTCCGCCTGCCATAATGCGCCCCGCCTGTGCCGGTCCAGTTTATGCTTGGGTAAAGCGTTGAGCGCTCCGAGTTCGGCCAGCGCCGAAATCTCGTCCTTTTGCAGTTCCGGCACACGGCGAACAAGATCGCGCAGAGAAAGGAACGGGGCCCGTTTTCGTTCGGCCTCAATCAGCCGTGCCGTTGTGCCGCTCAGGCCACTAACGTAATTGAAACCAAGGCGCACATATTTCGCTTTCCCATCGGTTTCAACTGTGCAGAAATAATCCGATTGCAATATGTCCACTGGACGAAATTTTTGGCCATGCCGTTGCGCATCTTTTACCAGCGTGGCCGGCGAGTAAAACCCCATCGGTTGATTGTTGAGGATGGCGGTTGTAAACGCGGCTAAATAATGGCACTTCAGAAAAGCGCTGGCATAGGCAATCAGAGCGAAGCTGGCCGCATGCGACTCCGGAAATCCATAGAGGGCAAACGAAGTAATCGCTTGAATAATCCGGTCTTGCGTTTCGCCGGTAATGTTATTGCGATCCATGCCGGTGCGCAGCTTGGTTTCGATTTCGCGCATGCGCTTTTCCGAGCGCTTGAAGCCAAACGCCCGCCGCAACTCTTCCGCCTGGCCGCCCGAAAAGCCCGCCGCGATCATCGCGATGCGGATGAGCTGTTCCTGAAACAAAGGAACCCCTAGTGTTCTTGCGAGCAGCGGTTCCAGCGATGGATGCAGCGAGACCGGTTTCTCCAAGCCCTGCCGCCGCTTCAAGTATGGATGAAGCATCTGGCCGACGATCGGACCTGGGCGGATAATGGCGACCTGCACAACGATGTCATAGAAGCGCGTGGGCTTCATGCGCGGCAGGCATGACATCTGCGCCCGGCTTTCCACCTGAAAGAGGCCAATGGTATCGGCCTTTTGCAAACAATCGTAGACCGCCGGATCGTCTTGCGGCAGGCGCGCCAGATCGACATCTTCGCGATAGGTGTCATGAATAATCTGGATGGTGTCCTTCAGTACGGCCATCATCCCGAGCCCTAGCAGATCCACTTTAATGATGCCCAGATCCGCGCAATCGTCCTTGTCCCATTGCACAACCACGCGTCCCGGCATGGATGCCGGTTCCAGCGGCACGATTAAATCAAGCTGCCCCTGGCACACAACCATGCCGCCCGAGTGCTGGCCCAAGTGCCGCGGCAGATCCATAATGCCGCTCGTTAACGAAAAGAATTTGAGCGTGCGCGGATCGTCTAAGTCGAATCCTTGTTCCTTGAAACGCCGCTCCAGAGTATCTTTCGGATCGCGCCATTCAAACTGGTTAATTTGCGTAGCCAGCCGCGCAATCTCCCGCTCGTTGTACCCGAGCGCCTTCCCGACATCCCGCACGGCGGAGCGGCCCCGGTATGTGATTACATTTGCCGTCATCGCCGCGCCGAGTTCGCCATAACGCCGGTAGACATACTGGATGGCTTTTTCGCGATCGTCTCCGCTCGGCAAATCGAGATCGATGTCCGGCATCTCACCGCGCTCTTCGGAGAGGAAGCGTTCAAAAAGCAGATCCATGCCAACGGGATCGATCGCCGTAATTCCGAGCGAGTAACAGACCGCGCTGTTTGCAGCCGAACCGCGCCCTTGCACCAGAATCTCGTTCTTGCGGCAGAAATCGACGATGTCCCAGACAATCAAAAAATATCCCGGCAGCTTGAGTTTCTCGATCATTGCCAGCTCGCGCTCAATTTGGCGCTGGGCCGCTTCATAGTAAGGCTGGTAGCGACGCCGAGCCCCGGCATCGGTAAGTTGCCGCAAGTAGGACATTTCAGTTTCGCCGGCGGGAACGGGATAAAACGGGAACTGATATCCAAGATCCTTCAACGTGAAAGCAAGTCTGTCGGCGAGTTCGGTCGTATGGGCGAAGGCGTCGGGCAAATCGGAAAAGAGCGTCCGCATTTCAGCTGAAGTCTTCATGTGCCGCTCCGAATTCCGGTTCAGGAGGCGGCCGGCCTCGGCGATGCCGGTCTTATAGTGAATGCAAGTTAGAACATCCTGTAAGTCGCGTTTGTCGGGAGTTGCATAAGTTACTCCATTTGTCGCGAGCAAGGGCAAGTTCATGTTACGAGCCAAGTTAATGAGAGCCTGATTGCGCAACTCCTGGTCTCGGCGCTGGTGGCGCTGTAATTCGACGAAGACGTTCTTCGGCCCGAAGATGCGAATCAGGCGAGTCAACTCGCTTCTTGCCGCGACCGCCGCTTTGGAGCCGGTGTATTTGCGGTAAACCTGCGCGAGCGGGCCTTCGTCGCCGCCGGTAAGGCAGATGAGTCCGCCAGAATATTCGGCGAAGTCCTCTTCCGTTGCGAATGGATTCTCCGGTTTGCCCACCTTGCCTTCGCGAAACTTGGTGTGCGTGATCAGCCGGCACAAGTTCCGATACCCGAGTTTGTTTTCGGCAAGCAAGGTGCAGCGGCAGGCCGCATCGGAGAGCATTTCCGCGCCGATCAGCGCCCGGACGCCAAGCTTCTGAGCCGCCAGATGAAAGCGCGGCGACCCGTAAACTCCATGGGCGTCGGTAACCGCCATGGCGGGCTGTTCGAGCTCCGCGCAACGGGATGCAAGGTCTTCCGGGAGCGACGATCCTTCAAGGAAAGAGAACGCTGAACGTGCGTGCAATTCTACGTACGCCACACGAGCAGTATAGCGAATAAAAGGCGAATACTACGCCCCGGCGGTCACGGCTTAGTTTGAAGCGCTGAAGCGCTGGAAGCTACAGAGCCGCGCGCGTTAGAAGGACTCCGTCACTTCGAAAACGCGCCGCGAAGTTTGGAGTAGGTATCTTCGAGCGCCTCCGGGATGATGCGGGTATCGCCGATGCTGGTCATGAAGTTGGCATCGCCGCTCCAGCGCGGCAGCACGTGCATGTGTATGTGCTGTTCAATCCCGGCTCCCGCCGCTTCGCCGAGGTTCATGCCCAAATTTAAGCCTTGCGGACGATAAATCACTTGCAGCACCGTCTCTGCCTGGCGAACGAACTGCATCATCTCGTTCGCCGCCGCTTGGCTAATGTGCGTCAGCCGTGACACGTGGGAGTAAGGGGCGACCATCAAGTGGCCCGATGTGTACGGATAGCGGTTCAGAATGACGAAGGTGTGCTCGCCGCGATGCACCAACAGCGTCCGCTCATCCTCTTCGGACGCCACCGCGTCGCAGAAAATACAACTCCGTTTGTCTTTTCGTTCAGTCATGTACTTGGAACGCCAGGGCGTCCACAAGTGTGTCATTCGTCGCGGCCACCGTGAACAATCGCGGGCTCGGGATGCGTCTCGTCCGTCTCGCCGGAACCGGGCGCGGCGGGCGGCTGCGCGGACTGATTGACAAGATCGCGCAATTCTTTGCTGGGCTTGAAATAGGGGATGCGTTTAGAAGGCACTTCCACGCGCGTGCCGGTTTTCGGATTCCGGCCTACACGCGGCTGGCGCTGGCGAGTGCGAAAGCTGCCAAAACCGCGAATTTCAATCTTCTCCCCTTTGTGAAGGCTGCCGACAATACTGTCGAAGATTGTTTCGACGATCTCCTCCGAGTCTTTGCGAGTCATCTCGACGACTTTCGATACTTCCTCGATAAGCTCAGCCTTGGTCATGCGTGCATTTTTCCTTGATCACACTCTCTATTCTGACTTGTGCTGCTTCAGGACGTCGCCCACGTGCGACGTAACGGCCGCGGCTTGGCGATTGTAGTCTCCCAGACGGCTGCGTTCATCGTCTTCTCCGGCGGCGCGCAGGCTTAGGCCGATACGCTTCTGCGACTCGTTCATCTTGATTACTTTGAAATCGTACTCCTGATGCAGAACCAGCGCGGGTTCATCCGCCGGGGCGTGTTGCGAGCCGCGGCGCGGCGTCGCGGTTTCGCCGCCAATCTCCGAGCGATGACAGAGCCCCTCCACTCCGGGAAGCAGCTCCACGAAGACTCCAAACGCGGCGGCGCGGCATACCTTCCCGCGCACGATATCCCCGATCTGGTGAGTGCGGAAGAAAGTCTCCCAGGCATCGGGCTGCAGCTGTTTCATGCCGAGCGAAAGCCTGCGGTTGCCGGCGTCGATGTTCAAAATGACGGCCTGTACGATCTGCCCCTTCTTGACAATCTCCGAGGGATGCTTGATGCGGGCGGTCCATGACATGTCGGAGACATGCACCAGCCCATCCACGCCCTCTTCGATCTCGATGAAAGCGCCAAAATCGGCGAGTTTGCGGACGCGTCCTTCAACCACCGAACCTATGCTGTAGCGCTCCGCCACGGTTGTCCAGGGATCGGCTTCGAGCTGCTTGATTCCGAGCGAAATCCGGCGCTCCTTCGGCTTCACGTCGAGCACGACGGCCTCCACCTGGTCGCCGGGCTTCACCACTTTCGCGGGATGCTTCATGCGGCGGCTCCAGGTCATCTCCGAGATATGGATCAGGCCTTCGACTCCCGGTTCGAGTTCTACAAAAGCCCCGTAATCGGTCACGCTGACGACATGGCCGATTACCCGGCTTTGCGGAGCGTATCGCTCCTCGATGCGCTCCCAAGGATCGGGGTGCATCTGCTTCAGGCCGAGGGAAATACGTTCCTTCTCGCGGTCGAACTTGAGGACCTTGACCGTCACCTCTTGACCGACGTGGATCACGGCGGAGGGATGGGTGACGTTGCCGTAGCTGAGATCGCTGACATGCAGCAAGCCATCGATACCGCTGAGGTCTACAAAGGCGCCGTAGTCCGTGAGGTTCTTGATAACCCCCGTTACTATGCCGCCTTCCTCGATGCCGGCCAAAGCTTCCGCCTTGCGGGCTTGCAGATCGTGTTCGAGCAGCACGCGGCGCGACACGACGGCATTGCCGCGCCGCCGGTTCAGCTTCAGAATGCGGACTTCGAGATCGCGACCGACATAGGCGTCCAGGTTATGAATGGGCCGCACTTCCACCTGTGAGCTGGGCAAGAAGGCGACGATCCCGATGTCCACCGTGAGTCCGCCCTTAATCTTTTCGAGCACCCGCCCGGTGATCGGCGTTCCTTCGGCGGCAATCTTTTCGAGATTCTCCCAGGCATGGCGGCGGAAAGCGCGCTCATGCGAGAGCAGAATGTAACCCTCGACCGGCTCGCCGGCCCGGTCGAACATGACTTCGATAACATCACCGGGTTTAACGGCGGGCTTGCCTTCGACCAAGGAAAATTGCGAGGCTGGAACCAAGCCCTCGATTTTCCGCCCGATATCGACGACGACTTCCTTTTCGGAAACGCTTAAGACGCGGGCGTGGAGGGCTTCTCCACCTTCGGTGGGGGTGAACTGATTGCTGTAGTCGTCAAGAAATGCCTGATAGTCTTCACTATCTGCGCTTGCGCCTACCTCAACGTACTCGTCAGACGTACCGGCCATTTTGGTTATCAATCCCTACGCTGGTGCCTCCACGGTGGCTAACAGGAACGGCTTGTCAACCGTTACCGACCCAGAAACAACTGAACTCTAATGCGGGGGCCCACCGGGAAGCGTCAAATGGGCGTCAACTAATTGATGTTTCAGTACTTCAGAACTATAGCCGACGCCTAAAATGTTGTCAACCGCGGCGCGTTCCAATTGTGCCGCCCAATAAACGGGAAACTGGCCCGTTTTGACCTCTCGGCGCAGGTTCGGATGCGGGTTCTGGTTTTGCGCGGGCAAAATCGGATATACTCGGGGTAGACGGCAAGTTCCGCCGTCTCGGAGAAGTTCATGTTAGACGGATTGTTTCAGCCGACCCACCTGCTCATCATTCTTGTGATTGCGCTGTTTGTCTTTGGCCCGAAGAAGCTGCCTGAATTGGGGCAGGGACTGGGCAAGGGTATACGGTCGTTCCGCGACAGCATGAAAGCTGCTACTGAAGATCCCCCCAAGAACGAGACTCCTTCGTCCAACGCCGCTCCCAACGAGCCGATTATTAAATAGCCTGGCTACGTTCGGGGTCAGACGCAATCCACTTAGCAAGATTTTCGACACAAACGTCAAGGGCCTTGTTTTCACTGTACAGAAGCGCTTCCGCTGATTCCCGATGAGGGAACTATCGTGCTTAACGCGCGTCCATCTTCTCCGTGAAAGGCATGGCCGCCTTCGGCGTGCACAGCGCAGCCAAAGCCGCGCTGCGCTCTTTCGCCCGCACGTGGACAAACGAACTGAAGAGTCGCCAGATTCGGGTAAACGTCGTGAGCCCCGGCCCCCCTCGACGCTCCCGGAGTCGGTGGCTTGTCGGCAAATGAGGAGCAGGCCCAGCAGATCAGGGCAGGCCTGATCTCGCAAGTTCCGCTTGGCCGCATGGGCAGCGCCGATGAGACAGCCAAGGCTGTTGTCTTCCTTGCCTCGGACGACGCAAGCTTTGTCGCCGGCATCGAACTCTTCTTTGACGGTGGAGTGGTTCGGGTCTAAGTTCTTGCGTCCGGAGGTGGATGGAAGCTCCAGGCCACTTATGTCGTGACATCATGAGAGTTCAGACTGGGATGTCAGAGCACAAGCAACTACCTGCCGCGATCATTGGCCACATCGCGCAACAACTCAAGCTTTCGGCGCAAAACGTGTCGGCAACTCTCGCGCTGCTGGATGGGGGCGGGACGGTGCCGTTCGTGGCGCGCTACCGCAAGGAAGCGACCGGCAATCTGGATGAAGTCGCGATCGGAGCCATCGAAGAGAAGGCGGCTTACTTCCGCGATCTCGAAGAGCGGCGAGCGACGATCCTGCATAGCATCGGCGAGCAAGGGAAACTGACGCCGGACCTGAAGGCGCGGATCGAAGCGGCTCTCGATAAAAGCGTGCTTGAGGATTTGTATCTGCCGTTCCGGCCAAAGCGCCGGACCAAGGCGACCATCGCGCGGGAGAAGGGACTTGAACCGCTCGCCGCTTACTTATGGAACCAACAGCCGACCGGTGTTTCGCTGGCCGAATACGCGGAGACGTTCGTCAATGCCGAAAAGGGCGTGGCGTCGGCGAGTGAAGCGCTGGAAGGCGCGCGGCATATCGTTGCCGAACGGATCAGCGAAACAGCGGAGTTCCGGAGTCATCTCCGGCATTCAATGCTGTCCGAAGGGGTCGTTACCAGCCGCAGGGTTGAAAGCGCTACAGACCCGGAGGGCAAGTTCAAGATGTACTACGAGTACAGCGAGCCCGCCGCCAAGATCCCTTCGCACCGCATGCTTGCGATCCGGCGGGGTTCGGAAGAGGAGGTCCTGTATTTCCAGATTGAGCTTGATCCGGACAAACCGGTTTCCTATCTCAAGGGCAAGGTGGTGCTCCGACCCGGCGACTGGGTTCCGCAACTTGAACTGGCCGTTGAGGATGCCTGGAAGCGGCTGTTGAATTTGTCGATACAGACCGAAGTGCGTTTGGAACTGAAGGAGCGGTCCGACGCGGAAGCGATCCGGGTGTTTCGGGAGAACCTGCAGAACCTGCTGCTGGCTCCTCCGGCGGGATTGATCGGAGTGCTGGGGTTCGATCCCGGCCTGAGAACCGGGTGCAAGATCGCGGTGGTGGATGAAACGGGCAAGTTCCTCGATCATGGCGTGATCTATCCGCTTGAACCAAAGAGGGACACGGCCGCGGCGGGCAAGACTCTGCTGGCGTTCATACACAAGTACAACGTCCGGGCGATCTCCATTGGGAATGGGACGGGATCGCGCGAGAGTTCGGCGTTCGTTCAGGATTTTCTGCGCGAGTCGGGGCTAGCCGGCATCTTCAGCGTGGTGGTGAATGAATCGGGCGCTTCGGTGTACTCGGCATCCGAGATTGCGCGCCAGGAGTTCCCGGAACTGGACCTGACAGTACGTGGCGCCATTTCGATCGCGCGCCGGCTGCAGGACCCGCTTTCCGAGCTTGTGAAGATCGATCCGAAGTCAATCGGGGTAGGACAGTACCAGCACGATGTCGATCAACGGAAACTGAATCAGGCACTCGAAAGCTCGGTGGAGAGTTGTGTCAATCGCGTGGGCGTCGATTTGAACACGGCATCGTTTGCGCTGCTGCGGCGCGTAGCGGGAATCAATGAGCGGACGGCGCATAAGATTGTCGAATTCCGCAACGAGAACGGCCGGTTCCGTTCGAGAGTGCAACTGATGGCGGTGTCGGGCTTCGGGCCCAAAACCTTTGAGCAGGCGGCGGGGTTTCTGCGTATCCGGGGCGGCGAGAATCCGCTGGACATGACCGCCGTGCATCCGGAATCGTACTCGATTGTCGAAAGAATCGCCGAATCTTTGAAGGTCACTATTGGCGAGTTGATAGCGAAACCGGCCTTGGTTGAATCTGTCAAGATTGAGAGCTTTCAAACCGAGGAGGCGGGTTTGTATACGCTGCGCGATATTCGGGAGGAGCTTCGTAAACCGGGACGCGATCCGCGCGAACAGTTCGTCGCGCCGCAGTTTCATTCAGGCGTGAGGGAGATCTCGGATCTGACTCCCGGCATGGTGCTCGAAGGCGCGGTTACCAATGTCACGAACTTCGGAGCGTTCGTGGATGTCGGCGTTCATCAGGACGGCTTGGTGCATGTCAGCGAACTCTCCAACCGCTACGTCAAAGACCCCTACGAGGTGGTGAAGGTTGGCCAGATCGTGCGGGTTCAGGTGCTTTCCGCCGATACCAAGAGCAAGCGGATCGCGCTATCGATCAAGGCTCTGCAAGCGTCGGATTTGCCGAAGGTGAAGCATGGCGGCAAGCCTGCAGCGCTGCCTGTTAAACCTGCGTCGCTGGACGATCGCCTTTCACAGCTTTCGAGCCGGTTCCGAAGTCATTAAAAGTAATAGCGGCGCGGGTGCTGAGTCTGGGACTGCCAGCCAGTACGCGGTAATGCCGTTCCGTCCGATGGCCAATTGTACGCGCCTGCGTGGACTGTTACTCTTCATTTAACCGGGATGCGAGAAGCTCCGTAAAACGAACCTTGAGCATCCAGTTTTTTGCGCTTTTTGGGTAAGTCTTGTTCTTGTTCGATTGGCAGGCAAGGCGGTCATGATAGCGGGTTTTCCGCGACTGGGAGCAAAGCACTTTATCTTTGGTGCGTTGCTCCCTTTTTTTGGTGGATAGCTTTCAGAGACTAATAGCGCCAGCTGGTCAGATCTGCTCCGGCGGGTGCGGTCTTCCCGATGCGCTCCATGATCTTGGGCAGGTACATTGTGTTGTAATGCAGGCGCGAGTACGCGTTCGGGAGCGTTGGATCGCCGTTCCAGCAATGCTCGGCGCGCGGGCCATAGAGCACTTCGCCTTCGTATGCCACGCTGCCGGGAGTGGTTCCGGTAGTCTTTAGGAAATCTTCCATCAAATACACCGCATCGTTGAGCATATAGGTATCGTCGCTCCCAACATACAGATGGATCTTGCCGCGCAGCTTTGGTCTGAGCGTGGGCCAGTTGCGCTGGAGGATCGCATCCAGATCGTAGTGTTCGCGCCAGTACGCGGCGGTCGAGTGATCGATCTCGCCGCTGGCTTTATCGAATGATAGGCTTCGGGTAGCCATCGTCGGCGACGGGCGAGTAGACGGCCTGCCAGATGTCGAACTGCTCGCCGGAACGGCCGCGGTCACCGAGGGCGGCTTCATACGCGACGTTATCGCGAACCGTAATCAGCGTGTGGCCAAGATAGTCGCGCATGGCCGGCTGGTCGATGCGCTTGTGGGTGCCTTCCAGATAGAACATGTTTTTCTGGTTGTAAAGGTCGGCGGTCCCGTAGGCGTGAAAGTCTACCGGGTCGGGGCAGGCTACGAAGGCTCCGTTGTAGTGATCGGGATAGAACATCTGCACGGCCAGCGACTCCCAACCTCCGGTGGATCCTCCGTACAGAAAACGCGCCCAGCCCTGGCCGATGCCGCGAAATTGTTTCTCGATGGCGGGGATGAGTTCGGTTTCTATGGCATCCCCATATGGCCCGAGGTTGGCGGAATTGACCGCGTATGAATCGTCGTAGAACGGGTTCGCGTGCTGCAGCTTTGCAACTAGAATGCGGGGAGTGCCCGGGGCGATCCATTTCAGGTACGTCTTGTAGGCTTCGTCCTGCTGGATGCGGTTGTACCCCGCAAGGTGAAAGCGTTCCGAGTAATCGGGCTTAAGGTTGGGATCGGGCGGCGTGGTGCGGAAGTCGGGCATGTCGGAAACGAAGTGGTCGTGGAAGATGGCCAATGGAAAGCGCGCGTTTGGGTGGTCGTCGAATCCTTCGGGCACCAGGACGATGGCCGATAGATAGACGGGGCGTCCCCAAAACTTGGTCAACAGCGTGGATTCTATTTTGATATGGCGAATATACTTCGTGTCGGGTTCGGGCGCGATGGGTGGGATCACCTGATCGAGACTGATGGCGATGGGCGTGACGGCGCCGTCGTGACCGGGGCCGATGTGAAGCCTCCGCGGCTTCGAAAAGAGATTGCCTGGCGCAAGATTCCAGTGCTGGCCTTCGCCGCGATCCGGGGCTAGCTTGACCGTCTTTCCGTCGGCGCGGTGGAATGTCTCGTAGATGTTAAGGAGCGCCTGGACATAGTAGTCGCCCGGCGGAACGCCGCTGAGCGATGAGATTGGATACCCGGCGGCGGAGTCGTCGATGATGATCGCTTGACCGGGCGCCATCGCGTCAACTGTCACGCCGAAAACGATCTGTGAGCGGGGCGTGTCGTCGATCTGGTTGCGTGGTTCGGCGGAGGGGTCTGTCGATAGAAGCAAGAAGAGGCGGCCGAGAGGCTGGGCGAATTTGCTGGCGGGGAAGGATATGGCGACCGGCTGGATTGGGGCGGAACTTCCAGACAGCGCGGCGCAGCAGATGATTAGCGTGAGAAAGATTCGAGGGCGCGTGAGGCAGTATAGCCAAGCATCTGTTCAGGAGACCGCCGACAGTTCCGTGCCCATTCACTGCGCGACTGCGGCGCTGATTCGGCGGCTAAGAATGCGTACATGCTCCCGCACATCCGCCGCGTCTACGGTCCTGATTTGGCGGTCTTCCATAACCACGCGGCCCTGAATAATAACCGTGCGGACAGTCATGAGAGCTGGCGGCGTAGACCACGGTCGAGTAGACATCGTAAAAAGGCGTCATCGTAGTGTCGTTGTGATTGAGCACGATGAGGCCTGCCAGTTTGCCGGGTTCCAGGGACCCGATCTGGTCTTCCATGTGCAGCGCGCGGGCGCCTCCCATGGTGGCCATTTCCACCACGTCTATGGCGGGCATCACGTTGCGGTCGTGGTTAACGAGTTTCTGCACCTTCGCGACATAACCAAGCTGCCCGATGATATCGAGGGTGTTGCCGCTCATGGGGCCGTCCGTGCCGAGCCCTATGCGGACGCCTTCCTTGAGCATCTTTACGGCGGGTGCGACGCCTTTTGCCGACTTAATATTGGCTACAACGCCACGTAGGCGTGCGTCACAATGAGATCGGTGGACGGTGCCGACTTTGCGTTCGCGTTCTGCGCGGGACCGGCCAGAAGTATCGAGCCGGCAAACAGCAGCGAGATCGCTGTTCGCTTCATGTTGGCCCGATCCGCTGGATGTGGTTTTGCATCGTGATTGCTCTAGCTGGAATGAGTAAGTGTAACTTGCTTCCTGCGATTTTGCCGGGGCCGGTCTATTGAATCGTCGCTTCGTGATGTACAACCAAAGGGACGCTACTGAACACGCTCATGAAAAATAACCTGCTGCTCGCTCTGTTGCTTGGCTTTTCGTCTGCCGCTTCGCGATCCACGGCGCGAGCAAGAGCAAGCACAGGAATCGGTCAACAATAACTTAACTGCCTACTGGCAGACTGAACTCATAATAGT
>OCTA010002063.1_pt1 | contig 18421 bp, 17 predicted proteins | sample 1538991 | NCBI WGS metagenome assembly OCTA01 (sample SAMEA3539302, study PRJEB22396) | soil metagenome | biome: tundra; feature: field; material: soil | place: USA | collected 2010-05 | depth 0.15 m | reverse complement strand
GGCCGGCGAGCTTGATCTCCCTCGCCTCGAGCTTCTTCCCCAGCCACTCCGGCGTGCGCCCGACCATCAGCCCACCGATGAACACCGCCAGCAGCACATACAGCAACATTGAGTACAAACCGGTGCCAACACCGCCGAAGATCGTCTCGCTGGCCGACAGGTTGGCCATCGGCACCGCCCCGCCGATGCCCGTGAAGGACTCGATCGCGCTGTTCACCGCACCACACGAGGTCACCGTCGTGACGACGTCGAACAGCGCCGAGCCCGCGATCCCGAAGCGCTGCTCCTTGCCTTCCATGTTGCCGCCGCCCGAACCCGAGATCACATGCGTGTGCAGGCCCGCGAGGTGCTGCGCGGGCGAGCCGTGGGCCTCGGCGATGTACGCGACCGCCGCCGCGCCGAGGAACATCACCATCATCGCGGTGTAGATCGCATAGCCTTGGCGGCGGTTGCCCGTCATCCGCCCGTAGGTGAACACGAGCGCCGCGGGGATGATCAACACCAGCAGCATCTCAACCAAGTTGGTGAACCCAGTCGGGTTCTCGAACGGGTGCGCCGAGTTCACGTTGAAGAAGCCACCACCATTGGTGTTCAGCATCTTGATCACCTCCTGCGAGGCAACCGGACCCATCGCGATCGACTGCGACAGGCCAGTGACCGTGTGCGCCGTCAGATACGTCGAGAAGTTCTGGATCACGCCCTGTGAGACGAGCAGCAGCGCCCCGATCACCGAGATCGGCGTCAGCACATACAGGACCGTGCGCACTAGGTCCTGCCAGAAGTTGCCGAGGCTCTTGCCCGAGCGCCCGATGATCCCACGGATCAACGCGACCGCGACCACGATCCCGACGCCGCCTGAGAGCCAGTTCTGCACCGTCAGCCCGAGCATCTGGCTGAGGTAGCTCATCGTCGTCTCGCCGCCGTAGTACTGCCAGTTGGTGTTCGTCAGGAACGAGGACGTCGTGTTGAAAGTCACATTCCACGGCGCCGAGTGGTAACCCAGCGGGTTCAGCGCGTGCGGGACGAAGAAGGCGTTCTGCGTGCGCAGGATCACATACAGCAGAAGCCAGCCGGCCAGCGAGAAGATCAACAGGCTCTTGGCGTAGGACTTCCAGTCCTGCTCACGCTCCGGATCGACCCGCAGGATGCGGTAGAGGAACCGCTCGGGTCCGGCGAATATCGGCGAGAGGAACACCCGCCGTCCCGTATAGACCTTCGCCATGTAGCTGCCAAGCGGCAGGGCGAGCGCCGTCAGGATCACCGCGAACAGGATGATCGTCAGCCAACCCATGAACGTCATCTCAGAGCTTCTCCCCGCGAATCAGCGCGTAGAAGAGATAGCCGATCACCAGCACCCCCACGACCAGGCCGAAGAAGTCAGCGCCGCTCATGTGCGCGACGAAGAAGCCGAGGGGAAGCGAGAGGCTCATACCCGGTCGATTCCCTCGACCAGCCACAGCAGGAGCGCGAACACGGCGATCCCGAGGAGTACGGCTACGACGTCCATGGCGACCATGATTGACGCCCGCCCGTCACAACCGCGTGACAATCGGGGCGGGCGCCATAACGATTTCGTGACGGCCGCATCGCGCGACTCTAGATCGAGCGACCACCCCCGCAATCGGTAGCCCGCCCAGCTCCAGCTGCGGAGAAGCCGAAGCCGCAGCGACAGCCGGCCACCCGCGGGCTCAGCGCCTCTCGCAACTCACCTGCTCTGACGTGGAGAGTCTCAGCCGCTCCGACGCCAGGCGTCTGTATGGAGCGGCTCGCCCGCGGATCGGCACAAGCGGATGGACGGGCCAGCCGTCTTTCCGTCCCGTCCTCAGTTCCCCGACCGACCTCCTGGTGGTCGCAGACCCCAAGCACAGGCGCATTGGACACGTCCGGCGCAGCGCGTTTCAGATTCTCTCCCACGGCTGCACGCTCCCCGTCTTGTTCGCCTCCTCTGGGATTGATTCACGAAGCTTCATGGCGGGCCATGCGCACCGCGAAACCGCCTGCTCCGGAGCGTGACCCGCAAGGTTCTGCGAACCCTCGACAACGTCTGGTGGTCACCCTGCGCTCGGTTGCGGGTCTCCGACCAGCACGACGTCCAGGGTCGGCTCGCCGGCGACGATCTCGTCCACCAGCGACCTTGTCGGCCGACCGAGCCTCTGGCGAAGGTGCGGCGTGCCCATGACGATGTATGTCGACTCACACCGCGCGGCAACACGCGCTACCGCCCGGGCAATGCTGCGGTCGGTCTCGACGATCATGTGCGCGCCGAAGACGGCGGCCAGGCGGCGCAGCTCGTCCACGCGTCGGCTGGTCTCGCGATCCTCAGCCTGCTCTGAGGAGACGACCCACAGCAGGTCCAGCTCGCCTCCCATGCGCTCGGCGATCGTCCACGCGCGGCGGATGATGCGGTTGGCGCTTGGATCGGGCTTGACGAGAGCGAGGAACCTGTGAGCGCGCTCCGCGGCCACGTTGCTGATCAGGCGATCTTCGTCGTTGAGCATCTCGGCGGTGAGCCGGTGGGCCTCGACCTCCTCGACGACCTGCAGCAGCGCCATCTCCCGCAGCACGTCGAGGTTCTCCTTGGTGAAGAACCTCTCCAGGGCGATCGGCACGCTGCCGGACGGGAACACCTTGCCCTCCATGATGCGTGCCTGCAGCGCCTCTGGCGTGAGGTCGACGACCACGACCTCGTCGGCCTCGTCGATCACCCGGTCGGGCATCGTTTCCTGCACGACGATGCCCGTCTGCTCGGCGATCCGCTCGCTGACGCTCTGCAGGTGCTGCACGTTGACGGTCGAGAAGACGTTGATCCCCGCCGCCAGGACATCCTCGACATCTTCGTATCGCTTCTGATGCTCGAGGCCAGGCGCATTGGCGTGAGCGACCTCGTCGATCAGGCAGACCCGGGGCGAGCGGCGCAGGATCGCGGGCAGGTCCATCTCCTCGACGACCGTGCCCTGGAAGGGGACCCGACGGCGCGGGATCAACTCGAGCCCCTCGGCCAGAGCGGCCGTCTCGGGCCGCCCGTGGGTCTCCAGCAGGCCGATCGCGACGTCCTTGCCTTCGCCAGCCACCGAGTGGCCCTCCTGGAGCATGCGGAAGGTCTTACCAACGCCGACCGCCATGCCGAGGAAGACCTTGTGCTGTCCGCGCGCCATAGCCGGCTCAGGCCCCGAGCACGCTGTGCAGGAGCAGGTCGATCAGCTTGATGCCGATGAACGGGGCGATCAGACCGCCCACGCCGTAGATCGCGAGGTTGCGGTACAGCAGCGCGCTTGCGCCGAGCGGCCGGTAGCGCACGCCGCGCAACGCGAGCGGCACCAGGGCGGGGATGATCAGGGCGTTGTAGACGATGGCCGACAGGATGGCTGACCGCGGGGATCCCAGATTCATCACGTTCAGCCGCGAGAGGGGGCCGTTGGTGGCACCGGCCGAGGCGTAGGTCGCGACGAACACGGCCGGCAGGATCGCAAAGTACTTGGCGACGTCGTTGGCGATCGAGAACGTGGTCAGCGCGCCGCGAGTGATCAGCAGCTGCTTGCCGATCTCGACGATCTCGATCAGCTTGGTGGGGTCGGAGTCGAGGTCGACCATGTTGCCGGCCTCGCGCGCGGCCTGGGTGCCTGTGTTCATCGCCACACCGACGTCGGCCTGAGCCAGGGCCGGGGCGTCGTTGGTGCCGTCGCCGGTCATCGCCACGATCCTGCCCTGGCTCTGGCTTTCGCGGATCAGCGCCAGCTTGGTCTCCGGCGTCGCCTCGGCCAGGAAGTCGTCGACGCCCGCCTCATGGGCGATGGCGCTGGCGGTGCGGGGATTGTCACCGGTGATCATCACCGTCCTCACGCCCATCCGGCGCAGCTCCTCGAAGCGGCGGTGGATGCCCTCCTTGAGGATGTCGCGCAGGTCGATCACGCCGAGCACGCTCTCGTCACGGCAGACCGCCAGCGGCGTCCCGCCCTCGCCCGCTATTCGCCCGAGCTCCCGGTCGAGCTCCGGCGGCACCCGGCCGGAGCGCGCGCTGACGTAGCCGATGATCGCGTCGCCCGCGCCCTTGCGCAGCTCGTGTCCATCGAGGTCGATCCCGCTCATCCGCGTCTCGGCGGTGAACGGCACGAAGCGTGCCCCGGCGTCGCCCAGCTCCCGCTCGCGCAGGCCGTAGCGCTTGGCGAGGATCACGATCGAACGACCCTCGGGCGTCTCATCCGCCAGCGAGGCGGCTTGGGCGACGTCGGCGAGCTCGCGCTCATCGATGCCCGGCATCGGGATGAACGCCGTGGCCTGGCGGTTTCCGAGCGTGATCGTGCCGGTCTTGTCGAGCATCAGCAGGTTCACGTCCCCCGCGGCCTCCACCGCCCGACCGGAGAGCGCGAGCACGTTGCGGGCCACCAGCCGGTCCATGCCGGCGATGCCGATCGCCGACAGCAATGCGCCGATTGTTGTCGGCGCCAGCGCGACGAGCAGCGCGATCAACGTGGCGATCGAGATCGCGGTATGGGCATAGTCGGCGAACGGCCGTAGCGTGATCACCACCGACAGGAAGATCAGCGTCAGACCGGCGAGCAGGATCCCCAGCGCTATCTCGTTCGGGGTCTTGCGGCGCTGCGCGCCCTCGACCAGGGCGATCATGCGATCCAGGAAGCTCTCTCCGGGATGCTGGGTGATCTCCACGACAATCCGGTCGGAGAGCACCCGCGTCCCTCCGGTGACGGCGCTGCGATCGCCGCCGGCGGCCCTCACCACGGGCGCGGACTCGCCGGTCACCGCCGCCTCGTCGACCGAGGCGATCCCCTCCACGATCGTCCCATCGCCGGGGATCAGCTCGCCGGCCAGGACCTCGACGACATCGCCGGGAAGGAGCTCGGCGGAGGACTTGGTCGTCCCGTCATGCAGACGCGCCGGAGTCTCAGTTCGCATGCCCCTCAATGCGTCGGCCTGAGCCTTGCCGCGCCCCTCGGCGACCGCCTCGGCCAGGTTGCCGAAGTAGGCGGTCAACCACAGCCACCCGGCGATCGACGCAGTGAACCAGGTCGGGTCGCCGCCGGTGCCGCCCACATTGACGCCGGTCACCTGCGCCAGGAACAGCAGCGTCGTGAGCGTTGCGCCCACCTCGACCGTGAACATCACGGGGTTGTGCATCATGCGCCTTGGGTGCAGCTTGCCGGCTGCCGACCCGAGGGCGGGCAGGAGAATCTCGGCCCTGATCACCCTGACGCGCGGCCGCCGGCTCATGGCGTGCGGGCCGCGTTGAGCGCCAGATTCAAGGCGAGCACGTTGACCGACACCGGCCCGAACAGGCCACCGGAGGTGCCGTCTGTGTGCGCGGCGACCAAGCGCATCACCGAGGCCAAGGGCAGACCGCGGACCGCGGCGACGCGGTGCGCCTGGATGGCCGCGTTGGCCATCGAGATGTCGGGATCCACCCCGGATCCGGAGGAGGTGACGGCATCCGCGGGGACCATCGCGGCGGTCAGCCCCGGGTCATACGGCCCCTCGCGGCCCAGGAAGGCCTTCAGGCGCGAGCGGATCTGAAGCGACAGGCTGGCCGAGTTGGGGCCGAGGTTCGACGCTGCCGTGGCCGCCGGGTCCTCGGCGCTCGCCGACGGACGGCTGTGGAAGTAGCGCGGTTCGCTCCGGAAGTCCTGGCCGATGAGCGTCGAGCCTACGAGCCGACCATGTTGCTCGACGCGGCTTCCGTTGGCCTGGTGCGGCCAGAGCACCTGTGCCAGGCCGGTGATCGCCAGCGGGTAGACCAGGCCGAGCAGCGCGGTGAGCACGATCACGGCCAGCAGCGAGGAGCGGAGCTGGCGGAGCATCAGAAGAGCCTCGGCGTCAGGGCCTGCACGAGCGGGCCGAGCATCAGGGACGGCACGAAGGTGAGCAGCGCGACGATCGCGATGGTGGCGAGCAACAGCACCGCGAACACCCCCGTATCGGTGCGCATCGTGCCCTCGCCCGCGGCGATCGTCCGCTTGCCCGAGAGCGAGCCGGCGACCGCCAGCGCCGCGAGCATCGGCAGGAAGCGCCCGACCAGCATCGCCGCTCCCCCGGCTAGGTCGGCGAACGTGACGCCGCTGGCGCCCGTGTTGCCGGGCGCGTGCGGCTGGGAGAAACCGACGTAGCCGGCGAACGCCGAGCCGTTGTTGTTGACCTGCGAGGCGTAGGCGTACAGGGTTTCGGAGAATCCCTGGGGCCCGGCATTGAAGATCGAGCGCATGCCGTAGCGGGCGCTGATCGCCCAGGCGGTCATAAACAGCACGATCAGTGGCACGGCGATCGCGCCGATCGTGACGAGCTTGATCTCGCGTGCCTCGATCCGCTTGCCCAGGTACTCGGGCGTGCGTCCCACCATCAGCCCGGCGACGAATACCGCGAGCAGCACCATCAGCAGCATCCCGTATAGGCCCGAGCCGACGGCGCCGAAGATCACCTCGCCGGTCATGATGTTCGCCATCGGGACCGAGCCACCGAGACCGGTGAACGAGTCCAGCGCGGTGTCGGTCGACCCGTTGCCCGTCGTCGTGCCGGCAACGGCCATCAGCGTCGAGTCGGACGCCTGCAGGCGCTGGTCCTTGCCCTCCATATTCACGCCGTGGACGCCTGCTGCCCGCATCGCCGGGGAGGGCCGGCTCTCGGCCGGGTAGGCAACGGCCGCCGCGCCGAGGAACATGACGAGGATCACCGCATAAAGCACCCAGCCCTGGCGGCGGTTGCCGACGATCCTCCCGTAGGTGGCCGTCAGCGCGGCCGGGATCGCCAGCATCATCAGCATCTCGAGGAAGTTCGCAAGACCGGTCGGGTCTTCGAAGGGCATCGCCGAGTTGACCGCGAAGAAGCCGCCGCCGTTGGAGCCGAGCAGCATCACGGCCTTCTGGGAGGCGGCTGGACCGAGTGCGAGCGTCTGGCTGCCTCCCGCCAGCGTCGAGAGGTGAACGTCGCCGGCGAGCGTCTGGATCGCCCCCTGGCTGACCAGGAACGCCGAACCGACTATCGACAGCGGCAGCAGCACGTACAGCAGCGCCCGGACCAGATCTACCCAGAAGTTGCCCAACTCCTTGCCCGCGCGATTGGCGAATCCCCGGGAGATCGCCACGCCTGCAGCTATCCCGACCGCTCCGCTGAGGAAGCCCTGGACCGCGATCCCCGCCATCTGGGCGAAGTTCGAGAGTGTCCGTTCGCCGCCGTAGAACTGCCAACCGGTGTTGCTGACGAACGAAGAGGCGGTGTTGAAGCTCAGGTCCCATGGAGCGGAGCGAAAGCCCTGGGGGTTCAGCGGCTGGATCGACTGCGTGCGCAGGATGAGGAACAGCGCCAGCCAGGAGACCGCGCTGAACATCAGCACGCTGCCCGCGTATCCCTTCCACTCCTGAGCCGCGGGCTCGGGACCGGCCAGGAGCGCCGACAGACGCCGCTCCACGGGACCGAGGAGGCGCGTCAGCAGCACGCGCTCGCCGCTGAACACGCGATGGATGTAGCCGCCCAGCAACGGCGTGATGGCGGTCAGGACGACGAGCAGCAGCCCGACCTGCAACCAGCCCGACGCCGTCATCTAGAGCCGCTCTCCGCGCAAGAGCGCGTACACCAGGTAGATGAAGAGCGCCACACCAACGACCAGCGCAATCGCGTCAGCGATGCTCACTGGGCAGCCTCTCGGACTGTTTTCATATGCGGTCGAAGCCCGCGATCAGCGCGCCGAGGAGGCCGAAGATCAGGGCGGCGATGGCGATCGCTACAACGTCCATCCCACCTCAGCATCCCACTCGTGGCCGACGAGTCATCGATAGCGAGCCGCGCGGGTGTCTGGATGCCCGCCGCCGGCGATCCGGCGCACACGGGCGCTGTCCTCGCGCTCGACCTCGTCGAGCCCGAGCCCGAGCCCGAGCTCCGCGAGCGAGCGCTCATGGGGCAGGGATCCGGCCGCCTCCTCGCTGCCGTGACGGCCGCGCGCGTCAGCCGGCGAAGCGGTAGCCGACGCCCGGGTCGGTCACGATGTAGCGCGGCCCGGCGACGTCGTCCGGCTCGATCTTGGCCCTCAGGCGCGCGATGTGCGTTCGCAGCGGCTGGATGTCATCGACGTAGCCGGGGCCCCACACCTCCCCGAGCAGCTTGCGGTGGGTCATCAGCCGCCCGCGGTTGCGCACGAGCGAGCGCAGCAGATCGAACTCGATCGGGGTGAGGTGGACGGTCTCGCCGTCACGGCGCACGACCCTGGCGGCGAGGTCCACCTCCAGGCCCTCGACCTCGATCGTCGGCTCCTCCTCCAAGCGCGCGGCGCGGCGCAGCGCGGCCTGCAGCCTCGCGACGAGCTCTCGGGTTCCGAACGGCTTGGTGATGTAGTCATCCGCGCCCGCCTCCAGCGCCCTGACCTTCTGGTCCTCCTCGCCGACCGCCGAGAGCACCAGAATCGGCATCTCGCTCCACTCGCGCAGCCTTCGCGTCAGCTCCACGCCGTCCAGGTCGGGAAGCACCAGATCGATGATCGCGGCCTCCGGCGGGCGCACCGCGGCGAGGTCGAGTGCCTCCGAGGCGGTTTCGGCCGGCACCGCCTGGAACCCGGCCTCGCGCAGGACGACCTTGAGGGCTCGCACGATCTGCGGCTCGTCATCGACCACGAGCACGCGCGGCGGCTTGCCCGGCGCGGCGGGCGTCGGGCCGCTCACCGGGATGTCTCGCGCGCGTTGGTGGACGCGACGGGAGGTTGAGAATCGCCGGGCGCCGGCGAGGTTGGCGCGCCATCCGCCTCGGCGGGCGATGGCCGGAGCGGAAACTCGAATACGAACGTGGCGCCCTGGCCGGGTAGCGACTCGACGTGCAGCGACCCGTCGTTCGCCTCGGCAAAGCCGCGTGCGATCGCCAGCCCCAGCCCCGAGCCGCGGTGCTCGCCGCCCGCCGTGCCCGCCCGGTAGAACGGCTCGAACACCCGCTCCAGCTGCGCGGGCGGGATCCCCGGTCCACGGTCCACCACGCGCACGATCACCCGATCTCCCGTGCGTCCGGGGCCGTCGGCGCCGGCCGCGGGCATCCGCTCGCGGGTGCCCGCGAGGCTACGTACGGCGCGAGCCCTGACAGACACCGGATGCCCGCCCGAGTGCCGTCTCGCGTTCTCCAGGACGTTCACGAACGCGCGCTCCATCTGCACCGCGTCGAGGCTCACCGGCGGAAGGTCGCGGTCGAGCGACAGCGTGAAGTCCTGCGGGCCGGCCGCCAGCTCCGCAAGCGCCGCCTGGATCAGCTCCTCGACCGAGGTCCAGCTACGTTGCGGCTCGGCCGCGCCCGCTTCCAGGCGCGAGAGGTCCAGCAGGTTGTCCACGAGCCGCGACAGGCGCGTGGACTCCTCCTGGATCACGCTGGCCATCTCCTGGCGCTCGGCCTGTGAGAGCGTCGGCGAACCCACCGCCTCGCCAGCGGCCGATATCGCCGTCAGGGGCGAGCGCAGGTCATGTGAGACCGCGCGCAGCAGCGCGGTCTTGATCGTGTCCGCGCGGCGCAGCGCGGCCGTCTCGACCACGCCGCTCAGCAGGCTCTCGCGCTCCAGCGCGGCGCTGAGCAGCGCCTCCAGCGCCGGAACCACCCGCTCTTGGAGCCTGCGCAGGTTGCTCTCGGAGGTGCCCGCCCCGACCAGCAGCGTGCCCAGGCGGCTGGTGCCCTCGCGCAGCGGGAACGCGACGCTGCGCTCGTCTCCCTCGACGGCCTCCATCTCGATCGCCGCCGAGCTCAGCTCCAGCGTGTGTGCGAGCCGCGCGGCCGCCGTGGGCAGAGCCTCCGCGAGATTGTTCCCGCTCAACAGCAGCCGCGCCATCTCCGCCGCCAGATCGGCCTCGCGCCGGCGCTCCTCCGCATCACGGGCGCGCGCGCGGGTGACCTCGGCGACAGAGCTCGCCAGGCCGGCCACCACCACGAAGGCGACCAGCGCGACCCAGTTGCTGGAGTCGCGGATCGTGAGCTCGCCAACCGGCGGGAGGTGGAAGAAGTTGAACGCCAGCGCGCTGATGAGAGCCGTGGCCAACCCCATCCAGGCGCCCCACGCGATCGACACGACCAGGACCGCGGGGAGATAGACCACGCTCAGGGACACCACCGGCGCGACGTGCTTGAGCGGGTAGACGATCAGCGTGCACAGCGCCACGGCTGCAAGTGCGACGATCGCGCCCACCCGCCGTGAGGGCGGCGTTCCGGACAGCAGCAGGCCAAACGGAGGAGACACTCACGTCAGCCTAATGGCGAACGGGACGGGAGCTGCTCCCGTCCCGTTCGCAGCGCCCTGCCGGTCCGGAGCGGCGCCGCCCGCGCCGGGGCCGACCGGCGGTTTGCGCTGCCGGCGCTAGCCTCCCCCGCGCCTTGCCCCACGCATGCCCGGATTGCTCATCAGCGACTCGCCTTGCTCGGTCAAGCGCCACGCGTTGGGCGCTCCGCGCGTCTTGCCCTCGCCGAGCTTCTCGATCAGCTTCCTCGCCTCGAGGCGGCTGAGCAGCTTGGAGATCTGACCCTGATCGACGATGCCCGCACGTTCTGCCACCTCGCGGTTGCTGGCCCCCGGGTAGTCCTCGATCGCGGTCAGGACGCGCGCCGTGCGGTAGGTGAGCCGCGTGCCGGTCTCGTGTCCCCCCCGCGCCACCGGAGCACTCGACGTCCGGTCGTCCACGGCGCGAAGCCTCGGCACGGGGCGGGTGAGCTCGCGGCGCGCCACCCCCGATCCGAGGTACGGCAACACGATCATCGAGGTGAGCGCGCCGAACAGCTCCGCGAGGGGCTGGGGATCCTCCGCCAGCAGCCGGCTCTGGAGGACAGTCACGACCGCCCCCACGACCCCCTCGGCGATCACCGGCGGCGGGTCCTGCTTGCCGGGGGGCATTTCCGCGCGCCCGCGATCCACGACCGCGGCCACCAGCCCGAGGACCTCCATACGGCGGCGCAGCACCCGAGCTCCGCCTCCCATCGAGTAGACGACCATCAAGCGTCCGAGCGCGGGCTCGTCTTCCAGGAACCTGAGCAGGCCCGCGAGCGCCGCCTTGATCGCGTCCAACCAGCGCGACTCCGCCTCAAACGCCGCCACCGTCAGCGCGGCCGCGCGCTCCACGCCGAGATCGAAGGCCGCGAGCAGGCACCCTTCCCGATCGACGAACAGCTCCTCGAACGCGACGTTGGTCACCCCTGAGCGGGCGATCACCTCGGCGACCGTCACCGTGCTCGCGGCCGGACCTCGCTCGGCCATCGCCTCGGCCAGCGCCTCCAGGACCCTCGTTCGCCGATCTTCCTCCACGCCGCCACAGCTCCCACAAACCGCTTGATAATGGTTGCGGAGCCTATCTTCTTACTGTCTAGTTGCGCCGGGGCCCTGGAAGCAGCCGGGCGCCGAGCGCACCGCGGGCTGGAGGTCGCGGTGCCGCCGTGGTGGAGCGTCAGCCGCCGGAGAGCTCCGCGGGAGCGCCGTAGGCCACCAGGCACTCCGGCAGCTCGACGCTCCCGTCGCCGCGCTGACCGTTCTCCAGCAGCGCCACGATCGTGCGCCCGACCGCCACGGCGGTGCCGTTGAGCGTATGCAGGGCGCCCGTGCGCTTGTCCTGGCGCACGCGGATGTTCAGGCGCCTGGCCTGGTAGTCGGTGGTGTTCGAGCACGACGTCAGCTCGCGGTAGCGGCCCTGGCTGGGAAGCCACGCCTCGCAGTCGTACTTCTTGGCAGCGGAGTTGCCGAGATCGCCCACCGCGATGTTCATCACCCGGTAGGGCAGCTCCAGGGCAGCCATGATCTCCTCCTCGATCGCCAGGATCCGCTCGTGCTCGCGCTCGGACTCATCCGGCGCGACGAAGCTGAACATCTCCACCTTGTCGAACTGGTGCACGCGGAAGATCCCGCGCGTGTCCTTGCCGGCTGCTCCCGCCTCGCGGCGGAAGCAGGGCGAGAAGCCGGCGTAGCGCAGCGGCAGGCGCTCGGCGTCGATGATCTCGCCGTCGTGCAGCGAGGCGAGCGCCACCTCGGAGGTGCCGACGAGATACAGATCGTCCTCGAGGAGCCTGTAGATCTGCTGCTCGGTGTCCGGCAGGAAGCCAGTGCCGAACAGCGCGCGCTCGCGCACCAGCACGGGCGGCACCACCGGCTCGAAGCCGTGGCCGCGGACCGTCTCAAGCGCCCAGCGGACCAGCGCCAGCTCCAGCATCACGAGGTCGCCCTTCAGGTAGGCGAAGCGCGATCCCGAGAGGTTGGCCGCGCGGTCCATGTCGATCAGCCCACCCGCGAGATCGAGGTGGTCGCGGGCGTCGAAGCCGAGCTCCGCGACCGTGCCGACCTCGCGCACCAGCTCGTCCTGCGGACCGGGGGCCGCGGAGGGGTCCGGCAGGTTGGGCAGCGGCGCAAGCGCCCCCTGCAATTCGAGCTCGACCTCGCCGAGCTCCCTTTCGAGCCCCTTCGCGCGCGCCGCCACCGCTCGCATCGCCTCGATCTCGCGCTCCCGCTCGGCCTGCTCGTCGGTCGCCCGGATGCGGGCGTTGGCCTCGTTCTGCTCCGCGCGCAGCCCCTCCAGCTCCGGAAGCAGCCCGCGACGGCGCCCGTCCAGCTCGATCACACGATCGAGTGCAGCCTCCGTGGCGCCGCCGCGGCGCGCCAGCGCCGCGCGGACGCCGTCGGGGTCCTCGCGGATGAGCTTGAGGTCGAGCACGCCGCCACTCAGCCCGGCGGGCTGCCTATTTGGTGGAGAGCGTGATCTGCGTGGCCGGCACCTTCTGAGCCTCGCGCCCCGAGTAGGCGGCCAGGAAGGCGGCCACGGCCTGCGCGTCTTCGCCGACGACGATGTTCTCCGGCATGATCGCGCCTGAGAAGCCGCCGTTGCGGATCGCGTAGAGCGCCTGCCCGATGTTCTCCTTGCGGATGTTGAAGTTCGGGCCGTTCGTCCTCACGCGGTTGGAGATCTTCGTGGCCGAGCCCTGGGCGCCGACCGAGGCGAGCGTGTGGCAGCCGGAGCAGTGGTCGCGGAACAGCACCGCGCCGCGATAGTACGGGCTGGTCTTGGCGATCTGGATCCCCTGCGATCCGCACGCGCCGAGGACTGCCGCGCAGGCGAGCAGGACGACCGTCATGGCAACGACCTTCATGCGCCGGGAATATATAGGCCCGCTCAGAACCCGTGAGCCGTGCCCGCCGCGCGCAGGGCCAGAAAGACCACCACGAGCGCCGAGATTGCCATCACGCCCATCTCGCGGCGCAGGACCAGAGCCACCACCTCCCGCTGCTCGGGCTCGGGCAGCGTGCCCACCGCCTGCGCGTCCTCGATGCCGCGCTGATCGAGCACGGTCTGGGCCGAGGTGACGCGCAGCTGCTCGGCCATGAACCCCACCGCGAGCGGCAGCAGCGCGTACAGGTAGAAGAGGCCTTCGCGCGGGTGCTTGCCCGCCGCCGCCAGCGAGCCGACTGCCACCGCCAGGGTGAGCGCGGAGCCCTGCCCCACGCGCAGCATCACCCAGAAGGCGTTGGCCGCCCGACGTTCCGTCGGGTCGCCCCGATACCAGATCCAGCCGCCGAGCAGGCCCGGGATCGCGTTGAGCACGGCCACCGCCAGCGCCCCCGCCACAACCGCCTGCGTCATCGCGCCGATATCGAGCCGATTGCCACTATGTAACACTCTGCCACAAGCAGTGATATAACAGCGCGAGGTGCTCCGCAGCTATCTCCCGGCGATCGTCTTCCTCATACTCGGCGGCGCCGTGGGCGGCGCGTTCGCGGTCCTGAACTCGGTGATCGGACCGCGCCGCGCGACCCCCCACAAGCAGGACCCCTACGAGTGCGGCCTGCCCTCCGAGGTCAAGCGCGGAATGCGCTTCGGGATCAGCTTCTACCTGATCGCCATGCTGTTCATCCTGTTCGACATCGAGGTCGTCTTCCTGTATCCGATCGCAGTCGAGCTGCGCGCCTACGGCAGCTACGCGCTCCTCGAGACGATCGTGTTCATCGTGCTGCTGTTCGTGGCCTTCGCCTACGTGTGGCGACGGGGGGCACTGGAGTGGAGATGAAGCGTGAGCTGCTCGGGCCCCCCGGCACGGGGCTCGGTGGGAGGGTCGATCCCGATGTCCTGCGAGTGCGCAACCTGAACGCACGCCAGCTGCTGCGCGGCGGGGACCTCGAAGGGCCCAACCCCTCCGCCCACCTTGAGGGCGCGGACTTCGAACGTCACGTGGAAGAGAGCGTGATGACGACCACGCTGGAGAAGGCCGTCGCCTGGGCGCGCTCCAACTCGTTCTTCCCCGCCACCTTCGGCCTGGCGTGCTGCGCGATCGAGATGATGTCGATCGTCGCCGCGCGGGTGGACGTGGCGCGGTTCGGCTTCGAGGCCTTTCGCGCCTCCCCGCGGCAGGCCGATCTGCTGATCCTCTCCGGCCGCGTGTCCATCAAGATGGCGCCGATCGTGCGCCGCATCTACGACCAGATGCTGGAGCCCAAGTGGGCGATCTCGATGGGCGCGTGCTGCAGCTCGACGGGCGTCTTCAACAACTACGCGCTCGTGCCCGCCGACAAGTTCATGCCGATCGACGTGCACGTCCCCGGCTGCCCGCCCCGCCCGGAGGCGCTGATGCACGGCGTGCTGAAGCTGCGCAAGATGGTCCAGGACGACCCCGACATGGGCTGGCGGGAGCGCTACGACGCCCGCGGCACCGAGGAGGTCATACCCACAGTCGGCGGGCTGGGCGGGGTGGACGCATTTCAAGAGCCGGCGGCGGTGAGCGTGCCCCCGGAGGGGGCCACGGCCGGTGCCTGACGCGACCGGCCTCGAGCTGATCGCCCAGGAGCTGCGCAGGGCCGAGGGCGCGGAGGAGGGTGCCAGCGCCGGCAGCCCGGTGATCGAGACGCTGTTCTTCCGCGGGCGCGGCACGCTGCTGGTGGAGCCCGGGCGCATCCGCGCGGTCCTGGCCCATCTGCGCTCGCGTGGGTACGCCTTCATGTCGAGCCTGCACGGCGTGGACCACCACCCGCACGAGCCGCGCCTGGGGGTCGTCTACGAGCTGCTGGACATGCAGCGGGTGGACCGCATCACGGTCAAGCTGGCGCTGGCGAGCGACGCCCCCGAGGTGGACTCCGTGACCGACGAATGGCCCACCGCCGACCACCAGGAGCGCGAGGTCCATGACATGTTCGGCGTCGTCTTCCGCGGCCATCCGGACCTGCGGCGGATCCTCATGCCCGAGGACTACGAGGGCCACCCGCAGCGGCGCGACTTCCCGATCGGCGGCGAACCCGTGATCTTCACCTATAACGAGCGCCAATCGCTGGGGAGCGCGGAGTGAGCCCCACCGGCCAGGCCACGCCCGGGACCTCGCCGAGCATGTCCGACTACCGCAGGCGCGAGCAGAGCATCACGCTGTCCTCCGTCGAGGAGCAGCTCGATCAGGCCAGCACCGAAGAGCTGCTGACGCTCAACTTCGGCCCCCACCACCCGGCCACCCACGGCGTGCTGCGCCTGCTGGTGACCCTCCAGGGGGAGATCGTGCGCGAGATCAAGCCGATCATCGGCTACGTGCACACGGGGATCGAAAAGACCGCCGAGGACAAGGCCTACTGGAAGGTCATCCCCGTGATCGAGCGGATGGACTACCTGTCCTACTACTTCAACGCCTACGCGTACTGCGGCGCGGTGGAGACGCTGCTGGAGGTCGAGGTGCCCAAGCGCGCCCAGTACCTGCGCGTGATCCACATGGAGCTCAACCGCATCATGTCCCACCTCGTGTGGTTGGGGACGAGCGCGCTGGATCTGGGAGCGATCTCGATGTTCTGGTACTGCTTCCGCGAGCGCGAGAAGATCCTCGACCTGTTCGAGATGTCCTCCGGTCAGCGCATGCACACGCGCTACTTCCAGGTCGGCGGCGTGATCGAGGACATCCCCTCCGGATTCGCCCACAAGCTGAACGGCCTGCTCGAGGAAATGCCCAGTCGCATCGATCAATACGGAGCGCTGCTGAACAGCAACGAGATCGTCCTGCAGCGGCTGCGCGGGATCTGCCCGCTGGACGCACAGACGCTCCTGTCGCTCGGCGTCACCGGCCCCCTGCTGCGCGCCGCCGGCAACCCCTGGGATCTGCGCAAGGCGGACCCCTACTGCTCATACGAGGACTTCGACTTCAAGATCCCCGTCGGCACCGTGGGCGACAACTACGATCGCTACGCCTGCCGCCTGGCGGAGATGTACGAGTCGGTCAAGATCGTCCAGCAGGCCCTCGACGGCCTTCCTGAGGGACCGCACATCACCGAGGACCGCAAGGTCGCGCTGCCTCCCCGCCACGAGCTGGCGACCTCGATGGAGGCGCTGATCCACCACTTCAAGCTCGTCACCGAGGGCTTCCGCGTGCCCCCCGGCGAGGTGTACTTCCCGATCGAGTCCCCGCGCGGAGAGCTCGGCTGCTTCGTGCGCTCCGACGGCTCCTCCAAGCCCGCGCGCGTGCACATGCGCGACCCCTCCTTCGTCAACCTCCAGTCCTTCTCGCACATGGCCAAGGGCGCCTACATCGCCGACCTGATCGCCACGCTCGCGATGCTCGATCCGATCCTGGGAGGCATCGACAGATGAGCGCGGTCCGCCGCTTCGAGCACGGCTCGCGGGTGCCCGGCTGGGATCAGGCGGTGGACCTGGAGAAGGACCCCGCCGAGATCCCCGACCCGCAGACGACGGAGGTCCCGCAGGCGCTGCGCGAGGAGATCGAGGCGCACATGGCCGACTACCCCGACCGCCGCTCGGCCGCGCTGCCCGCGCTGGCCGCCGCGCAGCGCCTCCACGGCTGGTGCTCGCCCGAGGCGATCGATCAGGTGTCGTGCGTGATGGCCGTCACGCCCGCCCACCTGGAGTCGGTGGCCAGCTTCTACGACATGCTGGAGACCACGCCGGTGGGGCGCCACAGCGTGTACGTGTGCACCAACATCTCCTGCTCGCTGTGCGGGGCGGACGAGCTGTATGAGGCGGTCCGCGACGCCGCGGCCGAGGGGCTGGGCGGGGAACCGATCAACGTGCGCGCGTTCGAGTGCCTGGGCGCCTGCGACATCGCGCCGATGGCATCCGTGGACGGCGTCTACGTCGGCCCGCTCACAGCCGCCGACGTTCCGCAGCTGCTCGACGACCTGCGCGCCGGACGCCCCGTGCTGGCGGACAAGCAGCTCTCCCGGCGCCCCGTCGCAGATCCCCGCGCCAACACGGGCGAGCTCCCCGGACCCGCGCAGGGAGGCGAGTGAGCATGGCCGCTCCCGCCGGGGTGGGTGGGTCCCCGATCCTCCTGATCGCCGACATCGACGAGCCCGGCCTCTGCACGCTCGAGGTCTATGAGCGCCGCGGTGGCTATCAGTCGCTGCGAAAGGCGCTGGCGATGACGCCCCAGGAGGTCCTCTCCCAGCTCGAAGCGTCCGGCCTGCGCGGGCGCGGCGGAGCGGGCTTCGCGATGGGCAAGAAGGTCTCCTTCCTGCCCAAGGGCTCGATGGACAAGTACCTCGTGTGCAACGCCGACGAGTCCGAGCCGGGGACCTTCAAGGACCGCGAACTGATGCAGAAGACGCCCCACACGCTGATCGAGGGGCTCGTGATCGCCTCCTACGCGGCGGGCGTCAACTGCTCGTTCATCTACATCCGCGGGGAGTACGTGCTGCAGGCCGACGTGCTCGACGCGGCCCTGGCCGAAGCGCGCGCGGCGGGCTTCGTGGGCGAGAACATCCTCGACTCCGGCCACTCGCTGTCGCTGGTGGTGCACCGCGGCGCGGGCGCCTACATCTGCGGCGAGGAGACCGGGCTGCTGGACTCGCTGGAAGGCAAGCGCGGCAACCCGCGCCTGAAGCCCCCGTTCCCCGCCAACCAGGGCCTCTATCAGGGCCCGACGCTGATCAACAACGTCGAGACGCTCTCCACCGTGCCTGCGATCGTGCGGATGGGCGGCGAGGAGTACGCCAAGCTCGGCGTGGAGAGCTCCACCGGGACCAAGCTCGTGTCCGTCTCCGGGCAGGTGCAGCGGCCCGGCAACTACGAGATCGAGCTGGGCATCCCCGCGCGCGAGATCATCTACGGCCTCGCCGGCGGACCCCCGCAGGGGCGCGAGGTCAAGTGCTGGTTCCCCGGCGGCTCCTCCTCGCCGGTGCTGAGGGCCGATGACCTGGACATCCCCTACGACTTCGACTCGCTGGCCAAAGCGCGCTCGATGCTCGGCTCGGGCGCCATCATCGTCGTGGACGAGTCCACCCCGATCCTCGACGTGGCGCTGAAGGTGGCCAAGTTCTACCGCCACGAGTCCTGCGGCAAGTGCACGCCCTGCCGCGAGGGGACCAACTGGACGGTCATGATGCTCGAGCGGATCGCCTCCGGGGAGGCGACGCCGATGGACCTGGAGATCATGGCGTCGGTCTGCGAGCACATCATCGGCAACTGCCTGTGCGTGCTCGGCGACGCGATGGCGATGCCGATCAGCTCGATGA
>OCTA010002062.1_pt1 | contig 18426 bp, 16 predicted proteins | sample 1538991 | NCBI WGS metagenome assembly OCTA01 (sample SAMEA3539302, study PRJEB22396) | soil metagenome | biome: tundra; feature: field; material: soil | place: USA | collected 2010-05 | depth 0.15 m | reverse complement strand
ACCTCAGCCATCCCTGAGCACCGTTTCTCTGCTCCGGAAAACTTGGCGGCAACGGGTCCTTGAGGGTGACCAATTGGCGGCGGGCATATCAAAAGGATCGGAGGGACGGGCATCCCGGGCTCGATGGGGGCTTGCCGGATCTCTTTTATAAGAGTGGTCACGCCTTGACCTGCCGACCACGCGTTGTTGTAGGGGTGACAAAACTGAAAGTCGTTCGTTCCCAGCATCAGGATCAAAAGAGCGAGCGGCGATTGCGCCTCGATACGCTGGGCCAAGCCATCAATTCCATTGCGGCCCGGCTTGAACGGATCTTCCCAGACCGTGCGCCGTCCGTTCAAGCAGTCTTCCACGATTCGGACGGGTTGGCCAAGATCATTCAGTTTCTTTTCAAGAACGCCCGGCCAGCGTTCCTCAAAAGGAAGCCGTCGTCGAGTGTTCGGAATGATTCCCCATGTCAGCGAGTCGGAGTAAACGAGAACGTGGAGCACGTTGCTATTCTAACGGGGCGGCTGGTTGCTGGTGACTGGTTGCTGGTAGAAAACGACTTGTCGTTACGGCCGCGATGTGGGCAAGTTGAGCTTCTCACGGACACGCGTAAACACGCCGGCATCCGCGACTCCGCTGGCGTCGCCTTCGTCGATAGCTGCACGCAGCGCGGAAAGTTTCGCCTGATGCTCCTCTTCTTCGCTCTCCAGCGCCGGCAGTACTTTCGCACGCGTTTTCACAGCGCCCGCTCGCAACCTTGGCTTTCACAAGGTTCCAGTGGTCAAATTCATGTTTCGAGGGGGAATCCCCAACATAACATGGTTAGCAAAGCCTGACAATTGGCCGAATGGCCAGGGTGGCTACCCGGATGCCCGCAAGATGCTGCACCGTATATAGATATAATCCTTGACGCCCCACTACATATTGGGGCATGATTACAGACAGCCGCAAAAACTGGTTGGTTTTGTGACAATGGTATTAAAGCCCACTCCAAGCAGCGTAATAGACGGCAAGCCCGATACCAAGACATTACACAGGAGAAACAGATGGCACACCCCAGCGTCGCTCTTAGCAGCGGTAAAATCGTAGACTTGGAAAACAAAACTATCAAGAAGCCCCTCCCGGTGGCCCAGCGCAAGGGGGTCAGCTTCCCTAAGTTCTTCACCCAGAAGCTGGAACCGGGGAGAACGCCCTACGACGACATTTCGTGGGAGCTGCGGACCGCTGCCATTGGGAACGACAAAGGCGCCATCATCTTTGAGCAGAATGACGTGGAAGTGCCGGCCGACTGGTCGCAGACGGCTACCAATATTGTTGTCAGCAAGTATTTCCATGGCCGCATGGGAGGGCCCGAGCGGGAGACGAGCGTTCGCCAGTTGGTGCATCGGGTAGTTGAGAATATCGCTGATTGGGGAATCGCCGGCCGATATTTCAAGACTCCGGAAGACGCCACCAACTTCCGCAATGAGCTGGCGCACCTGATGCTGACCCAGAAAGCCTGCTTCAATTCGCCGGTTTGGTTCAACGTGGGCGTGGACGAAGCGCGCGGCTACGGTTTCTATTACGAGGAAGCACTGGACAAGGTTGTGAAGCTGAAGAAGGGTGAATCGCGCCCGCAGTGCTCGGCGTGTTTCATCAACTCGGTGCGGGATTCGCTCGAATCCATCCTCGATCTGGCCAAGACCGAGGGCATGCTGTTCAAGTGGGGATCCGGCACCGGTACCAATCTTTCGCCGTTGCGCGAAGAAAACGCCGGGCTGGCAGGCGGTGGCTCTGCCTCCGGCCCGCTCAGTTTTATGAAGGGATTCGACGCGTTCGCGGGCGTTATCAAATCCGGCGGCAAGACGCGGCGCGCGGCCAAGATGGTGATCTTGAATATCGATCATCCGGATATCAAGCAGTTCGTCTGGTGCAAGGCCAAGGAAGAGAAGAAAGCGCACACGCTGATCGATGCCGGTTACGATCCAACGCTCGATGGCGAAGCGTACGGGTCCATATTCTTCCAGAACGCCAACAACTCGGTTCGCGTGACGGACGAATTCATGGAAACGGTAGCGGCAGGCGGCGATTGGTGGACGCGTTCGGTGGCCAACGGCCAGCCGAAGGAACGCCACAGCGCCAAAGATCTGCTGCACGAGATCGCGGAAGCGACTCATCAATGTGGTGATCCTGGAATGCAGTACGACACCACCATCAATCGCTGGCACACTTCGAAAGCTACGGCGCGCATCAACGCGTCGAATCCATGCTCGGAGTACATGTTCTTGGACGATTCTGCATGCAACCTGGCATCGTTGAATCTCATGAAATTCGTCGGGCCGGACGGCAAGTTTGATGTGGAAGCGTTCCGGCATGCCAGCGACACGGTGACGTTAGCGCAGGAGATCATCGTGGATAGCGCGAGTTACCCTACGGAAAAGATCGCCAAGAATTCGCACGATTACCGGCCTCTGGGACTCGGCTATGCCAACCTGGGCGCGCTGCTGATGTCGATGGGCATTCCCTACGACAGCCCGGAGGGCCGCGATTGGGCGGGCGCCATCACCGCTGTGATGTGCGGCCAGGCGTATTTGACCAGCGCGCGGATTGCGGAAGCGATTGGCCCATGCGTAGGCTACGAAGCCAACGAAGAATCGTTCTTGGATGTAATCCTGATGCACGGCAAGGCGGTGAGCGGCATCGATAGCAAACGCGTCCCCGAGAATTTATACCTCGCCGCCGCCGAATGCTGGACCGATGCCTACAAGCTGGGCGAGAGTGCCGGCTTCCGCAACGCGCAGACCACCGTGCTCGCGCCCACTGGCACCATCGGCTTCATGATGGATTGCGACACAACCGGCATTGAGCCCGACCTGGCGCTGGTGAAATACAAAAAACTAGTGGGCGGCGGCATCATCAAGATCGTAAACAACACCGTTCCGCAAGCGCTCATCAAGCTCGGATACAGCCCGGAGCAGGTGGAGCTGATTGTGAGCCACATCGACGCCACGGGGACCATTGAAGGCGCGCCAGGGTTGAAGGACGAGGACCTGGCGGTGTTCGATTGCAGTTTCCGGCCCCAAAATGGTAAGCGATCCATCCATTACATGGGCCATGTGCGGATGATGGCGGCGGTGCAGCCGTTCATTTCCGGCGCGATTTCGAAAACCATCAACATGCCGGAAGAGTGCACGGTGGAAGACGTCATGGATGCCTATATGGAAAGCTGGCGCCTGGGTCTCAAGGCCGTGGCGATTTATCGCGATGGATCGAAGCGCGCGCAGCCGCTCAGTTCCGGCACCGGCAAGGGCGAAAAGAAATCGGTGGTGGCCACGGCCGCCGCGCCTGTCACGGTGGAGAAAGTGGTGTATCGTCCGATCCGGCGCAAGCTGCCCGATGAGCGGCAGTCAGTGACGCACAAATTCTCGATCGGCGGCCACGAAGGTTACATCACGGTGGGGTTGTATGAGGACGGCACGCCGGGTGAAGTTTTCATTTCGATGGCGAAGGAAGGTTCGACGATCAGTGGATTGATGGATAGCTTCGCCACCAGCATCAGCTATGCGCTGCAGTATGGCGTGCCGCTGAAATTCTTCGTCGACAAGTTCAGTCACGTGCGGTTTGAGCCAAGCGGCTGGACCGGCAATCAGCAAGTCCCGTACGCGAAATCCATCATGGATTACATTTTCCGCTGGATGGGAATCAAGTTCCTGGGCCCGGATTACGCAGTGACCGAAGCCGGCGACGCGATGGTGTTGCGTCCCACCGAGCCGCAGCCGCAGCAGGCGCTGCCGTTCGGGCAGGTGAGCGACGCGCCGTTGTGTTCGGAATGCGGCGGGTTGATGACGCGCAACGGGAGTTGCTACAAGTGCGAGAACTGTGGGGGGACTAGCGGGTGTAGCTAGCCCTTGACGTTGTATGTGCCCGAACGAATCAGGTCGGTTGGTCGTTGGAATCTCTTCGCGTGCGCTTTTTGACCTGAGCAAAGAGAACCTGGTTTTCGAGAGCCAGGGTTTGGAGGCTTTTCGTACCTTTCAGCGGGAACACGAGCGGGAATTGCTCCTTCCAGGAGGAGCCTTTCCGCTCGTTCACGCCCTGCTCGATCTGAACGTGCATCCTGCCCAACCGGTTGTCGATGTGGTTCTCATGTCCAGGAATCATCCAGACATCACGCCTCGGATCTTCAACGCGATAACGCACCATCAACTCTCGATTGGAATAGCCGCCCTCACGGGTGGCGAGCCAATCGGTCCCTACCTCAAACCTTACGGCGTGAATCTCTTCCTGTCAGCCGACCAACGAGATGTTCAATGTGCGATAGATGCGGGTGTGGCGGCCGGACTCATCTACAATCTTCCTCACAAGGTGGATGTGCCGCTGGATGAAATTCGTTTCGCCTTTGACGGAGATGGCGTCCTTTTTTCCGACGAAGCTGATAGTGTTTACCAAGAGAGAGGATTGGAAGCTTATTTTGAATATGAGCGCGAGAACGCAAGACGCCCGCTCCCGGACGGCCCATTTGCGCAGATTCTTCGCCTGATTCACAAACTGCAGCGGGAAGAACGACCGGGACTTCGAACACGCGTTGCCCTAGTGACAGCCCGCAACGTTCAAGCTCACGAACGCGTACTTCGGACGCTCGAGGCCTGGGACGTGCGGTTAGATGAGGGACACTTTGTTGGAAAGACACCCAAGGAAGGGATACTAGAAGTCTTTCGCCCACACATCTTCTTTGACGATCGTGAAGAGGTTTGTCGTAAAGCGGCTGCGAGGGTTCCAACTGCGCAAGTCCCGCTGCCAACGGTGCCCCCAGACATCCGTGAGTTGGCAGCCACCCAGCTTCCGTTCATAGATGAACCGAGAAAGAATCGGTTCCTTGTCGTCTGCCGCGGTTACCTTCGAAAAGAGTATGGCGCCAATGAAGCGGAGTTGACCAAGTGGTACTTCGAGAATGTGTCTTCGTGGCCCGCGAAGCACGCGGATCGCTTTTTAGATGAACTTGGTGTGAGTGCCAAGAATACACCGCGCGGCGAGCAACGAAGAGCAGCGGGCACTTCTAATGATAGAGCTGCGAAGTTATTTGGTTTTGTGGCCCAACTCGCCCGGAAGCATAGCCCAATCTAATCATGAGGACGCATGGGTACGCCGACTGGGCTCGGTTTATAGAGCACAGGGTAGAGAACATCTTGAACAACAGCGGCTGCTGCAAAACAGGGACTGGTCCTCCTGTAGACCTGGAGGGCCTGCGGGCCGCCTTTCGAATCGTCGCCATGGAAGCACGGCCTATGATTCCCGAAGCGGCCACCGAAATAACGAGCGGTGGCTTCAAAATCTATTTGCAGAGCAACTTCGCCGAGCTGCCTGAGACGACCTCGCGGCGCAGATTTACACTGGCACATGAATTCTGCCACACGCTCTTTTTCGACGATTGTGCGGATGTGCCTAAGCGGATCGACGGGGCCCCGACTCGAGACGCACTGGAGAAATTGTGTCACAAAGGCGCTGGACTTTTACTCGTCCCGACGCCGCTGCTGAGAACTGAGACGAAAGCGCTGAAAGGGGAAATCACTTCGAAGGACATTCCATCGCTGGCACGGAGATTCGCTGTCTCGGTTGAAGTTATTCTACGGCGTCTACAAGAAACGGTGGATTTTTCAGTGGTTGACCGAGCCATCATTCTGGCGGGGCCGTTGCGAGGATTGAGAGGGCCACACGTTCTTGCGGCCCACCACGGGCCGTGGATGCTCCCGTATTTCCATGTGCCGAGATATGGCATGCCATTAGATACTTGGTTAAACGGTGTTGCGGACATGAAGGCGGTACTTCTGAGTGAGGGATTCGAAACGCGGGTTCCATCCGGGACGCTGGTTGGATCTACTCCCACCTATATTTCTCAGAACAGGTTTTTGTTTGACATTCGTTTACAGCCGACCTGAGTCCAACTGAGCCTGCTGAATCAGTGGTTGGTCGACACGCTCTTGGACCTCCGAGGTGCCTTTCAGCTTACCCATCCTTGCTGGAGCGTCTAAACCATCTTCATGCGCCGTATTCCCGACACGCGATCGAAGCCGGCATCAAATGTGGCGATCCACTCCACGCTGTGATTCAGCATCACGGCGGCATGAACGGCGTCTCTGGCTGACACTCCAACTGCGGCACAAACCAAGTCACGCGCTCGATCCGTGTCGGCCAAGGTTACGTTGAGAATCACCGGGCAGACTTCAACGAACAACTCGTAGACTTCGCTGGCCATATCCAACCGACCTATCGACGAGTACCGATACAGGATTTCCTGCAAAACTTCGGTGCTACTGCAAGCCTCGACCTTACCTAACCGAACCCGATCTAGAAGACGACGAGCGGGTTCGCGGTTCGCATGCGTGCCTCCTGCAACGTACATCGGAATGTTGGAGTCGATGAAGATCTTCAAGAACGCCCGGCCTCAATCTCGGCGAGCATCTGATCAATGTCGGCGGTTGGAGCGTTCAGTTTTGCAAGACGGGCTACAGGGTCGGAACTCGATCCGCCCCGTCCACCGCGCCGTAAAGAATCCTCCAGAGCACGGCGCACCCACTCACCCTTGGACATGCTGCTACGCTGGGCAGCCTTGGAAAGTTGTGCATCCAGCTCCGGCGGAATCAGCACTTGCAATCGATGACTCATATGAGCATGCTATCACACTCCGACACTACGCGTAGTATCATAAACACATGGGCGCCCGGACGCTTGTGACATTCGAGCAGTTCGAACAGTTCCCCGACGATGGGATGAAGCATGAGCTCCTCGAAGGACACCACATCGTCGTGCCGCCTCCCAAATCGCGCCACACGCGCATTCAGCAGAAGATTCAGGATGTCCTCCGGCCTTTCGTGCGGGAAAACCGGCTCGGCGAGTTGCACATCGAGGCGGGATTCCGGTTGGCCTCGGACACTTGGCTCCAACTAGACGTCAGTTTTCTCAGATCCTCTCAGATTCAATCCAGCGATCCCAGCGGTTATTACCAGGGTGCGCCTGCCATAGCGATCGAAATCGCCTCGGATTCAAATACCGCGCCGCAACTCGATCTCAAGACTGAACCTTATTTTGCGAACGGATCGAGTGAGGTTTGGGTGGTCTACCCGAAAACAAGGAAGGTGCTGGTGCATCTGGCCGATGGCAACATCAGAACGGTTGCCACTGGCGAGCTGCATTCGGATTTGTTGCCTGGCTGGTCAGTTCCGGTCGACGACCTGTTTGAAGCGTAGCGCTGAGATTCGAAAATAGATGGCCCATGGGATCCAACGCAAGCCTGAAGTCTTTGCGACAATGAATCAAATGGTGCAGGCCATCATTCGCGATCCCGAAATCATGCACGGCACGCCCGTTTTCCGCGGAACGCGCGTTCCCGTCCAAACCCTGTTCGATTATCTGGAAGGCGGAGAGAGCCTTGAGGTATTCCTCGACGGCTTCCCCACCGTTTCGCGCGAGCTCGCGCTCCAGGCGCTGGAGGAAGCCAAGCAGCTTCTCCTTGCGCGCGTTTGATGCGGCTGCTGATCGATGAGTGTGTTGATGAGCACCTCCGGCATCTGTTCGGAGGCCATGATTGCCAAACGGCCCGATACGCAGGTCTGGCTGGCCTCAGCAATGGAGATCTGCTCGCAGCGGCCGAAGCCGCTGGCTTCGAAGTAATCGTTACGGTTGACCAAAACATTCCGTTTCAGCAAAACCTAGAGAGCCGTACGATCGCGGTGCTGATACTTTGCGCATCCACGAACAGGCTTCGCGACCTACAGAAGATCGTTCCCGCCGCTCTGGAAGCCTTAGTGTCGATTAAGCCGGGCGACGTTGTTCGGATTTCCTAGCTGCTGCTAGGTACGACCATGCTATCATCCGCTTTCTCATGCGTTTTCTCGACTGGGGCACCATCGCGGTCTACCTGCTCGCGATCACCTGGTTTGGGGCGCGGTTTCGCAAAAGCCAGCACAGTCTGAAGGATTATTTCCTGGGCGGCCACGCCGCGCCCTGGTGGGCCATCGCGCTGTCCATTGTCTCGGCTGAGACCAGCACGCTCACCGTGATCGGGACGCCGGTGCTTGCGTTCAACGGAAATTTCCAGTTTCTCCAGCTCATCCTCGGATACCTGGCGGCGCGCATCGTGATCTCGGCCCTGTTCCTGCCGCAGTATTTTCGCGGCGAGATGTTCACCGCCTATGAGCTGATGCGCCGCCGCTTCGGGGAGCGCATCCGAAGACTCACCGCCGGCACATTTCTGCTACTGCGCGCATTGGCCGAGGGCGTTCGCGTGTTCGCGGTCTCCATTGTCATTTCCACGATTCTTGGAACCGGCGAAGTGGTGTCCATCCTGGCCATCGTGTGCCTCACTCTGTTCTACACTTTTGAGGGAGGAATGACAGCCGTAATCTGGACCGACGTGGTCCAGATGTTCCTGTACGTGGCCGGAGCGGTCCTGAGCTTTTTTGTCATCCTGCACCAGATTCCAGGCGGTTGGGCGCATGTCCAGCAGGTGGGGGATGCGGCCCACAAGTTTCAGATGTTCGATTTCCGGTTTTCCTGGACGTCCGCGTTCTTTTCGCGAAACTATAGCTTCTGGGCCGGCCTGATCGGCGGATGCTTTCTCACCACCGCCAGTCATGGTACCGAGCAGTTACTGGTCCAGCGGTTGCTGGCCGCGAAGAACGAAGGACAGAGCCGTGCGGCGCTGTTTTCCAGTTGGGTGGTGATTTTCTTTCAGTTCGCTCTTTTCCTGTTTATTGGCCTGATGCTGTACGTCCACTATTCAGACGTGCATCAGGCCGCCCCCAAGCCGAGCGAGGCGCTCTATCCCAGCTTCGTCTGGAACAATCTGCCGGCCGGCCTAGCGGGCCTGGTGATTGCGGCTATCTTAGCGGCGGGCATGTCGAATCTCAGCGCGGCGCTGAATGCGCTTGCTTCCACAACCGTGATGGATTTCTACAAACCCTTCGCAGCCCGGCGGAATCCGGATCGCCCGGAAGCGCACTATCTGGCGATGGCGCGGCGAGCCACAGTTCTCTGGGCGGTGATCTTGTTCCTGGTGGGCTTGGTGGCGCGCCATTGGGGGTCGGTGCTGGAAGCGGGCCTCACCATTGCCTCCATCTTGTACGGTTCACTCTTGGGTGTCTTTCTGCTTGGTTTGCTCACACGGCGAGTTCAGGAAAACTCCGCGATCGTCGCCATGGTGGCGGGTCTCGTACTCATGATCGCCGTCAAGCGGTGGACAAACATTGCCTTCACTTGGTATGTCCTGATAGGAACCGCCGCAACATTTCTGACCGGCTGCGTTGTTTCGCTGGTCCTGGGAGAATCCTCGAATGCTCGAAAAACTGCCTGAAGCCGAAGTCAGCCATGTCGATCTCAAGCGCGACCTCGGAATTTGGACCGCCGCGGCCATCGTGGTGGGCACCGTCATTGGAAGCGCCATATTTTTGGTGCCGAACGACATGGTGAAAAGCGTCGGCTCGCCGTTCATGGTGTTCGCCGTGTGGATTTTTGGCGGGATGCTGACGCTGTTTGGCGCCTTGAGCTACGCCGAGCTCGCTGCTGCCCTTCCCCAAGCTGGCGGAGAATACGTCTTCCTACGAGAAGCCTACGGCCCGCTGTGGGCATTTATTTACGGCTGGACGCAAATGTGGGTCGCGAAAAGCGGATCCATCGCGACGCTCGCGACCGGCTTTTTCATCTATCTGGCGAATTTTCGGCCCGAACTGAACAAAGTCTGGGTGGTAGTCCCACTGCCACTCGGTGAATCAGGGCAGCCGCTGGAAATCCGTTACGGCCAATTGCTGGCCATGGGAGTTATCGCGGTGCTGGCTTTCATCAATTACTTCGGGGTGAAGGTGGGTGGCGATCTGCAGGTAGTTGTAACCATCGCGAAGGTGGGGCTGATTGCTGCAATTATCGTGATCGGACTCGGCACTGGCCATGGAAGCGTGTCAAATTACCATACCTCCATCCCTTCACCTGGTGGTATTACCGGGTTTTTCGCGGCACTGGTAGCCGCGCTTTGGGCTTATGACGGCTGGAATAACGTCAGCATGGTTGCTTCCGAAATCCGAGACCCGCAGAAGAACCTGCCACGCGCCTTAATTGCGGGCACGCTAGTAGTCATCGCGATCTACCTGCTTGCGAATCTCGCCTATTTCTATGTCCTGCCGGCGGCCGATGTGGCCTCCAGCGCCCGCGTGGCGGCCGAGACGATGCGCCGTATCCTGGGCTCTTTCGGGGCAAATGCTGTCAGCATCGTGGCCATGATCTCGATTTTCGCCGCGCTAAACGGGTCAATCCTCTCCGGTTCACGCGTTCCGTTCGCCATGGCGCGCGACGGGCTGTTCTTCCGCCGCGTTGCCTTCGTCAACCCTAAGCATCGAACTCCGAGCGTCTCCATCCTGGCGCTCAGCGCCTGGGGCGCCTTTCTGGTGCTGAGCGGACGGTACACGCAGCTATATACGTACGTTATATTCGCCAGCGTTATCCTTTATGGGATGGCCACGGCCGCCGTCATCGTGCTGCGAATCAAGCGGCCCGACCTGCCCAGACCATATCGAACACTAGGTTACCCTTTTGTTCCGGTGGTTTTCGTACTAGGCATTAGCTGCCTGGTGGTATCCACGCTGCTGAAGTCGCCTCGAGAGTCACTCATGGGTCTGGGTTTGGTATCGCTGGGTTTACCGTTCTATTTCTTCTGGAAACGGAGGCGTCCGGCCTGATTCCGAGCGTCTTCCGCGCGATCAAGTGTGAGGTACCATAAACTTTTTGTTCGGCTTCCCGAACAAAACACTTGAACGGCGATCAAAAATAAGGTACAACTTTTATTACAAGACCAGTAACTTACACAGGTTTTGTTCGCCTTCCAGAACAGAAGGCCATTTTCAGACTACATTTTCCGGGAGAAAGCTACTGAATGGACATCAACAAGATGTTGGCGGATTTACGTGCTGAGCGCGAGCAGATTGAAGAAGCGATCATGACGTTGGAGCGGCTGGCTCGGGGACGCGGCAAGCGCCGTGGACGGCCACCAGCCTGGATGTCCAACATCAAAAGACGCGGCCGGCCGCCAGGCAGCAAGAACCGTCCTAAGAGCGAGGCCAAGGGGTCTTCAGCGAAGTCGGCAGTCGCCTAAGGCGAAGCCGGCAGTCGCGTAGGTTGGCGGCAGTCTAACCACGAGCCGATACTCTTGTCGGCTCGGGAGGCGGGCACTCATGCCCGTTGGAGCTTCGAACCTGAATGGGCTCGGACTGCCACCTACCTATATAGCAGGAATTTTTCTCGCCGCTTCACGAAGGCAGCGAGAGCGTCCTGCATTTTCTGAACGGTTGTCCTCGGATCGGTGGCGCTTTTTCCAGACGCGATCACATCGTGATCTCCGATCAGGAACCGGTTCACGTCCCAAGGAATCTTGCCGGGGTAGAGCTTCTCAAAGGCATATCCCAGCTCGAGGCCCAGCCGGGTGCTGTCAAATGCGTTGCGGTCCGTCACCACGAAACGGACGCCTTCGATGAACTGTCCGGCGAAATTGGAACTGCTGGGTCGAAAACGTGTGGGATAAACCCGAACACCCGGAATATATCGGCCGTTGAGAAATGCCGCCAGTTCGCGGCCGTGTATCCAATCCGCGCCAACTTGCTCGAAGGGGGCATCCGTGCCTCGGCCGACGGAGTAATTCTTGGATGCTTCCAGCATCGCAACGCCAGGATAAAGAACGGCCGCATTCAGACTTCGCATATTGGGCGAAAGGTTAACCCACGGCAGGCCGGTGGAATCGAACCAATCGCCGCGATCCCAGCCGCGCATCGCCACAACGTGGATGTCAAGACCGAGATTTCGCTCGCCATTGGCCATATTCGCCAGTTCACCCAGCGTCATGCCATGCCGCAACGGAATCTCGAAGCATCCGACAAACGATTCAAGATCGCGGTCCAGCACCGGCCCTTCTACATGCACTCCGGTGATGGGATTGGGACGGTCCAGCACGTAAAACGGCAAATGCTTTTTGGCCGCTTCCTCCATGCTGGAGAGCATGGTGCAGGAATAGTTGTAAAAGCGCGCGCCTACGTCCTGGATATCGAAAACAAGCGCGTCAACTCCCTCCAACATCTGGGGAGTGAGGCGGCGCGTGGGTCCGGCATACAAGCTGATTACAGGAAGGCCCGTCGCTGAATCTTTGGAATCCGCGATATTCTCTTGATCTTCGGTACCCGCCAGGCCGTGTTCCGGCGAAAACACCGCGGCGATCTTGATGCCGGCGGCCAGCATCAGATCGATATTGCGCTTTCCATCGCGGCTCAAGCCAGTGTGATTGGTAATAACGCCGATCCGATAGCCTGCGAGCCGGGCGAAATTCTCCTCAGCGAGAACGTCCAAACCGGTCAAAACCTCGGCCTTAGGCTCCACTACGCGATGCAAACCGGGGCCGACGATGGTTTCGTTGTATCCGGTCAGAGTGACTCCTGGCGCGGTGATGCCGAAGGACGCAGCGGCGATGGTCGCTATTCGCGCACGCAATGACGTTAGCGATTTTCCGCGGTGCGGATGCACCGAGTTCGCGAGCAAGATTACATAGCTGCGGCTCGCGGGATCGATCCACAGGGAGGTGCCTGTGAACCCGGTGTGGCCGTACGACCCGATGGGAAACAACTCGCCGCGATTGCTTGAAAACGGCGAGTCGATATCCCATCCCAGGCCCCGCAAGATCGGTTGATCGGCGGGCGACTGGGGCGCCGTGAATTTCTCGATAGTGGATGCAGCGAAAAGCCGCGTTCCATCACTCTCGCCGCCGTCGATCATCATCTGCGCGAACTTCGCCAGGTCGTCCGCGGTGGTGAACAACCCAGCATGACCGGCCACGCCCCCCATGTATCGCGAAGTGTCGTCGTGAACCACGCCTCTGAGCGGCTGCCCGGTGGTCTTGTCCAATTCTGTGGGCGCGATACGTGGCCGCAGCGCCGTAGAGGGCAAAAACATCGTTTCGCGCATGTCAAGAGGGTCAAAAACGTTCTCGCGGGCGAATTCAGGGAGGGCTTTGCCGCTTAACCGGCGCACAATCTCGCCCATTAGGATGAAATTGATGTCGCTATAAACGAATCGGACGCCCGGAGGGCCCGCCGGTTTGTCAATTAATGCCCGCTGGATACCCGTTTCATAACCGCTCCACGGGGGTTCGAGATCGAGATCCGGCCGGAGCCCTGAAAAATGCGTCATCAGATTGCGAATGGTGATGTCGCTATGGCCGCCTTGGAACTCCGGCAGGTATTTGGTGACCGGGTCATTGAGCCGGATCTTGCCCTGTTCGAAAAGTTTCATGACGGACGGAGTGGTGGCGATTACTTTGGTCAATGAAGCGGCGTCGAACATGGTATCCACGGTCATGGACTCGTGTTTTGGCAGCAGCGCCCGTTCGCCGTAAGCTTTTCGGTATACAACTTTTCCGTCGTGGCCTATCAGGAGGACGGCGCCTGGGATGAGTCCGGCTCTAATCGCGCTCTCGATGGGCTCATCAAACGCCGGCTGCGCGCATAGGCTGGCCGCGCAGCTCAAAAGCAGCAGGATCTTCATTGCAGCTTGGCCGCGGTGGCATCCAGAAGCTTCGCCAAGTCGACATCTTTGGATGTGATCCCTCCAGCGTCGTGAGTGGCAAGGTCCACCGTCACGCGGTTGTAGACGTTGAACCACTCCGGATGATGCTCCATCTTCTCGATTCCAAGCGCGGAAGTGGCCATGAAGCCAAAGGCGTGAATGAAATCGGCGAACTTGTATTCTTTGTGCAGCTTTCCATCGACGACGCTCCAGCCAGGCAAGCTGGCGAGCGCCTTTTTGAGTTCGGAACCGGAAAATTTTCTCATGTGACTATTATCCGCGTTTATCCGCGGCCTACAATAAAAGAGTGCGAAACGTCGGATTCAGCATCCGAATGCTCGTCCGGTCGCCCGGCTTTGCGATCATCGCCATCCTGACTCTCGCGCTCGGAATCGGCGCGAATACCGCCATCTTCAGCGTGGTCCAAAGCGTGGTCCTGGCCCCGCTACCCTTCGCCCAGCCGGAACGTCTGGTAACGGTTCGGGAGAACAGCATGTCCCTCAAGCGCGAGATGTCTGCCTCCTATCCCGATTTCCACGATTGGCAAATCCAGGCCGGTTCATTCCAGGAAATGGTTGCCGTGAGATATCTCGGATTCGATCTGACCAGCCCCGGGACGCCCGAGCACATGGATGGCAACCAAATCTCCGAGGGATTCTTCAGCACACTGGGCGTAAAGCTAACCCTCGGCCGCGAGTTCTCGCCGGAGGAAGGCCGGCACAACGGCGCGCCCGTAGCCATTATCAGCAATCGCCTGTGGAAAAATCGATTCGCCGGCAATCCAAATGCCCTCGGGACGACAATCACCTTGGATGGGGTTGGGTACACGATCATCGGAATTCTTCCGGCCGAATTTCACTTATGGATCAGCGCAAATGACGCCGATGTTTATACGCCGCTCGGCCAGGGCGATCCGTTTTTCATAAATGATCGCACGGTCCATTCGGGAATCGTCTGCATCGCTCGCCTCAGGCCAGGCGTGACCATAACGCAGGCATCGGCGGAAATGAGCGGGATTGAGAGTCGGCTCAGGCAGATTTATCCGGCGGCGGATCGAGGCGTGGAAGCCGACGTCGTTCCGCTCCAGCAGGAAATCGTCGGAGACGCCCGTCAAACACTCCTGCTCTTGCTGGGAGCTGTGGGGCTGGTGTTGCTCATCGCCTGCGCCAATATCGCCAATCTTCTGTTGGCGCGTTCAGTGGGGCGCACGCGGGAGTTTGCAATTCGCCTGGCGCTGGGGGCCGGCCGCGCACGCATCGTCCGCCAGTTGGTTTCCGAAGGCGTGCTTCTCTCCCTCGCCGGCGGAATTGTCGGACTGGTGGTTGCAAAATGGGCGATGAGCCCTGCTCTGGCCGCGCTGGCGGGAGCGCTGCCGCGTGGAGATAAGATCGGCGTCAACATGCCAGTCCTCCTCTTCACATTTGCCGTTTCGATGGTGGTCGGAATTCTCTTCGGTCTCGCGCCTGCGCTGAAGGGCGCGAATACGGATCTTCAACCTGCGCTCAAAGAAGGAACTCGCGGCTCTGCGGGCGGCCAGCATCGCGCTCAACGTATTCTCGTGGTGCTCCAAATGGCGCTGACTCTGGTCCTGCTAACCGGCGCCAGCCTGCTCTTTCGGACCATCCACAATTTGTGGCAGGTGAATCCAGGCTTCGATACGCAGCACCTCATCACGTTCAAAGTCGGACTTTCGCCATCGGCTACCAGGACAGGCGCAACTATGCGAGCGGCCTATCAACAGTTGATCGACCGCATTCGCCAAATTCCCGGCGTACAATCGGCGGACCTGACCACGTTGGTTCCACTGAGTCACACGAGCAACGCCGGCCCCTTCTGGATCGGAAACGTAAAGCCCAACTACGTCTCGGAAGCGCCGCGTGCGCTTTATTATGAAACGGGGCCGGATTACCTGCGCGCGATGGGATTGCCGCTCCTCGGAGGCCGCTTTTTCACTCCCGAAGACACCACCAAGTCCGAGCCGGTCATAGTAATTGACAGCGTGCTCGCGCGCACCTATTTTCCAAACCGGAACCCGGTAGGCGAAACCATAACCGTCGGTCACTGGCAGCCGGCGCGAATCGTCGGCGTAGTTGCGCACGTCAGACATTGGGGGCTGGGCGACCCCAATCTCTACACCCAAAATCAGATCTACATCTCCTTCTACCAGCTTCCAGATGAATCAGTGCCGCTGTTCCGCGGTGATATCACGTTAGTGGTTCGTACTTCTCTCGAGGCTGCGGCTATCCTCAACGCGATCAAGCCGGCGGTTTATGGAGTGGATAGCGGACAGCCGATTTATAACATTCGAACCATGCAGGAGATTGTCTCTCTGTCCATGACTTCGGAGCGTTTTATCATGATCCTCCTCGGAGCCTTTGCCGGCCTCGCGCTGCTGCTCGCTTCGGTTGGTATCTACGGCGTGATCTCCTATGCGGCAGCCCAGCGCGTGCGGGAGATTGGAATTCGCATGGCCCTGGGAGCCCAGAAGCCGGCCATTTTCCGCATGGTAATTGGTCAGGGCCTTCGGCTGGCCGTGGTGGGTCTCGTGATTGGCGTAGTGTCCGCTCTTATTCTCACCCGGGCACTTTCCAGCTTCTCGCACTTGCTCTACGGAGTCAGCGCCGGCGATCCTCTTACGTTCGTCTCACTTTCGCTCGGACTAACTGCGGTTGCCGTTTTGGCGTGCTACATTCCAGCGCGCAGAGCGGCGAGAGTGGACCCGATAGTGGCGTTGCGATATGAGTAAGCGCCCTTAGGCTTGACAGGGCGAGCCGTTCAGTTCATAATCACTCCCATAAAGGATTTATGGGAGTTCTCACAAGATTCTTTAAGAAGCTGTTCGCCCGGCGGCGGCTGGATCGCGATCTCGAGGACGAGCTGCGGTTTCATCTCGAAATGAGCGGGAATCCGCGCCGATTCGGCAACGCTACTCTGATTAAAGAGACTTGCCGCGAAATGTGGAGCTTTGTGTGGCTGGAATCGCTATGGCGGGATTTCCGCTACGCGCTGCGCATGCTTTCGCACAGTCCGGGCGTAACCACAGCGGCGATTGCCGCGCTCGCGCTCGGCATCGGCGCCAACACGGCGGTCTAACACCATCGTCAGCAAGGCATTCGCTTTTGATATCGGGATCAACCAGCCGGATCGGGTGGTGCTGATCGGTATCGGGCCCGCGCACATGGCCGAATTTTCGGAAAATCTTTTCGATCCGCGCGTATTGCGGACGAAGGTTTCATCGCTCGATCGCGTGGGTGCGTTCCGGTTCGGGCCGGTGAGCCTCAGCGATGCCGCGCGCCCTGCGGAACGCTACAGTTGTTTCGAGATTTCCTCGGGTGGCTTTCAGATCATCGGACGCGCACCACTGCTAGGACGCGTCTTCACCGCGGAAGATGAGCGCACGGGTGCTCCGGTAGTCATGCTCAGCCATGGCGTCTGGCAGGATCGCTATGGCGGGGATCCTTCGGTGATCGGCAAGACGGTTCGCGTCGATGAGATACCGCGCACCATTGTCGGAGTGATGCCCGCCGGCATGCGTTTCCCGGAAGACACTTCGTTATGGATTCCATTTTCGCTCCAAGCGCACCGCGGCGATCCGATGCTTTTCGGAAGGCTGGCCAACGGAGTGAAGCTGAGTGCCGCGCGCAGCGAGATCGAAGCGTTCGCTCGTAGTCTCATTGGCGGACGCTCTGGAACGGCGGGGGAACCATTGGTAGATGTGCAGCCGATTCTGATGCTTTATGGCGTGTATGCGGCGCGGCCGCTTTTCCTAGCGCAGCTTGTAGCGGTGGGATTCGTGTTGTTGATTGCGTGCGCCGATGTCGCCAATCTTCTGCTGGGGCGCGCGGTGGTGCGGGCACGCGAGATTTCCATCCGCATGGCGATCGGCGCGGGGCGCGGGCGAATTGTCCGTCAGCTTCTGGTGGAAAGCGCGGCATTGGCGATGGCGGGAGGGTTTTTGGGATGGCTGATCGCGCTGGCAGGATTGCGCTGGTTCGATTACGCCACGGCGAAAATGCAGCGGCCAGCGTGGATGGATTTTTCGATGAATCCCCGAGTGTTGTTCTACTTTGCGGCCATCACGATCGGCGCCAGCATCCTGTTCGGATTGGCTCCGGCACTACGTTTGGCCCGCGTGGATGTGAACCATGCGATCAAGGACGGCGGACAGGGTGCGTCCGGCGGCACGCGTGGGCGCGCGATTGGGAACGTTCTGGTCGCGTTCGAAATGGCGCTGTGCGTGGTGCTGCTGGCGGGCGCGGGCCTGCTTATCCGCAGCTCGCTGAAGGTGTATCGCGCGCCGATCGGCGTGGACCCCTCCAACGTGCTGACCATGCAGATCGATTTGCCGGAAGGGAAGTACCGGCGGGATGAAGACCAGGTCGCGGTTCATGAACAGTTGCAGGAGCGGCTCGCATCACTCGCGGGAGTGGAGGGTGTCGCGCTAGCCTCCGCTCTTCCTACCTGGGGTTTCGGCATGACGCGATTCAGTTGCGAGCTGGAGGGATCGCGGCTGGCGATTCCCGCAGTGAGTGGACTGGCGATTAGCGCGAATTATTTTCGCGTGATGCGCGCGGAGCTGCGGCGCGGGCGTGAGTTCCAAGCTCGTGAAAAGGATGCAGTGGTGGTGAACGAAGCGTTTGCCGCGGGATTTTTCGCGGGAGCAGACCCCATCGGGAAGCATCTGCGTATTGATTCACGATGGCTGACGGTGATAGGGGTCGCGCCGGATATCCAACAGGATTTTCGGCGTCCGGCTGAGCGCGAGCCGCTCATTTACACGTTCTACGACGCTCGACCGCAGCGCGCAATGTTCGTGGCCGCGCGCACGCGCGTCCCCCCCACCGGTCTGGCCGCGGCATTTCGCCGGGAGTT
>OCTA010002060.1_pt1 | contig 18438 bp, 17 predicted proteins | sample 1538991 | NCBI WGS metagenome assembly OCTA01 (sample SAMEA3539302, study PRJEB22396) | soil metagenome | biome: tundra; feature: field; material: soil | place: USA | collected 2010-05 | depth 0.15 m | reverse complement strand
AACGGTTTGCTAAACCGTCGTACTGGGAAACTGGTACCGAGGGTTCGAATCCCTCTCTCTCCGCAAAAGATAATAAAAACCTCAAATTTAAGCGAAAAGCAAAGATTTGAGGCTTTTCAATTGAGCGAACATGGTCGAAATTCCTTGCAATTCCTTCCATAAAAGGGGAAATAACTACTTCAGCTGCTCTAAATAATTTCATTATGTAACTCCTAAAAAAAAGTGACCCTCTACTATTTATAATTCCAAAAAATGATTTTTCGCTATTTAAAGATCTGCGGCAAAAAACGAAAAAAAGGAATTATAACTATTAGAGGGTGCAATAAATATAATCATATTCAAAAGTTAAATAATCCTATATGAACAGTTTATTGGCAGGTTATTCAAAGCAATTGAACAGTAGTTGAACAGGTAGTGCTATTGGTTCTGTGGGATATTATCCTAAGTTTGGGTTCATGAATCAAGAGCTCATTTTTTTACAAATATCATCATATTGACATTTAAAACTATTGGTTATACTTTATAAATACAATTATAATATTGCACATTATCAGAGTTAATAATTATGATAACGAATAACTCCAATTCATCCAAGTGAAATATTACTTGAGGAATTTCTGATATCAACGGGTATTAGTCAAAGTGAAATGTGATTTTTTCCATAAAGGTATAGGTTTATGGAAAGGGAAAAAGGGAGAGCTAAATGTTTATAAGACAAGGAGTTTTTTTAGTGAGTTTTATTACCCTTTATGGAATAATTTTCGGAAGAGTAAGAATAAGGATTTGAGCATTTAACCTATCTGATTATTGATATTTGCCCAGCAAAGATAAGTAAAGAATTCTTTTGATTTCAGCTAAATTTCGCTATTTTTATTGAGGATGCGGTTTTGACTATGAACTGCTTTGCAATCGACAGCATAATCCCTCTAACTATTCAAAACCTAATCCGTATAAAGAATAGTGGAATGTCTTCTGGAAAAGGGATTAAAGTGTTGCCATATCTAAAACAAAACGATAGCGAACATCTCCTTTAATCATACGCTCATAAGCCTGAGTAATATTTTTTATATCTATTATTTCAATATCAGAAACAATATTGTGCTCAGCACAATAATCCAGCATTTCCTGTGTTTCAGCTATACCACCAATAGACGAACCAGCAAGACTTTTCCTGCCGGAAATAATACTGAATGCTGCGATCTCAGCTGGTTTATCTGGTACCCCCACACAAATATGAACCCCATTAGTTTTAAGGAGAGTGAGATACATATTAAAATCATGCGGGGCAGAAACGGCATCTAATATAAAGTCAAAAGAGTTCCGAACGTTTTTTACCTGTACCGGATCAGTTGTTACAATAAATTTATGTGCGCCTAATTTTTTAGCATCTGCATCCTTTTTGACAGAAGTACTTAGTACTGTTACTTCAGCACCGAAAGCGACACCAAATTTGACAGCCATATGGCCTAAACCTCCCAATCCTAATACAGCTAATTTATCTCCTTTCCCTACTTTCCAATGACGTAACGGCGAATAGGTTGTTATACCGGCGCAAAGTAAAGGCGCAACTGCTGCTAAGTTTAATTTTTTATTTATATGAAGTACAAAGTCTTCATTTACCACAATGGTGTTTGAATAACCCCCATAAGTAGGTGTTCTTTTATCCTGTTCAAATCCATTATAGGTCATAGAGGATCCATTAAGGCAATATTGTTCCAGCCCTTCTTTGCAGTTATCGCATGTCCGGCAGGAATCGACCATACACCCTGTTCCGGCTATATCCCCGACTTTAAATTTATTTACATGGCTCCCTACTTTTACTATCTTGCCAACAATTTCATGACCTGGTACCATAGGAAAGATGCCTTTAAACCAATCGTCTCGGATCTGGTGTAAGTCAGAATGGCAAACACCACAAAATAAAATGTCGAATTGAACATCGTGCGGTCCAACTTCGCGACGTTGAAAGCTCCAGGGAGCCAGATTTTCTTTTGCAGACATTGCTGCATATCCTTTTACTGATATCATATTTTTATTCCTTTAAATTTATTTGTACAGAAATGAATAGCCTGAACATTATCTGAAGCTCTGATAATTTGGCTTCTGATAAATTAGTCTGGTGTCCATATTCAATTCTCCATACATACTAAAAATAAATTCTTAAATCAATTTTTGTTGTGTATCGTCAATTAGTTCCGGACAAAAGTAGTGATTTATTAAGAGATAGTTTTTAATAATTCCAAATTGTTAATTAATATTTGAGGCAGCATTATTTATTTCATAAAATAATTGATAATATTATTCCGGGCTATGTTCTGTCGGGGGTTCTTTTACTTTCCAAAAGTCGACCACAGTTTCATCCGTTATTTTCTTTGCACTAGTTGTTACATTTCCTACCATTTAGATATCTTGTAATTGATTCGGTTCAGTGGAAAGAAAAATATTTGTGCCAGGATATGCTTTACTATTCCGAACAATAGCTGTGCCTGGTCAAAAGTCCTTCGGGGATAAAAATGGATTATGCGGCCTGCCGGGAATAAATATGATGCAGTCCATTTACAACAGAGATTTTATCAATCTTCCCTTCTATTTGAACCGGTCTACCTTCAGAAGAATCTTTATTGATACCAAGATAAGTTCTATATTTATAGTATTTTGACTATACGCAAATCATAAAATTAGATGGAAAACGAAAAACAAAAATCTATTGAAATAATCAGGATAACGTTTGAGCAAATGATGAAGGAATTTCAACGAATACTACTCAAACATTATTTCACACCGGAGAAAGCAAACATTTGCGCAAGAATTTTTGCTGAGAGCAGCTTAAACGGAATTTATACTCATGGTGTAAACAGATTTTACGGATTTATTAAATACATAAATGAAAAATGTATCAATGTAGATGCAGAGCCGGAGAAAATAAATAGTGCCGGTGCTGTTGAACAATGGAATGGAAATTTAGGTCCTGGTCCACTTAACGCATTGAAATGCACGGACCGTTCGATGGAACTTGCAAAAGAATTTGGAATCGGCTGCGTTGCCTTATCTAACACAAACCATTGGATGCGGGGCGGCACTTACGGATGGAGAGCAGCGAAAGCAGGATTTATTTTTATCGGCTGGACAAATACAATGGGGATTATGCCTGCCTGGGGTGCTGTCGATTCCCGATTAGGAAACAATCCTATTATCTTTGGTTTACCATTCAATAACGAAGCAATTGTTATCGATATGGCGTTATCGCAATTCTCATATGGCAAAATGGAAATCGCAAAATCGAAAGGAGAGCCGCTAACTGTGCCCGGCGGCTACAATAAAGATGGAGTGCTAACAACTAATGCCGCTGAAATTCTTGAATCAAGACGACCATTGCCGATTGGTTACTGGAAAGGCGCGGGATTAGCATTACTTTTAGATTTACTTGCTACAGTTCTTTCGGGCGGTTTCCCGACTCATGAAATCAGCAAACACAAATATGAACATGGCATTTCCCAGGTGTTTATCACAATAGATCTCTCAAAACTTGGCAGTCATCCGGTCATTTTAAATACCATTAAGCAAATAATAGATGATTACCATAATTCCATACGCGATTCTGAATCTGTAGAAATTCTTTATCCCGGTGAACGCGTTCTTAAAACACGTGAAGAAAATTTATTGAATGGCATACCCGTTAATAAAATATTCTGGGATAAAATTCTGACTCTTTAATTCTAAGGTTGATCAATTGTCAATAAGTAATAAAATAATTAACTGGGGAATAATCGGTTGCGGTGATGTTACTGAAGTCAAGAGTGGTCCTGCTTTTAATTTAGCAAATAACTCCAAGCTTGTCGCGGTAATGAGAAGGACTGGTAAGTTGGCAGAAAATTATGCACTTCGGCATAACGTTCCTAAATGGTATGATAATGCAGATGACTTAATCAACGATCCTGAAGTTGATGCAGTTTATATTGCAACTCCGCCTTCTTCACATAAGGATTATACATTGGCAGTTGCCGAAGCTAAAAAAATTGTTTATGTAGAAAAGCCAATGGCACTTAATTATTCTGAATGTTTGGAAATGATCAATAAATGCGAGAAAATGAATGTACCTTTATTTGTTGCATACTACAGAAGAGCACTTCCAAGATTTATGAAGATAAAAGAAATAATAGCCTCAGGAATTATCGGAAATATTTATTCAGTTGAGATCACTTTCTTAAAGAAACCAATCGAAAAAGATTTACAGGGGATATCTCACTGGCGTGTTGATCCCAGCATATCCGGAGGAGGATACTTCATGGATTTAGCAGCTCATCAGATTGATATCCTTCAATTTTACCTGGGCGATGTTATCGCTGCAAAAGGGTTCAACGTAAACCAATCAAATCTTTATAAAACTGAAGATGCAGTAAATGCATCCTTGCATTTTCCAGGTAATATAATTGGCAATGGAGTTTGGAATTTCAATTTTTACAAAGAAGTAGACCGCACAGAAATTGTGGGAAATAAAGGATCAATTATTTTTTCTACATTTGATAACGAACCCATAACTATTGAAACTAACAAAGGAATTGATAAGGTATCAATAGACAATCCACCTCATGTTCAACTTCCGTTAATCCAGAAGATTGTTAATGAATTATTAGGAAAAGACAAATCTCCAAGTGATGGATATACAGGAGCTCAAACCAATAAGGTTATAGACTGGATATTTGCTAAATGATAAATTTCAAAGAACCCGATTTGACTAGATTGAATGAATAAAGAATCAAGCGAAATTGTTGGTGTGATTGAAACTTATATTAAGGGAGCACAAAACCTTATACCAGAAGAAATTGGAATTCGTATCACTGAGATGCTGATAGAACAAAAACTAGTAAGCGATCTTTTCGCAATTGAAGTTATTCCGCTCAAGGAAAGTTACATTCTAAGGACCAGGAACCTATATACATGTGACATATTGGGGGGCTATGCCTGGTTTTTGCAAAATATGTGGGGAGCTGTTGGATAAAAGTCCTTGTCAGCATGAACAATAGTAGTTAAATGTGCTACCTCCCTTTATTCTCTCATATTGAGACACATCCTATTTTATTGATCAAGGGCCACTTGATTTTGTTGAGCTTTCTTTAGTCAATCCCCATTTTACAATTGGTATAATAATTGTGAAAATCATTTGATGGAACTGATCTAAATAATTTTTATTCGATAGAACTTATGTTACATGTAATAATATATTGCGTGATAATTATTTTCCTTTATACAGGTATTTTGTTTTATCTTATTAAACAATCTTCCTCTAAACTGGAAGATGAAAGCGAATTCCAGAATATTCCAGTAAAGCAAAAATAACACGCCCTTCAAATGAGCCCCCATTGGGGTAGGTCGAATAGGCTTCGCACTGGAAGCGCCTAACCAAATTATCCTCGAAGCGTGAGTGCTGATCCCAAACCTTCCCATCTGCCCGCATAAACCAATACAATGAGATCCTTTTTTTATTCTTTAAGTGTATAGCTGCTGTCATTTGTCCACTGAATGCCTTGAAAATTACAACTCATATTTGCACAGTTAATCAATTCTATTATATTTCCTTAACATATTTTAGATAGTCTTAGTTTTTCAGTTTTGGGATACATTTTCAATTTGAACTTAATCAATATGAGTTATCCTATGAAAATATTTTGCGTTATATATTTCTTATTCTTTATTACGTCATTTATCTACGCTCAAAACCCCTGTCCTGGAACTCCGACTGTTACTTACTCTGGTAAGACGTACAATACTGTGCAGATTGGCAGCCAATGCTAGCTGAAGGAAAACCTTGATGTAGGTACGATGATTGATTCAATGTCTAATCAGAGCAACAATAGTATAATTGAAAAATATTGTTATAGAAATGATCCTGCAAATTGCACTATATACGGTGGTTTTTACCAATGGGCAGAAGCGGTTCAGTATAAGAATGGAGCAACAAACACAACCTCGCCCAATCCTGCATTTACGGGGAATGTACAAGGTATTTGTCCTTCAGGCTGGCATATACCAACGTATGCAGAATTCACAACCTTATCAAATGCAGTAGGTGGGGATGCCAACAAATTAAAAAGAGAAGACCAAGGAGCAGGGTTAGGGATTGGAACTAACACAAGCGGTTTCTCCGCGTTGCTCTCGGGCTACCGAAAATACGATAGTACATTCCACGATTTAGGGAACAACCCTGGCTTCTGGAGTACCTCGGAGTTCAGTGCGACTACCGCGGATGACATGGGCTTGTACTTTAGTGATAGTTATATCCGCGACTACAAAGATATCAAAGCAGATGGGTTCGGTGTCCGTTGCATCAAGGATGAACCCACAGTCATTAACGATCATTCAAATAATACCATACCCAAATCAATTGATTTATTACAGAATTTTCCAAATCCGTTTAACCCCAATACAACAATCAGTTTTACTTTACCAGAAAGAACCAGGGTTGTTTTAAATGTTTACAATGAGCTTGGTGAGAAAGTTGTAGTATTGTTTGATGGAGAAAAAGCAGCTGGATTCCACAGTGTAGAGTGGAATGCTAGTAAATTTGTATCTGGTGTTTATTACTATGAGTTAAAGACTGAAAAGTTCACTTCTGTTAAAAAATTAGTCTTGATGAAGTAGCATTAAACTATTAGAGCCGTTGGTTAATTCTAGCGGCTTTATTTTCATCTCAAATAATCCAAAATAAAAAAAATAAATCTGACCTCGGGTTCACGATCTGGTAGAAGGTGGGTTGAGCCTCCTGTTACTAATGTTCGGCTATTCGAGATTTGGGGTGTTGTTTTGGTTGTGTAACTACAAAACTACCCCCTGTTTTAACCACAAAATGCTTGTATGCACTGTAAATCATAAATGTAATTGTCGAGGTGATTGGCCCTCTTCTTGACTATTGAAATATTTATTATAATTTTAATCTAAAACGGAATAATTATTATGAAATGGTATCATTATATAGCAGCATTTTTTGCAGGGGCATTTCTGGCGAATGTTGTCCCTCATTTTATTCATGGCATTTCAGGTGATCCATTCCCATCACCTTTTGCAAATCCCTCAGGGAAGGGACTTTCTTCGCCGCTTGTAAATGTAATATGGGCCTACTTTAATTTAATTATTGGGTTTATTCTGCTGCGGGTAAGTAAAGCAACCATAAAGAATAATCTGGCAATGATTGTTTTGTTTTTGGGAATACTTGCAATATCAATACTGAACTGCATTGCGTTTATGGATAAGGTAAAGTTGTAATAGTTCCTCTATTCAGATAGGGAAAGTGCTATAGATGCGCCCTTTGTGCTATACCGCTACACAACTAAGCCCCATTAACAGCAGAGATTTATAGCCAATTATTAAAAGAAATGTTTAATGAATAAAATTGAGTATCATTCAAAATAGAAGCAGGAGTGTTGACCGTGCTTTGATTAAATTTGAGACCAATATGGTTCAGAACAAACTTCATGAAATTATTTTCAAACAAATCCGGTTTAATAACGGCAAGTGTTTTTAATAAACCAGAAAAGCTGACTGCATAACCATCAGTTGTAAAGTTGCGGTTGCCATGATCAGGATCTTCCAGAAACCTTCCACCGTAGATATAAACAGTTTCTGCAAGATTTAATTCCCACCCTTTCAACTGATCTGTTTCCTTTTTTGTTTTGCCAAGAATAATTTCCTTTAAGAAATCAATATCTCCAAGACCTGGCTGGTACACACTATTCCCTGAACTGTTTGTCGTTACGCATAAATCATTAGCTTCCACAGTCCACTTGAATGAAAAAGGAATCCAGGAGATATCTTTTTGGTCATATTGCAGACCAAATGCAAGTCCTATACCTGCATGCGCAAGTCTTGGTAGAGGATCACCTTGAGCGGGATCAATATAATATATTGATTCCTGACCGAGGTTACTTTTTGAAATACCCAAGCTGAAGTTAAACAGAGGTGATATTTTATCATATACACTAATTGGTTTGTCAATAATTTTTGAAATCAATGTTACAACAGGGACATCTACAAGAAAACCGAGGTCATAAAGGTTCGCTGTTGCAGAACCATTTCCGGGGTCACCTGCTGTCGGTTGATCTGAAAGAGTTGAAGTAATATGCTTATAAGTAATACCTATTGATGCTCTTACAAAATAATCCGCGGCTATACTAAGAGTTACCTGATTGGATTCATCATGAGAGTTAAAAGTAGTTATTATGTCGGGACTATCAGGTCCTGTCCGTACAAATTCACCAAAATTCATATATACATTTGAATAAGAAATACCTACACTCAGAGACGGAAGCTGTAGATAAATTTTATTAAGGTTGAGACCTGCAGTTGTAGTTATTGTCCGAGTCCACAAATCGAGATGAAAGGAAGGGAGCCAATTACTGTAATTTGCACCGGCTGTGAAAATCGAATTATTCAAACACTGTAATCCCAAATGGGCCGGGTTTGTTGTTAGGGCGGCAGGATTATCAGTAATATGAGCAACCGAAGCATAACCCATACCATTCATTTCTGCATTGGTAGGTATCTCCAAAAATGGTAATGCGGCCTCTCCTTGTGCAAAAGAGAAAGATGATAAGAATTGTTGAAAAAGCAGGACAATGGTTAGAACTATTATTTTCATAGCTATACTCATGTTAGAGAAGATATTACCAACCGAACAAAATTTATTAGTCCAAAATATAGTCTGAGCTGTTTTAATACAAGGGGAAAACAACTCGATGTTCTCAGGAGTTGTGCAGATATTAAATATCAATTACTTCCACGCCTCCTCGCTCTATAATAATTATGTCCTACTGGGATAGGGGGCGTGTAGGTGTTATAGCTATTGCTGCCCTACTACCCAACTAACCCCACAAAACATTTCTCATTTATATCTATTTGCCTTTCAAAGTTGAACTATATATGTTAAAGATATGCCTCCAATATTCAGAATAAGATCTATACTTATTATTGCTTTTTTCATTCTATTGTGGATGTCGGCTTTCCTTGATATACTAAAAAATAATTTTAAGACGAACTATAAGCTTATCTGGATAATTGTTGTAGTAATGATCCCTATACTCGGTGCCATTTTGAACTTTACGATCGGGAGAAAGCAAAAAATTATTAAAAAGTGAATGGTGTACTGGTTTTCACCTGGTATAGACCTGTAACACCTACTCACCCATTAGTTAGTAGACTATACAGGGTTATGTAGGTGCATAGCCTGCTCAACTACTCTCGCTGAACTTGTGTGCGCTCCCAGTTCACCCTGGTATGGTTTATATTTGTCGAAAGACTAAAATCATTATGTGATTAAAAATATGCAAAACCTTAAGACTCGATCTCTCCTAGGATTTATAAATCTTTTCTTTGTCCTTTGTATTTTACTTTTTCTTCCCGCCTGGTCATTTAATTACTGGGAAGCCTGGTTATATTTATTTGTTTTCTTTACTCCAGTATTGCTAATAACAGTCTACTTTCTTAAAAAAAATCCTAAACTTATCGAGCGCCGACTTAAAGCGGGCCCTTCTGCCGAAAAGAGATTTAGTCAGAAAATGATTCAGGTTTTTGCCAGTCTCTTTTTCATTCTCATTCTACTTTTCCCTGGATTTGATCACAGTCTTAACTGGTCACATGTTCCTTTCTTAATTGTTATCATATCTGATATTGTAATCAAGATTGGATTCGTAATTGTTTTCTATGCCTTTAAGGAAAACAGCTTTGTGTCGGCTATTATAGAAGTCGCCAGTGACCAGAAAGTAATTACAACAGGAGGATATTCTATTGTTCGGCATCCAATGTATTCAGGCGCGCTTCTTTTACTGTTCTTTACTCCTGTAGCTTTAGGTTCGTGGTATGCTTTAGTATTTGTTATCCCAATGGTAGTTGTAATAATTCTTAGACTTAATGATGAAGAAGAGCTTTTACTAAAAAGCCTTCCAGGTTATAAGGAGTATTGTCGGAAAGTCCAGTGCCGACTCATTCCCTACATTTGGTAAATTGGTCTTTTACATCCTTGCATTTATAAAGGGGGTTAGGTTAGTTGTGTATCTTGCGGAATGTACTGCGCGAAAAGTAAGTTAGGGATTATACTAACTGCCAGAAATAAAAAAACAAATAATTTTGTTTTCAAATTGATTTTCCTTGGAATTTAATTCAGCAAAATTATCTTCAATTATTAAAATGAATTCTAAAGTTCAAAGCAATAGAACTGAATTTAATATTATGAAGAATTATATATTTTGAAATCAGGGAGGATAGCGTATTTGAGGCTATAGACTCTTCTTTAAAGTGTAGAGTTTAATATTATTAGCAACATCGATTAATTTCTGATAATTAGCAAGAGGTATAAACTTGATAGAGGCAAATAAAAATCCCAGCAGCTTTATTTACTATGGCAAAAACTATGGCAGAGAAAATTAACTTCATATTTTCATATGTCATAGAATCATGAATCTCGTTCGTAATGAGTAGTTCGGAAGAACTTGGCTACGAATAAGCGGTTGAATTTATTAAAGGGTGTTCAAAATATAAAAAGCCGTCAGAATTAACCGACGGCTTGTATATCCTTAATTATTCTAGAAGCATTATTTCAACATTATAAATTTCATTGTGGCACTATAATTACCAGATTCCAATCTGTATAAATATATTCCACTTGCAAGGTTACTTCCGTTAAACTGAACTGAGTAATTTCCAGCAGGCTTATATTCATTTACGATTGTAGAAACTTTACTTCCAATCGCATTAAACACCGTGAGTTTGACGTACCCTTCTTTAGCAATAGAATAGTTTATTTTAGTTTCCGGATTAAACGGGTTGGGGAAATTCTGTCCGAGGGTGAACTGAACAGGTATTTGCTGTGGATCTGCACCAATGATGTTTGTAGCGACTGTTGTAGTGACGATATTGGCGTCTAATGTAACTGCAGTTTGTGCTAGCGCTCTGCCGTTTAGCGTTGCGCCGGTATTCATCATGATGAGTGTTTTACACAATATGATTCCCTTCATGGCAACTGTCGTTCCAAGAGTAACTTGACCTGCGACCTGCCAAAAGATGTTGGAAGCCTGTGCGCCTCCGCTTAGAGTAACGATGGCACCGCTGGTAAATTCAAGATTCTGAGCTATCTGGAAGATCCATACATCGCTTGCTGTGCCTGATATAGTGACACCAGAACTAGATACCTGAACTCCAGTACTCCATTTGTAAAGACCATGAGTGAGGGTGCGCCCAGAAAGATCTCCGGTATAAAGTTCTGTATAATCAGGCAATGTTCTACCAGCTGCATTGGTGTACGCGGTTTCCATGTCGCTCACTGCAGTAGTCATCTTAGTCGGAGTTGGGGTAGTATAGTTTGCGGCATATACCTTGCCGGTGACTAAAGATGATGTTGAAAATGTATTCGAGGCATCCATTATTAACCCAAATGCCGTTATAGCTGTTGCGGCGATTGGACTAACTCCTATATCTCCAGTAATATGAGTGGTTCCCGTAGTTGAGATTCCTGTTTTAGCTATAATCACAAAATCGCCGCTTGTTCTAAGATTCACAGGTGCCGGCGATGATTGAGATACAGCAACGGCAGGCACTATAAAAGCGACGATCAGTATCGTTCCGAAGAAGCGTACCAATAGGCCTAAAATATTTGTTGTATATGTTTTTCCTTTGTTCATAATAAATTAGCTCCTATGTTTAGTTAGTTTTCGCTATTTATTTATTTAAAAGATACTTAGAATTTGTGCATACAGATATAGTGCAAAGGGATGAAAAAGGAACTACATCTTTTGGGGCCTTGTGACCAGGTAGAGGGGTCATCCAATTGACAACCCATTTCTTCAACAGCTCTGAAAATAATTAACAAAGGTAATTCGCATGCTCAGCGTTGCCCTTGTGCCATACCGTTACCCTACTAAGCCCCGTAACGAAGCGTAGGGGGGCTTTGTTGTTTCTGAGTTTAACCGGCCCTAACCCCCACCATATAATATGCTTCTGATTTTATCCATAATTAAAATTAGATATTTTTTTATGATTAAACTCTATCCATCGCCTGACATAAAATTTAAATTGCCGCTTCTGAATTTTTTCTGCTCTCCTGTTTTAATGCAGATTTCTTATGTCCCAAAATTTTGTTTACTTTACAAGAAATAATTAAGGAGAAATTGAAAAAGTGGCTTAAAATTCTATGTACTATAACAATAAAAAATAGTCAAAATAAAATAATTGATATTAAAGATTATCTTAAAAAGAATCCAGATTCAGATAATGCAGTAAAAAAGATGTGCAATAAAAAAGAAAATAATAATATATTCAAAGCATTTTCAGAAACTTATAAAATAACTGATGTATATAAACGGGTAGTACAAAGTTTGAATATGCAAGTACATCTTGAATACGAATGGGAGAGAAGTACTAATGAAATGAAAAAAATATCAAAAGTATTACCCGATTTGTATTTTTATTGTGAACATGGCGTAAATTTTCATGGAAAAGATTTTTCTGAAATATCAAAAACCGAACATTTTCATAATGGTGAACTAATTAAATAACATAAATAGAAGATTACTAATCAGGGGAGGCAACAAAAACAACAATCTCTCAGCGACGTGCAAGTCGAGTAAACTATACATTTAATGGTTGCTACTGCTATGATAGAATTATTTATAAATTTGCCTATAAGACATCAATATTTTATATTTTGATTGTAACCTGTTGGGAGTGATTATGTCTGACTTTGGTTCATCGGTTTTAAGAGATACCTTAACAATGTTAATTACCGGAGCTCAAGATGAACGGCTTCACCCTTTAACTCTTTTCCGCGGTAAACCTTCTATCCCGTTTGGCGGTAAATACAGAATTATTGACTTTGTCCTCTCAAATTGCCTGAATTCTGGTCTTAGAAGAGTATATGTATTAACTCAATATAAATCCGATTCACTAAACCGGCACATCTACGAAGCCTGGAGCATCTTTAATCCTGAACTTGGAGAATTTATCTACTCAATCCCACCTCAACGGAAATTAAATAACGACTGGTATATGGGAACAGCTAATGCCATTTATCAAAACCTAAACTTAATCTCTAATGATAAAAGGGTCAGATGGGTACTTCTCTTAAGCGGTGATCATATCTATAAAATGGATTACCTTAAAATGCTCCAGTACCATATGGATACAAAAGCCGATCTTTCTATTTCCTGCGTCGATGTTCCGAAGAGTAAAGCACACCGTTTTGGAATAGTTGTGGTTGACGACAAATATAATATCAAGTCCTTTACAGAAAAACCAATAGATCCACCTGAAATACCGGATAAACCGGGATTTTCTTTTGTAAATATGGGTATCTATGTATTTAATGCAGATATATTAAGAGATATATTTGACGAAATGAATGCAAAGAAAATAAAGAGCCATGACTTCGGTAGGGATGTAATTCCTTACATGGTAAGTACAGGAAGAAAGGTTATAGCATATAAATTCCAGGATGAGAATAAGAAAATAAAGCCATACTGGAAGGATATTGGAACAATAGATTCCTATTATGAGTCCAATATGGACCTTATAAGTATTTCTCCTGAATTCAACCTTTATGATACCAGCTGGCCGTTAAGAACATACCAATACCAATTCCCTCCGGCAAAAACTGTTTCTCATGAAGAGGAAAGAGTAGGAAGAGCCTTAAACTCACTTATATGTGATGGATGTATTATATCAGGAGGTTTGGTGGAAAGATCACTTCTCGGTCCTAATGTTATGGTAAATTCCTTTTCCTATATCACGGATTCTATTATTATGAATAACTGCAAAATTGGAAGACATGCAAAAATTAGAAGAGCTATTTTAGATAAAAATGTTAATGTGCCTGAAGGATATGAAATTGGTTTTGATCTTAAGAGTGATAAAAAGAAATTCACAGTAACTGAAAGTGATATTGTGATTATCGCTAAAAACCAGATCCTCGCATAACCAAATTCGCACCCTCACCATAAAATAGGGTTGTGTAGGTGTTATAGGCCTGCTAAAGAAAATGGTAAATCCTTTTTAGTGAAGCGGTATTTAGCTATTTTTAACGCAGATAGGGTTTTGAATAGGCACAAGGGTAAGTCAAACCATTATTTACTAGTGTCCAGTTTGAAACGTTGCAATTCAGGTATAACTCAGGTGTTATAGGTGAGGCATTTTAGGTTATTACCTATTGAATCATCCCTATTTAATGATTATCTTTGCTCAGCGTCACGAAATATTGACCGGGATTTTATGATTTAAACATAACCGACATTGGGTAAAAGCTAAATAATGATAGCTAATTAAGCATTTTTTGTAAATATATAATGAGGTACAAATGAGAAAGATAATTACTTTTCTATTTCTTATCTCTGTCCCCCTCTGTTCACAGACATATGTGAACGTCCACTTTAACGATGGCTCTCAGCAGAACTCATCGCTTACTTCTTTGTCTAAAATTACTTTTAGCGAAAACAGTGATACGATAAAATATTACCTCCCGGATATAGGAGTTGTATCCTGCAATGAAAGTACTACACAAAAACTGACTTTTGAAGATATAGGTCAGGGGGGGACCTTGCCCGTAGAGCTTGTAAGTTTTTCTGCCATGGTAAATCAAAACAAAGTAACCCTGGTATGGAGCACTGCCACGGAGGTTGATAACTACGGATTTGATATTGAAAGAATGTCATTATCATCTGGGTGGAATAAGGTAGGTTTTATAAAAGGATATGGTAGCAGCAATATCACCAGGTCATATTCATTTATTGATAAGCTCAAAGAAGGGTCAAAGTTTCATTATAGATTGAAACAAATAGATAAGAACGGAAAATTTATATACAGCAATGTAGTAGATGTTGCCATAGGTATCCCTGCTGATTTTGAATTAAAACAAAACTATCCCAACCCATTTAACCCCTCGACTAAAATTGTTTACAATTTACCAATGGATGGTGTAGTCACGCTTTTGGTTTATGATATAATGGGAAAAGAAATTGTTTCCCTTGTAAATGAAAATAAAAAAGCCGGAAGCTATGAGGTAACCTTGGATGGAAACCGTTTAACCAGCGGTGTCTATTTCTGTAAGATGTCAGCTAAAAACTTTACAAGTTCAATAAAAATGCTATTTATAAAATAATTGTTATAAAATAAGGAATGATTAAAATGAAGATATTAATCCTATTATTTGCAGTGGTAACAATTAATAATTATTTGTTTTCACAAAGTGTGGTGATTCATAAAAATGGCGGCTCCAAAGATACTGTTGCCGTTGCAGATGTTGATAGTATTACATTTTTGCCCTTTATATGTGGATTAAGTAAGGTGAAATATGTCGACCAAATCTACAGAACTGTACCTATCGGCAGCCAGTGTTGGTTGAAAGAAAACCTAAATGTAGGAACAATGCAAGACCCTTCAGATAATGGAATAATAGATAAGTATTGTTACAACAATGATCCCGCAAACTGTGCAATCTATGGTGGCTTATATTTATGGGATGAAGCAATGCAGTATGTAACAACAACTGGTGCACGTGGCATTTGTCCGGTCAGATGGCATATGCCCACTCTTGCAGAATATCAAACTTTGACCGCTACGATATCGAATGATGGTAATTCTCTGAAAGAAATTGGGCAGGGAACAAATATTGGTGCCGGTACTAATACAAGCGGGTTTAGTGCCTTGCTGGCAGGTGCGAAAGGGTACTCGGGTGGTCCGTATCAGGGTATGGGAACATGGGTATCTTTTTGGATAGGACAAACAGGAACCCTGCCTTATGTGTGGTCTATGCAGCTTGTCTCAAATGATAATTCTGTTAATTTAATAGATGGAGGCATGGTTAGCTGGGCATTGACAGTACGCTGTATAAAGGATTAAGCTTTCAGAACAAAGGACAGCTCAGTAATCTAAAACTTGCAGGATTATTAGTTATCCTGCAACTTTTAAACTATTATTTAGTAAATGTATCCGCGCAGTTCACAAACTTTCCCCCATATCCTCCATGCTTATTGGTCTCTATAGCTTTGGTACATTTCAAATAGTATTCCTTATCTTTAACCGTTGAAAATGAAAAAGAATATAAATGTTATCTTGTCAGCTATCTGGTTGATCTATTGTACATGCTATACACCATGGATGCTTCTTCTGTTGTGTCATTGATACTCACTTCAGGGGGAAGTGTAGACCTAACCTACCTACCCGCCAGCAATGTTTACTTATTCAATAAGTAATGTTTACATGAAATAAGGAATAAATTACTTTAAGTCATATATATACTTCTCGTTTTAATATGAAAAGAAATAATATTCTCTGGTATAATATTTGCATAATAATAAATAGATGACTGTTGTTTTCGCTTATTTATTCGGGAGAAGTTATGTTGTATATAATAAGTTATCTTTTATTTTCTTTCGTTTTTATATGTATTTTATTTTACCTTATTGAACACTCTCCCTCCGGCTGGGAAGACGAAAGCGGCTTCTACGCTAATCCAGTGAAGCAGCAAAAACAACAAGCCCCTCAACTGAGCACGGATTGGGGTAGGTCGAGCAGGCTTCGCACTGGGAGTGCCTAACCTAATTAGCCTCGAAGCGTGAGTGCTGATCCCAAACCATCCCAAATCCCGCATAAACCAATACAATGAGACCCGTAATTTAATTGTGTGATCTAGCCCAAAAGTAATCTGGATAACATATTATTTGATTTAATTATAGATATTTAGTTCAGTATTTATTAGTTTTATATGTGATATTATTCAACCTTCATTAAATAAAATAGAGGAAAATATGGGAACACGATATAAAGGAACCGAAAAAGAGATGACCGCTCTTAACACTTTTCTTAAGTTAGTACGGGCTGCAGAATCAACATTATCGAGAGTAAGTGCAGCTCTCTCAAAGTCTAACTTAACCGAAAGCCAGTATGCTATTCTTGATGCTTTATACCACATTGGTCCTTTGTTCCAAAAGGATCTTGGAAATAAGCTTCTTAAGACGGGCGGAAATATAACCCTGGTAATTGACAATCTTGAAAAAAGACAATTGGTTATAAGGGAAAGAAGGGTACAAGACAGGCGATATTTTACTATCCATTTGACTAAACAAGGAAAAAGCTTATTCCAAAAAGTTTTCCCACGTTACCTCAAATCGGTTATAGCAGAAATGCAAAAATTGACGAAGAGTGATCAATTAGAATTACAGCGTCTCTGTAAGGTTATTGGATTAACTCCGATTAACCTCAAAAAATAATTTCCGGAACGCCGGTTATTCTTTAATCTTTTTCAGTATCTCAGGAAGAATTTTACCGGCTTTTCCTATAAGAGATTTATTGGTAGAAGGGCTATCCAATTGCCAACACAACCCCACAAAACCAGACGTGCAGATTTCCCGCATCTGCCTTTTCAAAAAATTCTTTTGATCTCAGCAGAATTTAGTTATTATTAACGGTGATGGAGTTTTTGAATATGAACAACTATGAGAATCAAAATGCATAACAAAATAACACGAATCTTTGTATTTATTATACTATCTCTCGCGATCTTCCCGATCATAAATATTCCACAGATAAGAGCCCAGCAGAAATCAAAAGGAGTAAGAACTATTTATCTTATCAGGCACGGAGATTATGCATCGCAAAAAGATGATAAGTCTGACGCGGAAATGGTTCTTACACCACTTGGCATTGCACAAGCACGCTTGGTTGCAGAAAGATTGAAATCAATGAATATTAAATTCAACTCACTTATTAGCAGCACAATGACAAGAGCAATACAGACTGCAGAGGTAATTAACAATACTTTTCCCGAGCTAAAACCAGAACGGTCTGACCGGATAAGAGAATGTACTCCTCCATTAAGGAGAAAAGAAATTATGGCGGGAATGGACACAACAAATTCAGAAGAGTGTACTCAAAATCTTGAGCAGGCATTTCTAAAATATTTTATACCATCGCCAGATGGACAGGACCGAAATGATATAATTGTATGTCATGGAAATGTAATCCGTTATTTTGTAACTAAAGTATTAAAAGTCGATACAAAGTCCTGGGTTCTAATGAGCATATCAAACTGCAGCTTAACCATAGTCAGGGTTTTTCCTGATGGAACTATGAAACTTGATGCATTCAGCGATTACGGACATATTCCTGAAAACATGCGAACCTTCACCGGCGGCAAGAATGGGCAGAAGGAGCTGTTAATAGATACCTTAAGAAACAAAACCGATAAATGAGTGAGCTGTATCTTGGCAGAGCCAACGAAACAACAAAACCGCCATTCAATTTTACATTTTTTGTAACAATTAAACCCGTTTTAGTCCGATTATATGATAGTAAGAGTAAAAAATCAAATGAAAAGTTCATAAACAAATAAAGAAAGAATGACAATGATTACTGCTATAATCAATGCGCGTATCTTTGATGGTGAACATGTCATCAACGACCAAT